>Ga0180217_1000258_pt1 | contig 99454 bp, 99 predicted proteins | sample eDN3rd37CBELigOP_FD_128521 | JGI IMG/M metagenome (GOLD analysis project Ga0180217, IMG submission 128521) | Enriched Organic Plus compost microbial communities from Emeryville, California, USA - eDNA 3rd pass 37_C BE-Lig OP (version 2) (version 2) ... | reverse complement strand
CCCAGGTAAGGTTCTTCGCGTTGCCTCGAATTAAGCAACATGCTCCGCTGCTTGTGCGGGCCCCCGTCAATTCCTTTGAGTTTTAGCCTTGCGGCCGTACTCCCCAGGCGGGGTACTTAATGCGTTAGCTTCGGCACGGAATCCGTTGATAAGACCCCACACCTAGTACCCAACGTTTACGGCGTGGACTACCAGGGTATCTAATCCTGTTCGCTCCCCACGCTTTCGCTCCTCAGTGTCAGTTCCAGCCCAGAGCGCCGCCTTCGCCACTGGTGTTCCTCCTGATATCTGCGCATTTCACCGCTACACCAGGAATTCCACGCTCCCCTACTGGACTCTAGCCACAGCAGTATCGGGTGGCGTCTCCAGGTTGAGCCTGGAGGTTTCACACCCGACTTACTGAGCCACCTACGAGCTCTTTACGCCCAATAAATCCGGACAACGCTTGCCCCCTACGTGTTACCGCGGCTGCTGGCACGTAGTTGGCCGGGGCTTCTTCTGTGGGTACCGTCTTGGTTCGTCCCCACTGAAAGCGGTTTACAACCCGAAGGCCTTCATCCCGCACGCGGCGTTGCTGCGTCAGGCTTTCGCCCATTGCGCAAGATTCCCCACTGCTGCCTCCCGTAGGAGTCTGGGCCGTGTCTCAGTCCCAGTGTGGCTGATCGTCCTCTCAGACCAGCTACCCGTCGAAGCCTTGGTGGGCCGTTACCCCACCAACAAGCTGATAGGCCGCGAGGCCCTCCCGGAGCGGAATCCATTTCCTCCTCAAGCCATGCGACTCGAGGAGGGCATCCGGTATTAGCCACCCTTTCGGGTGGTTATCCCGGTCTCCGGGGCAGGTTCCTCACGTGTTACTCACCCGTTCGCCACTAGGTCGTCCCCGGTGTTGCCACCAGATGGACCTCGTTCGACTTGCATGTGTTAGGCACGCCGCCAGCGTTCGTCCTGAGCCAGGATCAAACTCTCCATCGAGATCGTGGAGCTCGTCACCGAGGTGACGGACTCTCGATCGTGTGAAGAGCCGGCGATCCCGAGGGCGTTGCCCTCGTTTCTGCCGACTGGCACCAGAACGGCCAACCACTGACGTGATCGTCCGTATTTCGGTGCGTTTCGTTACTTTGACGACATCAGCGAACCGTCGAGGCCGAAGCCTCTCGAGCCGCTGCGGTCGCCCGCACTCGCTCTTTCGTCCTCTCTTCTGTTTTCAAGGAGCGTCGACCACCGAGGTGGTGCGCTTGGCACTCTGATCCGTCCTGCGGATCCGTTCGTGCCGCTCGCCCAAGTGTTTCCGGAGTGTTTCCGGGCTCCCCGGGGCGAGAGGACAATCTAGGGGGCCTCCCGGATCCCGTCAACTCGGGACGCTGTGTCAGTGGTCACAGAGCCGGAAAGCCCGGAATCTCAGGCGTCTGCGGAAGCCGCAGCGTCCACGACCGCCCACTCCCGCTTGCCCCGCCGGAGCAGGATCCAGCGGTCGTGGAGCAGATCGCCGGGGCCCAGCGTACGGCCCTCCGCGGCCTTCTCCCCGTTCACGCGGATGCCGCCCTGGGCGAGCTGGCGCCGCCCCTCCCCCAGCGAGGCGACGAGGCCGCTGCGCTGGAGCACCGGGAGCAGGTCGACGCCCTCGGCGAGGGACTCCCCCGGGGCCAGGCCGGTGGTCGGCACCTCGGCTGCGACCGCGGCGAGCGCGGCGGGGCCGGCCTCGCGGGGATCGCCGCCGAAGAGCACCGCAGCCGCCTCCTCGGCCGCTGCCGTCTCGGCCTCGCCGTGCACGAGCGTCGTGACCTCCCGGGCCAGGACGCGCTGGCCGGCCCGCTGGTGCGGCGCCTCCTGGTGCTCGGCCACGAGGGCCCGCACCTCGTCCACCGGCAGCAGCGTGAACTGCAGGAGCATCCGCTCGAGGTCAGCGTCGGCCGTCGCCATCCAGTGCTGGTGGAAGGCGTAGGGCGAGGTGAGCTGCGGGTCCAGCCAGACGCGGGCGCCCGTGGTCTTGCCCAGCTTCGTGCCGTCGGCGGCGGTGAGGAGCGGCCAGCACAGGCCGTGCACGGCGGTGCCGCCGGTCCGCCGGCGGATCAGATCCACGCCCGAGAGGATGTTCCCCCACTGGTCGGAGCCGCCGATCTGCAGCTCGCAGCCGTGGTGCTGGTGGAGCCAGTAGTAGTCGTTGGCCTGGAGGAGCATGTAGCTGAACTCCGTGTAGGAGATGCCGTGCTCGCTCTGGATCCGGGCCCGCACGCTCTCCCGGGCCAGCATCTGGTTCACGGTGACGTGCTTGCCCACGTCGCGCAGGAAGTCGAGGACCCGCATGTCGCCGGTCCAGTCGAGGTTGTCGACCATCTCCCAGCCCTCGACGCCGCCCAGGATCCGCGTCAGCTGAGCCTTGATGGCGGCGACGTTGCGGGCCAGCGTCTCGACGTCGAGCAGGTTGCGCTCCTCCGAGCGGCCCCCGGGATCGCCGATCATGCCGGTGGCGCCGCCGACGAGCAGGAGGGGCCGGTGCCCCGCGTCGAGGAAGCGCCGCAGCATCACGAGCCCGAGCAGGTTCCCGTGGTGGAGGCTCGGCGCCGTCGGGTCGCAGCCGAAGTAGAGCGTGATCGGCCCCTCCTCGAGCCGGGCGGCCAGGGCGTCCCGGTCGGTGCAGTCCTGGATGAGGCCGCGGGCGGCCAGGTCGTCGAGGAAGGCGCTCACGGCCGCCAATGCTCCCCGGCCCGGGGTCGCGGGGTCCAGCCCGATGGGCGGGATGCGGCATCCGCGGGTCCCCGTCCGGCCAGGATGGAGGGGTGGGCGCAGACACGAGCAGCCGGCAGGGACGGGGGGCCTCGGCCCGGGCGCTCGCGCTCGCCCTCCTGCTGGCCCTCGTGACCGGCTGCACGTACCAGTCCGGGGCGGTGCTGCCGGAGACGCCCGTGGAGGTCCAGTCCTCGACCCTCTACGCGGCCGACGGGACGCTCATCTACACGTTCCACGCGGAGGAGAACCGCAAGATCATCCCGCTCGAGCAGATCCCCCTGCACGTGCAGCGGGCGGTGATCGCCATCGAGGACGAGCGCTTCTACCGGCACAACGGCGTGGACCTCCGCTCGATCCTGCGGGCGGTGCGCTCGAACGCCCGGGCCGGCGGGATCGCCCAGGGCGGGTCGACGATCACCCAGCAGTACGTGAAGAAGGTGATCCTCGAGGACGACTCGCAGACCTTCAGCCGCAAGATCGAGGAGGCCTCCCTCGCCCTCCAGCTCGAGCAGCGCTACAGCAAGGACGCCATCCTCGAGCTCTACCTCAACGCCATCTACTTCGGCGCCGGCGCCTACGGCATCGAGGCGGCGGCGCAGCAGTACTTCGACAAGCCCGCCGCGGAGCTCACGCTGGCCGAGGGCGCGCTCCTGGCCGGGCAGATCCAGCGCCCCTCCGCCACCGACCCGTACAAGGACCCCGAGGCCGCCCTCGCTCGCCGGAACGTGGTGCTCGAGGCCATGCGACGCAACCGGCTGGCCTCGGACGAGGCGATCGACGCTGCGCTCGCCGAGCCCCTCACCCTCGGCTCGGCCGAGACGCCAGCCGCCAAGCGCTACGCCGCCGCCTACTTCGTGGAGGAGGTGAAGCAGTGGATCCTCCACGACCCCCGCTTCGGCCCCACAGCCCAGGCCCGGCGGGACCTCCTCTTCGGGGGCGGCCTGCGCATCCACACCACCGTGGACCTCACGGCCCAGGCCCAGGCGGAGGCCGCCGTGGCCGAGGTGCTCAGCGATCCGGCCGGGCCGTACGCCAGCCTCGTCGCCATCGAGCCCGACACCGGCTACGTGCGGGCCATGGTGGGCGGCCGGGACTTCTTCGGCACCGACCCGGTGGCCAAGCTCAACCTCGCCACCCAGGGCAGGCGCCAGACCGGCTCGGCCTTCAAGCCCTTCGTGCTGGCAGCCGCCATCGAGGAGGGGATCAGCCCCGACACGGTGATGCCCGCGCCGGCCTGCACGACCATCCAGTGGCACGAGCAGACCTGGAAGCCCTGCAACTACGGCGGAGGCGGCGGCGGGGCGGTGACCATCGCCGAGGGCACCGTGCGGTCGTACAACACCCTCTACGCCCACCTCATGATGGACGTCGAACCCGACGTGGCGGTCGCCGCCGCCCAGCGGTACGGCATCAAGACCCCCATGGAGGCGGTGCCGGCCGCGGTGCTCGGCAGCAACGCCGTCACCACCCTCGACATGGCGACGGCCTACGCCACGTTCGCCAACCGGGGCGTCAAGGTGCCCCCGATCCTCGTCACGAAGATCACCCGCCCGGACGGGACGATCCTGTTCCAGCACGTCCACACCCAGGAGCGGGTGGTGGACACCGACGTGGCCGACACCGTGACCGCCATCCTCGAGCAGGTCATCGCCCGGGGCACCGGCACGGCGGCGCGGATCGGCCGCCCGGCGGCGGGCAAGACGGGGACGGCCAACGACCACCGGGACGCCTGGTTCGTCGGCTACACCCCGCAGCTGGCCACGGCGGTGTGGGTCGGCTACCCCGGGACCACCACGGACGGGAAGCCGATCCTGATGCAGCCGCCCAACACGCCGATCCGGGTGACGGGCGGCTCCTACCCGGCCCAGATCTGGCAGCGCTTCATGAGCGCCGCCCACGCCGAGCTGCCCGTCCAGGCGTTCCCGCCCCCGCCCACCACGACGACCACCGCACCGCCCGACGCCGAGCTGCCGCCGGACGCCTTCGACGAGGCCGACGCCTGGATGACGCCCGTCCCCGACGTCGTCGGCATCGACGTCGACGCCGCGATCGAGATCCTCGAGGAGGCCGGGTTCTTCGTCGACGTCGTCGACGGCGGCTGGGACGGCCCTGGACGGGTGGTCGCCCAGGCGCCCCGCCCGAGGACGCCCGCACCCGCGGACAACGTCGTCACGGTCGAGATCGTGCCCCTCGGGTGAGCCGTTCTGGACCGCAGCGACGCCGGGTGAGCAGGCTGGGGCGGTGACCGCCCCCCTCCCGGCGCCGCGCCGCCGGTCCCCGCTCCGCACCGTGATCATCGTCGCCGTCGCCCTGCTCGTGGCGATGTGGGTCTACGTGCTCGTGCTCGCCATCCGGGGCCGGGAGGATCCGCCCGACCGCCTCGAGGACCGGACCTTCCCCGCCGCGGCCCAGGCCCGCTGCGACGAGGCGCTCTACGCCGTCGACGCGCTCCCGAAGGCGGCGGAGACGTCCTCGGCCGCCGAGCGAGCCGACGTCATCGACCAGGCGAACGTGATCTTCGCCGAGATGCTCGACGACCTCGAGGCGATGGCTCCCGCGGGCGAGGAGGGCGAGATCGTCGCCGCGTGGCTGGCCGACTGGCGGGCCTACCTGGAGGACCGGGCCGAGTTCGCTGAGCGGCTCCGCGAGGACCCGACCGCCCAGCTCCTCGTGACGGCCCGCCTCGGGGAGCAGGTGACCGAGTACATGGACGTGTTCGCGGCCGACAACGACATGCCGGCCTGCGCCACACCGATCGACGTCTGACGGCCGCCCACCGCGGCGGACGGCCGGCCGGGGCGCCCGCTCAGCGGGGCAGATCGTCGAGGACGGCGAGCGCCCGCCGGGCCATGCGGACGGTGCCGGGGTCCACCTCGTAGCGGCCGAGGTCCTCCAGCGCGACCCAGGCGTGGCCCTGGGACTCGTGGTTGGTGGCCGCCACCGCCCCCGCCGGGGCGAGCACGAGGTGGCGGACGTCGAGGTGGAGGTGGTCGGGCTCGGCGCCGGCGGCGCTGTGGAACACGTGGACGTCGAGGTCGATGGCCGGCGCGACGACCCGGAGGTCCGCGATGCCGCTCTCCTCGGTGGCCTCCCGCCACGCGACGTGGGCGAGGGCGCCGTCGCCGTCGGCGTGCCCGCCGGGCTGGAGCCAGCGCTGCACCTTCGTGTGGAACAGCAGCAGGATGCGCCGGCTGGCCGGGTCCACCACCAGGGCGGAGCCGGTCAGGTGGCCCTCGGCGCACGTGCGGTGGAGGGCGTCGGGGTGCTCGTCGACGAAGGCCAGGATGCGGGCCCGGTTGGCCTCGTGGTCGGGGTCGCCGGGCAGCGCGGCCTCGACCGCGGCTCGGGCGGCGGCGAGGTCGTCCGGCCGGGCGACGAGCTGGCGGGCGTCGAGGACCTGGGGCGCGCTCATGCGGGCTTCGAGAGGTGGGGGTGGCCCGGGACGCACCAGCGCCACGGGAGGTCAGCGCCGGCGCTGAGGCCGATGCGGGTGGAGGTCACCGCCGGTGGCGGCGGCGTGCCGTCGTCTGCGATCGTGACACCTCGGTCGACGGTGGGGAGGTCCGCGCCGTCGTAGGTGCCGTCGAGCCCGAAGGCCTGGCAGAGCTTTGCCGGCCCGCTGCAGAGGTCGCGGTCGCGCCGGGCCCGCACCCGGCGGGCCCGCATGTCCTCCACCCCGGTGAGGGGCTCCGCGGCTCGCAGGAGGACGGCGACGCCCTCGCCCTCGTCTCCGCACACGGCGTTCGCGCACCAGTGCATGCCGTAGGTGAAGTACACGTACAGCCGTCCGGGTGGGCCGAACATCGTGGCGTTGCGCTTAGTCATCCCCCGCAAGGCGTGGCTGCCCGGGTCGATGCTCCCGCAGTAGGCCTCGACCTCGACGATGCGGGCGGACAGCCCGCCGCGGACCAGCACCTTCCCCAGCAGCTCGGGGGCGACGTCGCGCGGGTCGCGCCGGTAGAACGACCGCGGGAGGCGCCGCCACCGTGCCATCAGGGGCGGCCGGCCACGGCCCGGAAGCCGTCCGGCACGGGGACGGGCTCGGCCGTGCCGGGCCGGATGGCCACGTAGGTGAGCTCCGCGGTGAAGACCGGCCGCTCCCCCACGCTCCCCTCGAAGCCGACGTCGAAGCTCGTCCGGCCCCACCGGCGCACGCCGACGGCGATGTCGAGCTCGTCGCCGTACCGGGCCGAGCCGGCCCACGTGACCGTCGCCTTCTTCACCACCATGTCCCACGTCCCGCCCTCGACGACCACGCCGAGGGAGCGGAACCACTGGTCGGCCGCGTCGTCGCAGTACGCGAGGTAGTTCGCGTTGAAGACGATGCGCTGCATGTCGCACTCGCCGTAGCGGACGCGGATGCGGTGGACGAAGCTCACAGCGCGGCGAGGCGGGCCCGGTCCTCGGCCAGGCGGGCGACGAGCCGCTCCCGCTGGGCGGCCACGGGGTCGGGGCCGGCGCCGCCGGGGGTCCGCCGTCGGCGCACGGCCGCGCCGGGGGCGAGCAGCTCAGCCGCGACCTCCGGGCCGAGCGCGGGGTGCTCGGCCACGAGCTCGGCCAGGGGCCGGCCGCCCTCGAGGGCGTCGCGCACGAGCCCGCCGACGATGGCGTGGGCCTCCCGGAAGGGCGTGCCCGCGACGACGAGGTGCTCGGCGAGGTCGGTGGCCGCCGCGAACGGCGAGTCGGCCGCGCCCTGCATCGCCTCGAGGTCGAAGGTCGCCGTGCGGATCATGCCGGCGATGGCGCCGAGGGCGAGGGACACCTGGTCGACGGCGTCGAACAGCGGCTCCTTGTCCTCCTGGAGGTCGCGGTTGTACGCCAGGGGCAGGCCCTTGAGCGTGGCCAGCAGACCGGTGAGGTCGCCGATGAGGCGCCCCGCCTTGCCCCGGGCCAGCTCGGCGATGTCCGGGTTCTTCTTCTGCGGGAGCATCGAGCTGCCGGTGGCGTAGGCGTCGTCGAGGCGGGCGAAGCCGACCTCGTCGCTCGTCCAGAGCACCCACTCCTCGCCGATGCGCGAGAGGTGGACCCCGATGAGCGCGAGGCAGAAGAGCGACTCCGCGACGAAGTCGCGGTCCGACACGGCGTCGAGGCTGTTCTCGAACCGCCCGGCGAAGCCGAGGTCGGCGGCCACGCCGTCGGGGTCGAGGGGGATCGACGAGCCGGCCAGCGCGCCGGCGCCGAGGGGCGACACGTCGAGGCGGCGACGGCAGTCGAGGAGCCGGTCCACGTCCCGCGAGAGGGCCCAGGCGTGGGCCATGAGGTGGTGGGCCAGCAGCACCGGCTGGGCTCGCTGGAGGTGGGTGTACCCGGGCAGGTACGCCTCGCCCGCCTCGGTGGCCCGGTCGAGCAGCACCTGCTGGAGCTCGAGCACCCGCTCGGCCACGTCGGCCAGCGCCCGCTTCGCGTAGAGGCGCAGGTCGGTGGCCACCTGGTCGTTGCGGCTGCGACCGCTGTGGAGCTTCGCGCCGGCGGCGCCGGCCAGCTCGGTGACCCGACGCTCGACGGCGGTGTGGATGTCCTCGTCCGAGGGAGCGAACGCGAACGACCCGGCCGCCAGCTCCTGCTCGACCTGGTCGAGCGCGGCGAGGACCGCGTCGCGCTCCGCCTCGGTGAGCACCCCGGCCCGCACGAGCCCGCGGACGTGCGCCCGCGAGCCCGCGATGTCGTCCGGGGCCAGGCGCTGGTCGTAGGGCAGGCTCACCGTGTAGGCGAGCAGCTCCTCGGCGGGCCCGCCCTCGAACCGTCCGTGCCAGAGGGTGGCCATCAGACCTCGTCGGGGCCCTGGGGGTGAGCCTGCGAGCCGGGCGACAGGGTGCCCTGCACGCCGGCCCACGTCTCGACCGAGAGGCCCCACAGCCGCACGAAGCCGGCCGAGTCCTCATGGCGGAAGCTGTCGGCGGCGTCGTAGGTGGCGAGGCCGTAGTCGTAGAGGCTGTACGGGCTGCGCCGCCCGGTGACCTCGCAGCTGCCGGGCGACAGGCGCAGGCGCACGTCGCCGGTCACGTAGCGCTGGCTCTCGACCATGAACGCGTCGAGCGCCTGCTTCAGCGGGCTGAACCACAGACCGTCGTAGACGAGCTCGGCGTAGCGGGGCTCGAGCCGGGCCTTCTCCCGCTGGAGGTCGCGCTCGAGGCAGAGGCCCTCGAGGTCGCGGTGGGCCATGATCAGCGCGAGGCTGCCGGGGCACTCGTAGGTCTCCCGGCTCTTGATGCCGACGCGGCGGTTCTCGACGATGTCGATCCGGCCCCAGCCGTACGAGCCGACCAGCTCGTTGAGGCGCTGGATCACCCCGAGCGGGGTCAGCCGCTCGTCGTCGACGGCGACCGGGACACCGGCCTCGAAGCTGATGACGACGTCCCGGGGCTCGGTGGCAACGGGCTTCGTGAGCAGCCACACGCCCTGCGGCGGCTGCGCCCACGGGTCCTCCATCTCGCCGCACTCGATGGCCCGGCCCCAGATGTTGTCGTCGATGGAGTACACCTTCTCCTTCGTCGCCTTGATCGGGATGTCGTGGTCGTAGGCGTAGAGGATCGAGTCCTCGCGGGTCATGCCCCACAGGCGGACCGGGGCGAGGACCTCGAGCTCGGGGTTGAGGGCCCGGGTCGACACCTCGAAGCGCACCTGGTCGTTGCCCTTGCCGGTGCAGCCGTGGGCCACGGCGTCGGCGCCGTGGAACTTCGCCGCCTCGACCAGGTGCTTCACGATGACGGGCCGGGACAGGGCCGAGACGAGCGGGTAGCGGTTCTCGTAGAGGGCGTTCGCGGCGAGGGCCGGCATGCAGTACTCCGCCGCGTACTCCTCCTTCGCGTCCACGACGATCGCCTCCACGGCGCCGGCGGCGCGCGCCCGCTCCTTCAGGACGTCGTAGTCCTCGGCGGCCTGGCCGACGTCGACGGCGAGGCAGATCACCTCGACGCCGTAGTTCTCGATCATCCAGCGGACGGCGACCGAGGTGTCGAGGCCGCCGCTGTAGGCGAGGACGACGCGCTTGGCCATGGTGGGTTCCTCTGCTTTCAGGTGGTGCGTTGGGGTTGGGAAGAGACGGTGGGCGCTCGGGGCCTAGAGGCCGGCGAGCTCGGAGAGCCGACGGGCGACGGTGGCGCCGCCCTCGCCCTCGGCGACGACGACGATCAGGGTGTCGTCCCCGGCGACGGTGCCGAGGACCTCGGGGAGCCCGGCCCGGTCGAGGGCGGAGCCGACGACGTGGGCCGAGCCGGGCGGTGTGCGCAGCACCACCAGGTTGCCCGAGTGGGCGACCTCGACCACCCAGTCGCCGAACACGCGGCGCAGGTGGTCCTCGGGGGCGCGCTGCTCGGTGGGCAGCTCGGGGATGGCGTAGACGGTGTCGCCGCCGGGAAGCCGCACCTTGATGGCGCCGAGGTCCTCGAGGTCGCGCGACACGGTGGCCTGGGTGGCCTGGATGCCGTCGGCCGCGAGGAGCTCGACGAGGTGGGCCTGGCTGGTGACCGCCTGCTCGCTCAGGAGCTTCGCGATCCGGTGCTGTCGCTGCGGCTTGGCCATCGTCGCCATCAGGCCTCCTCGAGCAGGAAGCGGAGCACGCCCCGGAAGGCGTGGAGCCGGTTGTGGGCTTGGGCGAAGACGACGCTCTGCGGGCCGTCGACGACCGACGCGGCCACCTCCTCGCCCCGGTGGGCGGGCAGGCAGTGCATGAAGACGGCGTCGGCGCCGGCGGCCGCCATCACCGAGTCGTCGACGCAGAACCCCTCGAAGGCCTTCTGACGCTCGAGCGCCTCGTCCTCCTGGCCCATCGACGCCCACACGTCGGTGTGGACGGCGTCGGCGCCCTCGGCCGCCTCGTGGGGCCGGGTGGTGACGAACGGGGCCTCGGCCATCCCGGCGGCGACGAGGCGCTCGAGGTCCTCGTCGCTCGGGCCGTAGCCGGCCGGGCTGGCGATGCGCAGCCGCATGCCGGTGCGGGCGCAGCCGAGGGCCAGGCTGCGGGCCACGTTGTTGTAGTCGCCGATCCAGCACACGGTGCGACCCTCGAGCCCGCCGAAGCGCTCCTGCATCGTGAGCAGGTCGGCCACGGCCTGGCACGGGTGACCCAGGTCGGAGAGCAGGTTCACGACGGGCACGGTCGACGCGTCGGCCAGCTGCTCGAGGTGGTGGTGGTCGAACACCCGACCCGCGATGGCGGCGTGGTACCCGGACAGCACCCGGGCGATGTCGGTGAGGGGCTCGCGGCTGCCGGTGCCGACCTCGTCGGCCCGGAAGGTGACCGGGTGCCCGCCCAGCTGCGCGACCGCGGCCTCGCAGGAGTGGCGGGTCCGCAGCGACGGCTTCTCGAAGTACAGGCCGACCGTGCGCCCGTCGAGGAGGCGCGGGTGGACCTCGTCGGCCGCGAGGACGAGCACGCGGTGCAGCTCCTCGGCGGAGAGGTCGTCGATCTCGAGCAGGTGGCGGACGGTCATGCGGCGAGGGCCTTCTCGATGAGGGAGACCGCGAGGTCGATCTCGTCGTCGGTGATGAGCAGAGACGGGGCCAGCCGCAGCGCCGTGGGGGTGACCGCGTTGACGACGGCGCCGAGCTCGAGGAGCCGGGCGGCGACGGCCTTGGCGTCGTGCCCGTCCAGCTCGACGCCGAGCAGCAGGCCGAGGCCGCGGACGGAGGCCACGCCGGGCAGGGCCTCGAGCGCGGCGGCGAGCCGCTCCCCCGCCCGCCGGGCTCGGGCCGGGACGTCCTCGGCCTCCATCGTGGCGAGGACCGCCCGGGCGGCCGCGGCGGCGAGCGGCTGCCCGCCGTAGGTGGTGGCGTGATCGCCGGGCTCGAAGGCCTCGGCCACCTCGCGCTTGGCCCAGCAGGCCCCGATCGGGACGCCGTTGCCGAGGGCCTTCGCCATCGTGACGACGTCGGGGACGACGCCGAGCTGCTGGTGGGCGAACCACGAGCCGCACCGACCGAGACCGGTCTGGACCTCGTCGACCATGAAGAGGATGCCCCGCTCGTCGCAGATGCGGCGGACGCCCTGGAAGTACGCGGCGGTGGCCGGGTTGACGCCGCCCTCGCCCTGGACGGGCTCGAGGAGCACGGCGGCGACGCTCGGGTCGAGGGCCCGCTCGAGCTCGTCGAGGTCGCACCAGGTGACGTGGCGGAAGCCCTCGGGGAGCGGCTGGAAGGCCTCGTGCTTGGCCGGCTGGCCGGTGGCGTGCAGGGTGGCGAGGGTCCGCCCGTGGAAGGAGCCGTAGGCGCTCACGACGACGTGCCGGCCCCGTCCGCCGACCTTGCGGGCCAGCTTGATGGCGCACTCGTTGGCCTCGGCCCCGCTGTTGCTGAAGAACACCTGGCCGCGGGTCCCCTCGGCGGGCCAGCCGGGCTGCCCGACCCCCATGAGGCGGTCGAGGGTGGCGGCGACCTCGGGCCCCACGGTCGTGCCGAAGAGGTTCGAGACGTGCAGGAGCGTGCGGGCCTGCTCGGCCAGCGCGTCGGCCACGGCCGGGTGGCTGTGGCCGAGGGAGGTCACCGCGAGCCCGGACAGCAGGTCCAGGTACTCCCGTCCCTGGTCGTCCCAGAGCCGGGCCCCCTCGCCCCGCACGAAGGTCACCGGGGCCGGCGGGTAGGTCGGCATGAGCGGGCTGTCGGTCCTCACCGCGGGTTCTCCCTCGTCACCATCGTGCCGATGCCGGCGTCGCTGAAGAGCTCCAGGAGCACGACGTGGGGGAGGCGGCCGTCCAGGAGGTGGGCGGAGGCCACGCCGCCGTCGACGGCGTCGAGGCAGGCGTTGATCTTCGGGATCATGCCGCCGGTCAGCGTGCCATCGGCGATCATGCCCCGGAGGGCGGCGGCGCCGATGTGGCTGATCAGCGAGGTGGGGTCGTCGACGTCCGCCAGGAGGCCGGGCACGTCGGTCAGGTAGATGACCTTCTCCGCCCCGAGGGCGGCAGCCAACGCGCCGGCGACCGCGTCGGCGTTGATGTTGTAGGCCTGGCCCGCCGCGTCGGACCCGATGGTCGACACGACCGGGATGAGGTCCTCGGCGAGGAGGCGCTCGAGGATCGTCGGGTTCACGGAGCGCACGTCACCCACGAAGCCGAGGCGAGGGTCCCGCGCGCCGGCCTCGATCAGGCCCGCGTCCTCGCCGGAGAGCCCCACGGCGAGGGGGCCGTGCACGTTGATCGCGCCGACGATCTCCCGGTTGACCTTGCCCATGAGGACCATGCGGGCGATGTCGACGGTCTCGGCGTCGGTGACCCGCTGCCCGTCCACGAACTCGGGCACCTTGCCCAGGCGCTCCATCAGCTCGCTGATCTGGGGGCCGCCCCCGTGGACGACCACGGGCCGGATGCCGACGGAGTGCATGAGGACGATGTCCTCGGCGAAGCTGGCCGCCAGGGCGTCGTCGACCATCGCGTTGCCGCCGAACTTCACGACGACGGTGCGACCCCGGAAGCGCTGGATGTAGGGCAGCGCCTCGAGGAGGACGGCGGCGCGGGCCTGCGCGGCGGCCTGGGTGTCAGCGGGCAGCGACGGGCTCACGAGGTCCCCATGTTCTCGTCGATGTACGCGTGGGTGAGGTCGTTGGTGAGGAGCACGGCCCGCCCGTCCCCGATGCCGAGGTTGGCGACGACGTGGAGCTCCTCCCCCGCCATGTAGGCGGCGAGCGCCCCCTCGTCGACGGGGACGGTGACGCCGCGCTCGGCCACGACGAGGTCGCCGTAGCGGACGCTGAGCTTGTCGGGCTCGAAGGTGATGCCCGCCGAGCCGAGCTCGCTGGCCACCCGCCCCCAGTAGGGGTCGTTGCCGTACCACGAGCACTTCACGAGCTGGCTCTCGGCCACCTGCCGGGCCCCGGCCCGGGCCTCCTCGTCGGAGAGGGCGCCGACGACCTCGACGGTGACCACCTTCGTGTGCCCCTCGGCGTCGCCGACCATCTGCCGGGCGAGGTCGAGGCACACGGAGCGCACGGCGGCCTCGAGGGCGGTCAGATCGGCGGGAGCGCCGGCCGCGCCCGAGGCGAGCAGGATGACCGTGTCGTTCGTCGAGGTGCAGCCGTCGACGGTGATCGTGTTGAACGTCTCGGCGACGGCGGCCCGCAGGGTGCGCCGGGCCTCCGCGGCATCGAGCTCGGCGTCGGTGGTGAGCACGGCGAGCATCGTCGCCATGTTGGGGGCGAGCATCGCCGCGCCCTTCGCCATGCCGCCCACCGTCCAGCCGTCGCCCTCCACGACGGCCTCCTTGCGGTGGGTGTCGGTGGTCCGCATGGCCTCGGCGGCGGTGGCGGCGGCCTCCGCGGTGGCGCCGCGCCCGGCGACCAGGGGCGCGACGCCGGCGCGCACGGCGTCCATCGGGAGCGTGAAGCCGATGAGCCCGGTGCTGCACACGAGGACCTCCTCGGCGGCGCACCCGAGCTGGGCGGCCACGAGGTCCGTCATCTCCTCGGCGTCGGCGAGGCCCTGCGCGCCGGTGGCGGCGTTCGCGCAGCCGCTGTTGACGATCACCGCGGCCGCCCGCCCGCCGGTGAGCGTGAGGTGGGCGTTCGTGGTGACGACGGGGGCGGCGGTCATCTTGTTCTGGGTGAACACCGCAGCGGCCGTGACGGGCTGACCGTCGGTGGTCGCCACGAGGCTGAGGTCGAGGTCGCCCGAGGGCTTGATGCCGCAGGCGACGCCGTTGGCGGTGAACCCCTGGGGGGCGGTGACGGACATCAGGGGTACACCCCCACGATCGGGAGACCGGTGGTCTCGGGCAGGTCGAGCAGCAGGTTCGCGCACTGGACGGCGGCGCCCGACGCTCCCTTGGTCAGGTTGTCGATGGCGGCGATCGCCACGACCCAGCCGGTGCGGTCGTCGTAGCGGGCGGTGACGTGCGCGCAGTTCGAGCCGAGGGTGGCCTTCGTGGATGGCGAGCCGGGCGTGACGACGACGAAGGGCTCGTCGGCGTACTGGGCGGCCATCGCGGCGAGGAGGTCCTCGGTGCTCGTGGTGCCGGCGGGGCGGGCGTAGCAGGTGGCGAGGATGCCCCGGTTCATCGGGGCGAGGTGCGGCGTGAACAGGACCGAGGCGCCGAGGACCTGCTCCATCTCGGGCGTGTGCCGGTGGCTGAGCAGCCCGTACGCGGTGAAGTCCTCGTCGACCGTGCAGAACGTGGTGTTGGGCTTCGGGGGCCGACCGGCCCCGGACACGCCCGAGGCGGCGTCGACGACGATGCCGGTGGTCTCGACCAGCCCGACCCGCACGAGCGGGGCGAGCGCGAGGTTGGCGGAGGTCGGGTAGCAGCCGGGCGTGGCCACGTGGCCCTTCGCCCGGATCTCGTCCCGGTAGAGCTCGGGCAGCCCGTAGGCGAAGCGGGGCAGCAGCTCGGGGGCGGTGTGGGCCTCCCCGTACCACTGGGGGTAGAGGGCCGGATCCTGGAGCCGGAAGTCGGCGGCCAGGTCCACCACGTGGCCGACCCGATCGATGACCTGCGGGACGATGGCCTGGCTGGCCCCGTGGGGCAGGCCGAGGAAGACGAGGTCGAGGCCGTCGACGAGCGCCGGGTCCTCGAAGGCGGCGAAGGTCAGGTCCGGGTAGGCGGCCGAGAGGCTCGGGTAGAGGTCGGCGGCTCGGGTGCCGGCCATCGAGTCCCCGGTGGCGACGCGCACGTCGAGCTCGGGGTGGGCGGCGCAGAGCCGCAGGAGCTCTGCCCCGGTGTAGCCGGAGGCGCCGATGATGCCGACGGATGCCATCGGTGCATCATTCATCATCCTGCATGATCATGCAAACCGAGGGCCACGGTACCGTGGAGGCATGGTGCAGCCCTCCGTCGCTCCCACCCCCGCGGGGGACGTGGCCCTCGACGAGCGGACCGACGAGGTGACCCAGACCGGTCCCCCGAAGGCCGCCCACATCGTGAAGACCGAGCCCGGCGAGTCCGCCCTCGCGAAGGTCACCGAGGCCCGGATCTACGGCACGCCGGTCGAGGCGCTGTGCGGAGAGCGCTTCGTGCCGCAGCAGGACCCGAAGAAGCTGCCGCTGTGCGAGGTGTGCAAGGAGATCTACGACCTCTACCGCCAGATGAGCGACGGCGCCCTGCGGGACACCCCGCAGAGCTGACCGGCCCGTCCGGCCCGGCGCTCAGCCCCGGAGGGTGGCCGGCAGCGCGGCCTGGACCCGGTCGATGACGGCCTGGCGCGTCGCGGCGACGTCGGCGTCGGTCAGCGTGCGGTCCGGGGCCTGGAGGCGCAGCGTGAAGGCGAGGCTGCGCCGGCCCTCCCCCACCCCGGCGCCCCGGTAGACGTCGAAGAGGCGGACCGACCAGAGCAGGTCCCCGGCCGCGGCGCGGATGACGTCCTCGACGGCGCTGGCCGGCACCTCGTCGTCCACCTCGAACGCGAGGTCGACGTCGCTCGAGGGGAACAGGCTGAAGGGCCGCGCCTGGTGGGTGCCGTGCGGGAGGTCGAGCAGCGTCGTGAGGTCGACCTCGAGGTAGGCGACGCGCTCGCCGATGCCGTGGCGCTCCAGGACGCCGGGGTCCACCTCGCCGAGGCGGCCCACCTCCGTGCCGGCCACGAGCGCCCGACCGGAGCGGGTCGGGTGCAGGCCCGGGACCTCGCCGTTCTCCACGGTGACGTCGAGGTAGCCGAGGGCCTCGGCCACGAAGCGCCACAGGTGCACGGCCGCGGTGGCGTCGGACCCGGCCAGCACGGCGCCGAGGACCTCGCGCTCCTCGGGGAGCGCGGCGTCCGGGTCGGCGGCCCGGGTGAACGTGCGGCCGATCTCGAAGAGCTCGACGCCGTGGTTGCGGTGGGACCAGTTGTAGGCGACCGCCCCCACGAGGCCGGGGAGGAGCGAGGTGCGCAGGATCGACTGCTCGGCGACGAGCGGGTTCGTGATGCGGATGCCGTCGTCCGGCAGCCCGCAGGCGGCCAGCTCGCCGGGGGCGAGGAAGGGCATCGGCATGGCCTCGGTGAGGCCGCGACCGACGAGCACGGCCCGCAGGCGGCGGCGGTCGAGCTGGCGCTCGGTGAGCGAGCCGGCGATCGGCGAGCGGGGCACGGTCTTGCCCAGCTTCGTGTACCCGTGGTGGCGGGCGATCTCCTCGATCACGTCGATCTCGGTCGAGGAGTCGAACCGGAACGACGGGATCGTCACGTCGAGGTCGTCGCCGGCCGGTTCGGTGGCGAACCCGATCGGCTCGAGGAGCTCGCGGATGCGGTCCTGCCCGAGGTCGGTGCCGAGCAGCTTGGCGACGCGGGCGGTGCGGACGCGCACGGTGGGGCGCTCAGGCAGCTGCCCCTCGGCCCGCACCGAGCCGTCCTCGAGGTCGGCGCCGAGGAGGTCGGCGAAGCGGCGCATGGCGAGGTCGATGACCTCGGGGTCGGTGCCCTTCTCGAAGCGGGCCGACGCCTCCGAGCGCAGCTTGTGGCGCCGGCTGGAGCGCACGATGCCGATGGGCTCGAACCAGGCCATCTCGAGGAGCACGTCGGTCGTGCCCTCGTCGATCTCGCTGTTGCCGCCGCCCATGATCCCGGCCAGTCCGACGGGGACGTCGGCGGCGTCGCAGATGAGCAGGTCGGCGTCGGTCAGGGTCCGCTCGACGTCGTCGAGGGTCACGAGCGTCTCGCCGTCGCGGGCCCGGCGGACCCGGAAGCCCGGACCCGACACCTTCGCGAGGTCGTACGGGTGGTTGGGCTGGCCGAGCTCGAGCATCACGTAGTTCGACACGTCGACCACGTTGTTGATCGAGCGCATGCCGAGGTGGGCCAGGCGGGCGGCCATCCTCGGGTCGCCGGGGCCGACCTGGACGTTGCGCAGGACGCGGGCCTCGAAGGAGCCGCAGCGGTCGGGGTCGAGGATTTCGACGGTCACGGCGCCGACGCGGTCGGCCGGCACGAGGCGGGGGCTCGGCTCGGGCAGCGAGAAGGGCAGGCCGAGGCGGGCGGCGAGGTCCCGGGCCACGCCGGCGATCGACATGGCGTCGGGCCGGTTGGGGTTGATCTCGAGGTCCCAGAGCACGTCGGGCTCGATGCCCATGGCCTCGGTGAACGGGGTGCCGGGCTCGAGGTGCGGTGGGAGGATCAGGATCCCGTCGTGGTCGTCGCCGAGACCGAGCTCCCGCGAGGAGCACAGCATCCCGTTCGACCAGACGCCGGCCATCTTGCGACGACCGATCTCCATGCCGTTCGGCATGACGGTGCCGATCGTGGCCAGCGGCACGAGGTCGCCGGGCTGCATGTTGAACGCGCCGCAGCCGATCTCGAGGCCCTCGCCGTCGCCGGTGTCGACGATGACCTGGTGGATCTTCTTGGCTCCCTCGATGGGCCGGGTCTCGAGGACGCGGGCGACGACGATGCCGTCGAGCCCCTCACCGACGCGCTCGACCTCCTCGACGGCCATGCCGAGGTCGCTCATCACGTCCCCGAGCGCGTCGGGATCCCCGTCGAACGGCGCGAAGTCGCGCAACCAGGAGAGCAAGACCTTCATGGCGGGGCCCCTAGAACTGGCTCAGGAAGCGGATGTCGTTGGTGAAGAGGTGGCGCAGGTCGTCCACCCCCCGGCGCGTGATCGCCAGGCGGTCGATCCCGAACCCGAAGGCGAACCCCTGCCACTCCTCGGGGTCGATGCCGCAGTTGCGCAGCACGTTCGGGTGCACCATCCCGCAGCCGCCGAGCTCGAGGAACGACCCGTCGGGGCGGATGATGTCGTACTCGGCGCTGGGCTCGGTGAACGGGAAGTACGACGGGCGCAGGCGGGCGGCGAAGTCGCCGCCGAAGTAGGCCTTGGTGAACGCCTCGAGGGTGCCGGCCAGGTCGGCGAAGGTGATGTTGCGGTCGATGACCAGGCCCTCGATCTGGTGGAAGACCGGCATGTGGGTGGCGTCCGGGGTGTCCTGGCGGAACACCCGCCCGGGCATCACCGAGTAGATCGGCGGCTCCTGGGTGGACATGACCCGCACCTGGACCGGGGAGGTGTGGGTGCGCAGCACGGTCGAGCCGGGCTCGCCCATCTCCACGTAGAGGGTGTCGTACATGTCCCGGGCCGGGTGGTCGTCCGGGAAGTTGAGGGCGCCGAAGTTGTGCCAGTCGGTCTCGACCTCGGGCCCCTCGGCCACGGTGAAGCCCATGCCGACGAACACGTCCTCGAGGCGCTCGATGGACTCGGTGACGAGGTGGTAGTGGCCGGCGCCCCGCTCCGGCGGCACCTCGGTGAGGTCGAGGCGCTCGGCCGCGAGCTGCTCGCGCCGGGCGGCGGCCTCGAGCTCGGCGCGCCGCTGGCTGACCGCGGCCTCGAGGGCGTCGCGGGCGGCGTTGATGGCCTGGCCGACGGCCTTGCGGCCCTCCGGGTCGAGGCCGCCCAGCTGCGCCTTCAGACCGGAGAGGTCCGAGCGCTTGCCGAGCAGCTGGCCGTCGAGGGATCGGAGCTCCTCGAGCGTGGCCGCCGCGGCGATGCGCGGGACGGCCTCGGCTCGGAGGGCCTCGATCTGGGCGAGCAGCGCGTCGTGCGACATGGGGCTCTGATGCTCCCGCCTCAGCCGGAGCCCTCGCCAATCCGTTCGCCGTGGACCTGCTCGAAGGCGTCGGCGGGGAGGGTGAAGCGGAAGGTGCTGCCCTTCCCGAGCGTGGACTCGGCGGTCAGCTCCCCGCCGTGGGCCTCCACGAGCCCCCGGGAGATCCAGAGGCCGAGGCCGGTGCCCGTGGGCCGGCCGTGGTCCCGGCGGAAGAACTTGGTGAACACCCGGGGCAGGTCCTCCTCGGGGATCCCCTCCCCCACGTCGCGGACGGCCACGGTGACGACCTCGTCGGTGGCCTCGCCCGTGACCGACATCCCGGTGGGGCTGGCGTACTTGGCGGCGTTCTCGACGAGGTTGGTGAGCACCTGCTCGACCTTGTCGGGGTCGGCGTAGACGGCGGGGAAGCCCTCGGGGAACTCGGTGCGGCACTCGATCTCCGGGAAGCTGAGCCGCACCTTGTCGACGACCGAGCGGGCCAGCGCGGGGACGTCGACCATCTGGCGGCGCAGCACGAGCCGTCCGGACTCGAGGCGGGAGATGTCGAGGAGCTCGGTCACGAGCCGGGTGACCCGGTCGGCGTCGTGGTGCACCTGCTCGAGCATCGACCGCTTCTGCTCGTCGTCGAGGCGGTCCCAGCGGCTGAGCAGCAGCGAGGTGTAGCCCTTCACCGAGGTGAGCGGGCTGCGGAGCTCGTGGGAGACGGTGGAGATGATGGCGATGCCGCTGCGCTCCTCGGTGGGGCGCAGCGCGAGCACGACCCGGCCGTCGTGCCGGCGGGCGGTGATGGACACCGGGACCTCGAGGTCGTCGGCACCGCGGACGGTCACGTCGAGCTGCACGCCGGGGTCGGGCAGCGCCGCCGGCGATCGCAGGGCGGGGATCCCGCCGGCCCGGCGGACGTCGAGGGCCTCGCCCACGGGACGGCCCCGGTGCTCGTCGAGGCCGGCCCCGAGCAGGGCCCGGGCGCTCGGGCTGGCGGCGACGAGGCAGAGCCGCTCGTCGAGCACGAGGACGGGGTCGGGGAGGGCGTCGAGGGGGAGCTCGGTCACCGCGCCGCCCGACGCTGCCGCAGGGACTCGAAGCACACCACCGTCCCGGCCATCGCCACGTTCAGGGACTCGGTGGGGCCCGCCATCGGGATGGTGAGGCGCAGGTCGACGGCGTCGACCACGTCCTCGGGGAGCCCGTGGGCCTCGGGGCCGAGCACGAGCGCGACGGGACCTCGCAGGTCGGCCTCGTCGTAGGGCCGGCCGTCGCGGACCACCGTGGCTGCCGTCTGGACCCCCGCTCGTCGCAGCTGCTCGAGCACCGCCGTCGTCTCCCCTCCGACCGCCACGGGGAGCCGGAACAGGGCACCCGCGGCCGCACGCACGCACTTGGGGTTGGTCGGGTCGACCGAACCGCCGCAGAACAGTACCGCCGACGCTCCCGCCGCCTCAGCCGCGCGCAGCAGCGTGCCGGCGTTGCCCGGGTCGGAGACGCCCGCGAGGACGAGGGCGAGCGGCCCGGCCGCGGCTGCGGTCACGGCCTCGTCGACGGCGCGCTCGATCCGCCGGGCGACGGCGGCGACCCCGTTCGGGGTGACCGCGCTGCTGGCCCGGGCCAGCACGTCCTCGGTGACCTCGTGGACGGCGGCCCCCGCGGCGCGGGCCTGCGCCACCACCTGGGCGTCGGCCCCGGAGGTGGCGAACACGTCCGTCACCTCGACGCCGGCGGCCAGGGCCTCGGCGAGGAGGGTCGGGCCGTCGATGACGAAGGCACCCGCCTCCGAGCGCGCAGCGCGGCGCCCCGAGAGGCGCCGCAGCTGCTGGACCCGTGGGTGCCGGAACCCGAGCGGGTCCCGACGCTCAGCCACCGTCAGGCGGAGGCCTTCTCAGCGGCCTCGGTGGCCGTCTTGACCAGTGCCGTGAAGGCGGCCGGCTCGCGCACGGCGAGGTCGGCGAGGACCTTGCGGTCCACCTCGACCTCGGCCAGGCGCAGCCCGGCGATGAACCGGCTGTAGCTGGTGCCGTTCGCCCGGCAGGCCGCGTTGATCCGCTGGATCCACAGGGACCGGAAGTCGCCCTTGCGGGCCCGGCGGTCCCGGTACGCGTACTGCAGGGAGTGCATCACCTGCTCGTTCGCGGCCCGGTAGGACCGGCTCTTGTTGCCGTAGTAGCCCTGAGCCCGCTCGAGGGTTGCCCGGCGCTTCTTCTTCGCGTGGACGGCGCGCTTGACCCGTGCCATTCGTCTTCCTCCTCCTGGTCCGGGCCTACCGGCCGAGCATCCGCTTGATCCTGGCGGCGTCGCCCGGGGCGACGTCCGTGGTGCCGGCGAGGCGGCGCATCCGCTTCGACGGCTTCTTCTCCAGGATGTGGTTGTTGTTGATCTGCAGGCGCCGGAGCTTGCCGGAGCCGGTGACCTTGAAGCGCTTGGCCGCGCCTCGGTGGGTCTTCATCTTGGGCATGGCTGGTCTCTTCTGTGTGGGGCGACTACTCGGCGGCGGGGGCGCCGGTCGAGCCGTCGTCGCCAGGGGGCGGGGCGTCGGCGGCGGGGGCGCCGTCCGTGCCCTCGGGGGCCTGCTCTGCCGCGGCCTCGGCCGCAGCCTTCTGGGCGGCGGCCTGCGCACGCTTGTCGGGGGCGAGCACCATGGTCATGTTGCGGCCGTCCTGCCGGGGGTGGATCTCCACCCGACCGACGTGCTTCACGGCCTCCTCGACCTGGTCGAGGATCTTCTTGCCGAGCTCGGGGTGGTACACCTCGCGGCCCCGGAAGGTCAGGGTGACCTTCACCTTGTGGCCCTCGGACAGGAACTTCTCGACCTTGCGGGTCTTGGTGTCGAAGTCGCCACCCGAGATCTTCGGGCGGTACTTCATCTCCTTGATGCTGACGTTGCTCGCCTTGCGGCGGGACTCCTTCGCCTTCTGAGCCGCCTCGTACTTGTACTTGCCGTAGTCCATGACACGGCAGACGGGCGGGTTCGCCTGGGCAGCCACCTCGACGAGGTCGAGGTCCTGTGCCCGGGCGATGGCAAGGGCTTCGGGCAGCGGCTTGATGCCGATCTGCTGCCCGTCGGGGCCCACCAGGCGGACTTCACGAGCCCGGATCCGATCGTTGATCCGGGGCTCGCCGTTGGCCGGCGGCGTGGCTATCGCCAAATCCTCTTCATCTAGGCGCAGCTTCCTCCTGTACGCGACGACTGGTACATCGTCCACCCCCGTACGCGACGAGGGCGGACATCGACGAAGCCGACATCCGCCCCTGAGGTCCGCCCGGCGAGCCGGGCGGCCAGTGACTTCGATCGACCCGGCGCACCGGGGGTGGCCGGGTGGGGGCGAGGCCCCGCTTCGTCTCGGTTGTGCTGCGTAGGCTACGGGGATGCCCATCCCCCTCACAACTCCCCCCGTGATCGCATGAGCCTCTGGACCCCCGGCGGTGAGCACCAGCCCGAGCCCGAGCGTCCGGCCCCCGGTCCGGGCGGGCCCGACCTGTCGGACCTCTCTCCCGAGGAGCGGGCCCAGGTCGAGGCGATGCAGCAGGAGATGGCGCAGGTCCGCGAGCAGATCCTCCAGGCCCCGGCCTCGGTGGTCGTCGCCAACCACGCGATGGGCATCTACGAGCTGGCGGCCATCCACCTCATGGCCCCCGAGCCGAAGCTGACGGAGGCCGTCCTCGCCATCGACGCCCTCGCCGCGATCGTCGAGGGCCTCGAGGGCCGCCTCGGCGAGCCCGAGCCCACCCTCCGCGAGGCCCTGACCCAGCTCCGCGCCGCCTACCTCGAGGTCAAGACCCGCCAGGACCAGAACCCCACCGCCTGACGACGCCGCAGACTGCGGACGCAGGCGGGCGTCAGCCCGCCGAGGACGAAACCCCGGTGGCCTCCCAGCGCCCGAGGTGGCCGGGCCGCAGGGTGAAGGTCACCCGGGTGCCGGGTTCGATGGTGCGGGTGCCGTCCGCGATGGCGGTGCAGTGGAAGGGCAGGACCCGGCCGTCGTCCGCGGTCACGGTGCCGAGGCCCCGCGGGTCGTCGAACTCGGTGACGGTGCCCTCCAGCACGGCTCCTCCCCCGTCGCCGGTCAGTGGACGATCTTGGCCAGCGGGAGCTCGATGATGTCGGTGGCACCCGCGTCCTTGAGGGCCGGGATGAGCGTGTTGATCGTCGACTTGGCGACGACGGTCTCCACCGCGTAGCCGCCGTCCCCGAAGAGCTGGGAGACGGTGGGCGCCTTCATCGACGGGAGGAGCTCGATCACGGCGTCGAGGTCGGCCCCGCTCACGTTGAGCTTCACGAGGACCTTGCCGCGGGCCTCCATCACGCCGTCGAGGAGCGTGCGGATCTGCTCCATCGCGTGGCGCTTCTCGGGGTCGGCGGCGGCCGCCGGGTTGGCGATCAGCTCCGTGTAGCTCGTCAGCACCTCGCCGATGATCTTCAGCCCGGCGGCCCGCAGGGCCCGCCCGGTCTCGGTGATCTCGACGATGCAGTCGACGATGTCGGGGACCTTCGCCTCGGTGGCCCCGTAGGAGAGGCGGATGTCCGCCTCGATGCCCAGGTCCTCGAAGAAGCGGCGGGTGATGCCCATGTACTCCGTGGAGACCCGGACGCCCTGGGGCAGGTCCTCGACCTTCTCGATCGGGCTGTCCTGGGGGACGGCCACGACCATGCGGATCGGGCGGCTCGTGGCCTTGGAGTAGCGCAGCTCACCCAGGCTCACGACGTCGCTGGCCGTCTCCGCGATCCAGTCGCGGCCGGTGATGCCGAGGTCGAACATGCCCTCTGCGACGTACACCGGGATCTCCTGGGGGCGCAGGATGCGCACCTCGGCGATCCGGGGATCGTCGATCGTGGCCTTGTAGTCCACGACGGAGGACCGCTCGACCCGGAGGTCGGCGGCTTCGAACAGCTCGAGGGTCGCCTTCTCGAGGGACCCCTTGGGGAGGACGAGACGAAGCACGGAGCGAGGGTACGCGTGATTCCCGGTCGGGCTGAAACCCGCGGCTCAGCCGGCCCGGTGGCGGGCGGCCAGGCGGGCCATCTCCACGGCGACGACGGCGGCGTCGGCGCCGACGTTGTGGCCCCCGGCCGGCTCGGAGCGGGCGAGGGCCTGGGCCTCGTCCTCGGTGGTGAGGATGCCGAAGGCCACGGGGACGCCGGTGGTGAGCTGGACCTGCTGGATGCCCGCCGCCGCCTCACCGGCCACGAGGTCGTAGTGGGTGGTCTCGCCCCGGATGACGCAGCCGAGGCAGATGACGGCGTCGATCCGGCCGGTGGTGGCGAGGATGCGGGCGCCCATCGGGAGCTCGAAGCTGCCGGGCACGGACTCGACGACGATGTCGTCGTCGTCCACGCCGAGCTCCTTCAGGCCCCGAGCGGCGCCCTCGGCGAGCCGCTCGACGATGTGGTCGTTCCAGCGGGCCCGCACGATGCCGATGCGCAGGCCAGCCCCGTCGAGCCCGGCGGGGGCGGCGGCGCCCTTGTCGCCGGCGGTCACTTCGCCTCCGGCGCGTCGCCGGTCCAGCTGTCGAGGCCCTCGAGGAGGTGGCCCATCTTCGTCTGCTTCGTGCGGAGGTAGGCGATGTTCTCCGGGTTGGGGGCGACGACGGTGGGGACGCGCTCGGTGATCGTGAGCCCGAAGCCCTCGAGGCCGCCGTACTTGGTCGGGTTGTTCGTGATGATGCGCATCGTGGTGATCCCGAGGTCCACCAGGATCTGGGCGCCGATTCCGTACTCGCGGCTGTCGGCGGGCAGGCCGAGCTCGAGGTTGGCCTCGACCGTGTCGCGGCCCTGCTCCTGGAGGCTGTAGGCCCGGATCTTGTGGCCGATGCCGATGCCGCGGCCCTCGTGGCCCCGCAGGTAGACGAGGGCGCCCCGGCCCTCCTCGGCGATGAGCTGCATGGCGGAGTCGAGCTGCACGCCGCAGTCGCAGCGCAGCGAGTGGAACACGTCGCCGGTCAGGCACTCGCTGTGGACCCGCACGAGGACGTCCTCCTCGCCGGACACGGCGCCCTTGACCATGGCGATGTGCTGCTCGCCGTCGAGCACGGACTCGTAGGCGTAGCAGGTGAAGTCCCCCCAGGTGGTGGGGATGCGGGCCTCAGCGATGCGCCGGACGAGCTTCTCGTTCTGACGCCGGTACCGGATGAGGTCGGCGATCGAGATCATGAGGAGGCCGTGCTCCTCGGCGAAGCGCTCGAGCTCGGGGACCCGGGCCATGTCGGTCTTGTCCTCGTTGACGATCTCGCAGAGGAGCCCGGCCGGGTAGACGCCGGCCAGGTTGCAGAGGTCGATCGTCGCCTCGGTGTGCCCGGCCCGCTTCAGGACACCGCCCTCGCGGCTCATGAGCGGGTTGATGTGGCCGGGGCGAGCCAGGTCACCGGGACGGGTGGCCGGGTCGCACAGCGCCTTCACGGTGGCGCAGCGGTCGTAGCTCGAGATGCCGGTGGTGGTGCCGTGGCGGTAGTCCACGGTCACGAGGAAGGCGGTGCGCTGGCTCTCGGTGTTCGCCTGCACCATGAGGGGCAGGTCGAGCTCGCGGGCCCGGTCCTCGGTGATCGGGGCGCACAAGTACCCGCTCGTGTGGTGGAGGAAGAACGCCACCTTCTCGGGGGTGGCGAACTCGGCCGCCATGATGAGGTCGCCCTCGTTCTCGCGGTCCTCGTCGTCGACGACCACGAGGATCTCCCCGCGAGCGAACGCCTCGATCGCGTCTTCGATCCGTGCGAAGGGCATGTCAGGAATCCTTCCAGGCGAGGAGGCGCTCGACGTACTTGGCGGTGACGTCGACCTCCAGGTTGACGAGGTCGCCCGGGCCCTTGTGGCCGAGCGTCGTGACCTCGGTGGTGTGCGGGATCACCGCGACGGTGAAGCCGTCCTCGAGCGGCTGGACCACGGTGAGGCTGATGCCGTCGACCGTGATCGAGCCCTTCTCGACGATGTAGCGGAGCAGGTCCCGGTCCGTCCGCACGTGGAGGTCGGGGGCGCCGGTGACGATCTCCCCCACCCCGTCGACGTGGCCCTGGACCAGGTGCCCGCCGAGGCGATCGGAGAGGCGGACGGGGCGCTCGAGGTTGACCCGGTGGCCCGGCTCGAGCCGGCCGAGGGCGGTGCGGGCGTAGGTCTCGTCGACGACGTCGGCCTCCCACCAACCGGCGGCGGCGTCCCAGCCGACGACGGTCAGGCAGACGCCGTTCACGGCGATCGACGCGCCCATCTCGATGTCGTCGAGGACCGTGGTGGCCGCGATGCGCAGGCGCGGGCCCTCGCGGGACACCACGGTGCCCAGCTCTTCGACGATGCCGGTGAACATGGCTAGGGCTCCTGAGGGGGGTCGAGGGGCGAGCGAGGCGCCGGGGTCGGGTCGAGGTCGATGCGCAGGTCCGGATCCAGGTGGCGGACCTGGACGATGCGGCCCCGGGTGGCGGCGGCGATGGTGGGGGCGCCGGGACCGGCGAAGAGCCCCCGGCCGTCGTCACCGCCGAAGAGGGCCGGGGCGAGGTAGATCACGTACCGGTCGACGAGGCCGGCCTGGTGGAAGGCGTGGGCCACGGCGGCGCCGCCCTCCACGAGCACCTGGAGGTGCCCCATCGCGCCGAGCTCCTCGAGGATGGCCTTGAGGTCCCCCTCCCGCTCGAGGCAGGGGTGGACCTTCGCCCCCTCGGGGGCGGTGCCGAGGACGACCCGCACCGGGTCGCCCCGGGGTGCCGGCGCGTCGCGCACGGTGAGGCTGGGGTCGTCGGCCCGGACGGTGCCGGCGCCGACGATGATGGCGTCGCTCTCGGCCCGCAGGGCGTGGGCGTCGGCGCGGGCGGCGGGTCCGGTGATCCACTGGCTCGTGCCGTCGGGGGCGGCGGTGCGCCCGTCGAGGGTGGCGGCCAGCTTGAGGACGACCCAGGGCCGGCCGGTGCGCCGGTGGTGCAGGTAGGGGGCGAGCTGCTCCGACGCCTCCGCGGCGAGGACCCCGGCGGTCACCTCGACGCCGGCCTCGACGAGGCGGGCCAGCCCGGTGCCGGCCACGTTCGGGTCCGGGTCGACCACGGCGGCCACGACCCGGGCGATGCCGGCCTCGATGAGGGCGTCGGCGCAGGGCGGGGTGCGGCCGACGTGGCTGCACGGCTCCAGGGTGACCCAGGCGGTGGCGCCCTCGAGGTCGGCACCGGCCGCCCGGGCGGCCGCCAGGGCCGCGGCCTCGGCGTGGGGCCCGCCGACGCGGTCGGTGGCCCCCTCGAAGCGCTGGCCGTCGACGGTCTCGATCACGCACCCCACCCACGGGTTGGGCGGCGTGAGGGACCGGACGCTCGCGCCGAGCTCGAGGGCCCGCTGCATCCGGATGATGTCGAGGTGGTCGTCCATGTCGATCGTTCGCTGGTGCCTGGTGCGGGGCGCGCGCGGGAACGACGACAGCGGTCGACGGGGGTCGACCACCTGCACGTCCTCGCTCCCATCCGGACTCTCACCGTCGGCTCCGGAGCTTCCCCGGATCGGCCATCCCCACTGGCGGTGGGGCGGTTCGCGGGCTGTACCGCCGGTCGGGACTTCCACCCAACCCCGCGAGGTCTTCAGTTGTGCCGCGGAGCCTACCGGCGTCCTGGTGCGACCACCCAGCCGCCCCGGGCCCGCCGGGACGGGCGGACGGGCGGCAAACCGGCTCGACGGGGTCCGCGGCCGCCGGTCAGGATCCCGCGGTGGCACGGATCGCCGACACCCCCGAGCCGCCCTATGTGGCGGTGATCTTCACCTCGCTGCGGGCCGACGACGACCCCGCCTACGAGACCACGGCGGCCGAGATGGTGCGCCTGGCCGCCGAGCAGCCGGGGTTCCTCGGCCTCGAGTCGGCCCGGGAGGGCCTCGGGATCACGGTCTCGTACTGGCGCAGCGAGGACGACGCGCGGGCGTGGAAGGCGGTGGCCGAGCACGTCGCCGCCCAGCGCCTCGGCCGCGAGCGCTGGTACGCCGACTACCGGACTCGGGTGGCCACCGTCACCCGGGACTACGGCCCGGGCTGACCGGACCGGTCGGCACCGGCGTCTCAGGCGGGGCGCTGGAGGCGCAGGAGGTACATGCCGTCGGTGCCGGCGGCCTGCGGGAGGAGCCGGGCGCCCCGCCCGTGCGGCGCCCACGGGGCGCCGGGGGCCGGCAGGGCCTCCCAGTCCGGCAGGGTGCGGGCCAGGTGCTCGTCCACGGCGCGTCCCTCGGCGTCGGTGAGGGTGCACACCGAGTAGACGAGCAGCCCGCCGGGGCGCACGAGCGGGGTCACCGCGTCGACGATCGCCCGCTGGAGCTCGCCGAGGCGCTCGGGGGCGTCGGCGTCGATGCGCCAGCGGGCGTCGGGACGGCGGCGCAGGGTGCCGAGCCCGGAGCAGGGGGCGTCGACGAGGACCCGGTCGAAGGCGCCGGAGCGCAGCGGGGGCCGCGCGGCGTCAGCGGCCAGGGGCAGGACCCGTCCCCGGTCGTCCGCGCCGGCGCGAGCGTTGGCGGCCACGAGCCCCACCCGGCCGGGCCGGACGTCGCCCGCCACCACCGTGGCGCCCTGGCCGGCCAGGAACGTGGCCTTGCCGCCAGGGGCGGCGCAGACGTCGGCGACGAGGTGGCCGGGCTCGGCGGCGACGGCCCCGGCGACCCACTGGGAGGCGAGGTCCTGGACGTAGCCGTCCTCGCGCTGGGTGACCTCCGGGGCGGTGTTCATGACCTCGAGCGCCGCGAGGGCGTCCTCGGCGCCGAGGTCGGCCGCCAGACGCTCGACCACCCAGTCCGGGTAGCTGAGGCGGACCGCCTCGTCGGGCCAGGAGACGGGATGGTCGGCGACCCGGCGCAGGACGGCGTTCACGAGGCCGCGCGCGGCCCGGGGGGCGACGCCGACGGTCTCCCCCACCGCGGCGTGGGGCGGCAGACCGAGGTGGTGGAGCTGGTACGCGCCGAGGCGCAGCGCGTTGCGCACGGTCGGCTGCACGTCGCGGGACAGGAAGCGATCGACGAGCAGGTCGCAGGCCCGGCGCATGCGGGTGGTCCCGTAGACGAGCTCGGTGGCGAAGTGCCGGTCCCGCTCGGTCAGCCCGCTGCGGGCCAGCATCTCCGGCAGCACGAGGTTGGCGTAGGCGCCGCCGGGGTCGATCCGGTCGAGGGCGGCGAGCGCGACGCCGCGGGCGCTGCGGTTCGCGGGCGCGCCGTCGCGGCGCTCCCGGTCGCCCTGGGGGCGGGGGCCGCGGCGGCGGGGCGGGCGGCGGCCCCCTGGGGTCGGGGTGCTGCCGCTCATGTGCCGAGCGGCTCGCCGGAGCGCCACGGCGTGCCGTTCACCCAGGCCGTCGCGGCGAGGCGGGGCTTGCCCTCCGGCTGGACCTCGAGGAGCTCGACCGGCCCGTCCCCCGCCGGCGCCACCGGGCCCTCGCCCCGGGGCGGCACCGCGGTGCGCCACACCTTGAGGCGGCGCCCGGCGACCGTCGTCCAGGCCCCGCCGATGCGCACGAGGCGGTGCACGTCGAGGGCCGGGCGCGTCCAGTCGATCTGGAGCTCGGCCGGGTCGATCTTCGCCGCGTAGGTGGGCTCCCCCGCCTGCGGCGTCGGGGTGGGGAGCCCGTCGGCGAGCGTGGTGACGAGGAGCTCGGTGCCGGCCTCGACGAGGCGGGCCCGCAGCTCGTCGGCCGTCTCGTCGGCCCCGATCTCCACCTCGACGCGCCGGTAGACGCCGCCGGTGTCGAGCCCCTCCTCGACGACCATCAGGTCGACGCCGGTGCGCTCGTCGCCGGCGAGGATGGCCCGCTCGACCGGCGCGGCGCCGCGCCAGCGGGGCAGGAGCGAGAAGTGCAGGTTCACCATCGGCACGGCCTCGAGGACCGGCCGTTTGATGATCCGACCGAAGGCGACGACGACCCCGAGGTCCACCCCGGCGTCGACGACGTCCTCGACGCGGTCGGTCACGGGCAGCCCGAGCTCGAGCGCCGCGGCCTTCACCGGGGAGGGCTGGAGGCCGCTCCCCCGCCCCCGCCGCCGGTCCGGCTGGGAGACGACGAGCGCGACCTCGAAGCCGGCCTCGACGAGGGCGCGCAGCGGCGGCACCGCCATCGCGGGCGTGCCGAGGAACGCCAACCGGCGCGGTCGACCCTCGGGCGGGGGCGCCAGCGTCACGACCGCGGGATCAGTGGAGGCTGAAGCCGCCGGAGCGCCGGCCCGTCGCGGGGGCGACGGCCATGTCGGCCTCGGCGAGGTCGGCGGCGCTGAGCTTGTGCTCGCGGATCAGCCGGAGGGCCTGCTTGCGCTGATCGGGGTCCAGGCGCTCGATGTAGAGGATGCCGTCGAGGTGGTCGAGCTCGTGCTGGAAGCAGCGGGCGAGGAGCTCGTCGGCCTCGATGGACAGCTCGTTGCCGTCGAGGTCGTAGCCCCGCAGGTGCACCTGCTTCGGGCGGACGAGCTCGAAGGCGAGGCCCGGGATGGAGAGGCAGCCCTCCTCGTACGCCCACTCGCCGTCGCTCTCGACGATCTCGGGGTTGATGATCGTCTGGGGCCCGTCGCCCACGTCGTAGACGAAGATCCGCTTCTGGACGCCCACCTGCGGGCCGGCCAGGCCCACGCCGGGGGCGGCGTACATCGTCTCGACCATGTCCTCGGCCAGCTGCACGAGCTTGCCGTCGACCTCGGTGATCTCGTTGGCCCGCTGGCGCAGCACGGGGTCGCCGATCCGCCGGATGTCGTAGGGCGCGGGCGCAGTCATGCCCTCAGGCTACCGGCGCGCCCGTCGGACCCGGGCCCTCGGAGGCCGCGGGTACCGTCGAGCCGATGTCGGACGCCCCCGGGCACTACTTCGAGCGCCGCCCCCTCGTGGCGTCGCGCCCGGGCACGGTCGAGCTCGTGCTCCCCGACCGGGCGCTGCGGCTGACCACCGACCGGGGGGTCTTCTCCGCTGACCGGGTCGACCCGGGCACCCGCTACCTGCTCCAGGAGGTGCCTGCCCCGCCGCCTGCCGGGACCTTCGTGGACCTCGGGTGCGGGTACGGGCCCATCGCCTGCACGCTGGCCGGGCGGGCCCCGGGGGCCACGGTCTGGGCGGTCGACGTGAACGACCGCGCCCTCGAGCTGTGCGCCGCGAACGCCGGTGCGCTCGGGCTGACCAACGTGCGCACGAGCCGCCCCGAGGACGTGCCCGCGGACCTCGACGTCGACCTCATCTGGTCCAACCCGCCCATCCGGATCGGCAAGGCCGCCCTCCACGCGCTGCTCGCGACCTGGCTCGGGCGCCTGGCGCCGGCCGGGCGGGCGGTGCTCGTCGTCCAGAAGCACCTCGGGGCCGACTCGCTGCAGCGGTGGCTCGCCGGCGAGGGCTGGGCGGCCGAGCGGCTGGGATCCCGCGCCGGCTACCGGCTCCTGGAGGTGACCCGCCCGTGAAGCAGCTCGACGGCACCGGCATGAAGCGGCTCCACCGGGAGTGGCGGCGGCGCACCGGGGGGCGGCTGGCGCTCGTCCTCGAGGACGTCGAGGGCCCCTTCAACGTCGGCGCCGTCATCCGCACGGCCGCGGCGCTGCGGGCCGAGGACGTGTGGCTGGCCGGACGCACCCCGGACCCGAAGGAGGGCAAGGTCCAGAAGACGGCGCTCGGCACGGACCGGTACCTGACCTTCCACCGGACGGCGGACGGGCGGGCCGCGGTGGCCGAGGCGCAGGCCGCGGGCTACGAGGTGCTGGCCCTCGAGCTGGCCGACGAGGCCGAGCCGATGCACGAGCGCCGCCTGACCGACGCCACCGCGATCGTGATCGGCCACGAGGACCGCGGGGTGAGCGCGGCGACGCTCGCGGCCTGCGACGCCGTCGTCTACCTCCCGCTCCTCGGCAAGGTCGGGTCGCTCAACGCCGCCACCGCCGCGTCGATCGCCTGCTACGAGGTCCGCCGCCAGGCCTGGCGCCCCTGAGCCGGCGCGCACTCCCACCTGAACCGCGCGAACCGGCACATCGGCGCAGGAACCTGCGAGAGCGGCGAGCTCGCGACCCCGTAGGTTCGCCCGGGTGACCGCACTCGAACTCGACGTCCGGCTGCTCGAGCCGGACGAGCTCCTCCCCGCCGCCACCCTCGTGTCCAGCACGATGCTGCAGACGACGGACCCCGAGGTCATGGCGGCCTGGGTGGACCGCATGCAGGATCGCGTCGTGCACGGCGCCGTCCGACCGGACGGGCGGGTCGTCGGCACCGCCCAGTGGTTCCCGGCGGACGTGTCCTTCGCCGGCGGTGCATCGCGGCCGGCGGCGCTCGTGACCGCCGTGGCGGTGGCCGCCGACCACCGGCGCCGAGGCGTCCTGACCCGGCTGATGGAGCTCCAGATGGCCTCGGTCCGGGAGGCCGAGGCGCCGATCGCGCTCCTCCGCCCGGCCGAGTGGCCGATCTACGGCCGGTGGGGCTACGGCCCGGCCATCGAGTCCTGCACCTACGAGGTCGACGCGCGGTCGGCCCGGTTCACCGCGCAGCCCACCGGCGCCATCGAGCTCGTCACCCCGGACGAGCTGGTCCCGCACCTGATGGCGGTGCACGAGGTCCGCTGGGCCCACACCGCGGGGGCCGTGACGCGGGACGAGGTCGTGTGGTCGCAGCTGGCCGGCGCCGCGGCCCGCCCGGGCCAGGCCGCCGACCTCGGGCAGAACCGCGCCGCGATCTGGCGCGACGCGTCCGGGGCGGTGCAGGGCGCGGTGGCCTACGCGGTCGAGGACCGCTGGGAGCGCAGCCGCCCCGTGGGCCGGGTGGCGGTCTCGTTCCTCGTCGGCACCACGCCCGAGGCCGAGCGGGAGCTCTGGCGCCACCTCTGCGAGATCGACTGGGTGGCGACGGTGGTGGCGGAGATGCGGGGCGTGGACGACGAGCTGCCGCACCACCTCGTCGACGCCCGGGCCGCCACCCAGCTCGACCGCTACGACCACATCTGGGCCCGGGTGCTCGACGTCCCGGCCGTGCTCGGGGCCCGGCGCAGCCCGCTCCCCGGTCGGGTGGTGGCCGAGGTGATCGACGACCTCGGCTTCGCGGCCGGGCGCTGGTCGATCGAGCTCGCGCCCGACGGCGCCGAGATCACCCGGACGACGTCCACCGCCGAGGTGGAGCTGCCGGCGGCCGCGCTCGGTGCGCTCTGCCTCGGGGGCACCAGCGCGACGCAGCTGCACCGCGCCGGCCAGGTCGCGGAGGTCGCCCCCGGAGCCGTCGCCCGCCTCGACCAGCTCCTCCGCACCACCCCCGCCCCCTGGTCCACCACCACCTACTGACCGCACCGGACAACGTCTGTGTGCGATCTCGAGCCGCTGCGGCTCGGATCTGCACACAGACGTTGTTCAGACCCGTGGGGGGTCGACGGCGACGCGGAGGCGGGCGGCGGGGCGGGGGGTGGCGGCGAGCGCGTCGCACAGAGCGCGGTGGTCCTCGGCGCGGACGAGCCAGCGCCGCTCCCCCACCTCGACGGCCTGGACGGGCGCGTCCGGCGGCAGCGCGGCCACGAAGGTCTCGCCGCCCGCGCCGCTCACCTCGGCCAGCGCCGTCACCGGGGGCAGCCGCAGCAGCTCGCGCCGCGCCCGCTCGGCGTCGGCCACCCGCTGCGGCTCGGCGTGGCGCGCCGCCTCCACCGCCTCGTGCTCCGGCATGCGGGTCTGGAGCAGCAGCCGCCCCGCCGCCCGCCCACCGACCGGCGGGCCTGACGCGGCGAGGATCCGGGCCGCCCGGGCCAGCAGCACGAAGGCCTGCTCGACGGCCCGGTAGCGGGGCGCGAGGAGCTCCTGGTCGAGGTCGAGGAAGGCGACGGCGTCGGCGCGGTCGATGCGCTGCAGCACGGCCTCGGTGCCCACGACGACCCGGGTCCGGGGCGCCTCCCCGTCGGCCGCGGTCAGCTCGGCCACGGGCTCGCCGACGAGCGCCTCCAGCTCCTCCCGGGCCCGGCTGACCCCCATCCGCAGGTTCTTGAAGCCGCTGGACCCGCAGGCGAGGCACACGGGCGGGCGGGTGGCCTCGCAGCGCCGGCAGCGCAGCTCCTCCCCGGGCTGCTCCACGGCCGCGTCGCACGCCGCGCAGCGGGCCAGCTCCCCGCACGCCCGGCAGGCGAGCAGCCGGGCCCGGCCGGTGCGGTTGAGGACGCACAGGACCCGCCCATCGCCCCGCAGGAGGCGCACGAGCGGCTCGGAGAAGAGCCCGAGGCCGGGCGGCTCGTCGCGCCGGTCGACGACCTCCACGGTGGGCCAGCCGGCCCGCTCCCGACCTCGGTCCGGGACGAGGAGCGGCGCGGCGGCGAGGGCCTCGAGGCTCGGGCAGGGCGACGTCATCACGCACGGCACGCCCGACCGGCGGGCCCGCTCGAGGGCGACGTCGCGGGCGTGCCAGGTGGGCGAGCCCTCCTGCTGGTGGGCCTCGTCGTGCTCGTCGAGGACGACGACGGCCGCGAGCCCGGCCACCGGCGCCCAGGCGGCGGCCCGGGTGCCGACCACGGTGGCGCCGGCCGCCCCGAGGGCCCAGCCGTCGGGGTGGGCGGCCACGGGGATCCGCTCCCGACGGAGGCGGGCCACGACGCGCGCGGCGAGGGCGGCGGTCGGGCAGAGCACGAGGGCGGGGCCGAGGGCCGCAGCGGCCACGGCCACGTTGGTCAGGTCCGCCCCCGGCGGGAGGCGCAGGACCGCCGCGGGCTGGGCGAGGGCCTCAGCGGTCAGGGGGCCGATCGGCGGGCCGCCGTGCTCGCCTGCGGCGGCGCCGGTGCCGACCCAGGCCGGCGACCGCGGCGCCGGGGGCAGGGCGGCCACGACCCGCGGCGGTGAGGCCGTCCCGAGGAAGGAGGCCCGCCGCCCGGCCCACCGCCACGCGGCCCACTCGCTCAGCTCGAGCAGATCGGTGGTCGGCCCGAGGCCGCTGCGCTTGGCCAGCGGCCGGAGGGTGACGCCGGCCGGCGGCTCGACGTCGACGTCGACGATCCAGCCGCCGACGCGCCGCCCGTGCAGCTCGATGCGCACGACGTCACCGACGCGCACCTCGTCGGCCCACCGGGCCGGGACCAGGTAGTCGAAGGTCTTGTCGATGGCCGGAACATCCGGCAGCACCCGCACCACGACCCCGTCCACGGCCACCACCCTGGCACGCGCTCCCGCCCCCACGAGACCGGTGCGGGTCCACGTGCGCGCGCACGGGACCACGCACGATCTCGTGCGGCAGGACTAGAGGCCCAGCGCGGACTTGAGGTCGTCGACGCGGGACGTGGCCTCCCAGGGGAGGTCCTTGTCGCCGCGACCGAAGTGCCCGTAGGCGGCGGTCTGCTTGTAGATCGGCCGGCGCAGGTCGAGGTCCCGGATGATGGCGGCCGGGCGCAGGTCGAAGACCTGACGGACGGCCTCGCTGATCTTGGCCGGGTCGGCCTGCTCGGTGCCGAAGGTCTCGACGAGGATCGACACGGGCTGGGCGACGCCGATGGCGTAGGCCACCTGGACCTCGCAGCGCTCCGCCGCGCCGGCGGCGACGACGTTCTTGGCCACCCAGCGGGCCGCGTAGGCGGCCGAGCGGTCGACCTTGGACGGGTCCTTGCCCGAGAAGGCGCCGCCGCCGTGGCGGGCCGCGCCGCCGTAGGTGTCGACGATGATCTTGCGCCCGGTCAGGCCGCAGTCGGCGTGGGGGCCGCCGAGCTCGAAGGCGCCGGTCGGGTTGACGAGCACCTTGAAGTCCGACGTGTCGATGTTCGTCGGGAGCAGCGGGCTGATGACGTGCTCGATGAGGTCGGGCTTGATGAGCGTCTCGGCGTCGAGGCCCGGCTGGTGCTGGGTGGAGATGAGGACGGTGCGCAGCGCCTTGGGCGTGTTGTCCTCGTAGTCGATCGTGACCTGGGTCTTCCCGTCGGGCCGGAGGTACGGGAGGATGCCGGCTTTGCGGACCTCGGAGAGGCGGTGGGCGAGGCGGTGCGCGAGCCAGATCGGCATCGGCATCAGGTCCTCGGTCTCCGTGCAGGCGTAGCCGAACATCATCCCCTGGTCGCCGGCGCCCTGGCTGTTGAGGTCGTCCTCGCCAGAGCTGCCGGTGCGGGTCTCGAAGGCCGTGTCGACGCCCTGGGCGATGTCCGGGGACTGCGGGTCGATCGAGGTCATGACGCCGCAGGTGTTGCCGTCGAAGCCGACGGACTCGCGGTCGTAGCCGATCCCCTTGATCGTCTCCCGCACGATCGACGGGATCTCCACGTACGCCGACGTGGTGATCTCACCAGCGACGATGGCGAGACCGGTCGTGACCATGGTCTCGCAGGCCACGCGGGCCATGGGGTCCTCGGCGAGGATGGCGTCGAGGATGGAGTCCGAGATCTGGTCGGCCATCTTGTCCGGATGGCCCTCGGTCACGGACTCCGAGGTGAACGTCCACTGGCGGGTCACTGCTTGCTCCTCAGTTCGATGACGGCATCGAGGATGCCACGGGCGATCGCTCGCTTGTCGGAAAGGGGGATCTCGTTGACGCCGCCGTCGACGTCGAAGATGGCGACGGCGTTCGTGTCGTGCTCGAAGCCCACACCGGGCGCCGACACGTCGTTGGCCACGATGAGGTCGATCCCCTTCCGGCGGAGCTTGTCGACGGCGTTGGTGCGCACGTCGTCGGTCTCGGCGGCGAAGCCGACGATGGTCTGCCCGGGGCGCCGATCGGCCCCCAGCGCGGCCAGGATGTCGGTGGTCGGCTCGAGGACGATCTGCGGGGCCCCGTCGGCCTTCTTGAGCTTGCGGTCGGCCACCTGGACGGGCCGGAAGTCGGCGACGGCGGCCGCCATGACGACCACGTCGGCCTCCCCCGCCCGGCGCATCACGGCGGACTCCATCTCCGCCGCCGACTCGACCTTGACGACCTCCGCACCCGCTGGAGCCGGCAGGCCGGTGGTCGTGACGAGGGTGACCTCGGCGCCGCGGGCGGCGGCCTCGGCGGCCACGGCGTGGCCCTGCTTGCCCGACGAGCGGTTGCCGATGAAGCGGACCGGGTCGATGGCCTCGCGGGTGCCGCCGGCCGTCACGAGGACCCGGAGGCCCTCGAGGTCCCGGGCCGGGGCGCCGCCGCCGGCCAGGATCGCCTCGGCGGCCGCGACGATGTCGGCGGGCTCGGCCAGGCGGCCGGCCCCGACGTCACCGCCGGCCAGGCGCCCGACGCCCGGCTCCACGACGTGCACGCCGCGGCGGCGGAGCAGGGCGAGGTTGTCCTGGACGGCCGGGTGCTCCCACATCTCGGTGTGCATCGCCGGGCACACGAGCACGGGGGCCCGGGTGGCGATGAGCACGTTGAGGAGCAGGTCCTCGCTGATCCCGTTGGCGTAGAGGCCGAGGACCCGGGCCGTGGCCGGGGCCACGACGATGAGGTCGGCCGTCTGGCCGAGGTGCGTGTGCGGGATGGGCCGATCCTCGTCCCAGAGGGACGTCCAGGCCCGCTCCGAGCCGAGCGCGTCGAAGGTCGTCTTCCCGACGAAGTGCAGCGCGCCCTCGGTCAGGACGGGCGTGACGTGCGCGCCGGCGTCGACGAGGCGGCGGCAGACCTCGACGGCCTTGTAGGCCGCGATCCCCCCGGAGACGCCGAGGACGATCCGGGTGCCCTCCAGCGCCCCCATGCCAGGTGGTGCGGTCGAGCCCTACTCGGCGGGCTCAGCGACCTCGTCGGCGGCCCCGCCCTCGGACTCCTCCGGCCACACCGGGACGATCTTGTCCGCGGCGATCTCCTCGAAGGCGATCGAGAGCGGCTTGCGGGCCGTGGAGGCCACCTGCGGCGGCACGACCGAGCCCAGGCCCTCGCTCAGCTGGTTGTAGTACGAGTTGATCTGCCGTGCCCGCTTGGAGCCGAGGGTGACGAGCGCGAACTTCGAGCCGGCGCGCTCGAGGAGGTCCTCGATACGCGGGTTCATCATCGAGTCGTGACGGGTAGCCATGGGCGGGTTCCTTCGGAGATCCGGGGACGGGCGATGGTACCAGCGGCGGGGCGGGACGGGTGAATCCCTCCCCGCCGCCGGGCCCCTAGGGTCGGGGCCATGGACCTCGGGATCAGCGGTCGTCGGGCGGCGGTGGCCGCCGCCTCGGGTGGGCTCGGCCTCGCGTCGGCGCGGGCCCTGGTGGCGGAGGGGGTGGACGTCGCCATCTGCGGTCGGGACGCCGACCGGGTGGCCGCCGCGGAGGCCGAGCTGGCCGCGGTCGGCGGCGGCCGAGCCGTGGGGCTGGTGGCCGACGTGTCGACGCCGGAGGGTGCCCGCGGCTTCGTGGACGCGGCCCGGGAGGCGCTCGGCGGGGTCGACATCCTCGTGCCGAACGCCGGCGGCCCGCCCGCCGGCGGGTTCGAGGCCATGGGCATCGACGACTACCGACGGGCCCTCGAGCTGAACCTGCTGTCCACCGTGGCGATGTGCCAGGCCGCCGTGCCCGAGATGCGGGCGGCGGGCTGGGGCCGGATCGTGGCCATCACCTCCTACAGCGTCCGCCAGCCGGTGGAGGGCCTGATCCTCTCGAACACGGCGCGGGCCGGCGTCACCGGGTTCCTGAAGACGCTGGCCACGGAGGTGGCGGCCGACGGGGTGACCGTGTGCTCGGTGCAGCCCGGCTCCCACGCCACCGAGCGGCTCCGCCAGCTGCGGGGCGGGGACCTGAGCGGCGCCGCCCGGGGCATCCCGGCCGGCGAGCTGGGCCGCCCGGAGGACTTCGGCGCCGTCGTGGCCTTCCTGTGCTCGGCCCACGCCCGGTTCGTCACCGGGGTGGCCCTGCCGGTCGACGGCGGGGCCTCGCGCGGCCTCCAGTAGCCGCGGCTCAGCCGGCGGCGAAGCGCTCCCGGGCGGCGGTCACGACGGCCTCGGCGAGCGCCTCGGGCGGGGTGGTCGTCGAGTCGAGGACCAGGTCGTAGATCGACAGGTCCGTGAGGTCGATGTCGTAGAACCCCTGGTAGCGGGCCCGCTCGAGGGCCTCGCGGTCGAGGTTGTCCGAGAGGGCCTCGGCGAGGGTGCGGCCGTCGCGGGCACCGACGCGGCGGGCCCGCTCCTCGTCGTCGCAGGCCACCCACACCCGCACCGCGGCCAACCCGGCCCGGGTGGCCAGCCAGCCGGCGAGGCGCGACTCGATCACGCAGCGCCCGGTGCGGGCCCGCTCGGTGAGGCGGTCGTCGAGGGTGCGGTCGATCTCGGGGTGGTCCTGCGCGTGGCGGCCGAAGTCGGCCAGGCTCATGCCGGCCTCGGCCGCCATCTGGCGGAAGACCTCGCCGCCGGGGACCACGGGCACGTCGAGGGCCTCGGCGGCCAGGCGCGACACGGTGGTCGTGCCGGACCCCGGCAGGCCGGAGATGGTGACGAGCACGGAGGCCCGCGTCAGCCGAAGGCGTCGAGCAGGGCCTTGCGCTGCTGCTCGCCGAGGCCGCGGACGCGGCGGGTGTCGGCGATGCCGATCTCGTCCATCGTGCGGCGGGCCTTGACCTTGCCGACGCCGGGGAGCGCCTCGATGACGGCGAGGACCTTCATCTTGCCGATGTGGTCGTCTTCCTCGGCCCGGTCGAGGAGCTCGCGCAGGGTGATCGACCCCATCTTGAGCTTCTCCTTGAGCTCGGCACGGGCCCGACGGGCCTCGGCGGCCTTGGCGAGCGCCTGCTCGCGCTGCTCAGGGGTCAGGGAGGGAGGCTGAGGCATGGCGCGCACCCTAACGCGACGGCACTCGGGGCTCCCACCGGCGGCGGAGCGGTGTCACGGACGTCACGCGCCCGGTCGGCTCACCCGCGCAGGAGGGTCTCGACGAGCGCCGCGGCGGCGGCCACGGGGTCCTCGGCGCGGGTCACGGCGCGACCGATGACGAGCACGTCAGCGCCGTTGGCGAGGGCCTCCTCGGGGGTGCCGGGACGGGCCTGGTCGTGGGTCTCGGCGCCGGCGGGGCGGATGCCCGGGACGACGGCGACGAGGTCGGGGGCCTGCGCCTTCACGTCGGCGACGTCGCCGGTCCCGCACACGACGCCCCGGCAGCCGCTGGTCACGGCGGCCTGGACGCGCGCGTTGAGGACGGCGCGGTCGGCGTCCGCCTCGCTGGTCAGGATCGTCACCGCGAGCGGGATCGGCTCCGCGAGCCCGGCGTCGGCGGCCCCGCCGAGGAGGCCCTCCACGCCGGCCTGGAGCATGGCCACGCCGCCCTGGGCGTGGAAGTTCAGGTAGCGGACGCCGAGCGAGCCCACGACGCGGGCGGCCCGCCCGACCGTGGTGGGGATGTCGTGGAACTTGAGGTCGGCGAAGACGTCGTAGCCGAGGTCCACGAGGGCGCTCACGATGTCGGGCCCGAAGGCGCTGTAGAGCTCGAGGCCGACCTTGGCCACCCCGAACCAGGGCTGGAGGTCGCGGGCGAGGCGCAGCGCGACGACGTCGTCGTCCACGTCGAGGGCGAGGGCCAGCTTCCCCCGCAGGTCGGCGGGGACGGCGGGGGCGGTGGTCATGGCTGCTCCAGAGGGGTGGGACGGTGGACGGCGCCGACGGCGTCGGCGATGCGGTGGCGGCCGGTGCGCGCGGCCCAGCGGGCCAGACCGTCGAGCACGAGGGCGGGGGCCCGGGGGTCGGCGAAGGTGGCCGTGCCCACCTGGACGGCGGTGGCACCGGCCAGGATCAGCTCGGCGGCGTCCTCCCCCGTCGCCACGCCGCCGACGCCGACGATCGGGAGGTCCGGCAGCGCGGCGTGGACGTCGTGCACGGCCCGGACCGCGACGGGGTGGATGGCCGGGCCGGAGAGCCCGCCGCCCCGGGGACCCGAGCCGAGGCGGTAGCGCCCGGTCTCCGGGTCGATCGCCATGCCGAGGACGGTGTTCACGAGGGTCACGGCCTCGGCGCCGGCGTCCCGGGCCGCCGCCGCGATCGGGGCGAGGTCAGCCACGTTCGGGCTGAGCTTCGCCCACCGGGGCCGCCCGCAGGCCGCGGTGGCAGCCATGGCGTCGTGGGTGGAGGACGGGTGGTGGGCGAAGAGGTCCCGGGCCGCCTCGGTGTTCGGGCAGGACAGGTTCACCTCGACGGCCACCACGCACTCGGGGGCGTCGGCGAGGAGGCGGGCGGCGGCCTCGTACTCGGCGACGCTGCGCCCCCAGATGGACACGACGACCCGGGCGCCGGTGCGGGCGAGGGCGGGCAGGTCGTGCTCGAGCCAGGCCTCCACCCCGGGGCCCTGGAGCCCGACGCTGTTGATCATCCCGGCCACGGTCTCGTGGACGCGCAGGGCCGGGTTCCCGGGCCAGGCCTCGGCGGACAGCGACTTCACGACGACGGCCCCGAGGGACGCGAGGTCGAAGAAGGCTGCCAGCTCGGCGCCGTGGCCGGCCGTGCCCGACGCCGTCATGACGGGGTTCGGGAGCGCGACCGAGCCGACGGTGGTGCGCAGGTCCACCGTCGGCCCGGGAGGGGCTCCGTCGGTCACGGGCGCCGCCTGGCGGTCGCGGGCGTGGTGGGGGGCGTCGCGCTCACCCCGGCGCCCCCTCGTGGAGGTCGCCGGCGTGGTACTCCTGCAGGGCCCGGACCTGGCCCGCGTGGGCGGCCCGGTCCCGGATGCCGCTGGCCGCGGCGAGACCGGCCGCCGCGGTGGTCAGCGTCGGGATGCCCTGGACCGCCGCGGCCCGGCGGATGTGGGCGCCGTCGGCTCGGGCGCCGCGACCCCGCGGGCTGTTGACCACGAGGTCGACCTGACCGGACATGATCAGCTCGACGGCGTCGGTGCCGGTGGCCTCCCCCACCTTCGCCACCCGGGTGGCGACGGGGATGCCGGCCGCCTCGAGGGCGTCGGCGGTGCCGCTCGTGGCGACGATCTGGAAGCCGTCGGCGTGGAACTGGCGGGCGGCGTCGATGCCCATCGGCTTGTCCCGGTCGGCCAGCGACATGAACACGGTCCCGCTGGTCGGAAGCTTGTCGCCGGCAGCCAGCTGGCTCTTCGCGAAGGCCAGGCCGAAGGTCCGGTCGATGCCCATGACCTCACCGGTGCTGCGCATCTCCGGGCCGAGCACGGTGTCGGCGTCCGGGAACCGGTTGAAGGGCAGCACGGCCTCCTTGACCGCCACGTACCCGTGGTTCACCGGGTCGCGCAGCAGGCCCTCCTCCCGCAGCTCGGCGAGGGTGGCGCCGAGCATGACCCGGGCCGCCACCTTCACGAGGGGCACGCCCGTGGCCTTGGCCACGAAGGGCACGGTCCGGCTGGCCCGGGGGTTGGCCTCGATGACGAAGACCTGGCCCTGCTTCACGGCGTACTGCACGTTGATGAGGCCCTTGACCTCGAGGGCCTCCGCGATGGCCCGGGTGTGCTGCTCGATCACCGCCACGGTCTCCGCCGACAGCGAGTACGGCGGGATGGCGCAGGCGGAGTCGCCGGAGTGCACCCCGGCCTCCTCGACGTGCTCCATGACCCCACCGATGATCACCTCGCCGGTGTGGTCGCGGATGGCGTCGACGTCGACCTCGGTGGCGTCCTCGAGGAACCGGTCGATGAGGACGGGCCGCTCGGCGGACAGGCCGCCCTCCTTGCCGAGGCTGCCGAAGTGCGACAGGTGGTCCATGGCGGTGCGCAGCTGGTCGTCGTCGTAGACGATCTCCATGGCCCGGCCGCCGAGCACGTACGACGGGCGCAGCAGCACCGGGTACCCGATGCGGGTAGCGATGGCGAGGGCCTCGTCGACCGTGACGGCGGTGCCGCCCGCGGGCTGCGGGATCTCGAGGCGGGCGCACAGGGCGTTCCAGCGCTCCCGGTCCTCGGCGAGGTCGATCGAGTCGGGCGACGTGCCGAGGACGAGCCCCGGCGGCAGCGACCCGGCCAGCTTCAGCGGGGTCTGCCCGCCGAGGCTGACGATGACGCCGGCCAACTCCCCGGACGCCTGCTCGGCCTCGATGACGTTCAGCGCGTCCTCGAGGGTCAGGGGCTCGAAGTAGAGCCGGTCGCTCGTGTCGTAGTCCGTGGAGACGGTCTCCGGGTTGCAGTTGAGCATGATCGTCTCGAACCCGGCGTCGGCGAGGGCGAAGCTGGCGTGCACGCAGCAGTAGTCGAACTCGATGCCCTGGCCGATGCGGTTCGGGCCGGAGCCGAGGATGACGACCTTGCGGCCGTCGGACGGGGTGACCTCGTCCTCGTCCTCGTAGGTCGAGTAGTGGTACGGCGTGTTGGCCTCGAACTCGGCCGCGCAGGTGTCGACGGTCTTGAACGTGACCCGGACGCCGGCCTCGAGGCGGGCGGCGCGGACCTCGGCCTCGGGCACGCCCCACAGCCAGCCGAGCTGCGCGTCGGAGAAGCCGAGGCGCTTGGCCCGCCGCCAGGCCCGCCGGTCCATGCCGGCGAACCCGCGCTCGGCGAGGGCGTGGCGCTCCTCGATGATCGAGAGGATCTGGTCGAGGAACCAGGGGTCGACCTTCGTGCGCTCGGCCAGCGTCTCGACGCTGATGCCGCGGCGCAGCGCGGCCTCCAGCTGGAAGGGCCGGTCGGGCGTGCCGATGGCGGCCCGGGTCAGCAGCTCCTCGTCGTCGAGCTCGTCGTAGGCGGACTCGCCGGGGTCGCATCCGAGCCCGTACCGGCCGTGCTCGAGGGAGCGCATGGCCTTCTGGAGCGACTCGGGGAAGGTCCGGCCGATGGCCATCGCCTCCCCCACCGACTGCATCGAGGTGCCGAGGACGCCCGTGGTGCCCGGGAACTTCTCGAAGGCCCAGCGGGGCACCTTGGTGACGACGTAGTCGATCGTGGGCTCGAAGCTGGCCGGGGTGGCCTTCGTGATGTCGTTGGGGATCTCGTCGAGGGTGTAGCCGACGGCGAGCTTGGCCGCGATCTTCGCGATCGGGAAGCCCGTGGCCTTCGAGGCGAGCGCCGACGAGCGCGACACCCGGGGGTTCATCTCGATCACGACCATCTGGCCGTCCTCGGGGTTCAGCGCGAACTGCACGTTCGACCCGCCGGTCTCCACGCCGACTCGCCGGATGCACTGGAAGGCGGCGGTGCGCATCGCCTGGTACTCGACGTCGGAGAGCGTCTGCGCCGGGGCCACGGTGATCGAGTCGCCGGTGTGGACGCCCATCGGGTCGAGGTTCTCGATCGAGCAGATGATCACGCAGTTGTCCGCCCGATCGCGCATGACCTCGAGCTCGTACTCCTTCCAGCCGGCGATCGAGCGCTCGATGAGGATCTCGCTGATCGGGCTGGCGGCGAGGCCGGCGCTGGCGAGGCGCTCGAACTCCTCGGGGGTGGCGGCGATGCCGGTGCCCTTGCCGCCGAGGATGTAGGCGGGGCGGATGACGACGGGCAGGCCGATCTCGCCGACGAGGGCTCGGGCCTCGTCCATCGAGTGGGCGATGGCCGACGGCGGGACCTGGAGGCCGATCTCCTGCATGGCGGCCTTGAAGGCCTCGCGGTCCTCGGCGGTGCGGATGGCCTCGGCGTTGGCGCCGATCAGCTCCGGGGTGCCGGGCGTGGCGACAGCGCCCCGCTCGACGAGGCCCATGGCGAGGTTGAGCGCCGTCTGGCCGCCGAGGGTCGGGAGGACGGCGTCGGGCTGCTCGCGCTCGATGATCGCCTGGAGGACGTCGACGTCGAGCGGCTCGATGTAGGTCCGGTGGGCGAACTCCGGGTCCGTCATGATCGTCGCCGGGTTCGAGTTGGCGAGGATGACCCGGTAGCCCTCCTCCTTCAGCACCTTGCACGCCTGGGTGCCGGAGTAGTCGAACTCGCAGGCCTGGCCGATGACGATCGGGCCGGCACCGATGATGAGGATCGACTCGAGGTCGTCGCGGCGGGGCATCAGGCCACCCCCCGCTCCGCCGCGGGCAGGCCCTCGGGGGCCTCGCGGCGCTCCGTGACGCCGAGGCGGACCGCGAACTCCTCGAAGAGGTGCGCGCTGTCGTGGGGGCCGGGTCCGGCCTCGGGGTGGTGCTGGACGCTGAAGGCGTCGGCATCGGGCAGGTGCATGCCCTCGCACACGCCGTCGTTGAGGTTCACGTGGGTCATCTGGGCCCGTCCCGCCAGCGACTCGACGTCGACGGCGAAGTTGTGGTTCTGGCTGGTGATCTCGATGCGTCCGCTGCGCAGGTCGCGCACGGGGTGGTTGCCGCCGTGGTGCCCGAAGGGCAGCTTGATCGTCTCGGCGCCCACGGCCCGGCCGAGCAGCTGGTGCCCGAGGCAGATGCCGAAGACCGGCACGTTGCCGAGCAGCTGGGCGATGCTGTCGCTCGCGTAGGGCACGGCGGCAGGGTCGCCCGGCCCGTTGGACAGGAACACGCCGGCGGGCTGGCGGGCCAGCACGTCGGCGGCCGGCGTGGAGGCGGGGACGACCTCGACGTCGACCCACTGCGCGAGGTTCCGCAGGATCGTCCGCTTGATGCCGAAGTCGTAGGCCACGACGAGCGGGCGGGTGCCGTCGGCGAGGCGGTACGGCTCGGCGGTGGTCACCTGGGCCACGAGGTCGACGCCGGCCGTGCCGGGCTCGGCCTCGGCGGCGGCGCGGAGGGCGGCCTCGTCGACGCGGTCGAGGGCCCCGAAGGCGCCGGGCATGGCCCCGGCCTCGCGGATGTGCCGGGTCAGCTTGCGCGTGTCGACGCCGGCGATGCCCGGGATCCCGTAGGCGGTGAGCAGCGCGTCGAGGTCGGCCTCGGCCCGCCAGGAGGAGCGGCGGCGGGCGAGGTCGCGGATGACGACGCCGCGGCAGAAGGGCCGCCGACCCTCGAAGTCGGTCAGGTTCACCCCGTAGTTCCCGATGTGGGGGTAGGTGAAGGTGATGATCTGCCCGGCGTAGGAGGGGTCGGTGAGGACCTCCTGGTAGCCGGCGAGCACGGTGTTGAAGACGACCTCACCGGCGGCCGGCGAGACGTCGGCGCCGATGGCCTCCCCCTCGAAGGTCGTGCCGTCGGCCAGGACGAGCAGCGCGTCGCGCACGCTCATGCCGCCACCTCCCCGCGCGACCTGTGCGGCGTCTCGTGCTGGTGGCGCACGTCGGCGCGCGCAGATCCCGTCATGGCGATGCAGGCTAGCGCATAATTATGCAAGTTGGTGGATCCGTCTCGGGTCGGGGGGCGGGGGGTCATCGCTGGGGCTCCTCGTCGAGGACGACCGGCTCCCCGTGCAGCAGGGTGTGGCGCACCTTGCCGCGGAGCCGCCGGCCGGCGTAGGGGGTGTTGCGCGAGCGGCTGGCGAGGGCCGACGGCTCGACCGTCCATTCCCGTTCGAGGTCGATCACGACCACGTTGGCGGGCCGACCCTCGGCGACCGCGCCGTGCTCGTCGTCGACGCCGAGGATCGCGGCGGGCCGCCAGGACAGGAGGGCCAGCACCTCGGCGAGGGGCAGGTCGAGCTCGGTGAGCATCAGGGCCAGGGCCGTCTCCAGGCCGAGCATGCCGGGGGGCGCCTGGTCGAAGGGCGCCTCCTTGGCCTCCTGCGTGTGGGGCGCGTGGTCCGTGGCGATGCAGTCGATCGTCCCGTCGGCCAGACCGGCCCGCACCGCGGCGACGTCGGCGTCGGTGCGCAGCGGCGGGTTCACCTTGAACACCGGGTCGTAGCTCGCGCACTCGGCGTGGGTCAGCGTCACGTGGTGCGTCGTGGCCTCGCAGGAGACCGGGATCCCGGCCGCCTTGGCCTCCCGCACCATCTGCACCGAGCGGGCCGTGGACAGGTGCTGGAAGTGGACGCGGGCCCCGGTGAGGCGAGCCAGGGCGATGTCGCGCATCACCATCAGCTCCTCGGCCTCGGCCGGCTGGCCGGGGATGCCGAGGCGGGAGGACCACTCCCCCTCGTGCATGTGGCCGCCGGCGGACAGGACCGGGTCCTCGCAGTGCTGGGCGAGGACGACCCCCCGCCCGCCCACCTGGATGCTCTGGGCGTACTCGAGGGCCCGGCGCATGAGCCGGGCGTCGGCCACGCCCGCGCCGTCATCGGTGAAGAAGCGCACGCCGAGCGCCGCCATCTCGGCCAGCGGGGCGAGCTGCTCCCCCGCGCGGCCGACGGTGATGGCCGCCGACGTGTGCACGTCGCAGGGGGCGGCGCGCCCGAGCTCGAGGACCTCGCGGACGATCCCCCCGTGGTCGATGGCCGGGATCGTGTTCGGCATGGCGAGGATGCACGTGTAGCCGCCGAGGGCGGCGGCGCGGGCGCCGGTCTCGACGGTCTCGGCCTCCTCCTGCCCGGGCTCGCGCAGGTGGGTGTGGAGGTCCACGAAGCCGGGAGCGACGACGCAGCCCGCGGCGTCGATGGTCCGGTCAGCAGACAGGTCCTCCCCCACCGCTGCGATGCGACCGTCCTCGTCGACGACGACGTCGGCCACCCGCTCCCCGGACGCGTCGATGACGCGCCCGCCCTTGATCACGGTGGTGGGCATCAGCGGGAGGCTCCTTCGGGCTCGAGGGCGAGGACGGCGTCGGGGGCGGGCTCGGGACCGAGGACGCGCTCGACCCCGCTGCCGAGCAGCAGGTAGAGGACGGCCATGCGCACGGCGACGCCGTTGCGTACCTGGTCGATGATCACCGAGCGAGGCAGGTCGGCCACCTCGGCGCTGATCTCGACGCCCCGGTTCATCGGCCCCGGGTGCATCACGAGGGCGTCGTCGCGCAGCCGCTCGGCCCGGCGCATCGTGAGGCCGTAGCGGGCCGTGTACTCCCGCAGCGTCGGCACGAGGTGCTCGGTCATGCGCTCGCGCTGCATGCGCAGCAGGTAGACGACGTCCACGTCGCCCACCACCGCGTCGAGGTCGTGGCTGACCCGCACCGGCCAGCCGTCGAGGTTCGGCGGCAGCAGGGTGGGCGGGGCGACGAGGGTGACCTCGGCGCCGAGGGCCGTGAAGGCGAGCACGTCGGAGCGGGCCACCCGGCTGTGCTTCACGTCGCCGACGATGGCGATCCGCTGCCCCTCGAGCGACCCGCGGTGCTCGCGGATCGTGTAGCAGTCGAGGAGGGCCTGGGTGGGGTGCTCGTGCCACCCGTCGCCGGCGTTCACGACGCTGACGCGGTCCTCGAGCCACCGGGCGATCTGCCACGGCACCCCGGAGGAGGCGTGGCGCACGACGACGGCGTCGACGCCCATCGCCTCGATGGTGAGGACGGTGTCGCGGAGGGACTCGCCCTTCTTCACGGAGGACGAGCCGACGCTGAAGGTCATCGTGTCCGCCGAGAGCCGCTTCGCCGCCTGCTCGAAGCTGAGGCGGGTGCGGGTGGAGTCCTCGTAGAAGAGCCAGACGACGTTCTTGCCCCGCAGCGCCGGGACCTTCGGGATCTGCCGCTGGCTGACCTCCACGAAGCGGTCCGTCAGGTCGAGCAGCTGCTCGATGCCGGCCCGGTCGAGGTCCTGGATCGAGAGCAGGTGCTGCATCAGCGCCCCTCCTTCACCAGCTCGCCGAGCTCCACGCCCGACGGGCTCACGTTCACCATCTCGTCGCGGCGGGTGGGGAGGTTCTTGCCCACGAAGTCCGGGCGGATGGGCAGCTCGCGGTGCCCCCGGTCGACCATGACGGCCAGCTGCACCGCCCGGGGCCGCCCGAAGGTGCTGAGCGCATCGAGGGCGGCGCGGATCGTCCGCCCGGTGAAGAGAACGTCGTCCACGAGGACCACGACGGCGCCGTCGAGGTCCACCGGGATGTGCGTCTCCGCCTCGGGCAGGACGGGGCGGATCCCGATGTCGTCGCGGTGGAGGGCGACGTCGAGGGTCCCCACCGGCACGTCGGTGCCGTCGATCTCGGCCAGCGCCTCGGCGAAGGCCTCGGCGAGGAGGACCCCGCCGGTCTGGAGCCCGATGAGCACCACGTGGTCGAGCCCGTGGTTCCGCTCGACGATCTCGTGGGCCATCCGCCAGATGGCCCGACGGACGTCGTCGGCGTCCATCACCTGGGTCCGGGCAACGAAAACGCCCCCGTACGGGGGCGTGGAGCGTCGTTCGCGTTCGGCCAAGCCGGTGTCCTTCCTGCCGTGCGGGCCTCACGGGACCCGCTTCACGGTCAGGGGTGCAGGGTAGCACCTGCGGCGGGCCCGAAGACCCACCGCTCGACCGTCCCGTCGCGCTCGGCGAGGTGGAAGCCGGCCGACCGGGCCACGGCGCCCGACGCGGGGTTGCCGGCGTCGCAGACGGCCACGAGGAGGTCGAGGTCGAGCTCGCTCACCGCCCACTCGGCGACGAGCGCGGCGGCCCGGGAGGCCACGCCGCGGCCGCGCCCCTCGGCCGCCGTCCACCAGCCGATCTCGGCCCGGCCCGTGGCGTGCTCGAAGCCGACCAGGCCCACCTCGCCCACCACCGCGCCGTCGAGCTCGACCACGAGGTCGAGGGACAGGCCCCGGGCCCGCCGGTCGGCGTCGCCCCGGATCCAGCGGGCGGCGACCGTCTCGTCGCGCTGGGGCGGGACCCCGGTCCAGCGCTCGATCTCGGGGTCCGTCCACGCTGCGGCGAGCGCCGGCGCGTCCTCCAGCCGCCAGGGGCGGAGCTGGACGTCTCCGTCGCGCAGCGGCGGGTCGGGCAGGGGCAGCGGAGCCGGCGGCGGCGTCATCGCAGGAGCTGTCGCTCCCGCAGCGCCGCGCGCAGGTCGTCCACCCCGGTGAACAGCGCCGCGTCCATGCCCGCGGCGAGGGCCCCGTCGATGTTGGCGGGCAGGTCGTCGACGAACAGGCAGCGCTCGAGGGGCACGCCCGCGGCCTCCGCGGCCACGGCGTAGGCCCGCCGGTCCGGCTTGGCCGCCCGGATGTCGGCCGAGCTCACGACCGCGTCGAAGACCTCGAGGATCCCGCTGCGGTCCAGGTCGTGGACGAGCCGGGTCGAGGCGTTCGACAGCAGCACCACCGGGACGCGCTCGCGGACGGCCTCGACGAGCTCGACGACGTCGAGGTCGATGCGCCACTGCGAGTCGGCCCAGGCCTGGGCGGCGGCCTCGGGGTCGATCCCGTGCTCGGCGTGGAGCACCGCGCCGATCTCCTCGCACCACTCCTCGAAGCGGAGGCGGCCGTCGGTGGCCCGGGCGAGGCGCTCGGGATCGAGGGCGACGCGGACGAGCGCGCCCTCCGGCAGGCCGAGCGCCGCCTCGACCTGGGGGTAGTAGTCGGTGTCCCAGTGGCGGATGACCCCGTCGAGGTCGATGACGAGCGCGCCGACCGTGGGCTCGAGCTCGCCCTCGTCGCCGGCCGGCGGCGCCGGCAGGGGCGGATCGCTGGGCGGCGCGTCGGGGCGGACCTCCCGGGCCACGCGGGCGAGGAGGCCGTTCACGAAGCGGCCGGAGCCGTCGGTGCCGAAGCGCGAGGCCAGGTCGACGGTCTCGGCGAGGATCACGCCGGTGGGCACCTCGGGGCGGGTGAGGAGCTCGGCGGTGCCCATGCGCAGCGCGGCCCGGTCGAGGGCCGCCATGCGGGCGACCGTCCAGCCCTGGGCGAAGCGCTCGAGGAGCGCGTCCACCTCGGCCCGCCGCTCGTCGACGGCCCGCACGAGGACCTCGGTCAGCTCGTCCGCGGGCAGGGGGAGCTCGGACAGCACCGTGGCGCCGTCCACCCCCTTGGTCTCCGCCTCGTACAGCAGGCTGAGGGCGCGCTCGCGCGCAGCCCGCCGTTCGTCGGCGAGCGACATGGCAGCCCTCCTCAGGCTCGGGTGATGTACTCGCCGGAGCGAGTGTCGACCTTGACCCGGTCGCCGGGGTTCACGAACAGCGGCACCTGGAGGACCAGGCCGGTCTCCAGGGTGGCCGGCTTACGGGCCCCGGAGACGCGGTCGCCCTGGACGCCCGGCTCGGTGTCGGTGATCGTCAGCTCCACCGCGGCCGGCAGCTCCGACCCGACGATCTCGTCACCGAACATCTGGAGCGTGACCGTCGAGCCGTCGACGATGTAGTTCGCCGCGTCGGCCAGCGCCGTGGGCGTGACCGTGAGCTGCTCGTAGGTGGTGTTGTCCATGAAGACGAAGTCCTCACCGTCGCGGTAGAGGAACTGCATCTCCTTCTTGTCGATCATCGCCTGCTCGACCTTCTCGTCGGCGCGGAAGGTCTTGTCGAGCTGGTTGCCGGTGCGCATGTTGCGCAGCGTGGTGCGCACGAAGGCGCCGCCCTTGCCCGGCTTGACGTGCTGGAAGTCGACGACCTGGAACAGCCCCTCCGGCAGGTTGAGGGACATCCCCTTCTTCAGGTCGTTCGTGGAGACAGCGGGCATGAGCGGACCTCGTGATCAGAGCTTGGGGGCACGGGTGAGCGGGCGGCACCCGCTCTCGGTCACGACCACCGTGTCCTCGACGCGCGCCCCGCCGTGGCCGGGGAGGTACACGCCTGGCTCGACGGTGATGACCTGGCCGGCGGCGAGCGTAGCCGTCGCGGTGCCCGACACCCCAGGTGACTCGTGGATGTCGAGCCCCACGCCGTGGCCGGTGCCGTGGACGAACGCGTCACCCCAGCCTGCCGCGTCGATGACGGCGCGGCAGGCGGCGTCGACCCCGGCGACGGGCTGGCCGGCGGCCACCGCGTCCACGCCGGCCGCCTGCGCCTCGGTGACGACGTCGAGGATCCGGGTGCGGGTGTCATCGAGCGCCTCCCGTCCCCCGACCGGCACCGTGCGCGTCATGTCGGAGTGGTAGCCGTCGACGAGCGCCCCGAAGTCGAGGACGAGCAGGTCGCCCCGCTCGATGCGCCGGTCCCCGGGCTGGTGGTGGGGGCGGGAGCCGTTGGGCCCGGTGGCGACGATCGTCGGGAAGGAGACGTCGTCGGCGCCTCGCGCCCGCATGGCCTGGTCGAGGGCGGCCCCGAAGGCGGCCTCGCTCGGCCCGTCGTCCAGCAGGGGCAGCACGGCGTCGAGGGCGGCGTCGGCGATGGCGGCGGCCGCCTCGATCCGGGCGACCTCCCCCGGGTCCTTGCGCTCCCGCAGCGCCTCGACCACCCGCGACGTCGGGACCAGATCGGCGCCGTCGAGCAGCTCGGCGAGGCGGCGCTGGTCGCTCCAGGTGACGTGGTCGGCCTCGAGCCCGATCGGCCCGGCGCCGGCCAGGAGCTCCCGCAGGAGGTCGTCCTGGGCGGCGAGCGTCCGCCCGATGCGCACCTCGGCGTCGACGCCGGCGGCCTCGAGCTCGCCCGACGCCTGCTCGTCGTAGCGGCCGTCCGTCACGAGTGCGGCCCGGTGCGCGGTGACCACGAGCATCGCCGCCGAGCCGGTGAAGCCGGTCAGGTAGCGGACGTTGGTGAGGTGGGTGACGAGGAGGGTGCCGGGACCGGACTCGTCCAGACGGGCGCGCAGCCGGTCGAGTCGACCGGCCACGTCCATGGCGGGGAGCTCGGTCGCTGCGCTCACCGCTCGAGGAGGCGGGCGACGGCGGTGACGGCGAGCGGGTAGCCGGCGCCGCCGAGCCCGCAGATGGACGCCGTGGCGACCGGGGCGATCACCGACGTGTGGCGCCAGGGCTCCCGGGCGTGCGGGTTCGAGATGTGGAGCTCCACGACCGGGCCCTCGAAGGCCTTCAGCGCGTCCTGGATGGCCCACGCGTAGTGGGTGAACGCCCCGGCATTGATGATGATGGCGGCGCAGCGGCCGCGGGCGCCGTGGATGGCGTCGATGAGCTCGCCCTCGTGGTTCGACTGGAGGTGCTCGAGCGCGAGCCCGTGCGCCTCGGCCTCGGCGCGGGCGGCGGCCACCAGGTCCTCGAGGCTCTCGCGGCCGTAGATCTCGGGCTGGCGGTCGCCGAGGAGGTTGAGGTTGGGCCCGTTCAGGAGGAGGACGATCCCGCTCATCGCATCGAGTCCAGCACGTCGCGGACGAGCGCGGCGTCCAGGTTCGCGACGACCTCGACGCCGGCGGGGCCGTCGAGGACGAAGGTGAGGCCGTCCACGGCCTTCTTGTCCCGAGCCATGACCTGCACGAGCGCGTCCGGGTCGCACCCCTCCGGCAGGCTCCCGTCCAGGCCGTAGTCGGCCAGCACGGCGTCGTGGTGGGCGACGCGGGCCTCGTCGATGCGCCCGAGGCGGTGGGCCAGACGGGCGGCGTAGCGGATGCCGACGGCCACCGCCTCCCCGTGGCGCAGGTCGTACCGCCCGACCGTCTCGAGCGCGTGGGCGAGGGTGTGGCCGTAGTTGAGGATGGCCCGGCCCCGCGGGTTGGACGGGTCCTCCCGCTCGTCGGCGGCGACGACCTCCGCCTTGATGCGCACCGCGGCCGCCACCCGGGCCTCGAGGTCCATCGCCAGCAGGTCGTCGCCGGTCAGGAAGTGGTACTTCGCCAGCTCGCCCCGCCCGCTGCGCAGCTCGCGCTCGGGCAGGGTCTCGAGGGCGTCGAGGTCGCAGATGACGGCGTGGGGCTGCCAGAAGGCGCCCACGAGGTTCTTGCCCTCGGCGAGGTTCACGCCGGTCTTGCCGCCGATGGCGGCGTCGACCATGCCGAGGAGCGTCGTCGGGACGTGCACGACCGGGACGCCGCGGTGGTAGACGGCCGCGGCGAAGCCGGCGACGTCGGTGACGAGCCCGCCGCCCACGGCGACGACCACGTCGCCCCGGGTGAGGCCCCACTGCGCCCAGGCGGCGCACAGCTCCCCGATCGTCGTGAGGCTCTTGTGGGCCTCGCCGTCACCGATGTCGAACCGGCGGTGCTCCTTGCCCGGGCCGACGGCGAGGGGGATCCCGCGCTGCGAGACGACGGCGACCCGCCTGGCCCGGGCCGGCAGGAGGGTCGGCAGGGACCGGCGGGCCCCCGCCCCGACCAGGACGGGGTAGCTCCGGTCTCCGAGGGAGACGTCGACGGTGATCACGGGTCCACCTCCACCGCGGCCTCGTGGGCCACGACCAGCTCGGCGATGCGGGCGGCCAGCGCCTTCTTCGGGGTCTCGTCGGGGGCGTGGAACGGCTCCACGTCCACCACGACGTCGGCCACCTCGGCGTACAGCGGGGCCCGCTCCTCGTGCATCCGGGTGAGGACGTCGCGGGGCGACTCCTCCCCCGCGAGGAGCGGTCGGTGCGGCTTGGCGGCGGCCCGGCTGGCGAGGAAGGCCGGCGAGGCGTCGAGCCACACGACCGTGACGCTGGGCTGCCGCAGCCGCGCCCGGTTCTGCGGGCTCAGCACGACGCCGCCGCCGCTGGCGATGACCGCGGGCTCGTGGTGCTCGAGCAGCTCCTCGAGCACGTCGGCCTCGATGGCCCGGAAGCCCCGCTCACCGTCGCTGGCGAAGATCTCGGGGATCGTCCGGTCGGTGATCTCCTCGAGCGCGACGTCGGCGTCGACGAAGCGGCGATCGAGCAGGGTGGCCAGGCGGCGCCCCACCGTGGTCTTCCCGGAGCCCATGAGCCCCACGAGCACGACGTGGCGCACCACGTCAGTCGAGCTCGGCGAGGAAGCCGTCGAGGTTGCGGCGCATCTCGGCGACGGTGTCGCCGCCGAGCTTGCGGGCCGCCTCGTCGGCCAGGACCAGGGCGACCATCGTCTCGGCGACGACGCCCATGGCGGGCACCGCGGTGACGTCGGTGCGCTCCTTGAAGCTGACCGCCTCCTCCTTCGTGACCGTGTCGACGGTCTTCAGGGTGGGCCGGTTCAGCGTGGCGAGGGGCTTCATGGCGGCCCGGCAGACGAGCAGCTCCCCGGTCGAGATCCCGCCCTCGACGCCTCCGGCGAGGGTCGACTCCCGGTGGTAGGTGCCGGTGGCCGCGTCCCAGGTGATCGGGTCGTGGGCCTCGCTCCCCCGCCGGCCGGCCACCTCGAAGGCGTCGCCGATCTCCACGCCCTTCACGGCCTGGATCGACATGAGCGCCTTGGCGAGGAGGGCGTCGAGCTTGCGGTCCCAGTGGACGTGGCTGCCGAGACCCACCGGCACGCCGTAGGCGAGGATCTCCACCACGCCGCCCAGGCTGTCGCCGTCCTTGGCCGCGGCCTTGATCTCCTCGACCATGGCCGCCTCCGCTGCGCGGTCGAAGCACCGCACCGGCGACTCGTCCACGGCGGGGAGGTCGGCGGGGAGCGGCCGGGCCGTGCCGGCGGCTCGGGCCTGGCCCATCTGGATGACGTGGCTGACGATCTCGATGCCCAGCTGGCCGAGCAGGAGCTTGGCCAGGGTGCCGGCCGCCACGCGGGCCGCCGTCTCCCGGGCCGAGGCCCGCTCGAGGACGTCGCGCGCGTCGCTGAAGTCGTACTTCTGCATGCCGGCCAGGTCGGCGTGCCCGGGGCGCACCTGGGTCAGCGGCTTCCGCGTGGGCCCGTCCTCGGCGCGGACGGACATCTCCTTCTGCCACTTGTCCGGGTCGCGGTCCCACTCGCTGTTGCCGATCTCGATGGCGACGGGCGAGCCGAGGGTGCGCCCGTGGCGGACGCCGCCGAGGATCGTGACCTCGTCCTGCTCGAAGCGCATGCGGGGGCCGCGGCCGTAGCCCAGGCGGCGGCGGGCCAGCTCGCCCTGGATGTCCTCGACCGCCACGGGGAGGCCCGCGGGGAGACCCTCCACCACGACGACCAGCGCCTTGCCGTGTGACTCACCCGCCGTCAGGAACCGCAGCATCGGGCCAACGCTAGTGGTCGGCCCGCGCGCCGCTGGAACCGGGATCGGCCCGCCGCGGCGGGGCGCGGTCCCGGTGGCGCCGCGTGGCAGCCTGGGCCGGTGCTCGACCCCCATGCCCTGCTGCGCGCCGAGCAGCAGCTCGAGGACGCCACCGGGCGGGCCGTGGTGCTGACCGTGCGGGAGGAGCTCCGCGCCGGACGGGTGGCCCGCGTCAACGTGGCCGGCCTGCCGGTCGAGACGGCGATCGTGAAGGTGGCCGACCCCCTCGACCCCGCCTTCGACCGGGCCAGCCTCCACGCCGAGCAGGCCGCCCTCGAGCTCCTCCGGGCCGTGGCCCCGCACGTCGCGCCGGTGCTCCTGGCCGCCGAGCCCGACCGGGGCATCGTGGTCATGGAGGACCTCGGCCCGGGACCGTCGCTGGCCGACCTGCTCCGGGGCGAGGACCCGGCGCGGGCCCGAGCGGGGGCCATCGCGTGGGCGCAGGCGCTGGGAGACATGCACGCGGCCACCGCGGGGTTCGCGCTGAGCCACGCCCAGCGCCGTCGGGCCCTCAGCTCCGTCGATCCGGACGCCGACCAGCTGACGCTGCGAGGGATCCACGTCGACGACCTCCTGGCCCGGGTCGACGAGGGCTGCCGAGCGGCCGGGATCGCACCCCCGGACGACGCGGCGTCGGACGTCGCTGCCGTGCGCGCCGCGCTGGCCGACCCCGGGGACCTGCTCGTCCTCACCAGCGGGGACCCCTGCCCGGACAACGGCGCGGTGCGCGACGACGGGGCGGTGCTCTTCGACTTCGAGGTCGCCGCGTTCCGCCACGCGCTGCTCGACGCCGCGCACCTCTGGCTCCCCTTCCCGAGCTGCTGGTGCTGGCGGACCCTCCCGCCGGGTCTGGCCGACGAGCTCCGGGCCGCCCACCGGGAGCGCCTGGCGTCGCGCTGCCCGTCCGCCGCCGACCCTGCGGCCCACGCCCGCGCCGCCGCCTGCGCCACCGCCGCCTGGGGCCTGTGGGCCCTCGCCCGCCGCCTCGGGACCGCCGCGACCGACCACGGCGTCCGCCCCCGGGTGCTGGCGGCGCTCGACGCGCTGGTCGGCCCGGACGTCGCCCCCGCCCTCCCCCGGCTCGCCGGCTGGGCCGACCGGGCGCGAGGTGCGCTCAGCGCTCGCTGGGCGCTCGAGGTGCCGGTCGTCCTCCCCTATCCGGCCTTCGGCGGTCCCCCGCTCCCCCGGCCGGCCTGACCCCGCAGCTGCGGGTCAGGTGACGAGGACGACGAGGCAGCCCACCGCGAGGGCCGGGCCGAAGGGGAACTCGCCGCGCCGCTTCGTGATCAGCTGCGCGGCGATCCCGAAGACCGCGCCGAGCAGGCAGCCAAGCATCAGCGCGTAGAGCACCTGCTGGATCGGGCCGCCGATCGGGTGCTCCTCGGTCCAGCCCAGCCAGCCGAGGTGCAGGCCCATGAGGAGCGCCAGCTTCACGTCGCCGAAGCCCATGCCCCGCGGGTACACGAGGTGCGGGACGAGGAGGGCCACGAAGTAGGCGACGGAGCCCACGACCGCCCCGCTCACCGCGCCGAGCTCGTCGCGCGCCGCCGACACGGCGACGACGAGCGGCAGGGTGATCGCGAGCGTGGGGAAGGTGACGCGGTCCGGGATGCGCAGCAGCTGGAGGTCGATGACCGAGACCGCGACGAGCGCCGCCCCGAGCACGAGGAGGGGCACGACCCGGAGATCCGGCCCGATCGCCGCCGCCAGCGCCCCGAGCACCGCGGCGGTGGCGAGCTCGACCCAGAGCCAGCGGCGCGGCCCCGCAGCTCGGCCGGCGGGCCGCAGCAGCCACGGCTGGGCCGGGATCGGCCCCCAGGCGACGGGCGGGACCGCCTCCCCGTCCCGCGGCCCGCGGAGCGGGTGCCGGTCCGGGACCCGGTCGATCACGACGTTCAGGAAGCCGCCCACGGGCACGCCGACCAGCGCGGCGAGGAGGACGAGGGCGACGTGCACGGGCGGTGACACTACCGACGGGGCCGGTCGGTCCCGCACCCGCACCCGCGCCGCGGGCGCCCCGCGCTACCGGGGCTCACCGAGGAGGTAGCGGACCTCGTCCGGCTCGAGCGCGGCGTCGATGGCGACCTGCCGGGCGATGACCTCGTCGTGGGCCAGCCGGGACAGGGACTGGTCCATGGTCGAGATCCCGCTCGACGACGCGCCGAGCATCGCCTTGGTGAGCCCCACGGCATCGCCCTCTCGGATGGCGGTCACCACCCCGGGGATGGGCAGGAGCACCTCGGTGGCCAGGGCGACGCCGCCGTCGAGCGCGGGCAGGAGCTGCTGGACCACGATGCCCCGCAGCGTGGCCGCGAGCTGGACGCGCACGTGGTCCCGCTCGGCCTCGGGGAACACGTCGACCACCCGCTCGATCGTCTGCACCGCGTCGAGGGTGTGCAGCGCCGCCAGCACGAGTCGGCCGGTCTCCGCCGCGGTGAGGGCGAGCTGGATGCTCTCCCGGTCCGGGAGCTCGCTCACCGCGATCACGTCGGCATCCTGGCGGAGCGCGCTGCGCAGGCCGGCGGCCACCGTCGGGACGTCCTCGCCGACCTCCCGCTGGTTCACGATCCCCGCCTTGTGGCGGAGGAGGAACTCGATCGGGTCCTCGATCGTGAGGACGTGCGCCGGGCGGGAGGCGTTCACCCGGTCGACGAGCGCCGCGAGCGTGGTCGACACGCCGGAGCCGTGCGGCCCGCACACGAGCACGAGCCCGCGCCGCTCCTCCGCCCAGGCGACGACCTCCTCGGGCAGCCCGAGCTCCTCGGGGGCCGGCACCTCGGTCGGCACCATCCGCAGCACGGCGCCGACCGAGTCCCGCTGCGCGAACGCGGACATGCGGAACCGGCCGGTCCCGCTGATGGCGTGCGCGACCGACAGCGACCCCTCGCGCAGGAAGCGCTCCTGCTGCGTGGTCGTCATGACGCCGAGGACGAGCCGCCGGGTGTCGGAGCCGCTGAGGGGCGGGTGCCCCTCGAGGCGGTGGAGCGCGCCCCGGATGCGCAGCACGGGCGAGGCGCCCACGGTCAGGTGCAGGTCGGATGCGCCGCGGGCCACGGCCGCCCGGAGCAGGTCGTCGAGCGTAGGGCCGTCGGCGACGGGGCCGACGCTGGCCTCCGGACCGCCCGACGGGCCGTAGACGTGCCCGACCAGCGCCTGCACGTCCGCTCGGACCGCTGCGGCCGGGGTGATGCTGCGGCCCACGGCGGCCGCCAGCGAGGCCACCGCCTCCCGGTCGGTCGGGTCGACCATCGCCACGAGCACGCCGTCGGGCCGGTGGGCGACGGCCACGGCCAGGTGGGCCCGGGCGAGGACCTCGGGGAGGAGCCCCCACAGGTCCGGGGCGATCGTGACGTCGCGCAGGTCGAGGAACGGCAGACCGAGCTCGTCTGCCATCGCGGCGATGAGGTCGCGCTCGCTGACCGCCCCGTCGTCGAGCAGGACCTGCTGGAGGGTGACGCCCTCCCGCGCGGCCCGGGCGGCGAGGGCCTCGAGCGCGTGGCGCGAGAGCACCCGCCGGGCGATGAGCTGCTCGCCCAGGCGTCGAGGGGAGATCCGCACGCGTCCCGCCCTGGTGCGGCTGCGGCCCGGAGCCGGGCCGTCAGCCCTTCGAGCCGAGGAACTTCAGCAGCAGCCCGCGGCTGAGCGAGGGGTCCTCGTCCTGGACCGCGGCGTCGAACTCGGCCACGCGGGCGTCGAGCGCCGCCTGGTCGCCGTCGAGGCCCAGGCCGGCCACGGCCTCCGAGGGGAGCGACGCGATCCGGCTGTCGAGGTCGTCGTCGCCGACGATGTCGTGCGACGACGACGGGTGCGCAGCTCCCTGCGTCTCGTCCAGCCACGAGCCGGCCGCCTCCGGCGCGAGGTTCCCGGACACCCCGTCGTCGGCGACCAGCCCGAAGCGGCTGGGCCGCCCGGCGCCCAGCCCGTCCCCGAGGTCGGTCGGCGCCGGGGGCGGCGGAGGCGGCGGGAACCAGCCGGTCGACTCGGGCGCGGCGGGCGCCTCGGCCAGGGCCTCGCCGGCCCACGGGCCCGGCGCGAGCTCGGTCTCGACCTCGCGCTCGGCGTCGTCTGCGAGGGCGGGGGCGCGGGGATCGAGCGCGGTCCAACGCTCGGCGTCCTCGTCGCGCACCGCCGCGTCGGCCTCGGGGACGGCCGTCGCAGCGGGCTCGTCGAGGTCGACGACGCCGAGCTCCACGAGCTCCCGCACGGCTCGGGCCGAGGGCAGCTCGGCCAGGCCCAGGGCCTCACCCAGGGTGCGGACCGTGGCGCCGGAGCCGACGGCCACGAGGGCCTGCCACTGGGCGGCCGTGACGCGGACCTCGTCGGCGTCGAGCTCGGGCCGGAGGGCGACGCGGTGCTCGAGCGAGGGGACGACGGTCGTGATGTCGCGCCACTCCTCGAGCAGCGTGGAGGCCTCGGTGAGGAGCTCGTCGACGTCGACCGGGTCCCCCGGAGCCTCGGAGGCCTCGTTCGGCTCGAAGCGGAACGAGCCCTCCTCCAGACGCAGGAGCTCGAAGAGGGCGCCCACCGGATCCTCCGCGCGAGGCGCGTGGTCGGCGCGGACCTCGACCACCCCGCCGTCGGCGAGCCAGACCGAGCCGGCGCCAGCGGGCCCCTCGACGCCGAGGCGCCCGGACTTGTGGGTCGACGCCAGGAGGGTGAGGACCTCCGGGAGCGCGAACGTGTCCAGCGTGCCTTGCAGTGCCACTCCAGCCTCCTGACGAACTCGACGTCTCTCCATCGGCACGTCAGGGCCGGACCTTCAGTCGGATCTGGTGCGCTCCTCGAGGGCCGCCACGACGGCGGCGCTCATGGCCGCGAGGGGCGGCTCCTCCTGGGTCCAGATCCGGTAGGCGTGGGCCGCCTGGTGGACGAGCATCCCGAGGCCGTTGACGGCCACGAGCCCCTTCGCCCGGGCCGCGGCCAGGAGGGGCGTGACGGGCGGGTGGTAGATGAGATCGACCACCACCTGGCCGGCGCCCAGGCGCTCCGGGTCGAGCGGGAGGGGCTCGGGCTGGCCGTCGAGAGCCGTCACCGCGCCCATCCCGAGGGGCGTGGCGTTCACGACGACGTCGGCCTCGGCCACGTCCTCAGGTCGGCCCACCCGGGCGACGGCGCCCCCGAGCGCGGCGGCCCGCTCGGCCGGCTCCGGGGAGCGGTTCACGACGACGACCGAGGCAGCGCCGGCCCGGGCGATCGAGCGGATCACGGCCCGGGCGGCGCCCCCGGCGCCGACGACGACCACGCGCCGGCCTGACAGGTCGAGACCCTCGTCGACGGCGAGCGCGTCCACCAGACCGGGGCCGTCCGTGTTGTGCCCGACGAGCCGGTCCCCGACCCGTGCGATGCAGTTCACGGCGCCGAGGGCCTCGGCGTCGGGGGTCAGCTCCTCGAGCGCCGGGATCACCGCCGCCTTGTGCGGCATGGTCACCGACAGCCCGTCGATGCCGAGGGCGCGCGCACCGGCGACCGCCGTGGGGGCGTTGCCCTCCGCCACCTCGAAGGCCGCGTAGGCCCAGTCGAGCCCGGCGGCCTCGAAGGCCGCGTTGAAGATGGTCGGCGACAGCGAGTGCCGGACCGGGTGGCCGATGACGGCGGCGAGCCGGGTGCGGGCGCTCAGCACGACCGGTCAGCCGCAGCCCAGGCCGGCATCAGCGCAGCGGCGCTTCGCAGCGAGGAACTCGTCGTAGCTCGCGGTGAAGAAGTGGTTCCCCTCGGCGTCCTGGAGGACGTAGTAGATCCAGTCGCCGTCGGCCGGGTTCAGCGCGGCCTCGATGCTCGCCCGGCCGGGGCTGGCGATGGGCGTGGGCGGGAGCCCGGCGTTGCGGCGGGTGTTGTACGGGGAGTCGCTCGAGAAGTCGAGCTGGTCGCGGGAGCGCCCGGCCAGCTCGGCCTCGTAGCGGGAGGTGGCGTCGATCCCGAGCGGGGTCCCCGTGCGCAGGCGGTTGTAGATCACCCGGGCCACCTGCGCGCGCTCGGCGTCGACCTTGGTCTCCTCCTCGATCAGGGAGGCGACGATGAGGATCTCGTACGGGGTGAGGTTGAAGCGCTCCTGCGCCGACTCGACCTGCAGCGCGGCCAGGGTCGAGTCGAGCTGGTTCACGAGCATCGTGAGCACGCTCCGCTCGTCGAAGGTCTCCCCCACCCGGTAGGTCTCAGGGAAGAGGGTGCCCTCGAGGTTGGTCTGCTCCGGCGGCAGGTAGCGGGACCGGATCTCGCCGCTGTCGAGGAGCTGCTGGAGGACGGTCGCCTCGAGCCCGAGCCCCTTCTCGGGATCGGCGAGGCGGGCGACGGTCTCGGGGATCGTCAGCCCCTCGGGGATGGTGAACGAGCGCTCGTCTCGCGGTGCGGGGCCGGCCTCGAGGGCGGCGACCACGTCACCCATCGCGCTGTCCTTGCGCAGCTCGTAGGCGCCGGCCTGGAAGGGACCACCGCCGTTGATGCGGATGTACCAGCCCCAGATGAAGTCCGAGGTGATGATCCCCTCGGCGGCGAGGAGCTTGCCGATGTCGTCGGTGGTGGAGCCCTGCGGGATCTCGATCGTCACGGTCTCGCCCGGACCGCCCGGCGGGTCGATCTGCCGCGAGATCCAGATCCCGGCTCCGGCCACCACGACGAGGAGCGCGAGGACCGCCACGCCGAGCACGGTGAGGAGGCGGCGACCCCCGCCACCACCGCCGCGGCGGACGGTCACGTAGTCGTCGGCGTCGCCGTAGCCGCGAGCGTCGTCGTCGTCGTCGTAGTAGCCGTAGTAGTCGTCGTCGTCGCCGTAGTCGTGCTCGCCGCCGTCCAGGGCGTACGCGTCGACCAGATCGTCGTCGAAGGCCGCCTCGTCGGCCCGGCGCGCACCGGCGTACCGGGGGTCGACCGGGCGGCGGGGGCCGGGGCGGGCCGCGTGGCGGGGCGCCGGCGCGTCGTCGTACGGGCGGTCGCTCATCGTGTCCTCAGTCATGGGGGCGGGGGGTCGTGGGGCTGGCGCCGGTGGTCGAGCCAGGCCTGGAGCAGGACCGATGCTGCCACCTTGTCGATGACCTTGCGGCGCGCGGGGCCCCGCAGGTCGGCCGCGATCAGGGCCCGCTCGGCGGTGACGGTGGTGAGGCGCTCGTCCCACAGCTCCACGGGCAGTCCGGTGGCCGCCGCGAGCTCGTCGGCCTCGGCTCGGGCCGCCTTCGCCGCCGGGCCCTCGGTGCCGTCGAGCGACAGCGGCAGGCCGACGACGAGGACCTCCGCCTCGGCCTCCTCGGCCAGCTCCCGGATGCGACGGTGATCGCGGGCCTTGTCCCTGGTGCGGGGGACGACCTCGTAGGGCGTGGCCATGGTCCCGGCCGTGTCGGAGAGGGCGACCCCGATGCGCTTGCTGCCCAGGTCGATGCCCAGGGCCCTCACGAGGCGATGCCGGCCGCCGTCCGCGCTGCGTCGAGCGCCGGGTCGATCCCGTCCGCGTCCTTGCCGCCGGCCACCGACAGGAGCGGGTCGCGCCCGCCCCCGCCCTTGATGAGCTTCTTCGCCTCGTCGAGCAGCGCCGACGCGTCGAGCCCGCTGTCCGGGGTGACCGCGCTGACGAGCGCGGCGCCGCCGCCCTCGGGCGCGGTGCCGAGCACCACGGCGCGGATGCCGGGCTGCTCGCGCAGGGCGATGGCCATGTCCCGCAGCCCGTCCCGGTCCACGCCGTCGACGCGGGCCACGACCACGCCGTCGACGGCCTGGGCGGCCAGCGCGCCGGCCTGGCTGCCGGCGGCCTGGCGCTTCAGGGCCTTGACCTCGTCGCGGAGGGCCTTGATCTCCTCGAGGCGCTTGCGGGCGCCGTCGACCACCTCGGCCACCGGCACGTTGAGGACCTCGGCCACCTCGGCGAGGAGGGCCTCCTCCTGGCGGAGGCGCTCGATGGGGCCGGTGCCGGTGACGGCCTCGATGCGGCGCAGGTTCGAGCCGATCGAGCTCTCGGACACGATCTTGATCGGGCCGATGTCGCCGAGGGCGCGCACGTGGGTGCCGCCGCAGAGCTCGGTGGAGTTCCGCCCGGCCTCGAGGACCCGGACGACCTCGCCGTACTTGTCGCCGAAGAAGGCGATCGCGCCGAGAGCCATCGCCTCGGCCTTCGTCGTCTCGTAGTGGCGGACCGGGTCGTTGCGGAGGATCTCGGCGTTGGCGAGGTCCTCGATCTCCTGGATCTGCTCGGGCGTCAGCGCGTCGGACGGGCCGAAGTCGAAGCGCAGCCGATCGGGCGCGACGAGCGAGCCCTGCTGCTGCACGCCCTCGCCGAGCACCTTGCGCAGCGCCCAGTGGAGGATGTGGGTGCCGGTGTGGTTCCGGCGGATCGCGTCGCGGCGCTCGCCGTCGATGGCGGCGGTGGCGTCCTGGCCCGGCTCGATCGCGCCCTCGGTGATGCGCACGAGGTGGCGGTGGAGCCCGGGCAGGCCGTAGGTCGTGTCGAGCACCTCGGCCGCACCGGTGTCGGTGCGGATCGTGCCGGTGTCGCCCACCTGGCCGCCGGACTCGGCGTAGAACGGGGTGCGGTCGAGGAACACCGACGCGGTGCCGTCCTCGCCGGGGACGACCGCGAGGACCGTCGCCTTCGACTCGTACTCCTCGCGCCCGGTGAACTCCGTCGGTCCGAACCGGTCGAGGATCTCCTGGAAGGAGGTGAGGTTCGCGTAGTCGTGGCCCGCCTTCGCGCCGGCCTTCGAGCGCTGCTGCGCGTCGGCGAGGGCCTGGCGGTAGCCGGGCTCGTCGACCTCGATGCCGAGCTCGGCGGTGATCTCCTGGGTGACCTCGAGCGGGAAGCCGTAGGTCTCGTAGAGGTCGAAGGCGACCGCGCCCGGCAGGGGCTGCCCCTGCGGCAGGTCGGCCAGCTCGCGCTCGAGGAGCGCGCTCCCCCGCTTCAGGGTCTGGCGGAAGCGGGCCTCCTCGCGGGAGACGATGTCGGTGATCCGGTCCTGCTGGTCCCGCAGCTCCGGGTACCCGTCCGCCATCACGTCCACGACGGCGCCCACGAGCGGGGCGGCGAGGTCCTCCTCGCGGCCGAGCAGGTAGGCGTAGCGGACGGCGCGGCGGATGATCCGGCGCAGGACGTACCCGCGGTCCTCGTTCGACGGGACGATGCCGTCGCCGACGAGGAAGGTCATCGTGCGGCCGTGGTCGGCGAGGATCTTGAGCGCGATGTCGGTGCGCTCGTCGGTGCCGAGGCGCGTGCCGGTGATCGACTGCGCGGCCTCCACGAGGGTGCGCAGCGGCTCGACCTCGTAGACGGTGTTGGTGCCGTTGAGGGCGGTGAGCATGCGCTCGAGGCCGGCGCCGGTGTCGATGCACGGGCGCGGCAGGTCCGAGAGGCTCCCGTCGGGCCCGCGGAAGTACTGCGGGAACACGAGGTTCCAGATCTCGACGAAGCGGTTCTCCGCCTCCGGGTTCGCCGGACCGCCGTCGGGACCGTGCTCGGGGCCGTAGTCCCAGAAGATCTCCGAGCTCGGGCCGCAGGGGCCCGTGTCGCCCATCTCCCAAAAGTTGTCCTTGTCGAGGCGCTGGATCCGCTCGCGCGGGAACCCGACCGCGTCGACCCAGAGCTGCTCCGCCTCGTCGTCGGAGACGTGGACGGTGACCCACATGCGGTCCCCGTCGAGGCCGAGGACCTCGGTCAGCAGCTCCCACGCCCACGGGATGGCCTCAGCCTTGAAGTAGTCGCCGAAGCTGAAGTTGCCCAGCATCTCGAAGAAGCTGAGGTGGCGAGGCGTGCGCCCGATGGCGTCGAGGTCGTTGTGCTTGCCGCCGGCCCGGACGCACTTCTGCACGCTGGCCGCCCGAGGCGGCTTGTACGGCGCCGGCTCCTCCCCGAGGAAGATCGGGACGAACTGCATCATCCCCGAGTTCGTGAACATCGGGGCGGTGGGGTGCGTCGGGATGAGGCTGGCGGCGGGCACGACGGTGTGCTCGCGGGCCGCGAAGAACTCGTTCCACGCACGGCGCAGCTCGTTGGCGTCCATAGCTGGAGCCGAGTGTATTGGCGGGCGCGGGACGGCCCGCACCGGTTCGCCGCTCAGCGGCGCAGCTGGGCCTCGGCCCGCAGCTCGGCCTCGCGCTCGCGCATGGCCTCGCGGCCCTCGGCGACGGCGGCCCGCAGGTCGGCGCCGAGGCTCTTGACGGCGTCGGCGAGGTCGGCCGAGACCCGCTCCGGGGTGTAGCGCGCCGCGGTCTCCCGCACGAAGCGCATCACCCAGAACGACGTCCCGAAGCCGAAGCCGGCGCCCACGAGCAGCCAGAACAGGCGGCGGAACATCAGCGGCCCGACCGGATCCGACGGAAGCGCGACGCAGCCCGGCCCGTGCCGGAGGCGAAGGCCAGCGCCTTGATGATCGGGTTCGAGAACGCGAGGTAGGCGAGGCGGGTGGCCGAGTCGACCGTGCCGCCGATCGACTCCGCCGTGGTGATGACGCCGCCCATGCGGGCGATCTCCTCGTTGGCGGCCCGGGCCGTCTGGCCGAGCTCGTTCATCACGGGCACCGTCTCGGTGCGCAGCAGGTCGGTGGCCTCGCGGACGGCCCGCAGCGTCTTCGTGATCGAGACCAGTGCCACGGCGAGCAGCACGACGGCCACGACGCTGGCGATGGCGACGATGAGGGCGGCCAGCTCGGTGGCGCTCACTGCGGGTCCTCCCGGTGGCGGATGCGGGCCATGCGTTCGCGGATCTCCTGCTCGAAGCCGTGGGGGGACGGATCGTAGAAGCGGCGGTCCGCCAGCTCGTCGGGCAGGTGCTGCTGGTCGACCCAGCCCCTCGGGTCGTCGTGAGGATAGTCGTACCCCACCCCGTGACCGAGGTTCTTCGCCCCCTGGTAGTGCGCGTCGCGCAGGTGGACCGGGACCTCGGCCGACGGGCCGTGGCGGACGGCGTCCCGGGCCTGCCAGATCCCCGTGGCGGCCCGGTTGGACTTCGGGGCGGTCGCCAGGTGGACCACGGCCTGGGCCAGGTTGAGCTGCGCCTCGGGGAGGCCGACGTGCTCGACGGCCTGCGCGGCGGCCACGGCGACGACGAGGGCCATCGGGTCGGCCATGCCCACGTCCTCGCTCGCGGCGATCACGATGCGGCGGGCGATGAACCGGGCGTCCTCCCCTGCCTCGAGCATGCGGGCCAGCCAGTAGAGGGCGGCGTCGGGGTCGCTCCCCCGCATGCTCTTGATGAAGGCGGAGATCACGTCGTAGTGCTCGTCCCGCCCGTAGCGCAGGGCCTTCGTCCCGAGCGCCGCCTCCGCGTCGGCCAGCACCACCCGCGGCCGGGCCAGCCCCGCCTCGTCCGCGTCCGCAGGCGGTGCCGCGGCGTCAGCCGCGCCGCCGCGACGCGCACCGGCGCCGTCCAGGTCGGCATCGCCCCGCGGGCGGCGGGCCGCCTCCCAGCGGGCCCGGGCGATGGCAACGGCCACCTCGAGGCTGGTGAGGACGTGGCGGCCGTCGCCGTTGGCGTGCCCGGCCAGGTGGTCGACGGCCTCGTCGGTGGCGTCGGCGCCCTCGGCGGCGAGGCCCTTCGCGATCAGCCGGCGGGCGGCCGCCTCGTCGAGGGCGTGCAGCCGGAAGAGCGTGGAGCGGGACAGGAGCGGGGCGTTGACCTCGAAGAACGGGTTCTCGGTGGTGGCGCCGATGAGGGTGATGAGGCCGGACTCGACACCGGGCAGGAGCGCGTCCTGCTGGGCCTTGTTGAAGCGGTGGACCTCGTCGAGGAAGAGGATCGTGCCGACGCCCCGCTCGCCGAGGCGCTGCTGGGCTCGCTCGAGGACGTCCCGCACGTCCTTCACGCCGGCGCTGACGGCGGAGAGCTGCTCGAAGGTGCGGGCGGTGTGGGCGGCGATCGCCTGGGCGAGGGTGGTCTTGCCGGTGCCGGGCGGCCCCCAGAGGATGACCGACGACAGCCGGTCCGACTCCACGAGGGTGCGCAGCGGCTGCCCGGGGCCGAGCAGGTGGTCCTGGCCGACGATGTCGTCGAGGCGCGTGGGTCGCAGCCGGGCGGCGAGCGGCGCCCGGCGGGTCAGCGCCTCCTCGGCGGCCGCCGAGAACAGGTCGTCACCCATGGCCATCCCGGCACCCTACCCCCACCGTTGCCACACCGACTTTCGACCCCTTACAGTCCCCTTCACGCTTCCCCCACGACCCGAGACAACGTCTGTGCGCGTTTTCCAGCCGCTGCGGCTCGAGAACGCACACAGACGTCGTGTCCCGCAGAAGGGGAGCGACGCATGGGTGTCGACAAGACGTTGGTGCTGCTCGACCGGACCGGTCGGGCGCAGCACGGGCTCGTGACGAGCCAGCAGGCGGTCCAGATCCTGGGCCCCTACCGCAAGAGCAAGTGGGTGACCCGCCGGCAGCTGACGGCGGTGCAACCGGGCGTGTTCCGCCTGCCGGGCGCACCGGAGACCTGGCACCAGTCCCTGATGGCCGCGTGCCTCGCCACCGATGGGGTCGTCTCCCATCGGTCCGCCGCCGAGCTGTGGGGGCTGATCCAGCCGGCCGGCTACGTGGAGGTGTCGATCCGGCCCAACCGGACGCCGCGGCTGCAGCCACCCGCGGTCGCCCACCGTATCAAGGACCTGCATCCCGAGCTCGCCGCCGAGCGGGCCGGTCTCCGCCTCACCGATCCGGTGCGGACCATCATCGACCTCGGCCTCGTCGTGTCCCGGCGCGCCGTCAGCGACGCGATGAGCCGCGGCATCAGCACGGGGCTGTTCACGGCGGCCGACATCGGGCGCCTGCGAGACGCGCTCGCCCGTCCGGGGCGGAACGGCACCGGCGTGGTGCGCAGCATCCTCGACGCCCGCTCCCTCCTGGACGCCCCGGAGGAGAGCCTCCTCGAGCGGCGCCTCCTGGACCTCGTCACGAGCTCCGCGCTCCCCCGCCCGACCTTCCAGCACGAGGTGTGGGAGAGCGGCCGGTTCGTGGCCCGGATCGACGCGGCGTACCCGGCGCAGCGGGTGGCGATCGAGGTCGACGGGTACGGCCCCCACACCACGCCCGAGGCGTTCCAGCGCGACCGGACCCGCCAGAACCGGCTCGTGGCGCTGGGGTGGACCGTCCTCCGCTTCACCTGGGACGACGTCGTCCGCCGCCCGGACCAGGTCGCCCGCACGATCGCCGCCGCCCTTACGCACCCCTCCGCCGCCTGACCCCACGACGTCTGTGTGCACATTCGAGCCGCAGCGGCTCAGAAGTGCACACAGACGTTGTTCAGGTGGGCGGGGGGAGGACCTTGAGGGCGAGGTCCTGGAGCTGGGTGGCGTCGACCGGGGTGGGGGCCTGGGTCATCGGGTCGACGCCGGACTGCGGCTTCGGGAAGGCGATGACCTCGCGGATGTTCTCCTCGCCGGCCAAGATGGCCACCAGGCGGTCGATGCCGAAGGCGAAGCCGCCGTGGGGCGGGGCGCCGTAGCGGAACGGCGTCAGGAAGAAGCCGAAGCGCCGCTGCGCCTCCTCCTCGTCGATGCCGAGCAGGTCGAAGATCCGCTGCTGCAGGTCGGGCTCGTGGATCCGGATCGAGCCGGAGCCGAGCTCCCAGCCGTTGAGGACGAGGTCGTAGGCCCGGGACCGCACGTTCATCGGGTCCGACTCGAGCTTGTCGAGGTCGTCCTCGTGGGGGTGCGTGAACGGGTGGTGGGCCGGCTTCGGGGTGCCGTCCTCGGCCCGGCCGACGAACATCGGGAAGTCGACCACCCACACGTACTTGTACGGGCCCTCGTGCACCGGCGGGCGCCCGAGGTCGTTGCGCAGCGCGCCGAGCACCTCGCAGGTGGTGTGCCAGTCGTCGGCGACGAGCAGGAGCAGGTCGCCGGCCGTCGCCTCGAAGCGGGCGACGAGGGCCGCCTTCTCGTCGTCGGAGAGGAACTTGGCGACGGGGCTGTCGAGCGCGCCGCCCTCCCCCACCCGCATCCAGACGAGGCCCTTGGCGCCGAGCTTCTTGGCCCGGTCGGTGAGGGCGTCGAGGCGGTTGCGGCCGAAGTCCTCGGCGGCGCCCGGGACCCGCAGGCCCTTGATCGCCTCGGCGGAGGCGAAGGCCTTGAACTCGGTCTGGGCGAACACCTCGGTCAGCTCGACGAGCTCCATGGCGAAGCGCAGGTCGGGCTTGTCGGAGCCGTACCGGTCCATGGCCTCGTGCCAGGTGATCTGCGGGATCGGCTCGGGCCGCTCGCCGGTCACGGCCTCGGCGGCGTCGAGCACGGCCTCGGAGATGAACGCCAGCACCTCGTCCTGGGTGACGAAGGAGGCCTCGGCGTCGAGCTGCATGAACTCGTACTGCCGGTCGGCCCGCAGGTCCTCGTCCCGCAGGCAGCGGGCGATCTGGTAGTAGCGGTCGGTGCCGCCGACCATGAGGAGCTGCTTGAACAGCTGCGGCGACTGCGGCAGCGCGTAGAACGAGCCCGGCACCTGGCGGGACGGGACGAGGAACTCCCGGGCGCCCTCGGGGGTGGAGGGCATGAGCATCGGCGTCTCGACCTCGACGAAGTCCTGGCGCTCCATGGCCGCCCGGATGGCCGAGTTCACCCTGGCCCGGATGCGCAGGTTGCGCTGCATGCGCTCGCGCCGCAGGTCGAGGTACCGGTAGCGCAGGCGGATCATCTCGTCGACGTCGTCGGCGCGGGCGTCGATCGGGAACGGCGGCGGCTCGGCCGCGCTCAGCACCTCGACGGTGCAGTCGCCCACCTCGATCTCGCCGGTGGTGAGCCCCTCGTTGACCGTGCCCTCGGGCCGGATGCGCACGGTGCCGGTGATGCGCACGACGTACTCGCTGCGCAGGTCGGCCGCGCCGTCCACGACGCACTGCACGACGCCGGTGTGGTCCCGCAGGTCGATGAAGGCGAGGTGCTCGCCGTGCTCGCGCCGGCGCCCGACCCAGCCGCACAGCGAGACCTGCTCCCCCGCGTTCGCCGCCCGCAGCTCGCCGCAGCGGTGGGTGCGCATTCGCTCGGTCTGGTCGGGCATCACGGTCCTTCGAGGGTCGGGGACGGGGGCCTCCACGATCCCACGCGGCGCCGCCGGCGCCCAACGCCGTCGCCGGAGCAGCGGGCGCGGGCCGACGGCCGGCGCGGGATCAGCGGAGCAGGGTCTGGAGGTGGGCGACGAGGTCGGCCTGGGAGACGAGGGTCTGCTCGCCGGCGCCGAGGTCGCGGACGGTGGCGCTGGCCGCGGCCGCCTCGTCCTCGCCGACGATGACGGCCACGCGGGCGCCGCTGCGGGAGGCGGCCTTCATCTGCGCCTTCATCGAGCGGCCGTCGAAGGCCCGGTCGACGGCGAACCCGGCGTCGCGCAGCTGCTGCGCGAGCACGACGGCGGCCGACCCGCCGGCGGTGTCGACCACGAACACCTCGACCCGCCGCTCCGGGGCCGGGAACACGCCCTCGGCGTCGCAGGTGAGCAGCACCCGCTCGATGCCGGAGCCGAAGCCGATGCCGGGGGTGGCGGGGCCGCCGAGCTGCTCGACGAGCCCGTCGTAGCGCCCGCCGCCGAGCAGCGTGGACTGGGCGAAGCCGAGGGCCGAGCTCTGGAACTCGAAGAGGGTGTGCGTGTAGTAGTCGAGGCCCCGCACGAGGGTCTCGTCGACCTCGTAGTCGATGCCGAGGGCGCGCAGGCCGGCCTGCACCCGCTCGCCGTGGGCGACGGACGCCGCGTCGAGGGCCTCGGCGATCCGGGGCGCGTCGGCCAGGACGGCGCGGGTGGCCTCGCGCTTCGAGTCGAGGACACGCAGCGGGTGGGTGTCGACCTTGGCCGCGTCGTCAGGGGCCAGCTCGTCGACGCGGGCCCTCAGCCAGCCCTGGAGGAGCCGGGCGTAGGCGGCGCGGTCGGCCGGGGTGCCCATGAAGTTCAGGACGAGGCGCACCTGCCGCAGCCCGAGGGCCCGCAGGTACGTGTGGCCGAGGGCGATGACCTCGACGTCGACGTCAGGGTCCGCCGAGCCGATGCACTCGATGCCGACCTGGTGGTGCTGGCGCAGCCGGCCCGCCTGCGGGCGCTCGTAGCGGAACGCCGGCGTGGCGTACCAGACCTTCCACGGGGTGTCGGGCCGGTGCTCGACGTAGGCCCGGGCCACCGACGCCGTGCCCTCCGGGCGCAGGGCGATGTGCCGGTCGCCCTTGTCCCGGAAGTCGTACATCTCCTTGGTGACGACGTCCGTCCCCTCGCCGAGGCGCTGGAACACCCCGATGTCCTCGAACATCGGCGACTGGATGAGCCCGTAGCCGTAGCGGTGGGCGACGTCGGCGAAGGTGGCGAGGAGCGCCTCCCAGCGGGCCGACTCGGGCGGCAGGACGTCCTGGGTTCCCTTGGGGGCGCGGAACGAAGCGGGGCCTGACACGACCGGCGAGCGTACCGACCGCCGTCGCGACCTCCGGCATCCGATCCGCCGAGCCCCACCCGGGGCGGCGCGGGCGGCCTAGGAGACGCCGAGCAGGTCGACGACGAAGACGAGGGTCTCGTCGGGACCGATGACGCCACCGGCGCCCTGCCGGCCGTAGGCCAGCCGGGGCGGGATGACGATGCGACGCCGGCCGCCGACGCGCATGCCGGCGACGCCTTCATCCCAGCCCCGGATGACCTGCCCGGCGCCGAGGCCGAAGGAGAAGGTCTCGCCGCGGTCCCAACTGGCGTCGAACTGCTTGCGGGTGCGCCAGGACACGCCCACGTAGTGGACCTCGACCGGCTGGCCCGGCGTGGCCTCGGCGCCGTCACCCACCTCGAGGTCCTCGATGACGAGGTCGGTGGGCGGGGCCTCCCCGGCGGGGACGTAGACGTGCGGCTTCTCGTTCGGGGCCATCAGGCGAACCTACACCGCTCCCCTACGCTGCGGACCATGTCCCCCACGCCTCCCGTCGCCCCCCGCCGGCCCACGACCATCTCGGCCCACGGAGACGAGCGGGTCGACGACTGGGCCTGGCTGCGCAGCGACGACCGCAGCGATCCCGAGGTCCTCGCGCTGCTCGAGGCGGAGAACGCCTACGTGGCCGAGGCGCTGGCCCACACCGAGGACCTCCAGCGCGAGCTGTTCGAGGAGATGCGGTCGCGCATCAAGGAGACCGACCTGTCGGTCCCGCACCGCAAGGGGCCGCACTGGTTCTACAGCCGGACCGTGGCGGGCCAGCAGTACCCGATCCTGTGCCGCACGGCGGTGGCGCCGCCGGCCGACCTCCCCGCGGACCAGCCGGTGCCCGGCGAGGAGGTGCTCCTCGACATGAACGAGCTGGCCGGGGACAGCGACTACTTCGCGCTCGGGGCCTACGACCTGTCGCCGAGCCAGGGCCTGCTCCTCTACTCCACCGACCACGACGGCTCCGAGCGCTACACGATGCGGGTCCGGGACCTGCGCACGGGGGAGGACCTGCCCGACGTCATCCCCGAGACCACCTACGGGACGGCCTGGGCGGGGAACGAGACGTTCTTCTACGTCCGCCAGGACGAGGCCATGCGCCCGCACCAGGTGTGGCGCCACCGCCTGGGCACCGACCCGGCCGAGGACGTGCTCGTGTACGAGGACCCCGACGAGCGCTTCTTCGTGTCGGTCGGCCTCAGCCTCACCGAGGCGTGGGTCCACATCGTCAGCGGCTCGAAGGTCACGACCGAGGAGCACCTCATCCCGGCCGACGACCCCACGGCCGAGCCCCGCTGCGTGCAGCCCCGCGAGCAGGGCGTGGAGTACGACGTCACCCACGCGCCCACCCCGGACGAGGACCGGTTCGTGATCCTCACCAACGCCGACGGGGCCGTGAACTTCAAGCTCGTGACCGCGCCCGTCGACGCGCCGGGGCGCGACCGCTGGACCGAGCTGGTGCCCCACCGGCCGGACGTGAAGCTCGAGGGCGTCACCGCGTTCGCCGGGCACCTCATCCGCTACGAGCGGCGCGAGGGGGTCCGGCGGATCGTCACCACCGCCTACGCCGACGGCGCCGAGCGCGAGCTGGAGATGCCGGAGCCGGTCTACGACACCGGCCCGTCGACCAACGCCGAGTTCGAGACCAGCCGCCTGCGCTTCTCCTACACGTCGCTCGTCACCCCGCCCACCGTCTACGAGGAGGACCTCACCACCGGCGAGCGGGTGCTGCTGAAGCAGACCGAGGTGGTCGGCGGGCACGACCCCGCCGCGTACGAGACGGGCCGCCTGTGGGCGACGGCGCCCGACGGCACCCAGATCCCGATCTCCTACGTGCACAAGGCGGGCCTGCCCCGCGACGGGTCCAACCCGTGCCTGCTCTACGGGTACGGCTCGTACGAGGCGTCGATGGACCCGACGTTCTCGATCCTGCGCCTGTCCCTCCTCGACCGGGGCTTCGTGTTCGCCATCGCCCACGTGCGCGGCGGCGGGGAGATGGGCCGCCCCTGGTACGAGGACGGCAAGGAGCGCCGCAAGCGCAACACGTTCACGGACTTCATCGCCTGCGCCGAGCACCTCGTGGCCGACGGCGTCACCGCACCGGAGCGCCTCGTGGCCCGGGGCGGCTCGGCCGGCGGGATGCTCATGGGCGCGATCGCCAACCTGCGCCCCGACCTCTTCGCGGCGATCGTGGCCGAGGTGCCCTTCGTGGACTGCCTCACGACGATCCTCGATGAGACCCTCCCGCTGACCGTCACCGAGTGGGAGGAGTGGGGCAACCCGGTCGACGACCCCGAGGTGTACGCCTACATGAAGGCCTACAGCCCCTACGACAACGTGACCGAGCAGCCCTATCCGGCCATCCTCGCCACGGCCGGGCTCAACGACCCCCGGGTGTCGTACTGGGAGCCGGCGAAGTGGGTGCAGAAGCTCCGGGCGAGCTCGACGAGCGGCAAGCCGATCTACCTGAAGACCGAGCTCGGCGCCGGCCACCAGGGCCCGAGCGGGCGCTACGACGCGTGGAAGGACGAGGCCTTCGTCTACGCGTTCATGCTCGACGCCCTCGGCCTGACCTGAGCGACGCCGGCGCCGAGGCGCGCCCGGCCCGTCGTCCCCGGACGGCTCAGCCCTGGCCCGGGACGACCCGGTAGGCCTCGTACACGCTGTCGATCCCGCGCAGGGTCGAGAGCAGCGCGTCGAGGTGGTTCGGGTCGCCCAGCTCGAACTCGAAGCGCATCTTCGAGATCCGGTCGGCGCCCGTGTTCGTGAAGGCGCTGAGGATGTTCACGTGGTGGTCGCTCATCGCCGAGGCGACGTCGCGGAGGAGCCGGCCCCGGTCGAGGGCCTTGATCTCCACGGTGGCCACGAACGTGCCCTCGTGGGCCTCGTCCCACTCGACGTCGATGACCCGGTCGGCCTGGCCGCTGGCCAGCGACACGGCGTTGGCGCAGTCGGCCCGGTGGACCGACACGCCCCGGCCGCGGGTGACGAAGCCGATGATCTCGTCGCCGGGCACGGGCGTGCAGCACCGGGAGAGGCGGACCATGACGTCGTCGAGCCCCTCGACGTGGACGCCGGTGGTGGGCCGGCGGCGCGACGTGGGACGCCGCCCCTGGCGCACGGAGGTGGCGAGCACCTCGCTGTCGGCGGCCTCGGGATCGACCTCGCGGACCTTCTTGGCCACCCGGGCGGCCACGGCCTTGGCTGACACGTGGTTCTCGCCCACCGCGGCGTGCAGTGCGTCGAGGTCCGTGTAGTTCAGGTCTTGGGCGATCTCCTCGAGCACGTGGCCCTGGGCGATCTTCTGCACCGGGAGGCCCTCGCGGCGCATCGCCTTGACGAGCTCCTCGCGGCCGGTGTCGACGGCGTCCTCGCGACGCTCCCGGGAGAACCACTGCCGGATCTTCGAGGCGGCGCGGGGGGTGGCGACGATCTGCAGCCAGTCCCGCGACGGGCCGGCTCCCTCCACCTTGGAGGTGAAGATCTCGACGGTGTCGCCGCTCTGGAGCTTCGAGTCGAGCGAGACCAGCCGGCCGTTCACCCGGGCCCCGATGCAGGCGTGCCCGACCTCGGTGTGGATCGAGTAGGCGAAGTCGATGGGCGTAGCGCCCTGGGCGAGGGTGACGACCTGCCCCTTCGGCGTGAACACGAAGACCTCGTCCGGCTCGAGGTCGAGCTTGAGGTTCTTCATGAACTGGTCGGGGTCCGAGGTCTCGGACTGCCAGTCGATGATCCGGTTCAGCCAGGACACGTCGGGCTCGGGCACGCCCGTGTGGTCCTTGTACTGCCAGTGGGCGGCGACGCCGTGCTCGGCCCGGCTGTGCATCTCCCAGGTGCGGATCTGCACCTCGAGCGGCTTGCCCTGGGGTCCGACCACCGTCGTGTGCAGCGACTGGTAGAGGTTGAACTTGGGCATCGCGATGTAGTCCTTGAAGCGGCCCTGCACCGGCTTCCAGGTGGCGTGGATGGACCCGAGGGCGGCGTAGCAGTCCTTCACGGAGTCGACGATGACCCGGATGCCCACCAGGTCGAAGATGTCGTCGAAGGCCTTCCCCTTGGTGATCATCTTCTCGTAGATCGAGTAGATGTGCTTCGGGCGGCCGGTCACCTCCGCGTTGATCCGCAGCTCGGCGAGGCGCTCTCGCACCTGCTCGAGCACCTGGGTGAGGTAGAGGTCCCGCTCCGGGGCGCGGGTGGCGACCATGTGGTCGATCTCCGCGTAGCGCTTCGGGTGCATCGCCGCGAAGGACAGGTCCTCGAGCTCCTGGCGCACCTCGGCCATGCCGAGGCGGTGGGCCAGCGGCGCGTAGATGTCGACCGTCTCGCGGGCGGTGCGCTCCTGCTTCCAGCTCGGCATGGCGGCGATGGTCCGCATGTTGTGGAGCCGGTCGGACAGCTTGATGATGAGGACGCGGAGGTCCTTGGCCATCGCGACGAGCATCTTGCGCATCGACGCGGCCTGCTGGGCCTCCTTCGTGTCGAAGTTGACCCGGTCGAGCTTGGTGACGCCGTCGACGATGGCGGCGACCTCGGGGCCGAAGTCGGCCTCGAGGTCCTCGAGGGTGGTGCCGGTGTCCTCCACCGCGTCGTGGAGGAGGGCGGCGGCGACGGTGACGTCGTCGAGGCCGAGGTCGGCCACGATCTTCGCCACGGCCAGCGGGTGCTGGATGTAGGGCTCGCCCGAGCGGCGGGTCTGGCCCCGGTGGGCGTCGGCCGCGGCGAGGTAGGCCCGTGTGATGAGCGCGGTGGGGGCCTTCGGGTGCCGGGCCCGGTACGTCGCGATCAGGGGCGCGACCTCGTCGGCGGGCGGGCGCTCGCTGCGGCGCCAGGGCAGGACCCGGTCGACGGTGGGCACGCGCTCAGGCTACCGACCCTGGCGACCGCTCCAGCGGCGCGATCGGTCGGTGCCGGGCCGCCAGGTCAGCGGCGCCGGCCCTTCTTGCGGGGGCGGGGCGGGATGGCGCGGCCCGAGGGGGTGGGCGCCTGGCCGGGCGTGACGGTGCGCTTCCGGGGTCCGTCCACCGCGGTGGACACGTCGCCCTCCACGATCGGGCTCGCCGGCGCCGCGGTGGCGAGGATGGGGCCGGAGTCCGCGCCCACCAGCTCGCGCACCGAGCGGTAGCGGGGCTCGCGGCCCTTCAACCAGGCGACCACGGGCGACGCGATGAGGATCGACGAGAAGGCGCCCACGAGGAGACCGACCGTCAGCGCGAGGGAGAACTCCTGGAGCGTGGCCGCCCCCATGACGACGGAGCCGACGACGAGCATCGCCACCACGGGGAGGAGCGCCGTGATCGTCGTGTTCACCGAGCGCATGAGCACCTGGTTGAGCGACAGGCTGGCGATCCGGGCGTACGTGTGCTTTCCGCCCCGCCCGTGCCGCTCGGCGTTCTCCTGCATGCGGTCGAACACGACGATCGTGTCGTACAGCGAGTAGCCGAGGATCGTCAGGAAGGCGATCACGGTGGCCGGCGTGACCTCGATCTGGAACAGGGCGTACACCCCCACGCAGATGACGAGGTCGTGGACCACCGAGGCCAGGGCCCCGATGGCCATCTTCCACTCGAGGCGCCAGCTGATGTAGGCGGCGATGACGAGGAAGAACCAGATCATCGCCCGCTCGGCCTTGTCGGTGACCTGCTGCCCCCACGAGGGACCCACCGTCTGGACGGTGATGTCGCCGACCTCGACCTCGGCCGCTTCGGCCAGGGCCTCGGAGACCTCCTGCTGGGTGGCCTCGTCGTCGGCGTCGGACTGGACGCGCACCACCCGGGAGTCGCCCCGGCCGATCACCTGGATCTTGGCGTTCTGCTGGCCGTGGGCGCGGACGGCGTCGCGGGCCTCGTCGACGCTCAGGTCGGCGGAGGGCACGTCCCAGGCCGTCCCGCCCTCGAAGTCGAGGCCGAGGTTCAAGCCCCGGACGAGGAGGCCGCCGAGGGAGATCAGGAAGACGCAGAGCGAGATCGTCGTGCCGATCTTCCAGACGCGGCGGAAGTCGATGTCGTCGTCGAACGACCGCATGCGGGCGAGGGTGCTCACGACTGCGGACCTCCCGCGGTGGCGACGCCGAGCGCTCTGGGCTTGTCGTGCAGCCTGGGGTGGCGCACGAGCCAGAGGACGAGCGGACGCATGAAGAAGTAGCTGGCGACCATGTCGAGGACCGTGCCGATGGCGAGGAACAGGGCGAAGCCCCGGACCGAGCCGACGGTCAGCACGTAGAGGATGACGGCGCCGATCAGCGACGCCATGTTCGCCGTGACGATGGTGACGAACGACGAGCGGAAGCTCGCCGCGACGGCGGCCCGGGCGGAGCGACCCCGCCAGACCTCCTCCTTCAGGTGCTCGTAGAACACCACGTTGGAGTCCACGGCCACGCCGATCGACACGATGATGCCGGTGATGCCGGCGAGGGTGAGGGCGAGGTTCCTCGACTCCCCCATCCAGGCGATGATCACCCACATGAGCCCGGTCGACACGGCGAGGCTGCCGATGGCGACGAGCCCGAGGAGCCGGTAGACGGCGACCATGTAGACGCCGACGAGGGCGAGGCCGAGGAGGCCGGAGATGACGCCGGCCCGCAGGGAGTCCTCGCCGAGGGTGGCGGACACCTCGCGGGTCTGCTGGATCTCGAAGGCGACCGGCAGGGAGCCGTAGCGCAGCACGAGGGCGAGGTTCTTGGCCTCCCCCTCCGACAGGGCGCCGGAGATGACGATCTGGTCCCGCTGGTAGGAGGGCTGCTGGATGGTCGGCGCCATCACGACCTCGGAGTCGAGGACGATGGCGAGCTTGCCCGTGGGGCAGATCGGCGACATCGAGTAGCACGGCGCCGCGGCGCTGGCGTTGAAGTCGTCGATGGCCGAGCTGCGGATCTCGAGCTCCACGACCCACTCGCCCGTCGGCTGCAACGAGGCCCGGGCGTCCTGGACGATCTCGCCGAGCGCCACGGCGGGGCCGAGCTGGTAGGTGGCGATGACCTCGTCGTCGTCGCGCTCGGGGAGCACGACCTCCTGGTCGGCGACGTCGTCCTCGGGGGCGGTGAGCCGCCAGCCGCTCAGGAAGTCCTCGGGATCCTCCGGGGTGGCCGGGGCCGTCGTCGTGGTGGTGTCGTCGCCGGGGACCGTGGTGGTCGTGCCCTCGACCGCGGGGTCCTCCGCGGGGGCGGTCGTGGTGGTGTCCTGGAGCGGGGTCGCCGCCCCGGCGGTGGACTGACCCGTGACCTCGTCGCCGGCCACCGTGGTGGTGGTCTCGTCGGGCGCCGTCGTGGTGGTGGCCTCGTCCCCCGCCGTCGTCGTGGTCTCGTCGTCCGCGTCGTCGCTGGGGGTCAGCTGCTCGAAGAGGTCCTCGACGTTGCCGGGCAGCTCGGCCAGGACGGGACGGAAGCGCAGCTCGGCCGTCTGGCCGACGAGCTCGCGGGCCCGGTCCCGGTCGGTGACGCCGGGCAGGTTCACCTCGATGGTGTCGCCCGTGCGGGTGATCTCCGGCTCGGCCACGCCGAGGCCGTCGACGCGGGAGCGGATGATCTCGATGGCCTGGTCGAGCACGTCGCTCGACACGTCGTCGACCGGCTGGAGGGTGACCGAGAAGCCGCCCTCGAGGTCGAGGCCGAGCTTCGGGCTCCAGCCGGCGCCGAAGACGGCGCCGAGGCTGACGAGCGTGACGAGCAGGAGCCCGACCATCGGCCGGAGGCCGGAGCGCTTGAGACGGCCCCGCATCATCGGGAGGCGGCCGGGGCCGCGGACGTCATGGAGAGCACGAGTCCTCCAGGGGATCGTGGGAGAGCAGACCGGCGGGCGAGGTTACTCATATGCCGCGCGCACCCGAGCGCGCACCGCGTCGACGGAGCCGGCCCGGATGCCCTCGCGCACCTCCTCGATGAGGCGCAGGGTCCACCACACGTTGTGGATCGTGAGCAGGCGGGGCGCGGTCGGCTCGTCGACGACGAGCAGGTGGCGGAGGTAGGCCCGGGACCAGCGGGCGCAGACCGGGCAGCCGCACTGGTCGTCGAGGGGGCTGCTGTCGTCGGCGTTCTCGGCCCGCTTCAGGTTGTACCGGCCGGCTGTCGAGAGGATCGACCCGTGGCGGGCGAAGCGGGTGGGCAGGACGCAGTCGAACATGTCGATGCCGAGGAGGATGGACTCGACCATGCCGATCGGGTCGCCCAGGCCCATCAGGTACCGGGGCCGGTCCTCGGGCAGCAGGGGGAGGGTGGCGGCGAGCACCTCGAGCATCTCGTCGCGGGCCTCGCCGACGGAGAGACCGCCCACGGCGTAGCCGTCGAAGCCGATCGCGACGGTCCGCTCGGCGCTCTCGGCCCGCAGCGAGAGGTCCGTGCCGCCCTGCACGATGCCGAACTGGTTGAGCTCCGGGCGCTCCTGGCGCAGGAACTCGGCCCGGGCCCGCGCCGCCCAGGCGCCCGTCCGGTCCACGGCGAGGCGGAGCGCCTCGTAGGGCGACGGGAGCGGCGAGCACACGTCGAGGACCATCTGGATGTCGCTGCCGAAGGCCGTCTGCACGTGCACGGCGGACTCGGGCGTGAGGCGGTGGGTGCCGCCGTCGTAGGTGGACCGGAACGTGACGCCGTCGTCGTCGAGGCGCACGTTGCCCCCGGGGTCGAGGGAGAAGATCTGGTAGCCGCCGGAGTCGGTGAGGACGTGGCCGTGCCAGTCCTCGAAGCCGTGGAGGCCGCCGAGGCGCTCGATCCGCTCGGCGCCGGGCTTCAGCATCAGGTGGTACGTGTTGCCGAGGATGATCTGGGCGCCGAGGTCCTCGAGGTCGGCGGCGGAGAGGTGCCGCACCGCCCCCTTCGTCCCCACGGGCATGAAGCACGGGGTCTGGATCTCGCCCCGGGCGGTGCGGATCGTGCCCGCCCGGGCCGGGCCGAGGCGGTCGGTGACGTCGATGGAGAGGGTCATCCCCGTGCTCCTCGCAGGAAGGTGGCGTCGCCGAAGCTGAGGAAGCGGTAGCCCTCGGCGAGCGCCGCGGCGTACAGGTCCCGCCAGCGGGGGCCGACGAAGGCGTCGATCAGGACGAGGAGCGACGACCGCGGCTGGTGGAAGTTGGTGAGCAGGGCGTCCACCACGGCGAAGTCGTGCTCGCCGTGGATGAACAGCTCGGTGCGACCGGACAGCGCCCCGCTGGTGGCGGCGGACTCGAGGGCGCGCACGGTGGTGGTGCCCACCGCGACGACCCGCTCGGCGGCCTGGCAGGCGGCCATCGTCGCCTCCGGCACCCGGTAGCGCTCGGCGTGCATCTGGTGGTCCTCGACCATGTCGGTGGCGATGGGCCGGAAGGTGCCGAGGCCGACCACGAGCTCGACGGGGTGGACGTCCGCGCCGGCGGCCCGGACGGCGTCGAGCACGGCGGGCGTGAGGTGCAGGCCGGCGGTCGGGGCGGCGACGGAGCCGGGCTGCTCGGCGTAGGTGGTCTGGTAGCGGGACGGGTCCTCGAGCGGCGTGGTGATGTACGGCGGCAGGGGCATGGCGCCGTGGCGCTCCAGCGCGCCGAGGAGGTCGGCGCCGGCGCCGAGGTCCAGCTCCACGAGGCGGCGCCCCTCGCCGCGGTCCTCCCCCACCACGACGGTCAGGTCGTCACCGGCGCGCAGGGCGGTGCCGGGCGCGACCTTGCGGCTCGGGCGCACAAGGGCCTCCCAGGTGCGCTCCTGCGGGTCCTGCGGCTCGAGCAGGAGCACCTCGACGGCGCCGCCGGTGGGCTTGGTCAGCCGCAGGCGGGCCGGCAGGACCTTCGTGGTGTTGAGCACGACGACGTCCCCGGGCCCCACGAGGGAGGGCAGGTCGGTGATGCGCCCGTGGCGGGGGGCGGCCCCGGGCCCCTCGTCGATCAGCAGCCGGGCCTGGTCGCGCGGCTCGACGGGCGTCTGGGCGATCGCCGACGCCGGCAGGTCGTAGTCGAACAGCGAGGTCTCCATGGGGACGACCAGTGTCCCCTCCTCCACCCCCGAACCGCGAACTCGCCCAGGTGGAGCGGGGATGCTGTCCGCCGGGACGGGTCAGTCGAAGAGGTTCGGGGGCGCCGGGGGCGCGGACGCGGGGGCGGCCAGTCCCAGGTGCTGCCAGGCGGCGGGCGTGGCCACGCGGCCGCGCGGGGTGCGCATGAGCAGGCCCTGCTGGATGAGGAAGGGCTCGTAGACGTCCTCGACGGTCTCGGTCTGCTCCCCCACGCTGATGGCCAGGGTGGAGAGCCCGACGGGGCCGCCGGCGAAGCGCTCGCAGATGGCGGAGAGGATGGCCCGGTCCACCTTGTCGAGGCCCCGCTCGTCGACGCCGAAGAGGGCCAGCCCGTCGGCCGCGGTCGCCTCGTCGATGGCGCCGTGGCCGCGGACCTCGGCGTAGTCCCGCACCCGGCGCAGGAGGCGGTTGGCGATGCGGGGCGTGCCCCGGGCCCGGCGGGCCAGCTCGGCGGCCCCGGCGGGGTCGATCTCGACGCCGAGGATGCCGGCGGCGCGGGTGACGATGGCCTCGAGATCGCCGGGCTCGTAGTAGTCGAGGCGGGCGACGAGGCCGAAGCGGTCCCGGAGGGGGCCGGTGATCGAGCCGGTGCGGGTGGTGGCGCCGACGAGGGTGAAGCGGGGCAGGTCGAGCCGGATCGACCGGGCGGCGGGGCCCTTCCCCAGGACGATGTCGATCTGGAAGTCCTCCATGGCCGGGTAGAGGACCTCCTCGACGACCTTGGGGAGGCGGTGGATCTCGTCGATGAAGAGGACGTCGCCCTCGCCGAGCTGCGAGAGCATGGCGGCGAGGTCCCCGGCCCGCTCGATGGCGGGCCCCGACGTGACGTGGAGGGCCACGCCCATCTCAGCGGCGATGATCCCGGCGAGGCTCGTCTTGCCCAGGCCGGGCGGGCCGGCGAGCAGGACGTGGTCGGGGGCCTGGCCGCGCCGGCGGGCCGCCTCGAGGATGATCGTGAGGTGGTCCTTCAGCTCCCGCTGGCCGACGAACTCGTCGAGCGTGCGGGGGCGGAGGCTGACCTCGGCGGTGAGCTCGGCGGCGTCGACGTCGTCGGGCAGGTCGGCTCGGAGCAGCTCGTCGCGCACGGCCTAGCCCCTCACCGCCGGGCCGACCCGAGCCGCTGGAGGGCGTCGCGCAGGAGCGCCCCGGCGTCGTCGCTCTCGGGGAGGTCGGCCACGACCTCGCGGATCTCGGCCTCGGTGTAGCCGAGGCCGACCAGCGCGTCCCGCACGTCGGCGCGGGCGCTGGCCGGGGCCACCGCGGTGGCGGTCCCGCCGGTCAGCCCGGACGGTGCGTCCCCGAGGTCCGGGATGGACAGGCGGGACTTGAGGTCGATGAGCAGGCGCTGGGCCGTCTTCTTGCCGACGCCGGGGACGAGGCAGAGGGCGGCGAGGTCGTCCTCGGCGAGGATGCGGGCGAGGGCGACGGGCGCGTGCACCGACAGGATGGCGAGGGCGAGGGCGGGACCGACGCCGTGGGCGCCGATGAGCGCCTCGAAGCACGTCCGCTCCTCCTTGGTGGCGAAGCCGTAGAGGGTGACGGCGTCTTCGCGCTGGTGGTGGTGCACCCAGCAGAAGACCTCGTCGCCGGGCTCGCCGAGCGCGACGGCGGTGGTGGGCGCGACGGTGAGGCGGTAGCCCACGCCGCCCACCTCGACGGTGACGTCGCTGGCCCCGCGGTCGAGCAGGGTGCCGCGCAGCGAGCCGATCATCGGACCGCCACCGCCCGGGGGCTGGCCGCGGCGACGCGGCGCTGCATCGGCGCGTGGGCGAGGTGGCACAGGGCCACGCCCACGGCGTCCGCCGCGTCGACCGGGCGGATCGGCTGGGCGATGCCGAGCAGCGTCTGGACCATGCGCTCCATCTGGTCCTTGCTGGCGCCGCCGGTGCCGGCCACGGCCTGCTTGACCTGGTTGGGCGTGTACTCGACGACGGCGGCGCCGGCGGCCACCGCCTCGGCCATGGCCAGACCGGCGGCCTGGGCGACGGGGATGGCCGTGCGCACGTTGACCTGGAAGAACACGCGCTCGAGGGCCACGACCTCCGGGCGGTGCTCGGCGATGAGGGCCCGCAGGTCCTGCTGGAGCTCGGCCAGGCGCTCGGGCGTCTCGGCGGCCGGGTGGGTGCGCAGCACGCCGAGGGCCACCAGCTGCGGCCCGCGGGCGGTGGCCCGCAGCAGCCCGTAGCCGCAGCGGGACAGCCCGGGGTCGATGCCGAGGACGTACATGCGTTCGACCCTACACCGCGGGGCCGGTCGGGCCGCGGACCGGGTGGGCGGCGTCAGCGGGCGGCGCGGACGGCCTCGACGAGCTCCTCCGTGGGGCGGAAGGTCAGCCCGGCCACGGCCCGGTGGGCGTAGCGGACGACCCCCTCGGCGTCGATGACGAACACGGAGCGCCGGTAGAAGCCCAGCGGGCCGAGGATGCCGTAGGCCTCCCCCACCTTCTTGTCGGTGTCGGCCAGCATCGGGAACGCGAAGCCGCCCTGCTTGCAGGAGAACTCGTCGTGGCTCTCCACGGACTGCGGGCTGATGGCGAGCACCTGGGCACCGACCTCGGCGAAGGCGTCGATGTCCTGCGTGTACGCGTTCAGCTGACGGGTGCACACCGGCGTGTTGTCACCCGGGTAGAAGACGAGCACCACGGGCTGGCCCCGCAGCTCGGCGAGGCGGAACGTGCGGCGCGTGCCGTCTCGCGGGTCGATGCCCTCGAGCGCGAAGTCCGGCGCCGCCTGACCGACCTCGAGGGACATGTCAGGCGCCGACCGACTCGAGGACCGAGTCCGGGATGTCGAAGTTGCCGTACACGTCCTGGACGTCGTCGTTGTCGTCGAGCGCGTCCACGAGCTTCAGGATCTTGCGGGCCGCCTCCTCGGTGTCCACGGCCACCGTGGACGTGGGGACCATCGTGAGCTCCGAGGACCGCACCTCGATGCCGGCCTCCTCGATGGCGGACCGGACGGCGGAGACGTCGGTGGGCGTCGTCGTGATGCGCCACACCTCGCCGTCGTCGGCGATGTCCTCGGCGCCGGCGTCGAGGGCGACGAGCATGAGGTCGTCCTCCTCGACCGAGCGGTCGACGAGCACGATGCCCTTGCGCTCGAACTGCCAGGCCACCGCGCCGGGCTCGGCCATGGAGCCGCCGTGCTTCGTGAAGATGCTGCGCACCTCGGCGCCGGTGCGGTTCCGGTTGTCGGTGAGCACCTCGATCATGAGCGCGACGCCGCCGGGGGCGTAGCCCTCGTAGGTGATCTGCTCGTAGCTGACGCCCTCGAGCTCGCCCGTGCCCCGCTTGATGGCCCGCTCGATCGTGTCGAGGGGCACGGAGGCGTCACGGGCCTTCTGGTACATCGTGCGCAGCGTCGGGTTCATGTCGGGGTCGCCCCCGCCCTCGCGCGCCGCGACCTCCACCTGGCGGATCAGCTTGGCGAAGAGCTTGCCGCGGGCGGCGTCCGCCGCACCCTTCTTGTGCTTGATGGTGGCCCACTTGGAATGACCGGACATCGGTTCAGATCTCCTCGAGGAAGCGTTGGTGGAGGCGGAGGTCGTCGGTGAGCTCCGGGTGGAAGGCGGCGACGAGCACCGTGCCCTGGCGGCACAGCACCGGTCGGCCGTCCACGGTGGCGAGCACCTCGACGGCGTCGCCGGCCCGCTCGACGTAGGGGGCGCGGATGAACACGGCGCGGTAGGGGGTGCCGTCGATCCCGTCGATGCGCAGATCGGCCTCGAAGGAGTCGATCTGGCGGCCGAAGGCGTTGCGGCGCACGGCGATGTCGACGGCACCGAAGCAGCGCTGGTCGGGGCGACCGTCGAGCACCTCGGCGCCGAGGAGGATCATCCCGGCGCAGGTGCCGAGGGCGGGCATGCCGTCCGCGAGGCGCGCGGCCAGCGGGTCGAACAGGCCGGACGACTCGAGCAGCATGGAGATGGCGGTCGACTCCCCGCCGGGCACGACGAGCGCGTCGACCTCGGCGAGATCGCCGGGGGTGCGGACCTCGCGCGGCTCAGCGCCGAGCTGCGCGAACGCCCGGGCGTGCGCGGCGAACGCGCCCTGCAGGGCCAGGACGCCGACCTTCACCTGGGGGCCTCGCGAGCGTGCTCATCGGAGCCTCGATCCTATCGGGGGCCATCGGGCCGGCCCGCACCGCACGGCGGGTGCGGTGGCCGGCGCCGGGCTACCAGCCCCGGTCGGCGAAGGTCTGGTCGAGCCCGCCGATCTCGAGGCCGGGCATGGCCGAGCCGAGGCCCCGGGACACCTTGGCGATGATCGACGGATCGTTGAAGTGGGTGGTGGCCTCGACGATGGCCTTGGCCCGCCGGGCCGGGTCGTCGGACTTGAAGATGCCGGAGCCCACGAACACGGCCTGGGCGCCGAGCTGCATCACGAGCGCGGCGTCGGCCGGGGTGGCGATGCCGCCGGCGCAGAAGAGCGGCACGGGCAGCTCGCCGGTCTCGGCGATCTCCTGCACGAGCGGGAGCGGCGCCTGGAGGCGCTTGGCCCAGTCGAAGAGCTCGGCCGAGTCGGCCTGGGTGATCTTGCGGATGTCGCCGAGGATCGTGCGCAGGTGCCGGACGGCCTCGACGATGTTGCCGGTGCCGGCCTCGCCCTTGGAGCGGATCATGCAGGCGCCCTCGCTGATGCGCCGGAGCGCCTCGCCGAGGTTCGTCGCGCCGCAGACGAAGGGGACGGTGAAGGCCCACTTGTCGATGTGGTGCGCCTCGTCGGCCGGGGTGAGGACCTCGGACTCGTCCACGTAGTCGACGCCGAGCGCCTCGAGGACCTGCGCCTCGACGAAGTGACCGATGCGGGCCTTGGCCATCACCGGGATGGTGACGACCTCCTTGATGCCCTCGATCATCTCCGGGTCGCTCATGCGGGCCACGCCGCCGTCGCGGCGGATGTCCGAGGGCACGCGCTCGAGGGCCATGACGGCCACGGCGCCGGCGTCCTCGGCGATCTTCGCCTGCTCCGGGTCGACGACGTCCATGATGACGCCGCCCTTCAGCATCTCGGCCAGACCCCGCTTGACGCGGACGGTGCCGGTGTCGTGTTCGATCGGGCGGGGGGAAGCGTCGGCCATGGCTCCAGCGTACCGGTGCCCCCGGCCCATCTCGAAGCGGGATGGCCCCGGGGCGTCGCCGGCCCGCCGGCGCGGGCCCTACTGGCCGACCGTGGCGTGCCCGGGCTCCGGCAGGGCCACCCAGGTGCGGCCGGGGGTGAGCCTCACCGGGTTCCCGTCGGGGTCGGTGTAGGAGGTGACCGCGTCGGGGCTCGGCTTGCTCCACCGGGCCCGCACGAGCCCGCCGGCGGTGAGGATCCAGGCCTCCCCCTCCCCGACCACCTGGGCCTCGGGGATCTCGTTGCCGAACTGGTCCCCCACGCCGGAGCCGCCGTAGCCCACGAACTGCACGATCACGTTCTCGGGCGCCACCTGGACCCCGTCGGCGTCGACGTGCGGGGTGCCGGCCTGGCTGCGGGCCCAGCCGCTGCCGTTCCAGCGGTACTCGACCGGGGCCGACCCGGCCCGGTTCCCGTAGCTGATGTGGACCACCGCGGCGGGCTCGTGGTGCGGGATGGCCTCGCCCTCGGCCCGGTACGCGAAGAGGGCGGGCGGCGGTCCGCTGCCCTCGGACGGGACGGCGAGGAGGTCGGCGGTGCCGCGGGCCATCAGGTTGCTCGGGGCGGGGCGGCCCCGGTCCCGGAAGTAGAGGCCGGACTGCACGTCGTAGCCGACGTCCACGACGGAGGACTGCCGGACGAGCGCCGCGAACGTGGCGTTGGCCCCGCTCCACGCGAAGTAGGGCCGGCCGAGGGCCGAGTAGATGCCGATGTCGGACGTGCGGGCCGAGCGGACCGGGCCGACCGGCGCCGCGTCCTGCGAGTGGAACACCGCGAGCAGCCGGGTGACGCTGCCCTCGACCCGCTCCTCGAACACCACGTCGGCCTGGTTGAGCCCGGCCTGGGGACGGGCCTTCGGCTCGACGTTGTCGATCTTGACGACGAGCGCCGGGCGGGCGGTGCGGCCCGAGCCGTCGTCGGGGAGCCCGGTCAGCGGGGCGGTCGGCACCGGGGCGGCGGTGGTGGAGGTCGTCGAGGTCGACGTGGTCGACGTGGTGGTCGTCTCCGGCGCCGCGTCCTCGCCGTCACCGCCGGCGAGCGCGAAGGCCAGCCCGCCGGCGAGGAGCGCCACCCCGATGACCGCGGCGATGATCCGGTTGCGGGTGCTGCTGAGGAAGGTGGGCACCGAGGGAGACCTCCTGGGTGGCCGGGGTGCGTCGGACGCGGGTGCGTCGGACCTAGAGGATGGTGGCGCCGCCCGCCGGGGGGAGCTCGACGAAGGTCTGGCCCGGCGTCAGCGCGATGGGCGAGCCGTCGGCAGCGAGGAGCTGGAGGGGGTCGCCCGGCCCCGGTCGGACCCAGCGACCCTCGACGACGTGGCCGGCCGTGAGCACGAGGGCGCGGCCCTCCCCCGTCGTCACCCCGTGGGGGCTCGACTCGGTGGCCCCCGACGAGAACCGGTAGCCGATCTCGAGCACGACCACGTTGGCCGGCGCGACCTGCACGCCGTCGGTGTCGACGTGGGGGGCGCCGTTGTGCGAGCGGTGCCACGAGCCGGAGGCGGCGTCCCAGGTGAACCGGGAGATCTCGGCGCCACCGAAGCGCAGCGCGACGCCCCCGGCCGGGGTGGCCCCGGTGGGCAGCGGGTCGCCCTCGGCCCGGTACGTGAAGATCGGCGCGGGCACCGAGCCGGCGTCGCCGGCGCGGCTCCACAGGTCGGCGGGGCGGGCGAACAGGTCGTGGGGCCCGGGCCGGCCCCGCTCGCGCCAGAACCCGGCGCCGCCCCGGTTGTGGCCCACGTCCACCACGCTGGAGCGGCTGAGCGCGCCGAGCACGTGGCTGTTGCCGCCGGAGGAGGCGTAGACGGGCGAGCCGAAGAGGGCGGCGAGGTCGATGTCCGTGGTGCGGGTCGAGCGCACGGGGCCGACGGCGTCGGGCTGGCGGGAGTGGAACACGGCGGCGAGGCGGGTGATGTTCCCCTCCACCTGCTCCTCGAACACGATGTCCGCCTGGTTGATGCCGGCGTGGGGCCGGGCCTGGACGTGGTTGTCCAGCTTCACGAACAGCGCCGGCCGGCCGATGGTGGCCTCGTAGTCGCCGGCCAGGCCGGTGAGCGGGGCGACGACCTGGGGCAGCGTCGTCGTGGGCGCCTCGGTGGTGGCCGGCGCCTCGGTGGTCGTGGTCGTCGTCTCGGGTGCGGTGGCGTCGGCCCCGTCGCTCGCCAGCAGGGCGGCGACGATGCCGATGACGACGGCGAGCGCGGCGATGCCCGCGGCGGTCAGGCGCTTGGGCGTGGTGTCGAGGAAGCGAGCGAGCACGAGGGGACCTCCGGCGCGTCGGAGCGCCTTCCAGGGTGGCGCACGACCGGCCCGCGTGCGCGGATGGCCGGGATGGTCAGAGCTCCCGGAGGAGCGCGATGCGCTCCTCGATCGGGGGGTGCGTGTCGAAGAGCCGGTTGAAGCGCGCCAGGCGCCCCTCGTCCTCGTGCAGCGCCTGCGGCTGCTCGATCCAGAGGTGGGCCGTGGCGTGGGAGGTCGACCCCACGACCGTGTAGTCGTCCCGCAGCTTCTCCAGGGCCGAGATCAGCCCCGGCGGGTAGCGGGTGAGCTCCACCGCGGACACGTCGGCGAGGGTCTCCCGGCGGCGGCTGACCGCGGCCTGGAGGATCCTGCCGATGAGCGGCGAGAGCATGAGCAGCACGAAGCCGAACACCGACAGCAGGGCGAGCGGGCCGGCGTTGCGGGAGTCCCCCGAGTTGTTGCGGCTCCGGCCCATGCCGAACCACATCATCCGGATGCCGAGGTCCGCCGCGATGGCGAGCGTGCCGACGAGGGTGACCGCGAGGGTCGACACGAGGATGTCGTAGTTCTTGATGTGGCTCAGCTCGTGGGCCACGACGCCCTCGAGCTCCACCCGGTTCATCTTCTCGAGGAGCCCGGTGGTGACGGCGATGGCCGCGTGCTTGGGGTTGCGACCGGTCGCGAACGCGTTGGGCGACGGGTCGTGGATGACGTAGATCCGGGGCTTCGGGAGCCCGCCGGCGATGCAGAGCCCCTCCACGAGGTTGTGGAGGCGGGGGTACTGCTCGACCGACGCCGGCTTGGCCCGGCTGACGGCGAGGGCGATCGCGTCCGACTTCCAGTAGGACAGGAAGGCGGAGGCGCCAGCGATGACGACCGCTGCGACCATGAGGGCCGGTCCGGCGTGGAGCATCCACGCGAGGAGCCAGCCGACGGCCACGACGACGGCGACGAAGCCGGCGACGAGGAGGGCGGAGCGGCGCTTGTTCTGGGCGACCTGGTCGTACACGGGGGGCGGCAGCGGCGGGTCAGGCGGAGGGCGCTGCCGGGGGCGGGCCCTGCGGCGGCTGCCCGGCGGGGCCGGTGCCGGTCCCGAAGTCGACGGCGACGGGGCCCCGCTCGGCGCCCTCGGTCTCGAAGTACTCGCGCTCGGTGAACGAGAAGCGCCCGGCGATCACGTTGGCCGGGAACGACTGGATCTTCGTGTTGTAGGCGTAGACGGAGTCGTTGTAGTACTGCCGCGCGTAGGCGATGCGGCCCTCGGTGCCGGTCAGCTCCTCCTGCAGGTTGAGGAAGTTCTGGTTGGCCTTCAGGTCCGGGTAGGCCTCGGCGAGGGCGAAGACGGACTTCAGCGCCCCGCTGATCATGTTCTCCGCCTCGGCCTGGTCGTGCGGGCCCTGGGCGTTGATCGCGAGGTTGCGGGCGTTGATCACGGCCTCGAGCGTCTGGCGCTCGTGGGCGGCGTAGCCCTTGACCGTCTCCACGAGGTTCGGGATGAGGTCGTAGCGGCGCTTCAGCTGGACGTCGATCTGGGCCCAGGCGTTCTCGATGCGGTTCCGCAGCGAGACGAGGCCGTTGTAGGTGACGATGACGTAGATGGCCAGCAGGACGACGATGGCCAGAACGATCCAGACGATGATCACGGTGACGTGCTCCTGGTCGAGGGTGGGTTCACTGTACGGCCTGGCGGGTCAGCCCCGAGCCGGGTGCCCGGCGAGGAGGGCCTGGTAGATCTCGACGTACCGGACGGCGAGGCGGTCCATCGACAGCTCCTCGGCCCGGCGCCGGCCGCTGGCGATCAGGTCGGCCCGCAGGGCCTCGTCCTCGAGGACCCGGCAGATGGCCTTGGCGAGCGCCGCGGCGTCGCCCACGGGGGCCAGCAGCGCGTCGACGCCGTCGGTGGCCACGTTGCGGTGACCGTCGAGGTCCGAGGCGACGAGCGCGCACCCGGCGGCCATGGCCTCGAGGAGCACCATGCCGAAGCTCTCGCCCCGGATCGACGGTGAGCAGTAGACGGTGCACCCGCGCATGCGGGCCTCGCGCTCCGCGTCGCTGATCCGGCCCAGCCACTCGATGCGCTCGTCACCGGCGTGCCGCGCCTTGAGCTCCTCGGTCTGGGGGCCCTCGCCCCCCACCCACACGCGGATGTCCGCGGGCAGGTCCCGCAGCGCCTCGAGCAGCACGTCGAGGCCCTTGCGGGGTTCGTGGCGGCCGAGGAAGAAGATCGTCGGCCGGTCCGTGGGGGTGACGGGTCCGGAGGCGAAGCGGTCGAGCTCCACGCCGTTGAAGAGCAGCTGGTAGGTGCCGCCGAGGTACCGCTGCGCGAGCTCGCGGGCGTCCGGCGACACGGCGCAGCGGTGGTCGAGGCGGCGGGCCAAGCGCTGGAGCCCCCAGCCCAGGAAGCGGTAGGCGGCGCTCACGCCGGCGGCGTGGAAGGTGCCGACCATGGGGGTGTCGCCGAAGAGCAGCGTGGTCATCGTCGGACCGGGGGCGATCGGCTCGTGGAGGTGGACCACGTCGAAGGCCTCGTCGCGCAGGGCCCGGATGGTCCGCAGCTGGGCCGACGGGTCCGGCGCGAGCGGGGCGACGGAGCCGTTGGCCGCCGTGGGGACGCTGCTGCCGAGCGGGGTGACGCCGGGATCGGGCGGGGGGCCGTCGCAGGGCCCCAGGACGCGCACCTCGTGGCCGAGGCGGCGCAGCGAGCGCGCGAGCCCGAGCACCTGTCCCTGGACACCCCCCGGGACGGTCAGGGAGTAGGGGCACACCAACCCGACGCGCATCGCCGCGACCCTAGGGGACGCGCGCCGCCCACCTCGGGTGCGGCCGGCTCACCGGCGGGCGGGGACCTCGTGGTCCGACGGCCAGTTGGGCTGGAGGAGGTGCCACTGCTCGGGCGCCCGACGGATGAGCTCCTCGAGGGCGTGGGCGAGGTCCTGCGTGATCCGCTGGACGTCGTCGCGCAGCCGGCCCTGGCGGGTGGTGTCGATCGGGTCGAGCACGACGCCGGTCCGCACGTCGCCGTCGAAGTAGATCGCGGTGGGCAGGAGCGGTGCCCCGGTGCGGAGGGCGAGCGTGGCCGGCCCGCCGGGCAGCGTGGTCCGCTCCCCGAAGAACTCGACCTCGGGGCCGGTCCCGGTGAGGTCGCGGTCGCAGAGCAGGGCGAGCACGTGCCCCGCCTTCAGCGCCCGCGCCGTGGCGGTGCCCGCCTCCGGGCCGAGGGGCACGACCTCCATGCCGAGGGACCGCCGCAGCGCGGCGAACCACTCGAAGAGGGCCGGCGGCTCCAGGCGCTCGACGACCACGGTGACGGGGATCTGCGCGATCCGGGCCAGCCAGAACCCGGCCCACTCCCACCCGCCGAGGTGGGGCAGGGCCATGATCGCCCCCTTGCCCTCGGCGAGCGCCGCCTTCAGGCGCTCGTACCCCTCGGGGCGGAACCCCGCGTCGATCTCGGCCAGGCTGAGCCCGGGGAGCCGGAACGACTCCTCGTAGTACCGGGCGTAGGACTCGAAGGTCTCGATGGCGAGGCGGTGGAGCTCGCGCTCGCTGAGCTCCGGGTGCACCCGGCGGAGGTTCCGCTCCACCTGGGCGCGCCGCTCCCCTGCCGCGAGGTACGCGGTCCGGCCGAGCCGGCGCGCCGTGGCCGCGGCGAGGCGAGCCGGCGCGCGGCGGGCCAGCAGGGCGCCGGCGCGGTAGGCGGGGGTGACGAGGTCCACCACGGCCTGCTGGGGTGGGGCTAGCGGCGGGCGGAGCGCTCGCGACGGCGCCAGGCCCGCTCGGTGGAGCGGACGGTGCGCCGGGTGCGCCAGCGGGCGGGGTCGCGCGGCTCCACGCGGGGCGCCGAGGCCTGCCGCCACACCTTGGCGAAGCGCTGCACGGCCGTCACGAGGGTGAGCACGAGCATCACCCACAGGACCGGGATGAGGATCGAGTCGAAGAGCAGGGCGATGCCGAGGGCGATCAGCCGCTCGGCCCGCTCCATGAGCCCGCCCTTGGCCTCGAAGCCGAGGGCCTCGGCCTTGGCCCGCTCGTAGGAGATGAGCATCGACGCGCCGAGCACCGCGAGGGGGAGCACGGCGATGCGGCCGGGCTCGGTGGACGCCAGGTACCAGGCGACGCCGCCGAGCAGGAGGGCGTCGCTGATTCGGTCGGAGACGGAGTCGAAGAAGGCCCCGCGGGGGCTGGCCGTGCCGGACGCCTTGGCGACGGCGCCGTCGAGCACGTCGGGCAGGGCGCAGAGCACGAGGAGCAGGAGGCCGGCGCGGAGCGCGCCGTTGCCGATCGCGACTGCCGACGCGCCGGCGAGGACCACGCCGGCTGCGGTGAGGTGGTCAGCGGTGATCCCGGTGCGGCGGAGGTTCGCCCCGACGGGCTTCAGGCCTTGTTCGAAGCTGGATCGCCAGCGGCCGTCGAACATCGTGGTTCCCAGGGGTCGGGGACAGGTGCTTGCTAGAGGCTAACAGCGGGTCGGCGCCGGTCCTCGACTCTCGGTGGCGGCGAGCTCAGCCGGTGAGCTCGAGCACCTCCCGCCAGCGGGGCAGGAGCAGGTGGTGCCCGGCCCCCTGGTGGACGACGACCGAGGCCGCGGGCAGGCGGGCGGCGAGCCACTCCCCCACGATCGGCGGCGACACGCCGTCGTCGGTCCCGTGGACGCTCGTGACCGGTGCGGCGACGGTCGTGAGGTCGAGCCCGGGGGTGACCTGGAGGCGGAGGTCGGCCCGCAGCCCGTCGAGGCCCTGGGCGACCGCGCCCTCGAGGGCGGCGGCCAGGCGCGCCGCAGCCCCGGGCACGGCGTCGAGCTCGGCCCGGCCCACCGGACCGGCCATCTCGAGGACGTGCTCGAGGGCCACCTCGGGGGTGAGGGGCAGGGGGACGAGCAGGTGCACCATCTCGGCCGCCAGCTCCTCGGGGGGCATCTCCCGGACGAGCTCGACGAAGTGCTGCCGGCCCGGGCCCAGGGCGGCGACGAGGTCCGGGTCCGCGTACGCCTCGACCGGCGGCACCGTCCCGACGAGCACCACCCGGTCCACCCGGGCGCCGAGCGCGCTGGCCGCGCCCAGGGCCTGGAGCCCGCCGTTCGACCAGCCGAGCAGGGCGACCGACGGGAGGTCGAGGTGGTCCAGCAGCGCGGCGAGGTCCTCGCCCAGCGAGGTCAGCGTGGCCGCCGGGTGCGGCGTGCTGGCCCCCGCCCCGGGCCGGTCGACGGCCAGCAGCCGCACCCCCGCGGCGGCGGCGAGCCCGTCGTCGGGGTGCCGGGCCAGGCGGGAGTCGGGCGTGCCGTGGAGGTACACGACGGGCCGGCCGGCGGGGTCGCCCACGTCGTCCAGCGCGAGGATGCGCCCGTCGGGCAGGTCGATGCGGGTGGTCGGCTCCACGGCCCGAACACTACGGGCGGGCCGCGCCCCGCCCGGTCCCGGCTCGACGAGCGCGCTGCGATCCGCAGCGGTACCGTGCGGACAGCGGACGGACCGAGCAGGAGGGGGGCCTCGTGCGGTTCGACACGGAGAGGATCCGCAACGTCGCGCTCGTCGGCCACGCCGGGGCCGGCAAGACCACCCTGGCCGAGGCGCTGCTGCACCGGGCGGGGGTCGTGAACCGCCCCGGGCGGGTCGAGGACGGCACCACGGTCACCGACCACGATCCCGAGGAGCAGCGCCGGGGCATCTCGCTGTCCCTCGCCGTCGCGCCCTTCGAGTGGCGGGACCACAAGGTCAACCTCATCGACACCCCCGGCTACGCCGACTTCCTCGGCGACGTCCTCGCCGCCCTCCGGGTGGTCGACCTCGCCGTGTTCGTCGTCTCCGCCGTGGACGGGGTCGAGGTGCAGACCGAGGTGGTGTGGCGCGAGGCGGCCCGCCTCGAGGTCCCCCGGATGGTCGTGATCAACGAGCTCGACCGGGAGCGGGCGGACTACGAGGGGACCCTGGCCCAGCTGCGGGAGCGCCTGGGGCCGGGGATCGCCCCGCTCGAGCTGCCGATCGGCGCCGAGGCGTCGTTCCGCGGGATCGCCGACCTCCTGACCGACACGGCGCACGTGTACGAGGGCGGGGTCCCTCGCCAGGAGCCGATCCCGGAGGACATGGCCGCGCTCGAGCACCAGGTGCACGACAACCTCGTGGAGGGCATCGTGGTGGCCGACGACGCGCTCCTGGAGCGGTACCTGGAGGGCGACGTCCCAGGCGTCGACGAGCTGGAGCGAGCGCTCACCCTCGGCATCGAGTCCGCCACGGTGTTCCCGGTCGTCCTCACGTCAGCCGCCGCGGAGGTCGGCATCGACCGCCTGGCCGACCTGCTCGTCGAGATCGGCCCGCCGCCCGGGGACCGCCCGGTGACGGTCGAGGCCGGAGACACCACCGTCGAGGTCGCCGCCGACCCGACCGGCCCACCCCTCGCCCTCGCCTTCAAGACCTTCACGGACCCCTACGTCGGCCAGGTCACGCTCCTCAAGGTGCTGTCGGGGACGCTGCGCGATGACGACCACCTCGTGAACAGCCGCACCGGCGCCGACGAGCGCCTCCACGGCCTCTTCCTCGTGCGAGGCAAGGACCACGAGCCGGTGTCGGAGGTGTGCGCCGGCGACATCTGCGGCGTGGCGAAGCTCTCCGGCACCGTCACGGGCGACACCCTCGCCGCCCGGGGTCAGCCCGTGCGGGTGCCCCCGCTCGCGCCGCCGCCGGCCCTGCTGGCCACGGCGATCGTCCCCCGGACCCAGGCCGACGACGACAAGCTCGCGGCGGCGCTCCACCGCCTCCAGGAGGAGGACCCGGCCCTCGTCGTGGCGCGCGACGACGAGACCCACCAGACGATCATCCGGGGGACCGGGGAGGTGCACCTGGCCATCACCCTGGAGCGCCTCGACCGCAAGCTCGGCGTGCAGGTCGACACGGAGGACGTGCGCGTCCGGTACCGGGAGACGATCACCCGCTCGGCCCGCGCCGAGGGCCGCCACAAGAAGCAGTCGGGCGGGCACGGGCAGTTCGCCGTCGCCGTGCTCGAGATCGAGCCGCTGCCCCGCGGGACCGGCTTCGAGTTCGTGGATCGGATCGTGGGCGGCGCGATCAGCCGCGGCTACATCCCGGCCGTCGCCCGAGGCGTCGAGGAGGCCATGGCCCGGGGCGGCGTCCACGGCCACCCGGTCGTGGACGTGCGGGTGACCCTCGTCGACGGCAAGGAGCACAGCGTCGACTCCTCGGAGATGGCGTTCCGCGCCGCCGGGCGGCTGGCCTTCCGGGAGGCGATGGCCCAGGCCGGGCCCACCGTCCTCGAGCCGATCTGCGCCGTCGAGGTGGAGGTGCCCGCGGACCTGCTCGGGGAGGTGCTGGGCGACCTCAGCGCCCGTCGCGGGCGGGTGCAGGGCACGGAGCCCGCTGCCGACGGCGGCCAGCTCGTCCGGGCCTTCGTGCCCGAGCGCGAGATGGCCCGCTACGCGATCGACCTGCGCTCCCTCACCGGCGGTCGAGGCCGGTTCCGGGCCGTGCCGGACCACTACGACGTGCTCCCGGCCAGCCTCGTCGACGAGGTCCGGCGCGAGGTCGTCGAGGTCGACTGAGCCGCGCCGCGGACGGCGGCCGAGCGGGCAGACTCGAGGCATGGCCGCTCCTCGACCTCCCGCTGATGCCGTCGTCGCGCTCCGAGGCCTGACCCGCCGCTTCCGCGGGCTCTTCGCCGGCCTCGAGGACGACGAGCGCCCCGAGGACGTCGCCCTGCGCCCCGGTGCGGACGGTCGCAGCGCGCTCGACCACGTCGTGGGGGCGACCCACGTCCTCGCCTCGCTCGGACGCGGCGTCCAGCGAGCCCTCGTGGAGGACGGGCCGCTCGTGGAGCCGGCCCCGCCCGTCGCCGCCGGGGCGACCGGCCCGGTCGAGGCGCGGCTCGCGGAGCTCGACGACACGGCCCAGGCCCTGGCCGCCCGGATCGAGCACGTGCCCGCTGCCGACTGGGCGCGCACCGTGCGGGTGTCGGACCGGGAGGGCTCCACCACCGCCCTCGACCTCCTCTGGGAGGCCGTCGACGGCGCCGTCGCCCAGCTGCGGGCGACCGAGCGGGTCCTCGCCGAGGTCCGCCAGCGCTAGCTCCGCCTCCGGCGGGACGGGCCGACCGCGGCGGCCCGGGCCGCTCCTAGAGGTCGGACCAGTCCTCGGGGTTGTCCTCGGTGAAGTGGGCGACGATCTCGCCGTCCACCCCGTCGACGAGGACGAAGCCGCGGGTCTTCGGCGGCTCCTCGTTCGAGTAGAGGAGGATGCGCCACGTCGGCCGGCTGCGCAGGCCCCGCCAGCCGAGCTGCGCCGAGGCGTGGCCGACGGCGAAGCCGACCTGCCGGGTGGCGGCCACGAGCGCGTCGCGCTCGTCGACGTCGAGGTCCCATCCGGCCAGGAAGTGGTAGGCGCCGGCCACGACGAGGAGGATCCCGGCGAGCAGGAACCCGCCGTTCACGAGCACCCCGCCGTCCCCCGCCAGCGCCCACGCGGCGAGGCAGGCGACCCCGGTCAGGACGTAGAGGTAGCCGGGGATGCGGCGGCGGTTGTTGTTCGGGAAGACGTACGGCCCGACGAACTCGCTCGCGTTGAGGTCCTCGGGCAGCTCGTCGACGACGTCCTCGTCCCGCAGCTCGCCCGCGCCGGAGGCGGCGGCGGGCGCCGCGGCGGCGGTCTCGTCGTCGTGCTCGTCAGCCATCGCGCAACGACCGTACCGGCGCCGCGCTCAGGCCGGCCAAGCGGCCCGGATGCGCTCGGCCGCCTCGGCGAGGCTCACCGGCAGGACGCGGGTCTCCGCAGCCACCGAGATGAAGTTGGCGTCGCCCTCCCACCGCGGCACGCAGTGGACGTGCAGGTGGTCGGACTGCGACCCGCCAGCCGCGGGACCGAGGTTCAGCCCCACGTTCACGGCGTCGCAGGCGAAGGCGGCCTTGAGGGCCACGACCGCGTCGCGGACCCCGTCCCACAGCTCCCGGTGCTCCTGCTCGGTCAGCGCCTCGAGGTCCGCGACGGCTCGGTTCGGCAGGACCATGAGGTGGCCCGCCGTGTAGGGGTAGAGGTTCAGGAGCGCGAAGCAGGTCTCGCCCCGCCACAGCACGCCGGCCGCCTCGTCACCCTCCTCGTCGGCCCCGGCGAGGATCCGCTCGAAGAGGGAGCGGCCGCCCGACTCCTCCGGGGACGGCAGGGTCCGGGAGTCCACGACCTTGGTGACGTAGGCGGAGCGCCACGTCGCCCACAGGTGGTCAAGCGGCACCGGCACCTCCCCCGTGGTGGTCCCGACCAGCGCCCATCAGAGCTTCGCGACGAGCTCGGCCTGGAGCCGCTCGACGAACGCGTCGACGGGGACGTCGCGCTCGGGCTGGTCGCTCCCTCGCGCGTTGACGCCGACCGTGCCGTTGGCCACGTCCTGGTCGCCGACGACGAGCACGTACGGGAGCTTCTCGACCTTGGCCCGGCGGATGCGGGCGCCGAGCGGCTCGTCGGCCGCGACGACCTCGGCCCGGAAGCCGTCGGCCCGGAGGCGGTCGGCGAGGCGGTCGGCGTAGGCCTGGTGGTCGCTGCGGACCGGCAGCACCCGCACCTGCTCCGGGGCCAGCCACAGCGGGAAGGCGCCGGCGAAGTGCTCGACGAGCACGCCGAAGAACCGCTCCACAGACCCGAACAGGGCCCGGTGGATCATGATCGGCGTGTGGCGCTCGTTGTCGGCGCCCACGTACTCGAGGCCGAGGCGCACGGCCATGTTGAAGTCGTACTGGATCGTCGACAGCTGCCAGTGCCGGCCGATGGCGTCCCGGACCTTGATGTCGATCTTCGGGCCGTAGAAGGCGCCGCCGCCCTCGTCCACCTCGAAGGGGATGCCGGCCTGGCGCAGGGCGGCCTCGAGGGCCGCCTCGGCCGCGGCCCACCCCTCGTCCGTGCCGACGGACTTCTCCGGCGGGCGGGTGCTGAGGTTGGCCTCGAAGTCCTCGAAGCCGAAGGCCCGCAGCACCGAGAGCACGAAGTCGAGGAGGTTCTGGATCTCGCCGGGCGCCTGCTCGGGCGTGCAGAAGATGTGGCTGTCGTCCTGCGTGAAGCCGCGGATGCGGAGCAGGCCGTGGAGCGTCCCCGCCCGCTCGTAGCGGTACACGGTGCCGAGCTCGAAGAGCCGGAGCGGCAGCTCCTTGTAGGAGCGCTGCCGGCTCTTGAACACGAGCAGGTGCATCGGGCAGTTCATCGGCTTCGGGTAGTAGACGCCGTTGTCCATCTCCATCGGCGGGTACATGGAGTCGGCGTAGAACCCGAGGTG
>Ga0180217_1000254_pt1 | contig 100434 bp, 93 predicted proteins | sample eDN3rd37CBELigOP_FD_128521 | JGI IMG/M metagenome (GOLD analysis project Ga0180217, IMG submission 128521) | Enriched Organic Plus compost microbial communities from Emeryville, California, USA - eDNA 3rd pass 37_C BE-Lig OP (version 2) (version 2) ... | reverse complement strand
GGGGGGGGGGGGGGGGGGGGGGGGGGGGGGGGGGGGGGGGTTGGGGGGGGGGGGGGGGGGGGGGAAGGGGGGGGTGCTGGGGGGGAGGGGGGGGGTGGGGGGGGGGGGGGGGGGGGGGGGGGGGGGGGGGGGGGTGGGAGGTGGGGGGGGCCACAACGGTGTGGGTTCACGATGCGCGTGATGGGGATTGATCCTGGGTTGCGGCTGACCGGGTACGCGTGCGTGGCCGGGGGTGGTGGTGTCGATGCGGTGGAGATGGACTTCGGGGGGTTCGGGGGCGTGGAACTGGTGGAGGCGGGGGTGTTCCGGCTGAAGGAGCGAACGCCGGTGGGGGAGCGGCTGGTGGAACTGGAGCGGGATTTCTGCGAGGCGCTGGAGCGGCTGAAGCCGGACGTGGTGGCGGTCGAGAAGTTGTTCTCGCACTACAAGCACCCGACGACGGCGGCGATCATGGGGCACGCGCGCGGGGTCGTGCTGCTGGGGGTGTGCAGGGCGGGGATCAGGCTCGTCGAACTGGCGGCGACAGAGGTCAAGAAGTCGCTGACGGGCAACGGGCACGCGAAGAAGTCGCAGATGCAGGACGCGGTGATGTCGCGGCTGGGGCTCGCGGTGCGGCCGGAGCCGCCGGATGTGGCGGACGCGATCGCGATCGCGTGCTGCGCGCTGCGGCGGGAGGGGAGGTATCGGAGGGAGGGGGAGGTGGTGGGGTAGGGGGGTGGAGGTGGGGAGGTGAGCGGGTGAGATGGGACCGATGGGGCTCATGGGTCCTATGGGACTTATGAGTCCTGTTGCTGCACAGTTGTGTGGTGATCGGGGTGACGAGCAGGACGCCGCTCGAGGCGTTGAGCCGGGTGGTGAGGAAGGCGGAGATGTCGGGGGAGTTGAGGACGAGGTTGTTGTCGACGTCGGCCAGGCGGTCGCCGGTTTCGATGAGGATGGTGATGGCGCTGACCCGGGTGGATGGGGAGCGGCCATCGGCGGACTAACATTGGCCATATGAGCACACTCGCGGGAAATGGTGAGCGGGCGGGGGGGCGGTTGGCGGCGCAGATTCTGCTCGTGGACGATGAGCCGGATCACGCGGACGTGATGGCCGAGGCGCTGCGGCGGCTGGGGCACGTGTGCACGATCGTGACGGACGTGCCGCGGGCGCTGGACGAGATGAAGCACGGGACGTTCGACGTCATCGTGACCGACCTGCGGATGCCCAACTCGGCCGGGGCCGACGGGGTGGCGGCGGACGGCGGGGACGCGGGGCTGGTGGTGCTGCGGGCGGCGCGGCGGATGCAGCCGCAGGCCGAGACGGTGATGGTGACGGCGCATGGGGACGTGCCGACGGCGCGGGCGGCGTTCAAGGAGGGGGTGTTCGACTTCATCGAGAAGCCGCTGGACCTGGACGTGTTCCGGAACCTCGTGAATCGGGCGGCGGAGACGGTGCTGCTGCGGCACGAGAGCACGGAGATGGGGGTTGGTGAGGAACTCGTGCAGCACGACGGGTTCGAGGGGATCATCGCGGGGTCGGAGCCGATGCGGCGGATCCTGCGGACGGTCAAGACCGTCGCGCCGTCGAACATGCCAGTCTTGATCACGGGGGAGAGCGGGACGGGGAAGGAACTGATCGCGCAGGCGATCCACCGGATTTCGCCGCGGGGCAAGCCCAGGAGCGAGGGGGGAACCGGGGGGCGGTTCGTCGCGCTCAACTGCGCGGCTGAGACGGAGACGCTGCTGGAGGATCAACTCTTCGGGCATGTGCGCGGGGCGTTCACCGGCGCGGAGAAGGACCGCGAGGGGGTCTTCGAGTACGCGGACAAGGGGACGCTGTTCCTCGACGAGATCGGGGACATGCCGCTGAAGATGCAGGCGAAACTGCTGCGCGTGCTCGAGACGGGGGAGGTGGTGCGCGTCGGGTCGAACGAGACGCGGAAGGTAGACGTGCGGCTGGTCAGCGCGACGAACAAGGACCTCAAGGCGATGGTGGCGTCGGCGGCGTTCCGGGAGGACCTGTACTTTCGGATCAAGGGGGTGGAGATCAGGCTGCCGCCGCTGCGGGAACGGCGCGAGGACATCCCGCGGATCGTGCGGCATGCGATCGCGCGGTACGCGGAGCAGTATGGGGGCAAGGGAGCGCCGACGCCTGACATCACGGACGCGGCGATGATGCGGCTGACGAGTTACTCATGGCCGGGGAACGTGCGGCAACTGCTCAATGTTGTGCAGAACATGGTGGTGTTGGCGATGGGGGAGGCCGAGCCGGGGCGCGAGGTCAGGCTGGACGTGCGGCACATCCCGGAGGAGATCGTGTCGGCGGACAACGACGTCGATGAGGGGGCCAGCGGGGGAGGGGGATCGTTGGCGGGGACGAGCCTGGAGCAGATCGAGAAGCGGGCGATCCGCGAGACGCTGGCGCTGACGGGGGGGAACCGGGAGAAGGCGGCGCAACTTCTCGGGATTGGGGAGCGGACGCTGTACCGGAAGTTGAAGGAGTATGGGCTGCGGTGAGGGGGACTCCCGCTTGCTCCTGCAGGGGAGCGGCGCGGTATGCTGCGCCGCATGAGCACTCCTTCAAGAGCGGAACTGGCGGCGTTTCTCTCGAAGCACGGGCTGGGGCGCGTGGCGCAGGCGCTGGCGGAAGCGGCGCGGCCGTGCGTGCACGTGAAGACCGGGGCGTGCGACGAGGATGAGATCGAGGTCGGGGCCTCGAAGATGGGGGGACGGCCGGACCTGCCCGCGGGGTTCGAGTGGCCGGAGAAGGACGGCCGGCGGCTGCAGTTCCTCGTGCAGATCCGGTGCGAGGAGGCCGCGGCGCTGGATGCGACGGGGACGCTGCCGCGGAGCGGGTATCTGTGGTTCTTCTACGACATGGATGAGCAGCCGTGGGGGTTTGATCCGAAGGACCGCGGCGGATGGGCGGTGCGGTACGCGGATGTCGGGGCGGGGGCGCTGAGGCGGGCTGAGGACGGGGGGGATGCGGAGAACGCGCCGGAGGAGGTGTGCGCGTTGTCGTTCCGGGCGGCGTTCAGCCTGCCGCAGGATGTGGAGGGGCGGACGGGGATCGAACTGACGGACGAGGAGGGGGACGCGGTGACGGAACTGCCGGACGGGGCGACGGAGGAGGGGGAGGGATCGCCGCTCGTGTCGGCGGGGCACCGGCTGCTGGGGTACCCCATGCCGGTGCAGGGGGACGAGATGGAGGAGGAGTGCGAGACGGCATCCGGTGGGCGTGCGCCGGCTCGGGGCGGGCGAGAGGAGCGGGAGGAGATGCAGAGGCGGGTCGCGCGGTGGCGGCTGCTGATGCAGGTGGACACGGACGACGAGGCGGGGGTGATGTGGGGGGATTGCGGGATGCTGTACTTCTGGCTCCCGGAGGAGTCGCTGGCGGCGCGGCGGTTTGAGGATGTGTGGCTGGTGCTGCAGTGTTATTGAGTGGGAATCGAGGTCGCGGGCAGGGCGGATTATCGGTCGTGGGGACGGGGCGCCGGAAGAGCGATCGCGTCGCGAGGATGAGTGCTGCGGCGCTTGTTCTCGCGCTGGCCGCGTCGCCGGCGTGGGGGAATGCCGGAACGCCGCTGATGTGGCTGCCGTGGTGCTGGATGAGATAAGCGGCGGTGAGCGCGGGCATCAGCGGAGTTGCGTGATGGCCCACTCGGCCGTAGCGGCGATCATGCGGTAGGAGTCGCGGCTGTAGCCGCCGCTGGGGAGCATGATCCAGGGGATGTGGCGCTCGTGGAGGTGGGTGAGGACCAGGCGGTCGCGCTCGAGGATGTCGTTGAAGGAGAGGTTCAGGCCGCCGAGGGCGTCGGCCTCGTAGGGGTCGGTGCCGGCGTTGTAGATGGCAAGGGTGGGGAGGCCGGGGCGGTGGACGGCGCTGAGGAATGTGGGGAGGTGCTCGCGGAGGGCGTCTAGGTAGAGGTCGCCGCGGGCGCCGGCGCGGAGGGGAAGGTCGCAGTCGATGCGGCGGCGGGCCTCGGCGTCGGCGGGGTAGATGTCGGCGTTGTACATGTCGAGGATGAAGATGGAGGGGTCGCCCGCCGCGTCGCGCGCGACGCCGTTGCCCTGGTGGGCGTCGAGGTCGATGGAGATGATGCGTGCGTCGGGGGCGAGCCGACCTTCGCGGCGGAGGAGGCGGACGGCGAGGACGATGTCGTCGTAGACGCAGAAGCCCTCGCCGCGGGCGCTGCTGGCGTGGTGGTAGCCGCCGGAGAGGTTGATGACGCCGCAGGAGTGGGTGAGGGCGGTGCGTGCGGCCAGGAGGGTGCCGGCGGCGGCCCAGCGCATGGGGCGGAGGAGGCAACGGTCGAGGAGGAGGGCGGGGAGGACGGCGAGTTGAGGGACCTCGACGATGCGGGCGATCGTGCTGGAGTGGCGGAGGGAGTCGAGGTATTCGGGGGTGTGGACGGCGAGCAGGTCGTCGCGCGAGAGCGGGGCCGCGGGGCGGAGCCAGCGGTCGCGCAGGAGCGGGCCGAGCGAGGTTCGCAACTCGGTGAAGGCGCGGCGGCTTGCGGATGTCGAAGGGGTGGAGGTGGTCCAGGCCGAGGCCGTGGTAGGTGTAGGCGGGGGTGTAGACGAGGCGGGTGGACATGGCGGTGGTGTACCGGCGGGCAGGGGTGGGGTTGTGCGGAGCGGATTGTGCGCAGAAAAAGGCCCGCCGCCCAGAGGGGTGAAGCGGCGGGCCCGGTGGAAGTGGCGCGCGTCGGAAGAAAGGTGGGGGTTACCAGCGGAGGATGAAGTCGATGGTGAGACGGTCCTCGAAGGTGTCGGCGTTGACGTTGGTCAGCGCGTGGTGGTAGCCGATGCCGAAGGAGGCGTGAGGAGAGAGTTCCCAGCGGGCGCCGATGCCGGCGGTGATGACGGTCGAGCCGGAGACGTTGTCGGAGCCGAGGTTGGCGTAGTCGATGCCGCCGACGTTCAGCGCGACGCGGTCGCCGTCGTCGAGGTAGTGCAGGCCGTGGAGTTCAAAGAAAGGCGCGAAGCCGGGGAGGATGTCGGGGGCGATGTCGCAGTCGAGGTGCAGGTCCCACTGGAGGACGTTGTTGCCGTCGCCGCCGTCGAGGGAGATGCGGTCGGTGATGGCGGCGATGATGTGGAAGCGGTCGAAGCCCTTGGCGATGGAGAAGAAGGGGCTGAGTTCGGGGACGTTGCCCTGGAGGACCTCGTCGTCGCCGCTCTCGAACTGGTAGCGGGCGCCGGCGGCCATGAGGAGTTGGGCTTCGGGGTCGGCGTAGAACGTGTACTTGAGGCCGGCGGCGATGTCGTTCCAGCCCTCATCTTCGGGGAGGCCGCCGGCGTCGAGGAAGGAGTAGCCGTCCTTGGTGGCGATGAAACTGAGGCGCTCGGTGATGGCGATGCGGGCCTGAGCGGCGATGACGTCCAGGTCGCCCCCGCCGACCTGGCTGCCGTCGGCGAAGTTGTGGTGGATGTAGATCGGCCGCAGGTGGGACTCGTTCATCGGCGGCTCGAAGTAGATGGGGTTGCCGACTGGCCAGTGGAAGCCTTCGAAGCCGCGGAGGCCGCTGAGGAAGCCCGGCCAGAAGAGTTCTGGGTCCTCATGGATGCGGGTCTCGCTCAGGAGATACCGGGGGCCGTCGGTTGAGGGGGGAGGGGCGTCGGCGGGGGCGGTCTGGGCGACGGGGGGCGGCGTGGCCGGGGGTTCGCCCGCAGGGGGCTGAGCCCCGATGGCGAGAATTGCGGGAATTCCGGCCGTGGAAGCGAGGAGCGCGGCGATCACGGGTCTGCCTCCGTGGGCGTCTCCGCGGCGGCACGACGCGGTCGTCGCGGCGGGCGCCTGGGGTTTCTCCGCAGGCTAGGACGGCCGGCTAAGAAAGACAAGTCGATCTACAACTCTTCAAGTTCGGCGTTCGGCAGGCCCCCGCGGAGCGGGGGCGGGTGCTGAAGCAGATCACTCAGAGTTGTGTTGTATTGGCCGCCTGCGGCGCGGGCTCCCGCTGCGGCTCGAAGACCATGGCGACCTGGGAGCCGTAGACGGGGTAGTCGATGCGGCAGCGGTAGCCGCGGTAGCGCGACTCATCGGCGCCGATCGCCGCGAGAACGTGGCGGAGCAGGTCGGTGTAGCGCGGTACCGCGCCGGAGCGGAAGCGAGCCAGGCCGGCGCCGAGGGGCTCGATGGATTCGAGCATGTCGAGGCGGTCGATGTCGCGCGACGGGTCGTTGACGCTGGCGACGCCCTCGAAACTGGTGTCGTAGATGCGCAGGGCGGGGCCGCTGCTTTCGGAGGCGGGGTAGAGGGATTCGTGCACGAGCACGTCGAACTGGAGCAGGACCGCCGGGGTGACGACTTCGGCGAAGAAGTAGGTCTTGTGGTCCAGGTCCGCGGGGAGGTAGCGCGGGAGTTCGGCGAAGTTGGCCTCGGCGAAGAAGAGGTCCACGGCGGCGCTGGGGCCGAAGCCGTTGTCGGCCAGCGTGTACTGGACGACGTCGCCGACGCGGCGGACGTTGAGGCGCGGCGTGGGGGTGGAGCAGAAGTCGGGGAGGATCAGCGCCGTGGGGTCGCCGTCGGGGGAGATGGGGCGGCCGTCGAGGGCGCGGGGCTGGCGGCCGCCGACGCCCTGCGTGGGCATGCGGCGCGTGGTGATCTTGACGCCGACGCCGGGGCGGACGCGGTGGAGGCCGACGACGCCGTTGACCCACACGACATCGAGGAGGCGGGGATCGGCCGCGGAGGGGGAGATGACGGCGGCGGCGACGAGGCTCTCGGCCTGCACGCCGCGGAGTTGGCTGAGGGCCTTGAAGGCGGACTGCTTGCGGCGGAGTTCGAACTCGCGGCGGGCCTCGGGGACCCAGGCGCTGAGGATGGCATCCAGGAGGCTGCGGTCGCCGATGCGGTCGCGGATCAGGATCTCGAAGGAATCGACGGCGCGGGAGGCGTCGGCGACGGCGGCGGGGTCGGCCCCGCGCCGGCCGGCGGCCTTGATGAGCCGGCGGAGTGGCTCCGGGCCGGGCATGCAGTGCGTTGCAGTAAGGGGGTCGCGGCACCGCATGGCCTTGAGGACACGGCTTGTGAGGACTTTGTCAACGCCGAGAGTTCGGGCGAGGGCCTGCGGGCCGGGGGCGGTGCGGTGGATGGGCTCCAAGAGGGCACGCATGCCGGCAAGGAGGTCGTCGCCGACGGCGGCAATGTGGGCCTCGAGGGCGGCGGGATCGTCGCCCCTCTCGGAATGGGGGGGATGGTGGGAGTCCGGAGGGCTGACGGTGTCCGACTGTCGCTGCATACGGGTCCCGAACATGTGTGAATCGGCCGTGGAAAACACAGAATACTGCAACAAATCCTTGCGTGCCGGTCGTATACGTGCCAGAATCTTTGAAGTTTCCCGGAAACTTCGAAGATACGGAAGAATCGGATCCGGGGCCCACATGGGTGACGAATAGCCGGGACAGAACCGGGTCCACAGCGCGGCGAGGCCGCGAAGAGGAGATCAGGCATGAAGGCGAGCAGACTGGCGATGGTGTTCGCGGGGGCGGCGTGCTGGTTCGCCGGCGCGGCGAACGCGCAGCAGGTGATCAGCGAGACGTCGTTCGATACCGACGATCTGGGCGGCTGGACCGTCAACGGGCAGCAGTTGCTGTTCCCCGACGACTACGGCGGCTCCTACATCGGGCTCCCGCTGGGGGACTTCTGGGGCGTGACGCTGGCGAACAGCGAGAACGCCGCGCTGCTGGGCGACCTGTCGCGCTATGGCGGGGACCTGGAGATCACCGTGGACATCAAGGTGTTCACGCTGAACAACTGGTGGGGCGATCCGATGGATCCGTCGGAGTTCCCGCTGGTGCTGCAGATCTTCGACGGGACGTTCGCGGACGGCGGTCTGGTGAGCGTGTACTTCGAGGGGCCGGGGATGCCGTCGCAGTGGGAGGGGTGGGAGCGGTACACGTTCACGATTCCGAACCCGGCGACTGCGCCGGCGATGCCGGCGGGGTGGCAGGGGACGGGGTCGGAGGAGGAGGGGCAGTTGCCGGATGGGCGGACGTACGCGAGCGTGCTGGCCAACGTGGCCGAGATCCGGCTGACGACCATGCGGCCGGGGTGGTTCTACGTGTCGAGTTTCTGGGAGGTGGGGTTTGACAACGTGAGGGTGCAGGTCGTCGGCGGCGGCGGTTCGTGTCCGGCGGACTGGAACGGCGACGCGACCGTGAACTCGTCGGACATCAGCGCGTTCCTGACGGCGTGGCTCGACAGCGTGAACCAGGGCAACCTGAACGCCGACTTCGACGCCAACGGCCAGGTCAACTCCACGGACATCAGCGCCTTCCTCACCGCCTGGCTCCAGGCTGTTGAAGGCGGGTGCTGAGCCTCTCTCCCGCCTCCCACGGAGGTGGGCGCGGAAAGAGTGACCCGCCGCGGCCGCGATGCCGCGGTGTGTGCCCGCGGGCACGTCGAAGGGGCGTGCCCGCGGGTCTTTTTTTTTTGAGGGTTCACCACAGAGAACACAGAAGGGAGGAAACAGGAAACAGAAAGCAGAGCACAGATCCCTGGAAGGGCGATCTGCTTGCTCTCTGTGTTCTCTGTGGCTCTGTGGTGAAGTCTCTCTTTGGCTCTTGGATTACCAGTCCAGGGGGCGGCGCCAGGTGTCGCGGAGGGTGGGAACCGGGATGTCGAGGTTGGCGCCGGCGACGGTGAGGCGGGCGGTGTCGGTGAGGCGGCCCACGATGGCGTGGGGGATGTCGCTGAGGATGCTCTGGACGGCCGGGAGGTCGGTCTCGCGGATCTCGAGGAGATAGCGAGAGGGAGACTCGGAGAAGGCGGCGGCGATCAGGGAGAGCGGGGCGGTTCCGGCGGCGGGGGCAACCTTCGCGAGGTCGATCTGAGCGCCGATGGGGCGCGTGTCCGTCGAGCCGGCGATGAGCATCTCGGCGGCGGCGGTCAGGAGGCCGCCGTCGGAGATGTCGTGGGCGGCGCGGGCCAGGCCGCGGGCCAGGATCGCGGCGACGGCGCGGGCGACGGCGGGACCGAGGCGCAGATCCGTGCGGGGGACGGCGGCGCTGGCGTCCGACGGAATGCCGGCGAGTTGCTGGTAGTGCGAGCCGCCGAGGTCGGGGGTGGTCGGGCCGACGAGGAGGAGCAGGTTGCCGGGCTCCTTGGCGTCCATCGTCACGCAGCGTGTGACGTCGGGGACGATGCCCATGCCGGTGATGAGGAGGGTGGGGGGGATCTCGATGGTCCGGCCGTCCTCGGTGGTGAACTGGTTGTTGAGGGAATCCTTGCCGGAGACGAAAGGCGTGCGGTAGGCCTTGGCGCCGTCGTAGCAGCCTTCGGCAGCGCGGACGAGGGCGCCGAGGTTCTCCGGCTTCTTGCAGGAGGGCCAGCAGAAGTTGTCGAGGATGGCGATGCGGTCGGGGTCGGCGCCGAGGCAGACGAGGTTGCGGACGCACTCGTCGATCGCGGCGAGGGCCATGAGGTACGGGTCGCCGCCGACCTGCGGATCGCCGATGCCGGTCTGGAGGCCCTGCGAGATGGCGAGGGCACGGCGCGAGCCGGGGACGGGGGTGATGACCGCGCCGTTGCCGGGCCCCTGGGCCTGCGGGCCGACGAGGGGCTTCACCACGGTCGAGCCGCGAACCTCGTGGTCGTACTGGCGGACGATCCAGTGCTTGGAAGCGATGTTGGGATGGGCCAGGAGAGAAAGGAGAGCGTCGGAGAGGGAAGAGGGGGTGGAGGTGAGCGGGTGAGCAGATGAGGGGTCGGTGGGGGTCCAGGTTGCGTCGCGGTGGGGGGTGGGGATGCCCTCGTGCAGGAAGTGCATGGAGAGGCGGCCGACTTCCTCACCGTGGAAGAGGAGTTGAAGGTCGGGGTTGTCGGGGGTGGAGCCTTCGGGGTTGGTGAACGTGCCGAGGACGGCGAGTTCGACGGACTCCTCATCGCAGATGCGCTTGAGGGCCTCGAGGTTGTGCGGGGGGACGGCGAGGACCATGCGCTCCTGGGCCTCGGAGATCCAGATCTCGGTGTAGGAGAGGCCGGCGTATTTCAGCGGGGCTCGGTCGAGGTGGACGATCGCACCGGTGCGCTTGCCCATCTCGCCGACGGCGCTGGAGAAGCCGCCGGCGCCGCAGTCGGTGAGCCCGGAGAAGAGGGGCTTGCGGTCGGGGCCCTCGTCACGGGCTCGCATGATGGCGTCGAGGAGTTGCTTCTCGGTGATCGCGTTGCCGATCTGGACGGCGTGGGCGAACTCGTCGGCGTGCTGGTCGGTGAGTTCGGCGCTTGAGAAGGTGGCGCCGTGGATGCCGTCGCGGCCGGTGCGGCCGCCGAGGGCGACGATGAGGTCGCCGCGGTTGACGCTGCCCCTGACGCGGTCGCGGGGCATGACGCCGATGCAGCCGCAGAACACCAGCGGGTTGCCGACGTAGCGGTTGTCGAAGGCGACGGCGCCGCTGACGGTGGGGATGCCCATGCGGTTGCCGTAGTCGCGGACACCGGCGACGACCTGGGTGAGGATGCGGCGGGGGTGGAGACAGCCGGCGGGGACGTCGGCGTCCTTCAGGTCGGGGAAGGCGACGCAGAAGACGTCGGTGTTGGCGATGGGGCGAGCGGCCAGGCCGGTGCCGATGACGTCGCGGATGCAGCCGCCGACGCCGGTGGCGGCGCCGCCGTAGGGCTCGATGGCCGAGGGGTGGTTGTGGGTCTCGACCTTGATGCAGACGGCGTGGTTGTCGTCGAAGGCGATGACGCCGGCGTTATCGACGAAGACGCTGAGGGTCCAGTCCACACCCTCCTTGATGAGTTCGTGCGTCGCGGCGGCGACGGTGGACTTGAGGAGGTTGTGGATGGTGATCGTGCCGTCGGGGTGGATCTCGTGGCCGGGGCGGTTGGCCCACTGGATTGGATCCGAGGAGGGAGAAGAGGGGGAGGTCACGGGCTGAGAGCCCGTGCCACGGTAGCGGATGGTGCTCTTGAGGGTCTTGTGGACGCAGTGCTCGGACCAGGTCTGCGCGAGGGTTTCGAGTTCGATGTCGGTGGGGTCGCGGCCGACGCGCTTGTACTCGGCCTGGATGGCCTGCATCTCCTCGAGGGAGAGGAAGAGGTGGGCCTCGCGGCTGAGTTTGTTGAGTTGCTCGTCGTTGAGGTTGAGGATGGGGATGTGGCGGACGCGGCGGTCGTGGGGCGTGCCGACGGGAAAGGCGGTGGGGTGGTAGGGCTCGCGGACGATGCGCTGGATGACGGGGTTGGCGAGCAGGCGCGTGGCGAGGGCGTCGGCTTGCTCGCTGGTGATGCCGACCAGGTCGTAGCGCCAGCCGGTGGAGACCTGGAGGTTGCTCTCCTGGTCGTTGAGGTCGAGAAGTTCGCGGATCGCCGCGGTGACGGACTGGGCCACGGGGTCCATCACGCCGGGGAGGGGGTGGACTTCGACGAGTTGAGCGCCGGGCGCAACGGGGGCGGCGCCGGTGCGGGCGTGCTCGATGACGGGGTCGGCGAGGAAGCGATCGCGGATGATGTCGGCCTGCTCGTCGGTGAGCGGGGCCTGGATCAGGTAGATGCGGGTGGCGCGGGCGTCCTTGAGGGGGATGCCGATGGCTTCGGCGTCGCGCAGCAGGGAGCGGCCGATCGGGTCGGCGTGGCCGGGCTTGGGGGCGACTTCGAAGCGGTGGATGCGGGTGGGGGGAGTCGTGCGGGGGGCGGCCGGGGCAGCGGTCGTCATGGGCGATGGTAGGAAACGCGGGGCGGGTTTTGGGATGCGAGAGGCGCCGGGGGATCGGAGGATCGAGGCACCGGCGCGGCGGGGCCGGTACAGTGTCGGCCCATGTCAGCGGACGACAAGAAGGCGAGCGGCAGCCCGCCGCGGGTGCTCCTGTACACCGACGGCGCGTGCTCGGGGAACCCGGGCCCGGGCGGGTGGGCGTACATCCTGCGCCACCCGGCGAGCGGGAAGGAGCGCGAGGCGAGCGGGGGGGAGGAGTTGACGACGAACAACCGGATGGAACTGCGGGCGGTGATCGAGGGGCTGTCGGCGATCAAGCGTCCGAGTGTGGTGGAGTTGTACTCGGATTCGAAGTACGTGCTCCAGGGGCTGAAGGAGTGGATGGCGGGGTGGAAGGCCAAGGGGTGGCGCACGGCGGACAAGAAGCCGGTGAAGAACGTCGAGTTGTGGATGCAGCTCGACGAGTTGATGAAGGCGCACACCGTGAGTTTTCACTGGATCCCCGGGCACACGGGGCATCCGGAGAACGAGCGGTGCGACCGGATGGCGGTGATGGAGATCGAGAAGATCAGGGCTCGTCAGGGGCGCGCGGGGAGGGGGGCCTGGGCGGAATGAGGGCGGATTGCCGCGCCGCGATGGCCTCGGGGATCGAGCGGATGCGGTTGGCGACGTAGGGGTTGCGCGGGGCGACGGCGTCGGCCGCGGCGGTGACGATGTCGGTGTGGCCGGCGCGGGCGGCCTGCGCGGCGATGGCGACGATCGCGTCGTAGTCGGGGGCTTCGGCGGCGGCCATGCGGGTGAGCGTGGGCGCGATGGTGTCGGTCTCGCCGAGTTCGAGCAGGATGCGGAGGAGCCCCGCGCGGGCGTCGGCTCGCTGGGCGTCGAGTTCGACGGCTTTCTCGAACGCGGCGCGGGCTTCGGGGAGGGAGCCGAGGCGGGTCTCGATCATGCCGAGGCAGATGTAGTGGTCCGCGGAGGGGTCGAGGGCGACCGCTTCGAGGTAGGCCTTGCGAGCCTCGGCGAGGCGGCCGGCGCGGAAGTGCAGGTCGCCGATGTGGCGCATGATGCCGCCGGTGACGGGGAAGCGGTCGGCGTACTCGCGCAGGGCGGCGAGGGCGGGGATCATCGCGGCGGGGCTCCTTGGACGGGCTCTCGGCGGAAGCCTATCGGACGCAGCGGGGTCGGCGGCAGGATGGGCGGGTTATGCGGGGTGCGGCGGCGGCGCGGGCGGGGCAGGATCGGGAGGGGGCGCGGGGAGGTTTGCCGTATTTGCCGTTGGGCTGGGTCAACGCGCGCGGTTGCGCGGCCGATGGACGTGGCGAGCCCGGCCGCTCCCTCCCCGGTGTGGAGGCGTGCGCCGGCGTGGAGTGCGGCGCCGATGAAGCTGATCGATATTCTCAAGACGGCCTTCGAGATGGACGCGTCCGACGTGCACCTGGTGGCGAACCACCCGCCGATGGTGCGCGTGCACCAGGTGATGACGCCGCTGGACTTCCCGGTGATCAGCCCGGAGACGGCGCGGAAACTGGTGGAGGAGATGGCGCCCAAGGAGGCGCTGGCGACCTTCGACCGGATGAAGGACGCGGACTTCTCGTACGAGGCGCCGGGGCTGGCGCGCTACCGCGTCAACGCCCACATGCAGCGCGGCGCGTGTGCGCTGGCGATGCGCATGATCAAGACGAAGGTGCCGCCGCTGAGCAAGTTGAACCTGCCGGAGGTGATCGCCAGGCTGACGTACCTGCCGCGCGGGCTGGTGCTCGTGACCGGGGACACGGGCTCGGGTAAGTCGACGACGCTGGCGGCGATGATCCAGGCGATGAACGAGCGGTACCGCAAGCACATCATCACGCTCGAGGACCCGGTCGAGTACACGTTCCAGAGCGCCCGGTGCGTGATCGAGCAGCGGGAACTCGGGGCGGACATGCCGAGTTTCGCGTCGGGTCTGAAGCACGCGCTGCGTCAGGACCCGGACATCATCCTGGTGGGCGAGATGCGCGACCTGGAAACGACGGCCCTGGCGATCTCGGCGGCCGAGACGGGGCACCTGGTTCTGAGCACGCTGCACACGTGCAACGCGAGCCAGACGGTGGAGCGCATCATCGACATGTACCCGGCGGGCCAGCAGAACCAGATCCGCTCAATGCTGGCCAACACGCTCCAGGCGGTGATCAGCCAGACGCTGTTCAGCCGCATCGACCAGCCGGGGATGGTCCCGGCGGTGGAGGTGCTGCTGTGCACGCCGGCGGTCCGGAACCTGATCCGCGAGGCCCGGACGTTCGAGATCCCGAACGTGATCGAGACGAGCCGGAACATCGGGATGAAGAGCCTGGACACGGCGATCGCGGAGTTGTACTTCAACGGCATGATCAGCCGCGAGGACGCGATTGCGCAGGCGGCGTACCCGGACAAACTGGACCGCCAGCTGGTGGCCTGAGACGCACCCTGACCAGCGCGGCGCACGGCCGGGCGCCGCGCGCCGCCGGCCCGAGCACGGGCGGCAAGAGGAAATATGGCGAACTACAGGTACCAGGTCCGGACGAGCAAGGGGGACGTGCAGGTCGGGGTGCTGTCCGCGGAGAACGCGGCGGCCGCGGCGGCGGTGCTTCGTGCGCAGGGGTCGCACGTGCTGGCGATCAACCCGATCGCGGCCAACGCGGACAAGTCCGACCTGTGGACGAAGCTGCGGGAACTCAACTCCGGCAAGCCGAAGACCAAGCACGTCCTGGACTTCACGACGCAGATGGCCGTGATGATCCGCGCGGGCATCAACATCCGCGCGGCCCTCGAAGGGATTGCGGAGCAGACGGAGCACGCCCAGTTCCGCAAGATCATCATGGGGCTGAAGACGGACGTGGAGGCCGGCAAGCAGTTCTCCGAGGCGATCGCGCGGCACCCGAAACTGTTCGGGCCGCTGTACGTGAACATGGTGCGCGCGTCGGAAATGTCGGGCTCGTTCGCTGAGATGCTCGACCGCATCGCGGGGTACATCGCGCAGGAGATCGAGACGCGCAAGATGGTCATCGGCGCGTCGATCTACCCGGCGGTGATCGGCACGATGGCGGTGGCCGTCACGATCTTCCTGCTGACGTTCGTGCTGCCCAAGTTCGGGGCGGTGTTCCAGGGCAAGGAGGAGGTCCTGCCCTGGGCGACGACGTTCCTGATGGGGCTCAGCGAGTTCATGGTCGCCAACTGGATGTACGTGGTGGCCGGCCTGGTGGGGGTGGTCGGGGCGATCTGGGGGCTGAGCAAGACGGACCTGGGCTCGTTCTGGATGGACCGGCTGAAACTGTCGGTGCCGGTGGTCAAGGGCATGTTCCGGGCGCTGTACATCAGCCGGTCGCTGCAGACGATGGGCCAGTTGATCAACGCGGGCGTGCCGATGCTGGACACGCTGGCGATCACGGGCGACGTCTCCGGCAACCGCATGTACAAGGACATGTGGCGGACGGTGTACACGAGCGTGAAGCAGGGCAAGAAGATCGCGACGCCGCTGCACAAGGCGACGCTGCTGCCGCGCTCGGTGGCGCAGATGATCGCGGCGGGCGAGGAGTCCGGTAAGCTCGGCGAGGTTCTGGACGAGATCGCGGTTTACTACGCGAAACTGTTAAAGGACCGGATCAAGGCTGTGACCTCGATGATCGAGCCGATCATGATCATTGTGATGGGTTCGGTCGTCGGCTTCATCGCCATGGCGATCATCCTGCCCATCTTCAAGATGTCCTCAATCGTCAAATAGAGCCTGTCCGGGCCGTGCCCCGGGGCGCAGCGGCCCTGCGCGCCGGGGCACGGGGCCCGGGTAAGGAGGGCGCGGTGTACAGTCTGACGTCGGTCATCGCGGGTAGGGCGTGGGGGAGGCGCGCGGCGCGGCGGGTGCGTCGCGGCTTCACGCTGATCGAGACGGCGCTGACGACCGTCATCATCGGCGTGGGCGTGCTGGCGCTGGTCGAGGCGCAGCAATCGTTCCTGCGCGTGACGGACTGGAGCAGCCACGCCGCGACGGCGACGTACCTAGCCAACGAGATCCGCGAACTGACCCGCAAACTCCCGCGGCACGACCCGGTGACGGGCCTGTACCTCCGCGACAACGGCGCGGGCGGGACCGAGGTCTACGGCTGGGGCCCCGAGCCCGGCGAGGTCACGCTCGCGGACCTGGACGACATCGACGACTTCGACGGCCTGCGCCTGGCGGCCGACGCGACGCCCGGCATCGAGGACGGCGACCTGCCCGGGCCGGTGGACGGCTTCGGCAGCGTGATCCCGGAGATCCTCAACGACGGCACGGTGCTGATGGACGCCGAGGGGAACCCGATGGCCCTGCGCGGCTGGGCGCAGGAGATCCGGGTCACCAAGATCCATCCATTCGACACCTCCCTTGAGATGGCGCCGGGGGACTTCATCCCGGCCGTGGAGGGAGTGCACGCGGGCGTTCCGGTGGACCGGTTCCCGCTCCGGGTGTCGGTCACGGTGCTGTACCAGGGTCCGAACGACACGCACGAGAACCCGGTGGTCACGGTTGTGTGGATCGTTCCTTGACGCGGCGGGCACGCGGGCGAGCGAAGGGAAGGTGAAGGGATGACGCTCCGGATGACGTTCAAGGGACTGGCCCGCCGCGCCGCAGGGCGCCGGCGCCGGCTTCCCGCGGTGAGCCGGCGCGGCGTGGTGTCGGTGCTAGCGATGATGTTCGTGGTGCTCTTCGGCTCGCTGTCGGTGGCGATGGCGATCGCGTCGCGGGGCAACCTGCGGGCCGCGCAGACGCACCTGCACGTGACACGGGCGCTGAGCGCCGCCGAGACGGGGCTGGCGGTAGCGGAGAAGCGGCTGCACGACGCCGTTCGGCGCTTTGTGGTCTCCAAGGGGGAAGTTGACTCCGACTTCGCGTGGCGGTTGTGGACGGGGCAGACGAGCGCGGGCGACGGCACCGTGGAGTGCCTGCCGCCTCCGAGCGGGCACCCTGAGGACGGACTGCCGGCGGGGATCGCGATGGCGCTGGTGCACGCGCACGCGGCGGATCAGAACGTGGTGCCGATCGGTGGCGTGTCCGAGGGAGCGGGTCTGGCGTCGGCGCCGGCGGGGACGGATCTGGATGAGTACCGGGGCTCGTACTGGGTGAAGACGCCGGCGGTCGCGGTTGACGGTTCGGCGGATGACCTGAGCGCCGGGCCCGCCGCGTACCAGATCGTGTACGCGCCGCTCGCCAACGGGACCGACATCCGCGTGATCGTGACGGGGTACTCGTCGGTCACGGAACTGGGCTCGGGGTACCACTACCGGCCGGGTAAGCCGTCGGACGACAACCCGCTGGAGCGGCGTTACCGCCCCCTGAGCCGGACGGTGCAGCAGGACTTCCGGATCGTCAAGCGGCACGAGCACGCGGTACTCTCGCCCAGCCGCATCATGTTCGGCAAGAACGTGTCGATCACGGGCAAGATCGGTGCGCGGTACACGGACGTGGCCCAGGAGAACGGCCACCCGGTGACGATCCGCTCGGACTTCCGCGGGCTGGATCCGGTGCTGGATAACAAGCTCCAGGCTTTCTTCGACAGGCTCGCCGAGTCGGATATTGACGGGGACAACCGGCTGCGCATCGGCCACGCGGTGGAGGGGGCGGGGATCCCGCCGAGCCAGGACTTCGACGGCGACGGTGTTGTTGACGCCGCGTACGAGGACGCCACGGGCGACGGGTTCCTGGACGAGCTCGACATCTTCATCAACCACTTCGACAAGAACGGTGACCGGAGGGTCACCCTCTCGGCCGCGCTGACGGCGGGGACCCCGGCCGAGGGCCAGAGCCCGGAGTTCACACTTGATGACGACCTGGCGCTCCTTCTGGATTCCGCAAACCCCGACCGCAACCGCAACGGCGTGAGCGGCTTCATCGACACCAACAAGAACGGGCGCTGGGACCCCGGCGAGGAACTGCGCGACTACGACCCGCGCAACAACGTGTACCCGGACCGCGTGCTGGGCTATCGCGACGGGTACATCGACCGCATGGACCAGTACGCGAAGGTCCGCGGGCGGATGGTCTTCCAGGTGACGCAGCAGGAGTGGGCGAACGCCCACGCCGACTATCGCGACCAGCTCCGCGGGACCTTCGTCCCGCCGGCCGGCGAGTCGGCGTTGCAGTTCGGCGGCACGGAGGAAGATCTGCCCATGGTCACGGCCGCGTCGTTCGAGACCTCGCAGACGCCGCTCCAGGCGGCTGCGGACGGCGCGCCGTTCGCAACGCAGGTCGCGTTGCAGTTGGGGATCAGCACGACACTCCTGGAGACGTACGTCGAGGAGAAGACCGACGCATCGGCGCCGCGGTACTGGCGGGCCGATCTGGACGACTCGTACGTCTTCGCTCGCACGGGGCGGCACTTGTACGAGAAGATGCCCTTCGACTCGCCGAGCCACTCGGACTGGTACTACCGGCCGCGGTTCGAGAACATGGTCTTCCGCAACGTGCAGATCCCCAGGGGGACCAACGCGCTGTTCATCAACTGCACGTTCATCGGCGTGACGTACGTCCGCAGCTACACGAACAACACGCACCCGAACTGGGCGCTGTACGGGAAGATGGAGTGGGACGAGACGGTCGGGCGGCCGGTGCCGGTGACCGATCCGCTGGATAAGTCCGACTTCCTCCGGTACTACAACGGCAACCCGGCGGACGGGCCGGCCAACTACGACCAGTTCCCGGATCCGCCGGTGATCGACGGCGAGGTGATTCCGCGCGGCCAGGACCTGAGCCTGCCGGATCGTCGCAACACGAAACTGTACTCCAACAACATCCGCTTCCACGACTGCCTCTTCGTGGGCTCGATCGTGAGCGACACGCCGCAGGAGTACTGGCACGTCCGCAACAAACTCCAGTTCACCGGGTCCACGCGCTTCACGACGGAGCACCCGGACGAGCCGGAGAACCCCGAGCTGAACCCCGATCCGACGGACCTCAACGAGATCCTCAAGAGTTCGATGATGCTGCCGAACTACTCGGTGGACATCGGCTCGTTCAACAGCCCGACGGACACGTTCAGCCCGCTGATCAAGGGGCAGAACGTGAACCTCCAGGGCACGATCGTGGCGGGCGTGCTGGACATCCGCGGCAACGCGAACGTGGACGGGACGCTGCTGCTGACGTTCGCGCCCGTCGCCGGCGAGGGCCCGCTTCAGCAGAACGGCCAGGCCGTGGGCAACCCGGCGGGCTTCAACACGTCGATCGGGTACTTCGGCCCGGAGGACGGCGACGGCGAGTCGCTGGACCCCGAGACGCTGCCCCTGTTCAACGGCCAGCGGATCGTCGGGTGGGATACCGACGGCGACGGTATCGCCGACGTTCCGCCCGACCAGCCGCAGCCCCCGGGTGGCTCGCCCGTGCCGTTCTACGGCTACGGCCGCATCAACCTGAACTGGAACCCCGACCTGCCCATGCCCGACGGGATCAAGCTCCCCCTGAGCCTGCGCTCCCTCGGTTCCACCTACCGGGAGGGCCGCCGATGAGCGTCCGCCAGACGACACCCCCCCGCGGCCATCGGGCCCGCGGGTTCAGCATCGTGGAACTGCTGGTCGCGCTGACGATCAGTTCGCTCCTGCTCACGGCCACGCTCAGCGCGTTCGACGCGTCGTGGCGGTCGTATAAGCAGACGACCGAGTCGTGCTCCACGCACATCATCTCGCGCATCGTCGTGCACCGGCTGCTGGCGATGATCCGAACGGGGACGCAGTTCGGGCCCTACCCGGCCGACTTCTTCGATCCGCAGCAGAACCCGATCACGTCCACCTCCATCGAGTTCATCGCGGAGGAAGACCGCCTGGCCGGGCTGGACCGCGTGACGCGGATCGTCCGGCGTAACACGGCGACGGCGGGGACCTACGAACTGTGGTACGAGCAGTACGACGCCTCGGTGGATCCGCCGACGCTCCTGCAGGAGCGGCCGCTGCTGCGGGACGTGAAGGAAGCGACGTTCATCCTCGAGTACGAGCCGGGGCCGCGGCTGCTGCGGGCCACGATCGACCTGACCGTGCAGCCCAACGACGACAAGGACATGCGCACCGGCATCAACTTCGAGACGCCGGTGATCCGGCTGGTGGCGTCGGCGTCGCCGCGGCAGTTGACCGACGATTGATGCGTCGGGCTCTGCGGGCGGTGGGGGGCTCAGGCCTCATCGAAGAGGCCGGCCGCGACGGCCTCGGGCACGGGGACGCCCAGGTGCTCCGCGCCGGCGCGTGTGAGCATCCGGCCGCGGCGGGTGCGCGCCAGGAACCCCGTCTGAAGCAGGTAGGGCTCGACCACGTCCTCGAGCGTCCCCGCGTCCTCGTTCATGCACGCGGCGACGGCCTCGAGGCCGACCGGGCCGCCGCCGAAGGTCGTCGCGATCGTGCGGAGATAGGCGCGGTCCAGTTCGTCGAGCCCCTGTTCGTCCACGCCTTCGAGCGTTAGCGCCGCGTCCACCATCGCTCGCGTGAGCCGGCCGTCGCCCTTGACCTGGGCGTAGTCGCGCACGCGGCGGAGCAGCCGGTTGGCGATCCGGGGCGTGCCGCGCGACCGGCCCGCGATGATCTCCAGGGCGCCGTCGCCATCGGTGGTTACGCCGAGCAGCCGGCAGGAGCGCTCGAGGATCGTCAGCAACTCATCGCGGTCGTAGTACCGCAGGTGGTGCGTGATTCCGAAGCGGGACCGAAGCGGGCCGGAGACCAGCCCGGCCCGAGTCGTCGCGCCGATCAGCGTGAACGGCTTGAGCCGGATCTGCACGGTGCGGGCGTTGAGCCCGGAGTCCACCGGCACGTCGATCCGGAAGTCCTCCATCGCCGGGTAGATGAACTCCTCGACAGCCACCGGCAGGCGGTGGATCTCGTCGATGAACAGCACGTCGTTCTCGCGAAGTTGAGTCAGGGCCGCGACCAGATCGGTGCCGCGGCTGAGGGCCGGGCCGCTGGTGACCTGCACCCGCGAGCCCATCTCCTCCGCGATCACGTGCGCCAGCGTTGTCTTGCCCAGCCCCGGGGGGCCGTGGAGCAGCACGTGCTCCATGGGCTCGTTGCGCGCCCGGACGGCCTGGATGGTGATGCTCAGCCGCTGAATGAGGTCGGGCTGGCCGACATACTCGGCCATCCGCGTCGGCCGCAGGGACCAGTTCCGGTGCTCATCCTCGGGCGTCGCGCGAGCGGAAACGAAGCGTTCGGTGGCCATGCGGGGGGAGTATATGGTCGGGAGTTGTTCAGTTTCCGCCTTGGCCCGACTGGTTCTGCACGGTTTCCGCAGGCCGGTTCGCGTCCGGCGCGGCGGGGCGCTCGGCAGGCGCCTCGGTTGGCGCCTGGGCCGGCGCTGCTTCCTCCGAGCGTGGAGCCGGCCGCGCCGGGCGCCGCCGGCGATCGGCCGGCGCGACCTTCTCGCGCGGCAGCAGTGTTTCGGCGCAGGCGAGGTTGTACGCGGTGACCGCCGAGCAGGTCGCCGATTGCCGCAGGTACTCCGGGATCGCCAGGTCCAGCCGGTCGTGCTGGGTGTGCCACCCGTAGCCGTAGTCGGCGCGGCCGGTCTCGTGCCAGAAGAAGCCGGGGATGCGTTCGGCGATGAACGAGATGTGGTCGCTGCCGCCGGACTGCTGCCACTCCTCGTGCGGCTTGATGTCCACGTTGAGCGGCGTGCCGGTCACGGCGTCGAAGAAGAGGTTGTTCACCGGCGCGGTCGCCGCCGCGAGCATCTCGGCCATGTCGTCGGTGCAGGTCAGGCCGCCCTGGTAGTTCGTCCCGCCGTCGTCCACGAAGACCGCGGAGATGTTGGCGAGTTCTCCCCGCTCCTTGAGCATCTCCACGTAGGCCCTCGAGCCGAGCAGCCCCTGTTCCTCGCCGGTCCAGAGGATGAACCGGATCGTCCGCTCGGGCTTGGCGCCGGCGGCCATGAGCAGGCGCGCCGCTTCGAGCGTGACGCTGGAGCCCGTGCCGTTATCGGTCGTGCCCTGCGAGCCCACACCGTTCCACGAATCCAGGTGGGCGGAGATGATCACGACCTCCTCGGGCTTGACGGTGCCGGGGATCTCCGCGATGACGTTGTAGCACGGGATCGGCCCCGGCGTGAACGTGTTGGCGAGGTCGAACTCGGCGTAGATCGTCTCGCCGTCGGCGACGCGGCTGTTGAGGTAGTCGTAGTCGCTCAGGCGGACGATGACCTCGACGTCCTGCGGGATGTTCGCCGGGTCCAGTTCCCGCCAGTCGGGGACGCTGCTGGTCCAGACGCGCTCGTCTCGCGATGTGGAGATGAACCCGCTGATGTTCGCGAAGAGGATCCGCTCCTCCGGGGGGAGCGTCGCGGGGTCCACTTCGCCGTCGGCGACGCGCTTGCGAAGGTTGATGCGGTCCGTGTAGCGGTTGTTCGCGACGCCGCGGACGCCGCGGATCCCCTGCGGGCCGGTCAGCGGCGGGGGCGGGACGAGCACCCACGCGCCCGGGTGCTGATCGACGATCGCGGCGAACTCTTCATCAGTTTGCGGCATGCGCACCACGGCACCGCGGCGGGGACCGTTGGTGCCCGCGGCCCAGGCGGCGGTTGTGAACTGCGGCTCGCGCAGCACGCGGTCCTCCTGGCGCGTCGTGCCGTCGTCGTTGCGCCGCTCGATCGTCGTGAGGAACTTGCCCGTGCTGGGTCCGCGGTCAAAGCGGACCGGGAGCGTGCCCCACTCGTGCAGGTGCACGTTCGAGAGGCCCCAGGCCTCGAACTGCGCCGCGGCCCACCTGGCGGCGACCTCGGCGTTGGTCGATCCGGTGAGGCGCGGCCCGATGTTCTCGCACAGGTGCGTGAGGTGGTCCATCACGCGGTTGCGGTGCAGCCCCTCGTCGAGGATGCGCTCGATGGTCGCCGGGTCGCCCATCTTCAGCGCCGGCGCGGGGATGGGCTGGCCGTTGATGATCGCCGTGTACGTCGTGGCCGGCGCTGTGGCTATCGCCTCGGGCGCCAGTGCGACTTCGACAGGTCGCTCGTCGGGCGCCTCCACCGAGGCCTTCCCGCTGGCGCACCCGGCGGCGACGATCAGCGCCAGCACACTGGCGCCGGACCCGAGAAGTTCTACGAGATGCGTGCGGCCGGAGCGGCGGCGGTCGGGAGTGTCCATGCCGCCAGTGTACAGAGACGCCCCGGGAGGGGGAGCCCGTGCTCAGCGGCGCCGGCGCGGCTGCGTCTCGCCCACCGGCAGGCCCTTCTTCGACCACAGGTCGAGCAGTTGCTTTAGTTCGATCGGCGTAACGACCTGGTCGTCCCGCTCGGTGCGGATCAGGCCGCCCGCCTCGGTGTATCGAGCAAACTGCCGCGGCATGTCTTCGCGGAAGACGGTCGTTATGACCCAAGCGGTGGTTCCGGCGACCGAGGTGTCGCGCTCCAGCGTGTCGCGGCGGAACGCCACGGTGCCGGAGTCGCTCCGGTAGGTATAGAACCCGAAGTCGGTCTCAATCCCCGCCCGCACCAGCAACTGCGGCAGCAGGAACGACTCGACCTGGCAGAGGTACCCCTCGGACTGCCACAGCGGCTGGATCACCCTGGCCGGCTTGCTGTTTTCCTCAACCGAAACGCTGATCTCCTCTCCCTCCCGCACGCCGACCTCGCGCCACCACCCGCGGACCTTCCCCGTGGTCATGTCGCGCACCCACATGCTCAACGTCCAGGTCTCTTCCTGGCGGTCGGGGGTCATGAAGTAGAAGCCTTCGGAGTCCAGGAAGTCTCCGCCCTGGCGGATGCGGGCGCGGATGCGGCAGAGATAGCCCTCCTGCTGCTCCAGCCGGGTCCAGCGGATCATCGGGCGGTCAGGGTTCACCTCGCCGCGCTTGCCCTTCCAGAAGGTCACGCCGCGGTAGCCGATCTCGTCAGCGTCGAGGGGGTTTCCGGTTGGGGCCGGCTTGGCGATGCGGACCCACCGTTCCTGGCCGTCCAGGAACGCCTCGTAGTCCTCGCGGGTCAGCCGGGCGAGCAGCGCCGCGCCGGCCTTGACCGCCTGGCCACGCTCCGCCGCGAGGGAGGTCGGGTCCTCAAAGGTGGCGGTTGCCACGGTGGTCTCGTAGGCGGCGCGGGCCCGGGCGTACTCCGACTCGGCGGTGATCAGTTCGAAGACGACAAACTGCCGCGCCGAGGGCTTGAAGATCGTGTACCCCTTCACGATCCGGCCGTCCTTGGCCGGGACGGAGACGTAGATCCGTTCGGCGGGTCCGCCGGGGAGTTGGAGGTTCTCGATCCGCTGGAGGATCTTGGCCTCGGTCTCGAGGACCTTGGTCTGGCGGGGGTCAACGATGCCGAAGGCCCCCTGGATGAGGGCGACGGTCTGATCGGCCGCCTCCTTGATCGTGGCCTGCGGATTGGAAGTCTGGGGGGTCTGGATGTTGACCAGCCAGGTCCGGTCCGCCGGGAGGATCTGGGCGGTCATTTTCTCCCCAATTCGGGTGGCTTCGGCGGTCGCGCCGACCGGTAGGCGCATCGAGAGTCCCACGCTCTCGAGCCGGAAGGGCTCATCCGCGAGTTCGATCGGCGCCGGGTTGATGACGGCGGGCTTCGGTTGAGCCGCCGCGGTCGCGATGGTGCCGCCGAGGAGCACCGGGATCAGGCCGAGCAAGGGGAGTCGGGCCGGGCGGGTCATCATGGGCGGGACCTCTCTTAGGTAAGGATGGCGGGGTGCGGCCAAGTCGATACGTCCGGCACGGGGTGGCGGACGGCCTGCTTCCAGAGGGATCGGCCCGCCGCCTCACGGGCTGTGGAGAATTGGTCGCGCCAAGCCGCGCGGCGGCGTGTGGACCGGGTTGACTCCGCGAGGGAGCCCCGTACTGTTACCACTCGCCTCCGGACCCCGGAGGCATCGTCGCTTGCGCTGGACGCCGCTGGTTTCTCGAAGGGAGCCGGAGCGGCGGGGCGCACACCACCGCTGGAAGCGGTCACCACCGATCGGGCCTCCTGTTGGAGAAGGCCCGAGCCGCCATGAGGGCGGTCCGGCGCACGGCCGGAGGGCTGCCGTGTGGGGGTGTCGGCGCCGCGTGGGCGCGGGCGACTTGGAGAGGACAGGCGGACGGACGTTCAAACGGAAGCACACCACCATGACGGGCGGCAAGATTCGAATCAGGATGGAGGCGTACGACCACCTGGCCCTCGACGCGTCGGCGCGCGAGATCGTGGACCACGCCAAGCGCACGAACGCGAAGGTCGCGGGTCCGATCCCGCTGCCGACCCGGATCGAGCGCTACACCGTCCTGCGCTCGCCCTTCATCGATAAGAAGAGCCGGGAGCAGTTCGAGATCCGGACCCACAAGCGCATCATCGACATCATCGAGCCCAACGCCCGCACCGTCGAGGCCCTCAACCGCCTCGTCGTCCCCGCGGGCGTTTTCGTCAAGATCAAGGCCTGATTGTGCACTGTGCCGGCCGCTCGAAGGGGCGGCCGGTCGCGTTCCCGGGGCGATGAGCCCCACAAACAAGACTTCCTCTGGCCCGGATCCGCTCGGAGCGGACCGTGGTCACGAAGCAGCCGGGCGTCAGAGCGACGGGCCGGCGGGAGACGGTTGAACCATGGCGATGCTGCTGGGCACAAAGGTCGGCATGACCCGCGTCTACGACGCGGAGGGGACCGTGATTCCCGTGACGGTTCTGCAGGTGGGTCCCTGCGTGGTGACGCAGGTAAAGACTCCCGAGAACGACGGATACGCGGCGGTGCAGATCGGCTTCGGCGACATCAAGCCGCGGAACAGCACGATCCCGATGATCGCCCACGACCACAAGGCGGGGACCACCCCCAAGCGGATCCACCGCGAGTTCCGCGTCGAGGGTGAGGAGGCCGCGAAGTACACCCCCGGGCAGGTCCTGACGGTGAAGGATCTGGAGGGGCTGAAGTACGTGGACGTGATCGGCCGCTCGAAGGGCAAGGGCTTCCAGGGCGGCATGAAGCGTCACAACTTCAAGGGCATGTTCGCCAGCCACGGCACGGAGCGCAAGCACCGCTCGCCAGGCTCGATCGGCGGCCACGCCTCGAACCGCGGCTTCGGTGGCGGCCTCCGCAAGGGCAAGCGGATGGCCGGCCACATGGGGGATGAGCGGGTCACGGTGCGGTCGCTGGACGTGGTCCGCATCGACGCGGAGAACGGCCTGCTGCTGGTCAAGGGGCCCGTGCCCGGGGCCAACCGCGGCCTGGTCATGGTCCGGCCGGCGGTGCGGCTGAACCGCAGCAAGGCCAAGAAGTTGGCGGAGGCCGCGAAGTAAGGGGGATGAGCAACGGGGGTGGGGACGTGACTGACCGCCGGTCGGCAAGCGAGCCGGTCGGTGGGCCCGGAGGGTCCGAAGGGAAACCGCCGGGCGAGCACAAGGGTTGGCGTCGTGCGGGCTCGGGCCCGGCGGCGCGGACAGCCGAGTCGAATCCGACCCCGCGGCAATGAGTAACAGCCGCCGGGCGGAGGAGGCGAGGTTCACGCGACCGGATGGTCCGGCGCGTGCGGAGGCGTCGGACGAGGTAAGACAGATGAATGTCCCCGTCTACAACATGCAGGGCTCCGAGGTGGGCTCCATCACCATCGACGAGCAGGCCCTGGGGGGCCGGATCAACCCGGCCCTGATCAAGCAGGCGTACGTCTGCTACCACGCGAATCTGAGGCAGGGCTCGGCCCGGACGAAGAACCGTCACGAGGTCGAGGGCTCCACGCGCAAGCTGTACCGCCAGAAGGGCACGGGCAACGCCCGCCACGGCGACCGGAAGGCCAACCTGTTCCGGGGCGGCGGCCACGCGCACTCCAAGAAGCGGACCCGCGAGGACTACCGCCTGGACCTGCCCAAGAAGATGCGCCGCAAGGCCAACCGCAACGCCCTGCTGGCCAAACTGGTTGACAACGAGGTGCGGGTCATCGACTCGCTGACGCTGCCGGAGCCCAAGACGCGGGCGATGGCGGAGTTCCTCAAGGCGATCAAGGTGGACCGTTCGGCCCTGCTGGCCGTGGCTCCGGACAACGAGAACGTCCGGCGCTCGGCCCGCAACCTCGAGGACGTGACGGTCTGCAACGCGTCGCAACTGACCTGCTTCGACATGCTCAACCACCGCTACCTGGTCATCGCGAAGGCGGACCTGGAGGCGTGGCTCAACGGTCCCAGCAGCCAGACGGGCAAGGACGCGAAGACCAACCCCATGGGCCGCACCGCCAAGGCTGAGGAGGCCGCCTGATGGACGCCACCTACATCATCAAGCGCCCGCTGATCACCGAGAAGAGCACGTTCGCGATGAACGAGCTGGGGCAGTACGCCTTCGAGGTGGATCCCCGCGCCAGCAAGCCGGAGATCAAGGCGGCGATCGAGTCGCTGTACAAGGTCCGCGTCGTCAGCGTCAACACGCAGATCCGCAAGGGCAAGGAGCGGCGGCTGAAATACGGCTACGTGACCGAGCCGATCAGCAAGCGGGCCCTGGTCCGGCTGCACCCGGACGACACGATCGAACTGTTCTGAGAGGCACCGGGCACCAGGACGAAGGCATCAGAGGAAAGCAGGCAGAACCATGCCCATCAAGATCTACAAGCCGACCAGCGCCGGGCGCCGCTTCGCGTCGGTCAACGCCCACGCCGAGGTCACGAAGAAGGAGCCGGAGAAGTCCCTCCTGCGCCCCCTGAAGAAGAAGGGCGGCCGCAACCACTCCGGCAAGATCACCGTTCGCGGCCGCGGCGGCGGCGCGAAGCGGAACTACCGCCTCATCGACTTCAAGCGTGCGGATCGCGACGGGATCGAGGGCACGGTCGTCGGCATCGAGTACGACCCGAACCGCTCCTGCCACATCGCGCTGATCCAGTACGCCGACGGCGTCAAGCGGTACATCCCGGCGCCTGTGGGGCTGACCGACGGGGACAAGATCATCTCCAACGGCGCCGGCCCGGTGGAGCCCGTGACCGGCAACAACATGCGGCTGCGCGACATCCCGACCGGCCTCGACGTGCACTGCGTCGAACTGATCCCGGGGCGCGGGGCGCAGATGTGCCGGTCGGCCGGCTCGTACGCCCGGCTCACCAACAAGGAGGGGAACTACGCGACGCTCGTGCTCCCCTCCGGCGAGCAGCGGATGGTCAACATCAACTGCCGCGCCACCATCGGCCAGGTCGGCAACACCGACCACCAGAACCGCCGCCTGGGCAAGGCCGGCCTGACGCGCCACCTCGGCCGGCGGCCGATCACCCGCGGCGTCGCCAAGAGCCACAACGCCCACCCGCTGGGCGGCGGCGCCGGCCGCTCCAAGGGCAACCGTCCGCCGGTGGGTCCGACGGGCGTGCTGTCCAAGGGCGGCGGCACCCGTGACCGCAAGAAGCACTCGACCAAGCTCATCATCCGCCGCCGCGTGAGCAAGCGCTACGGCCAGTTGAGCAAGTAACGGCAGGAAACAGGAACGAGGCAGCAGGAAACAGAAAGACAGGAACCAGAACGCAGGAACAGCGAGTCAGACAACGGGCAAGGACAACCGGATTGGGAACCGTTTCCCGTTTCCTGCTCTCTGCTTCCTGAGGATCGACCCATGAGCCGCAGCCTGAAGAAGGGACCGTTCGTCGACGAGAAGCTCTACCGCAAGGTGGAGAAGCTCAACCAGCAGAACAAGCGCGAGCCCATCAAGACCTGGGCCCGGCGCTGCACGATCGTTCCCGAGTTCGTGGGGCACACGTTCAAGGTCCACAACGGCCGCATGTTCCTCGACGTGTACGTCACGGAGGACATGGTGGGGCACAAGCTCGGCGAGTTCAGCCACACCCGCACGTTCCGCGGCCACACGAACAAGAAGGAAGGCATCGTCGAGGGCAAGAAGAGCTGACCCCGCGCCCCCGGCGCCCGAGAGCAGCAGCGACCGCACACGCAGAGGACTCCGCCGTGAGGATTCACCCGCAGCGACTGACGAAGCAGATGGCCGACCGGGGCGCGACCCCCGAGTCGCTGGCCCCGGCCTTGGCCCGCAAGGGGCTGAGCCGCGAACGCGCCGAGTCGGCCATCCGCAACTGGATGAAGGGCCGCGACCACCCGCGCTGCAAGCCCGAGGACATCCGCGCCCTGGCCGGGCAGCTCGGCTGCTCCGTCCCGGACCTGGTCCGCTTCGTCAGCGTGTACAAGTACCACCGTGGCAGCCCGCGTAAGGCCCGGCTTCTTGCCGACCTGATCCGCGGGAAGAGCGTCGTCGAGGCGGAGAACCTGCTGACGTTCACCCCCAAGCGGGCCGCCGTGGACGTCAAGAAGGCGCTGGTGGCCGCCCGTACCGACGCGGAGCTGGCGGATGCCGACGTGGGGAGCCTGGTCGTCGCGATCAGCACCGTGGACGAGGGCCCGGTGATGAAGCGGTTCCAGCCCAAGGACCGCGGCCGCGCCCACCCCATCCTCAAGAAGATGAGCCACATCACCATCGGCCTGGAGGAAAAGGCCTAACCATGGGACAGAAGACGCATCCATTCGGGCTGCGGGTCGGCATCACCGAGGCGCACAAGAGCCGCTGGTACGCCCCCAAGGCGCTGTACGGCGAACTGCTCGTCGAGGACTACAAGATCCGCAAGTTCCTCGACCAGCGGCTGAACCGCCAGCCTCCGCACGCCGGTGTGAGCGACATCCACATCGAGCGCACGCGCGAGGAACTGAAGGTGATCATCAAGACCGCCCGCCCCGGGCTGGTCATCGGCCCCAAGGGCGCCGAGGTGGACCGGATCACCGAGGAACTGCAGTACATGACCGGGCGCAAGGTCGCGATCTCGATCATCGAGATCAAGAACCCCGACCTGGACGCGCAGCTGGTGGCCGAGGGCGTCGCCGAGCAGATCCGCAAGCGCGCCAGTTTCCGGCGCGTGATCAAGATGCGGGCCGAGGCCTCGATGCAGGCCGGCGCCAAGGGCGTCAAGATCCAGATCTCCGGGCGCCTGGGCGGCGCGGAGATGAGCCGCACGGTGGACGTGCGCATGGGTTCGCTGCCGCTCTCGACGCTGCAGGCCAACATCGACTACGGCTTCGCCGAGGCCTTCACGACCTACGGGGCGATCGGCTGCAAGGTGTGGATCTACAAGGGCATGTACGACGCCCAGGAACAGGACGAGACGGCGAGCAACGCCGCGGGCGGCCGCGCCCGGGCGCGGGGCCGCCGGTAAGCAGGGCTTTCTTCCAGTGCCTAGTGCCCAGTGCCTAGTGCCTGCTTGGAGTTGACCGATGGCGCTGATGCCAAAGCGAGTGAAGTTCCGCAAGGAGTTCCGGCGCATCCGGGACCGAAAGGCGACCAAGGGCAACTACGTCGCCTACGGCGACTACGGCCTGCAGGCGCTGGAGGGCGGCTGGGTGCCGGGGAAGGTGCTGGAGGCCGGGCGTATCGCGGCCCAGCACTTCCTCAAGCGCGAGGGCAAACTGTTCTTCCGAGTCTTCCCCGACAAGCCCATCAGCAAGAAGCCGCTGGAGACGCGAATGGGCACCGGCAAGGCGGACGTGGACTACTGGGCCGCGCGCGTCAAGCCGGGCACGATGCTCTTCGAGATCGCCGGCGTGAGCGAGGCGACGGCCCGTGCCGCCTTCGTCCGCGCGGCGATGAAGATGCCGGTGCGGTGCCGCTTCGTGAAGCGGCGGATCACGGTGTGAGCGCAGGAGACCGATCCCATGGCCAAGCGACCCAAGAAGCTGCGCGAGATCCGGGAGTACGTCGCCCAGCTGCGCACGTTGACCGACGAGGAGCTGGCGGGCGAACTCCGCGAGCACCGCGCCCACCTGTACCGGCTCCGCACCCAGGCCGTCACCGAGAAGGTCGAGGACAACTCCGAGTTCGCCATCACCCGCAGGCTGGCGGCCCGGGTCCTCACGGAGATGAACGCTCGGCGCCACAAGGCCGCCGCCCGAGCCTGAGCAAGCCGAAAGGACCGACCGCGCCCGACCGGGCGCTTGAGGGTAACCGAGCATGACGTCCGACGCGAACAAGACCGTCCAGCCCCGCACGAAGGTCGGCATCGTCGAGTCCGACAAGCGCGACAAGACCCGCACCGTGGTCATCCGCTGGACCGTCAAGCATCCGAAGTACGGCAAGTACCTGCGGCGGAAGACCGTGCTGCAGGTGCACGACGCCGCCAACGAGTCCCGCAGCGGCGACGTGGTCGAGGTCGAGCCCTGCCGGCCCATCAGCAAGACCAAGACCTGGCGCCTGGTCCGGGTCGTCGAGAAGAACAAGAAGGTCAGCGCCGTGCAGGTGTGAGCCCGCGTCGGCGGGGCTCATCCGCGAGGCAACGACCCGCGAAAGCGACTGAGAGGTAGGTAGCACGATGCTCCAGCAAGAAACCAGGTGCGAAGTCGCCGACAACTCCGGCGCCAAGGTCGCCTACATCATCCGCGTCTACGGCGGCTCGACCCGCAGCGGCAAGTTCACCCGGCGCACCGCCGGCGTGGGCGACCGCGTGATGGTCTCGATCAAGAAGGCGCTGCCGGGCGCGGACGTCAAGGCCGGCGACAAGTCCAAGGCCGTGGTCGTCCGGACGACCAAGCCCACCAGGCGGCCCGACGGCTCCTACGTGAAGTTCGACTCCAACGCGGTCGTGCTGATCCAGGAGGACGGCAACCCCAAGGGCACGCGCATCTTCGGCCCCGTGGCCCGTGAACTGCGCGACAAGAATTACATGAAGATCGTGTCCCTCGCCCCGGAGGTGGTCTGACATGCCCGCTCACGTCCGCAAGAACGACATGGTGATGGTCACCAGCGGCTACTACAAGGGCCAGGTCGGCCAGGTGCTCCGCGTGATCCCCGACGAGCAGAAGGTCGTCGTCAAGGGGATCAACCTCCGCACCAAGCACCTCAAGCCCACCCGGATCAACCCGCAGGGCGGCGTCATCACCCGCGAGGAGCCGATCCACATCTCGAAGGTGAGCCCCGTGGTGGACGGCAAGCCCACCCGCGTCCGCTTCGAGATCCGCCCCGACGGCTCGAAGGTCCGCGTCGCCGTCAAGGGCGGCAAGGTCCTCGGCGTGGTCCGCGGCCCCAGGAAGCAGAAGTAATCCCCGAGCGACGCAGCACCCCAGCAGCACGCAGCACACAGCACCCGAGAACGACTCATGGCCAAGGACACGAAACCCAAGAAGGGCAAGGCGCAGGAGGAGGAGGCCCCGGAGCCGACCGGCCCGCGCCCGGTCCCGCGCCTCAAGAAGCTCTTCGACGAGAAGGTCTCCGCCGAGGTGGGGCAGCGCTTCGGGATCACCAACCCGATGGCCCGCCCCAAGCTCGAGGCCATCGTCGTCAACGTCAACATGGGCCGGCACCTGGACGGCGCTAAGTTGCCGCCCAACGTGAAGCAGACGGTCCTGGACACGATCACGACGATCACGGGCCAGAAGCCGGTGGTGCTGAAGGCCAAGAAGAGCGTGTCGAACTTCAAGGTCCGCGCCGGGGCCGAGACCGCCGCGATGGTCACGCTCCGCCGCGACCGGATGTGGCACTTCCTCGACCGCCTGATCAACCTCGCCACGCCCCGCATCAAGGACTTCCGCGGGCTGAAGACCACGGCGTTCGACCGCCAGGGGAACTACTCGCTCGGCCTCACCGAGCAGGGCGTCTTCCCCGAGATCGACATGGCCCAGGTGACCTTCACCCACGGCATGAACATCAACCTCGTCTTCTCCCGCTCCAACCCCCAGCTCAGCAAGGCGATCCTCGAGGGCCTGGGCATGCCCTTCCGCAAGGAAGGGGCCGCCTGACCCTGACCCGCACCACCGAACCGCAGACGCAGCACTCAGCACGCAGCACAGGACTCAACCATGGCGACCAAGGCTCAGATGGCCAAGAGCAAGCGGCCCCCGAAGTTCTCCACGCGGCTCGTCCGCCGGTGCGAACTCACCGGCCGCGCCCGCGGGGTGTACCGCAAGTTCCGCCTCTCGCGCATCATGCTCCGCAAGCTCGCGCTGGAGGGCAAGATCCCCGGCATGCGCAAGGCCTCCTGGTGAGCCGCAGCGCCGGCGCCCGAACCAAGCCAAGGTTGTCCACGCACCGACCCGCAACGCCTCAAGCAAGGTAGACAGATGGCCGTCAACGACCCCATCAGCGACATGCTCACCCGGATCCGCAACGCGGCCGCCAACCGCGCCAAGACCGTGCTGTGCCTCAACAGCAAGGTCTGCCGCGGCATCGCCGGCGTCCTGAAGGACGAGGGCTACATCGAGGACTTCGACGTCCTCGACGACGGCCGCCAGGGCAAGATCCGCATCAAGCTCCGCTACGGCCCGCGCGGCGAGACCATCCTCCACGAACTCAAGCGCGAGTCCAAGCCGGGCTGCCGCGTCTACACGAGGGTGGAGGACCTGCCCCGCCCGCTGCAGGGCCTGGGCATCGCCGTCGTCTCGACCTCCAAGGGCGTCCTCTCCGACCGCAGGTGCCGCGTGGAGCGCGTCGGCGGCGAGCTGTTGTGCACCGTCTCCTGAGCCCCGGAGCCCGTCCCCCCGACCCCCGACACCGGACCAAACCCAATGTCACGCATCGGACGCAAGAAGATCGACATCCCGGCGAACGTCAAGGTCCAGCTCACGGACCAGGCGATCACCGTCACCGGCCCGCTGGGCACGCTCTCCATGCCGCTCCGCCCCGACGTCCGCGTCAAGTGGGACGAGGGCGAGAAGGCGATCACGGTCTCGATCGACGAGGCCGACATGGAGAACCGCGTCGTCCGCGCCTGCTGGGGCACGACCCGCGCCAACATCCAGAACATGGTCGACGGCGTGACCAAGGGCTACGAGAAGACGATGGAGGTCGTGGGCGTCGGCTGGACGGCCAGCGTCGCGGGCTCCAAGCTCAAGCTCGTCGTCGGGTACGCCAACCCGATCATGATGGACATCCCGCAGGGGCTGAAGGTCACCGTTGACAAGACCTTCGTCAAGATCGCCGGCGCCGACAAGCGTCTGGTCGGCCAGTTCGCCGCCGAGATGCGGGCCAAGCGCAAGCCCGAGCCCTACAACGGCAAGGGCATCAAGTACGCCGACGAGGTGATCAAGAGGAAGGCCGGCAAAACCTTCGGCACCTGATTGGACCGGGCGGCCCGCCGCCGGGCGGGCGATCCGGGTTCAGGATCGAGAGCAAGACCATGGACAAGAACAAGCACAAGGCCCTCCGCCGCCGCCGCCGCCACGGCGGTATCCGCAAGCGCATCCAGGGCACCCCGGATCGGCCGCGGCTGGCCGTCTACAAGTCCCTCAAGCACATCTACGCGCAGATCATCGACGATCTCGCCGGCCGCACGCTCGCCAGCGCCTCCTCGCTCGAGCAGATCCAGCTCGCCGACGGCGCTCGCACGAGCAACGCCGGCGGGGCCGCGGCGGTCGGCGCCCTTCTGGCCGAGCGGGCCAAGAGCGCCGGGATCACCGCCGTCCGCTTCGACCGTGGCGGCTTCCGCTACCACGGCCGCGTCAAGGCCCTGGCCGACGCCGCGCGGAAGGGCGGCCTGCAGTTCTGACGAACCCCTGAATACCGCGCGGCGAGAGCCGCGACGGCCCGACCACGAGACCCCCCATGCCCGAACTCCTCGACGAATCGACGCAACTCGAATCCCACACGATCGGCGTCTACCGCACCGCCGCGACCGTCAAGGGCGGCCGCCGGTTCAGCTTCGGCGCGCTGGTCGTCGTCGGGAACCGCAACGGCCAGGTCGGCTACGGCTACGCCAAGGCCAACGAGGTGCCGCAGGCGATCGAGAAGGCCCAGAAGTACGCCCGGCGGCAGATGATCACCATCCCGCGCATCGGGCGCACCTTCAACCACGAGGTGGAGGGTCGCTACGCCGCCTCCAAGGTCCGGCTGATCCCGGCCTCCCCCGGTACGGGCGTCGTCGCCGGCGGCACGGTCCGCGCGATCCTCGAGATGGCCGGCATCTCCGACGCGCTGACCAAGTGCTACGGGTCGACCAACGCCCGCAACGTCGTCAAGGCGGTCTTTGACGGCCTCCAGCAACTCCGCACGCCCGAGTCGGTCGCGTCGCTCCGCGGGCTGAGCCTCGAGCAGACGGAGATCGCCATCAAGATCGAGCGTGGGAAGGCCAACATGCCCCAGGCTCGCAGCACCGACCGCGCCAAGGGCCCGGTGAACATCATCGGCCAGGACCGCAAGGGCGGCCGCGGTGGTCGCGGCGGCCGGGGCGGGCCGCGTCGGCGCGGGGCCGAGGAGGCTGCGAGCACCGAGGGCGGCGGCGAGCAGCCGGCGGCGCAGTAAGGACACCAGTTTGAGCGGCAGTGGGGGGGGAGGGGGCTTGGTTCAGCGTTTCCCGGGAGTTCCCCGTCATGATGATCCACGACATCACCGCCAAGGCCGGCAAGTACGCGCCCCGCAAGCGCGTCGGCCGCGGCATCGGCTCCGGCCTCGGTAAGACCTCCGGCCGCGGCGTCAAAGGCGCGGGCTCCCGCTCCGGCACCGCCCGCAAGACCGCGTTCGAAGGCGGCCAGATGCCCTACTTCCGGCGCATCCGCAAGGTCGGCTTCTCCAACGCGCGCTTCGCGACCGAGTTCTGGATCGTGAACCTCCGCGAGATCATCGACCACCCGAACTTCGCCAAGGGCGGCAAGGTGGACGCCGACAGCCTGATCAAGGCCGGCCTGATCCGCGACACCAGCCGCGACCTGAAGATCCTCGGCGACATCGGCGATCGCAAACTGAGCGTCAAGCTCGACGTCACCGCCTCGCGCGTCTCGGCCAAGGCCGCCAAACTCATCACCGAGGCGGGTGGCACGGTCCACCAGACCGGCACCAGGCGCGATCACGCCCGCGGCATCGACCGCAACAGCGCCGACCAGACCCCCAAGAATCTGACCAAGAAGCTCAGCCGCTCCAGGAAGGCGGGCGCCAAGCCCGTCGTCGGCGACGAGGCCTGATCCCTCCTCTTCCCCGCCGCCGACGCCGCGACCCGCGGCCGCGCGACGCCGGCGACACGGACGGACAATGTTCAACTTCAACGCCCTGCTGAACGTCTGGAAGATCGGCGAGTTGAGGACCAAGATCCTCTTCACGCTCGCGATGCTCGCGGTCTACCGCATCGGCTACTGGATCCCGCTCCCGGGCGTGAACCAGGAGATGCTCCAGGAGCACTTCCTCCAGGCGATCCAGAACGAGTCCGCTGCCGGCCGCGCCGCCAGTTACATCGCCCTCTTCTCCGGCGGCGCCTTCGGGCACTCGACGGTCTTCGGCCTGGGCATCATGCCCTACATCTCCGCGGCGATCATCTTCCAGCTCTTCGGGACCGTCTCCCGCCGCCTGAAGCAGTTGCAGGAAGAAGGCCCCACCGGGCGCCAGAAGATCCAGGAGTGGACGCGTCTGGCCACGGTCGGCCTGTGCATCATCCAGGCGATCGGCTGGCTCAAGTACATCACCGCGATGGGCCTCGTCTACGAGCAGTGGGCGAGTTCGCCCATCTGGTGGGTCATGGCCGTCGTCGCGATGACCGCCGGCACCGTCTTCCTGATGTGGCTCGGCGAGCAGATCGACAAGTACGGCATCGGCAACGGCGTCTCCATGATCATCATGGCCGGCATCCTCGCCCAGATGCCCAGCGCCGTCCTCTGGGTCAAGAACAACTTCCAACCCGGCGACCCCTCCAAGATGGGTCTGCCCGGCCTGCTCTTCCTCATCGCCGGGTTCGTCATCGTCGTCGCCGGCTCGGTCATCATGACCGTCGCCCAGCGCCGCATCCCGATCCAGCAGGCCAAGCACACCCGCGGCCGCAAGGTCTTCGGCGGCCAGCGGTCCTACCTCCCGCTCCGCGTCAACCACGGCGGCGTCATGCCCGTCATCTTCGCCTCCAGCCTGATGATCTTCCCGAGCGTGATCTTCGGGATGCTCTACCAGCAACTCTCCACCGCGTACCCCGAGGGCGGCTGGGCCGTCAGCGTCACCCGCTGGCTCAACGACAACTTCAACTTCGGCTCGTTCCCCTACACCATCTGCGAGATGGCCCTGATCTACTTCTTCAGCTACTTCTGGATCACCGTCCAGTTCAACCCCGAGGAAATGGCCAAGCAGCTCAAGGAGCACGGCTCGTTCATCCCGGGCCTGCGCCCCGGCCCGCGGACCGCCGAGTACCTCGAGACGGTGATGGAGCGCGTCACGTTCGTGGGTGCTTCGTTCCTGGCCGTCATCGCGGTCGCCCCCATGGTCGTCCACAAGAGCCTGAACGTGGACATGGCGGTGACCCAGTTCCTCGGCGGCACCGGCCTGCTGATCGTCGTCAGTGTGGTGCTGGACTTCATCCAGCGCGTCGAGGCGAACCTGCTGATGCGGAACTACGCCGGCTTCCTCGGCGGCCCCGAGGGCGGCAAAGGCCCCCGCATCCGCGGCCCGCGGTCCTGACCCCGCCGTCCCGGCCGGCCGGCGCAGGGGCGTACCCTGGGTATGCCAAGCGAGCCTCTCTTCCAGCGGCAAGTCCCGGCTGAGGAACTCGAGGGCGACCTCATTCCGCGCGGATCACCGTTCGACGGAATCGTGTGGATGAACCCCGAGCGGATGAGCGGCACGCCCGGCTTCTTCGGCACCCGTGTGCCGGTGCAGCACCTCTTCGACTATCTCCGCGGCGGTCACACGATCGACGCTTTCCTTGATGACTTCCCGGGTGTCACTCGCCAGCAGGTGGACGCCGTGCTGCGCCTTGCCACGGAGAACCTGTTCCGGGCCACGGCTGTTTGAGACGTCGTTCGTGACGGCTCGGAGGATCCCGGCCGTACTCGCCGTTCTGCCGACCTTGGAGCCGGGCGCGGTGGTGCAGGTGCCACCCGACCCGCCGTAAGCACCGCCTCGGGGGCGTGTCCCGTCTACACTTCCCCCCGTCCGCCCGCGACCCCCGCGCTCGGGCACCCCGGAACCCCCCCAACCCCTATGGCCAAGCAGGACGACAAACTCACGCTCGAAGCAGAAGTGGTCGAGGCGCTCCCGAACGCCATGTTCATGGTCCGCCTCCCCAACGATCACAAGGTCCTTGCCTACGTCTCCGGCAAGATGAGGATGAACTACATCCGCATCCTCCCGGGCGACCGCGTCACGGTCGAACTCAGCCCCTACGACCTGACCAAGGCCCGCATCACCTTCCGGCACTGACCCGCCCCCCCCTCCCCCCGGGCAGCCGGGCCTGTTACCGGCTCTCTGCTCCAGCCCTTGCCGGGTCTCACCCGGCCGTCCGCCTCCACCCGGTCACGCAGCCGTTCGCCGCGCCCGTGACCGTCACCGGACCCCTGCCTACAATCCCGACCCACCGACGGCCCGCTCCGTCGGCGGTTCCCGTTGACACATCGCACGCCCTGAAGAGTCCGGAAGAGAAGGTGCCCCGATGAAGGTCAAGAGCAGCGTCAAGCGCATCTGCGGCCAGTGCCAGGTCATCCGGCGCAAGGGCAAGGTCCGCGTCATCTGCAAGGCCGACCCCAAGCACAAGCAGGTCCAGGGCTGAAGCCCAACCCTGAGGAGCGACACAGTGCCCCGCATCGCCGGCATCGACGTCCCTGACCGCAAGAAGATCTACTACGCCCTGCAGTACATCCACGGCATCGGCCCCAAGTTCGCCCGCGACATCCTCGCCGAGGCGAAGGTCAACCCCGACCTGCGGGCCAATGAGGTGGACGAGCAGGCCCTCGCCCAGATCAACGCCATCATCGACGCCAACTACCTCGTCGAGGGCGCTCTCCGCCGTCAGGTCTCGCAGAACATCCAGCGCCTCAAGGACATCCGCTCCTACCGCGGCGAGCGCCACCGCAAGGGCCTCCCGGTCCGCGGCCAGCGCACCCGCTCCAACGCCCGCACCCGCAAGGGCCGCAAGAAGACGGTCGCCGGCAAGAAGGGCGTGAAGGCCAAGTAATCACCTCGGCGCCGGCGGTTGATCGCCCGGCGCCGTATCCACAAACCACACCCCCCGGGTACGACCCCAAGGGTCGGACGATCCGAGGAAGCGAGCAATGGCGAAGAAGGCAAAGAAGGTTCGCAAGAACGTCGTTCGCGGCATCGCCCACATCAAGGCGACGCAGAACAACACGATCGTCACCATCACCGACACCGACGGCGAGACCCTCTGCTGGGACTCGGCCGGCACCATCGGCTTCAAGGGCGCCCGCAAGAGCACGCCCTTCGCGGCGACCCGCGCCGGTGAGGCCGCCGGCCAGAAGGCCCGCAAACTCGGCATGTCCGAGATCGAGGTCCACATCAAGGGCACCGGCTCCGGCCGCGAGTCCGCCGTCAACGGCCTGGTCTCCACCGGCCTCCGCGTGACGGCGATCGAGGACCACACGCCGGTCCCGCACAACGGCTGCCGCCCCCCCAAGCGGCGCCGTGTGTAATCCCCGGCCTCGCTCTCTACCTCCTCTTCCCTTTCGATCACAGTCGTTCGAGCGCCCCGGAGAGAAGGGCGGCCGTGCCTGCGGCAAGGCGCAGCCGACCCGATGACCGTGAGGCGCCAGGTTTGAAGAAAACCCCTGCCGCAAAGGTCCATATCCCATGCGCATCCGCTGGCGCGGCCTGGAACTCCCGTCCAAGGTCCTGAGCGATCCCAAGTTCAAGTCCGATGTCTTCGGCCGCTTCATCGTCGAGCCCTTCGAGCGCGGCCTGGGCACGACGATCGGCAACTCCCTCAGGCGGATCCTCCTCTCCAGCCTCGAGGGCGCCGCGGTCACCGCGATCAAGATCAAGGGCGCCCAGCACGAGTTCACCTCGCTGCCGGGCGTGATGGAGGACGTCACCGACATCGTCCTCAACATCAAGAACCTGGTCGTCAAACTCGAGACCGATGAGCCGCGCGTCATGCGGCTCGCCGCCACCGGGCCCGGCCAGGTCACCGCCGACCTCATCGAGGCCGACACCGCCGTCACCATCCTCAACAAGGACCTGGTGATCTGCACCCTCACCGACAAGGTCGACTTCGAGATGGAACTGCGCGTCGGCAAGGGCCGCGGCTACGTCCCCGCCTCCGAGCAGTACAACCGCAACGAGGACCAGGAGATCGGCCTGATCCCGATCGACGCGATCTACTCGCCCGTGCTGCGCGTCCGCTACAAGGTCGAGGAGACCCGCGTCGGCCAGAAGACCAACTACGACAAACTGATCCTCGACGTCTGGACCAACGGCACCGTCACGCCCGAGATGGCGATCGTCGAGGCCGCCAAGATCCTCCGCAAGCACCTCAACCCCTTCGTGCAACTCTCCGACATCGGCGCCGAACTGGTCAGCGAGGAGGCCGCCGCGGCCGCGAGCGTGGACGAGGAACTGATCCGCAAACTCAACATGCCCATCAGCCAGTTGGACCTCTCGGTGCGGGCCAGCAACTGCCTCGAGTCCGCCCGGATCCAGACCGTCGCCGACCTGGTCACCCACACCGAGGCGGACCTGCTCAAACTCCGCTCCTTCGGCCGCACCAGCCTCCGCGAGGTCAAGCGCAAACTGGAGGAACTGGGTCTGGACCTGGGCATGCAGTTGCCCGAGGGCGTCAGCACGACCACCACCCCCGCCGCGACGGCGGCCGCCGCCGCGGCGATGGGCGGCCCGGGCCCCGAGCCCATCCTCTGACGCGGAGCCTACTTCCTCTTCCCTGACCCTCTGACCCTCTCCCGAACACGGCGTCACGCCTAAACTCACGACCCGCCCGCCCCCGGCCTGACGGCCCGGGGCGGACTTCCGAACCGGAGCCTTCCCATGCGTCACCAACGAGCCGGGTACCGACTGGGCCGCACCACCGCCCACCGCACGGCCACCCTCCGCAACCTCGCCGCCGCGCTCTTCGAGCACGGCCAGATCACCACGACCCTCCCGAAGGCCAAGGCGGTCCAGCCGATGGTCGAGAAGATCGTCACGCTCGCCAAGCGCGGCGACCTGCACGCCCGGCGCCTGGTGATCGCGAAACTCGGCCGCGACCGCATGGGCTTCGACTGGCTCTACCTCCCCAAGAACGCCAGCGACGAGGAGAAGGCCGCCGTCGGCCGCCTGCGCGACCGCGCCAGCGCCTTCTTCAACGTGCCCGACAGTTCGCAGGTCGAGCGCAACCGCTACGGCGAACTGCGCAAGGGCCCCAAACTCGTCAAGCACATCTTCGAGAACGTCGCCCCGCGCTTCAAGGACCGCGCCGGCGGCTACACCCGCATCATCAAACTCGGCCGTCACCGCATCGGCGACGCGGCCGAACTCGTGGTGCTCCAGTTCGTCGGCGCCGAGGAGGGTCCGGAGATCGGCGGCAAGCCCTCCACCCGCCGCCGCCAGGCCGACCGCCGCACCGCCTACGCCGCCAAACTCCGCAAGGAAGGCGGCGCCAAGCCCGAGACCGCCGCGGCCGCGGGCTGATCGCACGAACACAACTCCGAGTCATCGCACCAGCGACCCGCCTTCACGGCGGGTCGCTGTCATTTCGTCCGCGGACGCGACTTCCCGGCGCGCCCCGACGAGCCGCGCAACCCAACGAGCCGCGAACGAAGTGAGCGGTCTTCCCTTTCTCCCTCTCGCGTCACCGCGCGTCCTACCCGCGCACTCCGTCCGCGCCTGGTCCACCTCGCCGCTCCGCCGCACCTCGTCCCCGACCGTCCCGACCCCAAACCCGCCTACCATCGCCCCCATGCTCGCTGACATCGATCAGGCCCAGTCCGCCGCGCTCGCCGAACTCGCCGCCGCTTCCGACGCCGCGGCCCTCGAGGCCTGGCGCATCGCCTACCTCGGCTCCAGCGGGAAACTCAAGGGTTTCATGGAGGCCCTCAAGAGCCTCCCCAAGGAGCAGAAGCCGGCGGTCGGCCAGCGCCTCAATGCCCTGAAAGGCGCGCTCGAGGAGGCGTACAAGGCTCGCCAGGCCGAACTCGGCGCATCGAAGGCCCCCGCCGGCCCCGCCATCGACGTCACCGAGCCCGGCCTGATCTACAGCGAGGCCCTCGGCCGCCGCCACATCCTCACCCGCGTCCGCGACGAACTCGTCGAGGTCTTCGCCCGCATGGGCTTCGAGGTCGCCCAAGGTCCCGAACTCGAAGACGACGAGCACAACTTCGTCAAACTCAACATCCCCGCCGACCACCCGGCCCGCGACCCCAACGACAACTTCTACGTGGACGACCCGCGCACGGTTGACCGCCCGCGGATGCTCCGTTCCCAGACCAGCACCGTCCAGATCCGTGTGATGGAGGCGGCCGTCGCGGCGGCGAAGGCTGCGGGTGGAGGAGTGGGGGGGCTGGCCGGCCCGATCAGGATCGTCGCTCCCGGCCGCGTCTACCGCCCCGACGATGTGGACGCCACGCACTCGTTCATGTTCCACCAACTCGAGGGCCTCGCGCTCGACAACGATCCGCCGCTCACCATGGCGGACCTCAAGAGCACGCTGCTCCACTTCGCCCGCGCCTACTTCGGCCCCTCGGCTCAGGTCCGCCTGCGGCCCAGTTACTTCCCCTTCACCGAGCCCTCGGCCGAGTTCGACATGATGATCCGCCTGCGCCCCGACGCCCCGGCGCGTTGGATCGAACTCGGCGGCTGCGGCATGGTTGATCCGGCCGTGCTGGAGGCCTGCGGCATCGACCCGGAAATCTGGACCGGCTTCGCCTTCGGCTTCGGCATCGAGCGCCTGGCGATGGGTAAGTACGGCATCCCCGACATCCGCATGCTCTTCGAGAACGACCTGCGGTTCCTGCGCCAACTCTGACCCGCGAGCGGGTACACTGTCTCCGGCCTGCAACCGGCCCGGGGCGGTCCCCAATCACAGGTGACCGCCAATCTTCCGGAGGCCAGCCCGTGGACCAGTTCCCCCTCGACGCCCCGCCACGCGAGCACCAGCCCGATCTGCTCCCCGATGAGCCCCCGCGCTGGCCCACCGTCGTCGGCGTCATCAGCATCGTCTGGGGCTCGCTCGGCATCATCTGCGGCGGCTGCGGACTGGCCAGCCCGCTCATCATGGAGGCGATGCTGGCGCAACAGGCGTCGCAACAGGGGATGGGGCCGATGCCCGACATCATGAAGCCCGGCCCTCTCCAGATGGCTCTCGGCGTCGTGGGCCTGCTCTGGACCGTGTTGCTGCTGGTAGCGGGGATCATGCTCACGCTGCGCAAGCCCGTCGCCCGGCCTTTACACCTTGTCTACGCGGTCGTCAACATCATCCTCACGATCATCGGCACGATCATGGGGATCGTGTCGCAGCAGGCGGTCCGCGAGTGGGCCACGAACAACCCGGACAACGAGTGGGCCAAGCAGGTGCTGATCCAGCCTGAGTTCGCCGGGTATATCAGTATTGGACTCGGCGCGGTCATCGGTCTGGTCTGGCCGGTCTTCTGCCTGATCTGGTTCGGCGCGGTCAAACGCTCCGCCCGCGACATCACCGGCGCGCCGGCCTGAACCGGCCCATCAGTGCTCTCCCAGCACCCGGTCGAGGTTGAACGCGGCGCTGATGAACGACAGGTGCGTGAACGCCTGCGGGAAGTTCCCCAGCGCCTCCCCCAGCATCCCGGTCTGCTCCGCGTACAGGCCGAGATGGTTGGCGTGCCCGAGCACCTTCTCGAACAGCATCCGTGCCTTCTCCAGTCGCTCGGGGCGGAAGCGGCCGGCCCGCGTCTGGGCCTCGATGAGCCAGAACGTGCACATGTTGAAGCCGCCCTCGTTGCCGGGCAGGCCGTCGTCGGTCTGCTCCGGGATGTAGCGGAAGACCTGCGTGTCGGACATGAGCCCCCCGTTGGATGCGGGCTCGGCGATGCGGTCGATCGTCCCCAGCATCCGCGCATCGGCGGGCGACATGAAGAACACCAGCGGCATGATCAGGTTCGCCGCGTCCAGTTCCGGCCGGTCGAAGGCCTGCACGAACGCCCCCGAGCGCGGGTCGAAGCCCCGCTCCTGCACGGTCCGGTAGATCTCGTCCCGCGTCCGTCGCCACAGGTCCGTGTTGCCCGGGAACGAGCGGCGGTCCGCCAGCCGCAGCGCCCGGTCCAGCGCCACCCAGCACATCACCTTTGAGTACACGAACTCCCGCGGCGGGCCGCGCACTTCCCACACGCCGTGGTCCGCGCGCCGCCAGTTGCGGCAGACCCAGTCGGCGATCCTGCACACCTGCGTCCACGTCGCGTAGCCCAGCGGCTCCGCGTACTTGTTGTGCAGGTACACCGCGTCCAGCAACTCGCCGACGATGTCCAGTTGCACCTGGTCCGCCGCGGCGTTGCCGATCCGTACCGGCCGGCTCCCCCGGTACCCCTCCAGATGGTCGAGCGTGCGCTCGGGGATCTCGTGGCGCCCGTCGATCCCGTAGAGCGGGCGCAGCATCCCGTCGGGCTCCAGTTCGTGGAACCGCGCCAGCACCCAGTCCATGAACGCCACGACCTCGCGCGTGAACCCCACGCGCACCAGCCCGTACGCCGTGAAGGCCGCGTCGCGGATCCACGTGTAGCGGTAGTCCCAGTTGCGAACCCCGCCGATCGGCGCCGGCAGCGACGTTGTCGGCGCCGCGACGATCGCCCCCGTCGGCTCGTACGTCAGCAGTTTCAGCACCAGCGCCGACCGCTCGACCATCTCCCGCCACCGCCCCCTGTACGTGCACGCCGAGATCCAGCGCCGCCAGAACTGCACCGTCGCGTCCAGGTACTCCCGCGCCATGTGCACGCTCACCGGCGGGATCGGTTCCGTTTGCGCAGCGCTCCCCTCGGCCCAGCGCACCTCGACCGCGACCCACTCCCCGGCCCCCAGCACAAACTCCGCCTCCACGCCCCCCTGCCCATCGGGCCTCAGCGGCACCGTCGCCCCCAGCATCAACGTCGCCCCCGGCCCGTTGAACGCCGCGCCCGTCGACGAGACGTGCGTCTGGTGCCGGGCCGCCGCGTAGTCGAACCCCGGCCGGCACGTCAGCCGCATCCGCGTCCGGCCGTACGTCCCGTGGCACAACCGGATCAGGGCCGGCGGTTGGATCGGGCTGCCCGCCAGATGCGGCGGCTCGCCCACGGGCATGAAGTCGATGACCTCCGCGACCGCGTCGGTTGCGAGGTGCCGCGTGACCAGCACGTTGGTCCGCGGCCAGTACAACTGCCGGGTGGACCGCGGCGCCGGCCCGTCTACCGGCGCGATCCGCAGCCGCCCCCCCTTGGCGTCATCCAGGATCGCCCCGAAGATGCTCGGCGAGTCAAACCGCGGCAGGCACAGCCAATCGATCGATCCGTTGATCCCCACCAGCGCGGCCGAGCGCATGTTCCCGATCAGGCCGTAGGACTCAATAGGGAGGTACGCCATAGGGATCCACCGGTCGCGGCCAGCATACCGCCGGATCGTGAGCGGCCCGTGAGACACACGCGGCCCCGCTGTCGGAGCAACGGGGCCGCGCGCGAAGAGGTCGGAGGTTCACCCGGGATGAGGGCGGCACGGGCTCAACGCCGGCGCCGCCGCGCGGCGAGCAGACCGAGGCCCGCCCCGCCCAGCAGGGCGGCGTTGGGCAGCGGGATCACGTTCGCCCCCTGAACGCCCAGGAAGACGAAGTCGGCGACCCCGCCCGGGGTGACGTTCGGCGCCTGCAACCACCCGCGCCCGACCCACGGGTCGTTGAGCGCGGCCCGCTGGGCTTCGGTCAGGCGGAACCCGTCCCGCAGGAACTCGAAACTGACCCCGCGGTCGTCCGCCAGGTCGCCGAAGACCAGCATGGTCCCCTCGGCAATCCCGTTGTTGTCCCCGAGGGCCACGAGCGAGCCGCCGTTGGCTTCCGACGCGGGGCCGACGATGAACCCGCCGTTGGACTGCTGCACGTTCTCGTTGTAACTGAACGTGAGCCTGTAGGCCCCCCGGCCGAACCCCCAGTCTCCGCCTTCGTCCACCCCGCCGAAGACGGTGCCGGTGATCGTGATGCGGCCGCTGTCGTCCACCACCATGACGCTGTCGTTGAAGTTCGCCATGCTGAAGGTGGTCACCCCCGCGGGGCCACCGATCATGGTGAACAGGTTGTCGAACCGCAGCGCGTACGCCGGGGGCGCCTCCATGCCGTTGGGGTGATCGCTCAGATTGAACGTCACCGGCTCGGCTGAGGCGGCGCCCGCGGCGCACAGGAGCGCCACGATCGTCCCGCTCACTCCTCGCGTCCGGAGTCTTGCCATCATGCGATCTCCTGTTGTGGCTCCCTTCACGCGTGGCCGGCGCTCCCTTGCGCCGGCCCTCGTGTTGACTTCCCTGTCCGGCTCTCCCCCCCCGGGCGCGGGTTTCCCGGGGTCCGCCGGCCCGCGCACTAAGCAGGCACTAGCCCGGTCAAAACGGCTTCGGCTCCCGGTGTGCCCGCGCACATCCGCTTATCACCGGGCGCACCGGGCGCAACCCCTCGCGCCCTTGCCTGTGCCGGACACACAAATGGATGGCCACCGGCCTCCGCGAGCCGGCGGATCCATGGAACACCTCGGGCTTGTCCTGCCACCACCCCGAGTCATCCCCCGCGTTTATCGCCGCTGGGCCGCCGGCACGCCGGCAGCACAGGTCCCGAGCGTCGTCGCGGAGCCTGGCAGCGAGGCCGGCCCGACAACGGTCGCCGCGGCGGCGGTCTTCTACCTCCTCGACGTCGTCATCCGAACTCTCCTTCCCACGCGGCACATGTGACGCGCAACGACACCCGCACCCCCGTGGTGCCGGCGTTGCTCGCCACCGCGCTCTCCCATCTCCCCCGCATATGCCCGGCGGCGGCGCACCATCGCCGGAACACATCACCCAATACTAAATACGACGCTCCGTCGGTCGGCAACTCAGCGCAGGCTTATGTTGTTCGCGGCGGCACAACCCGCGCAAGGAAAGAGGCGCCCGACGCGCGGGCGCCTCTTCAATGGCTTCCGAGTGCCGGCCGGTGCTCCGCGGCGAAATCCGCTTTGCACACGTGCCGTTGGTGCACCTACCTGTTCTCGAACCGGCTCACCACCGTCCCCGGCGCCCCCGGCAGCAGGCGCTCGGCAATCTCCCGCGTGATCCCCTCGACGAACTCCGCCAGCGGCATCGCCCCCAGATCCTTCTGGATCCCGCGGGCCCGGACTGACACCTGCCCCGACTCCGCGTCGCGCGGGCCGACGACCAGCATGTACGGCACCTTCTCGTCTGCCGCGGCCTTCACCTTCGCCTGGATCCGGTCCGGACTCGTGTCGAGGTGGGCACGCACGCCGGCCCGCTTGAGTTCGCCGGCGACCTTCGCGCCGTACTCCAGCGACTTCTCGCTGATCGGCAGCACGCGCACCTGCTCCGGGCTCAGCCACACCGGGAACGCCCCCGCGAAGTGCTCGATCAGCACGCCGCAGAACCGCTCCATCGAGCCGAACGGCGCGCGGTGGATCATCACCGGCCGGTGCGGCGCGTTGTCCGGCCCGATGTACGTCAGGTCGAACCGCACCGGCAGGTTGTAGTCCACCTGCACCGTCCCGAGTTGCCACTCGCGCCCGATGACATCCTTGACGACGAAGTCGATCTTGGGCCCGTAGAACGCCGCCTCGCCGGGCTCCTCGGTGAAGGGGACGCCCAGCGACCTCGCCGCCTCGCGGCAGGCCTGCTCCGCCTTCTCCCAGTCCGCCGGGTCGCCCGTGTACTTGTTGCTGTCGGGGTCGCGCAGGCCGACGCGCACGCGGTAGTCCTTCATCCCCAGCGTGCCGAAGATGATCTTGACCAGTTCCAGGCACCCCAGCAGTTCCTGCGGCACCTGATCGGGCGTGCAGAACAGGTGCGCATCGTCCTGCGTGAAGCCGCGGACGCGCGTCATCCCGTTAAGTTCGCCCGACTGCTCCCAGCGGTACACCGTGCCGAACTCCGCCAGACGCACGGGCATGTCGCGATAGGAGTGGGGGGTCGAGGCGAAGATCTTGACGTGGTGCGGGCAGTTCATCGGCTTGAGCAGGTACCCGTCCACGAGTTGGTCATCCGGCAGCACGCGGCTTTCGGGGATCAACTCCCGCCCGGCCCGCTCGTTGAGCGAGCGGCGCAGCGACGCCGACACGGCCTCCAGCCGGTTGGCCATCTCGGCGCACGAGCACCCTTCGGAGATCAGCCGGTCCAGTTCGTCGCGCTCGACGATCGGCGGGTACTGCGAATCCTTGTAGTAGGGGAAGTGCCCGCTGGTCTTGTACAACTCCAGGCGGCCGATGTGCGGCGTGAAGACCTGGTCGTACCCCTGCCGGCGCAGTTCCGCCGAGATGAAGTTCTGCAACTCCTGGCGGATGATCGACCCCTTCTGCGTCCACAGGATCAGCCCCTGGCCCACCGTCTCGTCGATGTGGAACAGACGCAGTTGCTTGCCGATCACGCGGTGGTCGCGCTTCTTGGCCTCTTCGAGTTGGTTGAGGTACTGGTCAAGTTCCGCCTGCGTGGCGAAGGCCGTGCCGTAGACGCGCGTCAGCCGGTCGGACTTCTCGTCGCCGTGCCAGTAACTCGACGCCAGCGACATGACCTTGGCGGCGCCGATCCGCCCCGTGCTCGGCACGTGCGGGCCGCGGCAGAGGTCCTCCCAGTCCTTCCCCGGCGTGCCCGTGACGTAGAACGACAGTTTGCCCTTGGGCTCGGGTTTCGCCCCGGCGATCGCCTCGTCCTGGCCCTTGAGCGCCCGCTCGGCGTTGTCGAGTTTGTACTTGTTCCCCTCGGCGCGGAGTTTCGCCAGCCCCTCCTCCGCGTCCAACTCGTAGCGCGTGAACGGCCGGTCGGCCGCGATGATCTTCTTCATCTCGGCTTCGATCGCCTCGAAGTCATCGCTCGACAGCGGCCGCCCCTCGGGGACGTACATGTCGTAGTAGAACCCCGTCGGCAGGGGCGGGCCGTAGGCCAGTTGCACGCCGGGGATGATCCGCTGGATCGCCTCCGCCATGACGTGGGCCGCGGAGTGCCGCATCAGGTAGAGCGCATCGGGGTCCGGCGTCCCGTCGCGGTTCTTGGCCGTCACGATGTGCAGCGTGCAGTCGCGGTCGATGACCGTGGACAGGTCGCTGAGGACGCCGTCGATCTTGCACCCCAGCGCGGCTTGCGCCAGGCGCGGGCCGATCGACTGCGCCACTTCCAGCGCCGTGACCGGCTTGTCGAAGTGCTTCACCGAACCGTCGGGGAGTTTGATGTCGGGCATGGTCGTGATCTCGCGTCAGCGGCCAGAGATGTTGGGGTGAGGATCGGAAGGCGGGAGCGGGGGACGAAAAAAGCCCGGCCATTCATCGGCCGGGCTCCGTGGGCTTGCTTTCGTGGTCGCGCGGCGCCGGCCGTCACCCGCGATCGGGGGTCGAGGTAGTCGTCGTGGTGGCACGGCGGAGGGGGGACATGGAGCCGAAGCGTAGACCCCAACCGGGGTCGCTACAAGCCCGTCCCCCCTGGCTCCCGGCCCCCACGGGGGGCCCACCCGTGCGGAGCGTCCGGCATGCCGCCTCAGAAAACGCCGGCCCATTTGACGGGGCCACCTCGAAACCCGAAGATACCAGCCCTTGGTGTTGGGAAACCGTTCATGCCCACACCTTGAGCGCCCCTTGGGAGGCCCGCCAGGCACCAAGCGTGATCTGCCCCTACTGCCAGAAGAACGACGACAAGGTCATCGACTCCCGCGCCAGCGAGGGGGGGCGGGTGATCCGTCGCCGGCGCGAGTGCCTGGCCTGCGGCAAGCGCTTCACCACCTACGAGCGGGTCGAGGAGACCGCGCGGCTGATGGTGATCAAACGCGACGGCTCCCGCGTCCCCTTCAGCCGCGAGAACATCCTCAAGGGCGTCCTGGCGGCTTGCGGCAAGCGCCCCATCGCGGAGGAGGCCAAAACCGCCCTCGTGGACGAGGTGGAGGAGGAACTCCACCGCGAGTACGAGCGAGAGGTTCCCAGCCGCGCCATCGGCGAGAAGGTCGCCGCCAAACTCAAGAACCTCGATGAGATCGCCTACGTCCGCTTCGCCAGCGAGTACTACAGGTTCGCCAACGTTGGGCAGATCATCGAGGAACTCAAGGGGCTCGAGCGGCAGCCGCGGGATGTGAAGGACCAGCAGAAACTGTTCGAGTGAGGCGGGGAGGGGGCGGGGCCCCGTCCGTGCATTGCGTCCATGGGCTCCAGCCGGATCGTGCCGGCCCGGGCCGCATAGCCTTTCACCCGGCTCAGACCAGCCGGTGGGAGTGTCCCGCATGCGTCTTGTGCGCCCCCTCTCGCTTCTGGCCCTCGCCGCGGTCCTCGCGGCCTGCTCGTCGCGGCCGGCGACCCCCGACCAGCCGGCGCGGGTCGAGGCAGCGCCGCCCCCGAACCCCCAGCCCCGCCAGCCGGTCGCGGCCGGTTCCGACACGCCTGTTCGCAGGCCACAACCAGCACCAACGCCGACGCAGACGCAGGCCCAGGCCCGCCCAGCCCAGCCCGCTCAGCCCGTGCCCGCCGCGGCCGAGCCGCGCCCGGCTCCCCAACCGGCCCCCAAGCCCACGGCCGATGCCGAGGCCTGGCGGCCGGCGTGGTGGATCGAGGGCGTCCAGAAGCGGGACGGCAGCACCGTCGCGGGCGCGATGGCGACCGAGGCGGACCTGCTGACCGCCCGCCGCCGCGCCGTGGACCTCGCGATCGCGGCCCTGGAGAAGGCCCTGGGCAAGGCGCCGGCCGACACCGACACGAAGGTGGACACGCTGCGCCTTCCCGACGGCCGCTACCGCGCGTTCATCCTCGTCTCAGCGCCGGCGAACTGACCCCCGCCGGTTTCACGGTCACTGCTGACAAATCGCTTCATCTCGGACCCGTGCCATGCTCAAGAAGGTCTTCCCCACCGCCGCCGCCGCCTTCGCCGACCTGCGCGAGAAGGGCGTGATCCGCGACGGCATGACGGTCATGGTCGGCGGCTTCGGCCTCTGCGGCATCCCGGAGCAACTCATCATCGCGCTGCGCGACAGCGGCGTGAAGGAACTGACCTGCATCTCGAACAACGCCGGCGTGGACGACTGGGGCCTGGGGCTGCTGCTCCAGACGCGGCAGATCAAGAAGATGATCTCCAGTTACGTCGGCGAGAACGCGACCTTCGAGAAGCAGTTCCTCTCCGGCGAACTGGAGGTCGAGTTCAACCCGCAGGGGACGCTCGCGGAGCGCATCCGCGCCGGCGGGGCGGGGATCCCGGCGTTCTACACCGCCACGGGGGCGGGGACGCTCGTCGCGGAGGGAAAGGAGACCCGCGAGTTCTATCGCCCATCGCAGGGCATCGGCGGCGCGACAATCCCGGGTCGCGGGTACGCGGGGCGGCCGGGCTCGGCGCCCCAGGACGGCACGCCGCGGCAGTATGTTCTCGAGACCGGCCTGTACGCGGACCTCGCCCTGGTCAAGGCCCGGGTCGCCGATGAGTTCGGCAACCTCATCTACAACAAGACCGCCCGCAACTTCAACCCGATGATGGCCACCGCCGCGGCGTTCGTCATCGCCGAGGTCGAGGAGATCGTCCCCACAGGCACGCTCGACGGCGACGCGATCCACACGCCGGGGAACTACGTGGACCGGATCGTGAAGACGGTCAGCGAGAAGCGGATCGAGCAGCGGACGGTGCGGAAGTAAGAGGCGTCAGGCACGGGGCGCCATCACCGGGCGCGAGGGGTCATGGCCGTCGATCCTGCCGAGATTCGGGCGTGCTCGTTCGACTGCTACGGGACGCTTATCGATTGGCAGACGGGGATTCTCGGCGCCCTGCGCCCGCGGCTGGCGGCACGCGGCGTGACGCTCGCCGACGATGAGATTCTTCGCCGCTACGCGGCCCTCGAAGCCGCGGCCGAGGACCCCGCAAACGGCCCGTTCAGGCCGTACCGCGAGGTGCTCGAGGCGGTCGCGGCGGGGTTCTTCCCGCAGCCGACCGAGGACGAGCGCACCTGCCTCTGGCGCTCGCTGGCCACCGCCGACGGCGGGGCGGGCGGGTGGCCCGCGTTCCCCGATACGCCCCCCTCCCTCGCCCGGCTGAAGCAGCGCTACGCCATCATCATCGCGAGCAACATCGACGACGACCTGTTCGCGTACTCTCGCCCGAAACTGGGTGTCGATCCCGACCACATCATCACCGCCCAGCAGGTCCGCTCGTACAAGCCCGCGCGGCCGCACTTCGACGAGATCCTCCGGCGGACGGGCCTCTCGCCGCAACAGGTCCTGCACGTCGGCGAGAGCCGGCGGCACGACGTCGAGCCCGCGCGGGCCATGGGCTTCCGCACGGCCTGGATCAACCGCACCGGCGGCGCGGCCAGCGCCTCGGGAGACCCGGCCGACCCCTCGGTCCGCCCGGACATTACGGTCCCGACGCTCGCAGCCCTGTGCGACGCGCTGGGACTCCCCTAGGCCGCATTCCCGGACCTTCCGGCCCGCCCGCGCGACCCCCCGGCCCGCGGCTGATCCGCCCGCCTTCCCTCGCCGATTCTCCCTTTTACGCAGCCGCGCGCCCGCCGCGCGAGCGACGTGATGGGAGCCCGCCCCTGGTCCAGCAACTCCAGATCCCCGATCCCTCCGCCACGCCCGCCCCGCTCAGCGAGGCCCAACTCGCCGCGCTGATCGAGCGCCTCGCCGCCGAACTGCGCGGCGGCGGCGGCGGTGGGGCAGATGGTGCGAAGACCGGCAGAGGAAGCGGGTTCAGCAGCGCCGTCGGCCACGCCGCCCGCGCCCACGAGCGGTTCGACTTCATCGCCGCCGGCGTCCCGATCGTCGTCTCCCACCCCGGCGGCTCGACCGCCCGGCTCTCGGCCTTCACGCTCAACATCAGCGCCACCGGCCTGGCCTTCCTGTACCCCGGCTTCCTCCACGCCGGTACGGCGGTTCGCCTGGCCCTCCCGCGACGCGCCGGCGGCACACACGAGTGTGCTGGCCGTGTCGCCTGGTGCCGCCACGCCCAGGGCCGCTTCCACGCCTGCGGCGTCCGGCTCGACGCCCCGCTCGACCCCGGCGTCTTCACATCCATCCCCGCCGCCGCCGAGAATCCGTCCGCGTGCGCCGGCTCCCCGGCCTCGCCCGCCCTCCCCCGCCTGCGCGGCGCAATCCTGCACCTGGACCCAGAGGAACTCGACCGCCGCCTCCTGGGCCTGTACCTGGCCGAGACGGGCGCCCGCTTCGTCCCCGCCGCCAACCCCGTCGAGGCCCTGGAGCGGCTGCGGACGCAGCCTATCGACCTGATTCTGTGCGAAGCCGACCTTGGCTCCTTCGACGCCCCGCAGGCCGTCGCCTCCATCCGCTCCGCCGGCTTCGCCGGCCCGCTGCTGATGCTCACCGCGGAGACCGACCCCCGCCGCCTGCGGGCCTGCCGCGCGGCGGGCGCCGACGGCGTGCTCGACAAGCCCTACGACCCGCCTGCCCTCCTGCGGACGCTCAGCGAGCACCTGGAGTCCCGCGGCCTGCTCCCGCCCGAAGCCGCGATCTACTCCGACCTCGAGCGCCGCCCCGGCGGACGCGAGGCCGTCGCGGCGTTCATCCGCGCCGCCGGCGAGCGGCTGGTGGCCCTGCGAGCCGCGATCCGCCAGCGCGACGCCGACGCCGCGACCGCCGCGTGCCGGGCTCTGCTCGCCACCGGCGCCCCCGCCGGCTTCCCGCTCATTTCCGAGTGCGCCGCCGACGCCCTCGCCTCCCTCTCCCGCACCGGCTGCCCATACCGCTCGCTCCCGGACCTGCGGCGGCTGGAGAACGCGATCCACCGCCTCCGCCTGCGCAACTGAGCCGCCCCTCCTCCCTTCCGCACCCACGACAAGCCCCCATAACCCCAAGTCCCCCAAGGACTTGCGATATTGCTGTTCGCCTCTTGACAGGGTGTCCAAAATCCCGTACATTCTCCTCACTCGGCGATTCACCCCCTCGTTCTTCACCTGCTCACCCCTTCCCCTCCTCTCCCCATGCACCCCCTCGACGTCCTTCTCCTCGAAGCCTGGGACTGCGTCGCCTCCCACATCCAGCGTGACCGCCTCCGCGGCCGCCACGACGAGGCCACCCGCCGCGCCTTCCGCCGCACCCAGAAGCACCGCTCCCGCCCCGTCCGACCCTGGTGCCTCTGCATCCGCGCCTGCGACACCCGCCTCAAGTCCCTCGCCGTCATCCCCAAGCACGCCGAGGAACTCCGCGAGCCCCACGAGGTCATCCTCTTCTCCGAGACCTTCCGCCGCCTCTGCGCCCCCGTCCAGATCCCCTGGCCCGGCATCGACTGGGCCCGCGCCGCCGACATGCTCGGCCGCTCCACCACCTCCCTCGACCGCTGGATCCGCCGCGGCATCCTCCGCTGCAAGCGCTACCCCTCCCGCTCCGTCGGCAAGAGCGGCCCCGACGTCCCCCACGTCTGGTCCCCGCGTCCGCTGGACCCCAACGCCGAGGACCTCCGCCCGCCCCACCCCGCCTGGGGCACCCTCTGGCAGCACATGGCCTCGATGGTCCCACCCGATCTTGAGTTCCGCCTCCTCCGCACCCCCGTCTTCCACGCCGACCCCCGCGGCTCCCGCTCCGAAGAAGGCCGCCCCCGCGGCTGGCTCTTCACCTGCCCCGGGCTGCCTACCCCCTCCCTGAGGGAGGGGGCAGGGGGAGGGTTCCCCTCCATCATCTCCCATCCCTCTTCCTCTTCACTCCCGACCATCGCACACACTCTTGAGCACGACCCTGACGACGACCCCGACCTCCCCCCGCTGACCATCACCTGCGGCCGCCTCGTCCGCCGCCTCTACATCCCCCTCCCCGTCTGGACGGTCCCCGACGCCCTCGGCCTCCCCGACCCCCTCTCCCTCACCCTCCCTTTCACCCCCTCCTTGAAGGAGGGGGGCAGGGGGGAGGATTCCCTCTTCCCCCTCCCCCGACACCTCGACACCTCACACCCCGACACCTCTCCCCACCCTCCCCGCTCTCCTTCCCCCTCCCTTCCAACCCGCCTGCCACGTCTGCCACCGCATCCTCAACGTCAACCTCGCGACCCGCCACGGCTGGAACGAGTTCATCTTCCACATCTCCGGCGGCCTCCTCTACGGCCACGAGGTCCCCCGCCCCGACGACATCCCCGCAAAGAAGCAGACCCGCCCCTGGGGCCGCCACCGCACCCTCCTGGCCGAGAAGCACGACGACATCCTCGCCGCCCTCGCCGCCGGCCGCTCCGTCACCAGCATCGCCCGCGACCTGGGCATCCCCCAATCCACCCTCCACGACCACGTCCAGCGCCTCCAAGGCAAAGACCCCCGCGCCCGCCGCCGCAAACCCCCCGCCACCCGCGCTCCCGCCGCCAACACCCAAAAGCGTGCCTCCTGACCCCTCCCCCCCCTCTCTCCCCTCCGGCTCCCTCTCCCTCCGGTCCCCTCCCCCTCCGGCTCCCTCTCCCGCAGGGAGAGGGCCGGGGTGAGGGCTCCATGGCCGCCCTCCCCCCTCTCCATGGCCTCCCGTCTTACCCCTCTTCCGCAATCTCCCCTGCTCATCCCACCTCCCGTATCACCAACTCCGCCCCCTCTTCCCTCTTCTCCCACCCCGACACACATCTCCCCCCATCCCCAAAATCCACTATCCTCCCCGTATGGGAACAAAAGCTTGGAAAGCCAAACTCATCCTCGATTCCGAGGACGCTCGCGCCGCCCTCCTCCACACCTTCTCTGTCTGGAACGCCGCCTGCGCCGAGGTTTGCGAAGCCCTCCTCGCCTTCCGCCGCGGCGAGTTCGGCGAGGAGGGCCGCCGTGTCTGGACCTATCTCCGCGACGCTGGCACGCAGGGCTACTACATCCTCTGGTGCATCACCAAGGCCCCCAGGCCCCGGGAGGTCAAGGAGCTCCACCGCATCGCCGCCGATTTCGTCGCCCGCCACGGCTTTCATCAGGGCCTCCTCGCGGTCCGAGAACGTCTCCCTTCCGCTCTCTGGAAACAGGTCATCCACGCCGCCCGCGAGCGTGTCGCCTCCTACGAAGAGAAGGTCGCGATCTGGAACGAGGATCACGCACAATGGCTCGCCGATCGCGCCGAGTGGGAGGCCGAGCACGCTTCCTACATGGCGGTCCGCCCCCTCATCGAGCAGTTCCAATCCCAGTTCGGCGCCACCCGCGGCCGCCGTGCCCGCTGGCACGCCTGGTTGACCTTCCTTGGGTCCACCCCCGCCCTCCAGTCCTGGCGCGGCGGCCCGCCCGGTGTCGTGTCGCTCACGTCCGGGGAGCGCCAGGCCGCCCGCCGCAACCCCCGCAAGGCCGTCGCCCGTGAGGCGGAGCTCTTCTATGCCAAGAACCCCGAGCTCGCCGAACTCAACCGCATCCACGGCGAGTACGAGCGTCGCTTCGCACGCTCCTGGGCGAAGCGCAAGAACCCCGACGGCTTCCGCCATCGTCCCACCTTCACGCTCCCCAACGAGAAGTCCCACCCCGATTGGCCGCGACTCCAGGCCAACGAGGGTTGGAAGGCGCTCGACCCCGCGGCACGCACCATCCGCCTCCAGTTGATCGCCCCCGACGGCACGGCGCGACTCTACCCCTTCCGTTTCGTTCCCGATCCCCGCCTTTCGCGCCTCACCCCCCTCGCGGAGCCTCTGAAGGAGGGCCGCATCACCTACGCCTATTCGGTCCCCGGCCCGCAGGGCCGGCCCACCCCTGCCCAGCCCCAGGGCATCAAGGTCATCCTGCGCGGCGACAGCGCTTTCATCAGCATCAGCCTTTCCCTCCTTCCGCCCCCCTCCGCCATCCCCGTGACCCAGGCCGCGATGACCAAGTACCCCCCGACCTGGGCGCTCAAGCAGATCCGTGAAAAGGCCCCGGAGTTGGAGCTGGTCACCTGCGCCGTGGACCTCGGCGTGCGGCACATCGGTGCGGCCACCATCGCCCGAGAAGGGGAGGTCATCGCCCGCCGAATCCTCCACCACCGCTTCTTCCCCCCCGGCGGCGACCCCGCCCGCCCCATCAACATCCCCTCCCTCGCCGAGATCGCGGAGGTCAAGCGTCAGCTCCGCCGCGCGCGGCGTCGCAGCGGTAAGCCCGCCCCCGGCAAGGAGTCCTGCCGCCGATTGCAGGCCCACTACCGCGGCCTCTGCGAAGACCGCTACAAGAAGGTTGTCGCCGCCATCTTCGAGTTCGCCGCCGCACACGGCGCCCACATCGTCATCTTCGAAGACCTCCGCATGCTCAACCCCGATTCCGCCAACGAGCGCGGCGTCAACGCCGCCCTGATGAACTGGAACCGCGGCAGCATCGTCCGCTTCGCCCGCGCGACCGCGGAGGATCGCGGCCTGCGCGTTGCCACCGTCGGCGCGTGGTGGACGAGCCGGATCTGCTGCCGTTGTGATGCCCTCGGCGTCCGCTTCGAGCAGGGCCGACGCCGCGAGTGGGCCCGCGCGCCGGTCGCCTCCCCCGCCCCGCCCGACCGCACCGCCTGCACCATCTCGCGCCTCGGACAGTGGTTCTTCTGCCCCGCTTGCCGCCGCCGCGTCCACGCCGACATAAACGCCTCGGAGAACCTGCACCGCGTCTTCCTCGGCACCTTTCCGAAGGTCGAGCGTGTCGGTCGCGAGCCCCCCGCCTACGAGGTAGGCGGCCAGCACGTCGACTTCCGCGAGATCCAGCGGGCCGCGGCCGCCATCCTCAGCGCTCCGGCCACCCCGTTTTGAGCCCTTCCACGCCCGGCGCTGCCATGGTACACTGCCGGCGGGTGAGGCCCGAACAGGGCCGCCCGGCGGACCGGCTACAGGCCCGTCCGTCGACCGTCGGGAACTGTCGAGCCGGAACCGGCGTGGCGGGGCTTCGGCCCTGCCCGAGACCTCCCGGGGCTTGCTCCGGGGTGGGCTTTCCGGCAACCCGACGAAACACGCTCCTGCGCGCGGGCCGCGAACCCGCAGCTCCCGTCACACCCCCCAGGGGTTCGCGGGATGCGCAAGCCTCTTTGCCAACAGGAGATCGGGTGCGATCCGCCCAGGGTCCGCCCACGCGCCGACCCGACGCCGCCCCGGTTCGCGGAAACCGACCCGGAACGTCCGGCCACTGGGCGCCTTACGGCATAGGCCGTCGCACCCCGCGCGTGCGAGCGTGTTGACAGTTTCGCCGGCCCCAATAAGAGCGCTGGGGCCGTCGATGTCGCACCCCGCGCGTGCGAGCGTGTTGACAGCGGCAGGACCACCGCGTCATCAACGGCTGGTGGGGTCGCACCCCGCGCGTGCGAGCGTGTTGACAGGCCTATGCGATGCGGCAGGCGACGCTCAAGGACCGTCGCACCCCGCGCGTGCGAGCGTGTTGACAGCGTAGGTATCTTTGAGGAAGGCGATGTCCTCTCGGATGGTCGCACCCCGCGCGTGCGAGCCGCCCCGCGTCGCACCCCGCGCGTGCGAGCGTGTTGACAGAGAACGCCGAGACTGGTGAGATCGAGAACCGCCCTGTCGCACCCCGCGCGTGCGAGCGTGTTGACAGTTGTGGACAACAATCCGGAAGCCATTGCAGTTAGTCGCACCCCGCGCGTGCGAGCGTGTTGACAGGCTCGATCATCCAATGGCGGATAGTGCCGGGTCGGTCGCACCCCGCGCGTGCGAGCGTGTTGACAGTCGCGCGACCGGATTCGGGTTTTGGACTTGGACGTCGCACCCCGCGCGTGCGAGCGTGTTGACAGTCGGGGAGCTTGTCACCCGTCCACCGAGCGGCAAGTCGCACCCCGCGCGTGCGAGCGTGTTGACAGACGCCGTCGGGGTCAAGTTGCACGAGGGCGGCGATGTCGCACCCCGCGCGTGCGAGCGTGTTGACAGAGAACGCCGAGACTGGTGAGATCGAGAACCGCCCTGTCGCACCCCGCGCGTGCGAGCGTGTTGACAGCAGAGGTGCGCGTTCGCGCCGCCCGAGCCCTCCCAGTCGCACCCCGCGCGTGCGAGCAAGCTGACGAGACCGGTAGGAGGGCAGATCGGGCGAGTACAAGAGACGCACAGGGTGCCGTAAGCACTCGAACGAAAACAATCCAACTCCCGCCTATCACTCCCCTCACCACCCCTTCCCGCCAAACACAAGAACCCAGGGACCTCTATCCCTGGCTTCTTGCCTTTGTCCTTTCTTCAGTTCTGACGATCGGCACTCTGAGTACCGCTACGACCCCCGCAACTCCCGCGCCCGCTCGTAGAACTCCCCAACCCGCTCCCAGTTGATCACGTTCATGAACGCGTCCACGTACTTCCCCCGGTCGTTCTGGTACTTCAGGTAGTACGCGTGCTCCCACACGTCCACGCCCAGCAGCGGGATCACGCCCCAGATCGTCAGGTTCTGCTGCTTCTCCGCCTGGAGCACCATCAGCCGGTCGCTCACCGGGTGGTACACCAGCCACCCCCACCCCGACCCCTCCACCTGCTTGGCCGCGTTGCGGAAGTGGCTGCTGAACGCGTCGAACGAGCCGAAGTCCCGCGCGATCGCCGTCGCCAGGTCGCCCTTGGGCTGGCCCCCGCCGCCGGCCTCCGGCGGCGCCATCGTCAGCCAGAAGATCGTGTGGTTCACGTGCCCCGAGCCGTTGAACGCCAGTTCGCGGCTCCAGTGCTTCACCAGCGATGCGTCCCCCTCGCCGTTGCGGATCGCCTCCAGCGCCCGCAGCGCGCGGTTCATCCCGTCCACGTAGGCCTTGTGGTGCTTGTCGTGGTGGATCGTCATCGTCTGGGCGTCGATGTGCGGCTCCAGCGCATCGGCCGGATAGGGGAGCGGCGGCAGCGTGTACTGCCCCGTCCTGGCGTCCCAGCCCAACTGCTCCGGGGTCAGGCCCCCGCCGTTCCCGTCGATCCTGACCGGCCGCGGCATCGGGCGGTCCGGCCGCGACGGCGGTATCGCGGCGTGCGCCGCTCCGGCCGCCCCCAGCAGCCCCGCCGCCCCCAGCCCGAGCGCACCAAGGACCTCGCGCCGGTCGAGTCCGTCCCGCTCCGGCACCATCGCGTCGCCGTCGTGCATGATCCGCCCTCCGTTTGTTCCAGGCCAGGGCCGCGGTTCCCCGGGGGAGGGGGGACGGCCCGGGCGAGATGGAAGGCTATCCCTGCCGCCCCTCGATCGCCGCAAGCAGGCACCCGGCCGCGAGGATCATCAGGTCGTCGATCTGGTCGTGATCCGTGAGCACGGAAACCCCGAGGCGGTAGACGAACGGGTTGAAGTGCTGGCGGTACCACGCGATCCGCGTGCCGTTGCCGTCGGTCAGGCTGAACCGCTGCGGCAGCAGCAGCGCGCCGAAATCGACGAACCGGCGGACCAGCGCCTTGAACGTCGAGTCCTCCAGCAGCACGGCGATCTGCCGGCCGGAGGCGTCCATGATGTGCCACTCATCTTTCAGGACCGACTTGAGGCCCTTGCGGCGGAGCGAGCCGATCACCTCGCCCGTGGGGAGGCAGACGTCGTAGGTCGCTGCCCAGTCGATGATCTGGCGCGCGGCGATCCGCAGCAGTTCCCTGGATTCCGAGCGGTCGGTGTAGATCCGCAGGTCCTCTCTCAGCCGCAGGGCCCGCTGCTTGCAGTAGCCGATCGGCTGCCCCTGGGCGTTGTAGACGTCGAAGCCCGCGCCGAGGATGCGGAAAACCTGCCGCCGGATGGTGTAGCGCTCGCCGGGAGCCGCCTTGATCGCCATGGGGACCTCCTGTGCCCCATGAGCATCGGAAAACAAACGCGGCCGCTGGAAAAACCAGCGGCCGCGGCAGATTCCAATCCAGAGGTCCCGTCGGACCCATACGTCGTACGGGTCGTCTCAAGGCCGTCCTCAGGCCCCGGTTTCGCCCACCGACCACCGCAGGAACGCGACGATCCGGGCCTTGGGCCCCAGCAGGTCCTTGACCTTCTTGGACGGGTCCATGATGAACGGCTGCTCGAGCAGGGCCACCTCCTCGAAGAACTTCCGCATCCCGCCCTCGACCATCTTCTCGGCGATCTCCTTCGGCTTGCCCGATTCCATCGCCTGCTCGATGCGGAAGCGCCGCTCCTTCTCGACGATGTCGGCCGGGATGTCGTTGGCCGACACGCCCAGCGGGCGCGGGATCGCGGCGGTCACGTGCATGCAGATCTGGCGCAGCGTCTCGTCCGAGATGTCGCCCTCGGCCTGGACGATCACGCCCGTCTTGCCGTCGTGGTGCACGTACGAGCCGAAGACGTTGGTGCCGCCCTCGTCGATCAACTTGTGCGCCCGGGCCAGCGAGCAGTTCTCGCCCGTGCTGATCCGCAGGTCGTCGATCAACTTGGTCATCGCCTCGGTCGCCCCCGACTCCCCGGCCGGCCCCTCCAGGGCCAGTTCGGCGCACCGCTGGGCCACGCCCACGAACTTCTCGTTCTTGGCCGTGAAGTCCGTCTCGGCCCGCAGTTCGACGATGGTGGCGGCGTGCGGCGTCGTCGCGATCGCGATCCGCCCCTCCCCCGCCGCGCGGTCCGTCCGCGTCTCCATCTTCCCCTTGAGCTTCTTGCGCAGCAACTCCTCCGCCGCCTCCAGATTCCCATCAGCCTCCTGCAACGCCTTCTTACATTCCATCATTGAGAGCCCCGTCTTGTTGCGGAGCTTCATCACTTCAGAGGCGGGGATGTCGGCCATGGGGGAGTCTCCGGCGTCGGTTGGTTGCTTGGTGCGGATCGGTCAAGTCCCGCGCGACTGTACGCGGTTGGGTGTGAGGTGTGAACAGCGGACGGAAGATCCCGCGGTCCGTGCGGGGGGCTGGGTCGGGGCCCGGGCGGACGGGCGGTCCGAGCGGGGATCAGCCGTTGTTGGCCACCACGGGCTCGGTCGCGGTGGGTGAACCGCCCTCATCGTCGGCGCGGAACTGGGCGCGGCGGGAGCGGCGGGGCTGGCCCTCGGCGGCGGGCTGGCCGGCGGCGGCCTCGTCACGCGGACGGGCCTCGCGGGCCTGCTTGCCGTCGGCGCAGGCGAGGCAGAGTTCGCGGATTACGACGTCGATGGAGCGCATCGAGTCGTCGTTGCCGGGGATCGGGATGTCGGCCAAATCGGGGTCGCCGTCGGTGTCGATGAGGCAGATCGTGGGGATGCCGAGTTTGCGGGCCTCGCGGAGGGCGTTGACCTCGCGCTTCACATCGATGACGACCAGGGCGCCGGGGAGTTTGTCCATGGCGCGGATGCCGCGGAGGTTGCGCTCGATCTTGGCCTTCTCGCGGCGGAGTTGCGACTCCATCTTCTTGGAGTAGGAGGCGAAGTTGTCGTGCTGCTCGATCTGCTCGAGTTCCTCGAGGCGCTTGAGACGCTGACGGATGGTGCGGAAGTTGGTCAGTGTGCCGCCGAGCCAGCGCTCGGTGACGTAGTGCATCTTGATGTCGCCGACCCGCTGCTCGAGGACGGAGCGGGCCTGGCGCTTGGTGCCGACGAAGCAGACGTCTTTACCCTCGGCCACGACCTTGGTGAGGAACTTCTTGGCCAGCAGGAGGCCCTTGACGGTCTCCTTGATATCGATGATGTGGATGCCGTTGCGCTTGCCGTAGATGTATGGGGCCATCTTCGGGTTCCAGCCGCTGGAGCGCTGGCCGAAGTGGATGCCGGCTTCGATGAGGTCCTGGACGAGGGAGGAGGCCATGGGTCGGTTCCTTGCAGCGACACCGGCGCGAGTCGGGACAATCGGAGGCGCCGGTCAGAGTGGGAACCACCCGCCGCACACCCGGACGCACGCACAAGGGCGCTTGGTCGTGGCCGGAGGGTGTCCCCGGCCGATTCACAATGTGTCATTGGCCTCGCCCGCGCTCCGTCGCCACGGGCCCCGGCCCTCGGCCGCCGATTCCGGCCGACCCCGGAGTATATGGAGCGGGTGGGGCCGGGCAAGGCTGGGAGAGCGGGGGAGGCCGGGGAAACCGGGCTTTGCGGCCGCGCCAACGGCTCAATCGGTGTTGGGGTGCCGCGGGCCGTCGGGGGTGATGGCGACGACGAGGTGGCGCGGGCGGGGGTGGTCGGGGGAGGCGCGGCGGTGCTCCCACAGATAGATGCCCTGCCAGCGGCCCAGCACCATCCGTCGCCCCATAACCGGGATAACCAGGCTGGTCTGGGTCAGGATGGCCTTGATATGGGAGGGCATGTCGTCCGGGCCCTCGTCGGTGTGGGTGTAGAGGGGGTCATTTTCGGGGACGAGTCGGTTGAGCCAGGCTTCCAGGTCGGCCCGGGCGGATGGGTCGGCGTTCTCCTGGATGGTGAGGCTGGCGGAGGTGTGCTGGACGAAGACGGTGCAGAGGCCGGCGTCGATGCGCGACGCGGCGACGACCGAGGCGACCTCGCGGGTGATCTCGTGGAGGCCCTGGCGGGTGGTGGCGATGGTGAGAGGGCGGATCATCAACGAGGTATAGCCGCGCGGCGGGCGTCGTGCGGCTGCCCGGCATGAAGCCGCCGCCGGCGCTGGCGCGCCGGCGGCGGTCAGGGGCACACTCCCCGGTCTGCGATCGTGGGCGGCTGCGGGGGCTGCGCCTCAATCCTGGCTGCCGCGGACTTCCCACGGTGAACCGCCGGTGTTGGAGGGGGCGTCGCGGCGCTGCTTGATCTGCTTCGTGCGGCCGTCCGCCTCGACCTCATCGGCGAGGTACATGGTCTCGCCGAGTAGTTCGATGCCGCGTGCCTTCACCGTGATCGTGTCGCCCTGCTCGATGTTGAGGTCGCGGAGTTGCTGCTGGGGGCCGAGGTTGACCAGGTGTTCTTCTCCCTCGTCGGTGCGCACCTTGACGAGGGTGTACGGCTCGCTGTCGCCGATTCGGAGTTGCTCCTTGCTGATGATGCGGCCCTCGATCTCGCGCCGGGCGCCGTAGGCGGCGCTCTGCATCCGGGGCTGCTGGCGCTGCTGCATCGTGCCGCGGCCGGTGTCCTGACTGCCGGCCTGCATGCCCCGGCCCATTTCGCGGCCCATGCCGCGCTGGATGTTCATCGTCCCCTCGTCCGTGCGGAGGCGGTCGGCGAAGAGCACGGGGCGGTCGTTGACGACGATGATCCGGCCGGAGAGTTCGATCTGGTCCCCTTCCTGCACTTGCACCTGGTTCATGTGGACGGGGCCGAGATCGGCGAAGGCGACGTTGCCGTCGTCCTTGCGGATCTTGGCGAGCATGTGCGGCCGGGGCATGCCTTCGAGGCGAGCGGTCTTGGTGGCCTCGACGGTGCCGCGCACGCGGGTCTGGCCGCCGCGCATCGACGTCTGCATGAACGTGACACCGCCGCCGCCTTCCTTCTCGCGCTGGGCCTGCTCGCGGAGTTGCTCGAAGTCGAAGCGCGAGATGCGGTAGACCGTGTCGGTCTGTCCATCGCCGTCGAGGTCAACGCCGACGATCGTGACGGACTCGGGCTCGAGTTGGGCGGTGTCCATCGCCTGCTGCGGGTGCTGTTTCTCGTCCTTGTCCTGCTCCTGACGCTGCTGGGCCGACGCCCACGGCGCGGCGAGCCCGGCGGCGGCCGCGACGAGGAGAACGTTCCGACAGAGCCTGCCTCGGTCCATAGCGGGTCCTTTCAAAGTTGTGTGCCTCCGCTGATCCACCCTGTCCCGCCGCGGGGCGCGGTGGGTCTGGTGTCGCGCCGCGCGGCGGCGAACGACTCGCGCGGCACTGTTCGCGCGGGGCGCGGAGGGGTCAACGGGTGCGCCCGGTTGTGGGCGGGCGTACGGAGCGTTCGCCGCGGAGATCCGGGGATCGCCACAGGCGACGTGGGGCTTTGCGCTCTAGGCCGAATGCGGCTTGGCGGGCGGGTCGCCGAGCGCATCTTTCACATAGAGTTCACGCACCACGACCAGCCCGACGGCGGCGGGGCCGTGGCGTCCGACACAAGTGTATGCGTGGCGGGGATTACTCCCACTCGATCGTGGCGGGGGGTTTGCTGGAGATGTCGTAGACGACGCGGTTGACGCCGCGGACCTCGTTGATGATGCGGTTGGAGATCGTCGCGAGCGTTTCGTAGGGGATGCGAGACCAGTCGGCGGTCATGAAGTCCTGCGTCTCGACCGCGCGGATGGCGACGACGTTGTCGTACGTGCGGCCGTCGCCCATGACGCCGACGGAACGCACCGGCAGGAGCACGGCGAAGACTTGGCTCGTGCTGCGGTAGAGGTTCGCGGCGACGATCTCCTCCAGGAGGATCTCGTCGCAGTCGCGGAGGACGGCGAGTTTCTCCTCGGTCACTTCGCCCAGGACGCGGACGGCCAGGCCGGGGCCGGGGAAGGGGTGGCGCCAGACGATCTGGTCCGGCAGGCCGAGGACCTCGCCGAGTTTGCGCACTTCGTCCTTGAACAGGTCGCGGAGCGGCTCGACGAGTTCGAAGCCCAGTTCGGCGGGGAGGCCGCCGACGTTGTGGTGCAGTTTGATGTTGGCGCTCTGGCCCGCGTGGCCGTGGCCGGACTCGATGACGTCCGGGTAGAGCGTGCCTTGGGCGAGGAACTTCGCGTCCGGGAGGTCGCGGGCGGCGTGCTTGAAGACGTCGATGAAGCGGTGGCCGATGCGCCGGCGCTTCTCCTGCGGGTCCTCGACGCCCTTGAGGTCCTCGAGGAACTCCTTCGAGGCATCCACGACGCGGAGGTCGATGTCGAAGTGGTCGCGGAAGGTCGTCTCGACGAGTTGGACCTCGTTCTTGCGCAGCAGACCGGTGTCCACGAAGATGCAGGTGAGTTGGTTGCCGATGGCGCGGTGGATCAGCGCGGCGGCGACGGCCGAGTCCACGCCGCCGGAGAGGCCGCAGACGACCCGCGCGGAGCCGACCTGCTCGCGGATGCGGCCGATGGCGGTCTGCATGAAGTCCGCCATGCGCCAGGTGCCGGAGCACTTGCAGATCTCGTAGACGAAGTTCTGGATGATGTTGACACCGTGCGGGGTGTGCGTCACCTCCGGGTGGAACTGCACGCCCCAGAAGCGGCGGCCGCCCGGGCGCTGCTCGATCATCCGCACCGCCGCGAGGGGACAGGTCTCGGTGCTGGCGAGGACTTCGAGGCGTCCATCCGGGCCGCCGTGCCACTCCAGGCCGGGATCGGGCTCGAGGACCTGGTCGCCGTGAGACATCCACACGGCGGTGCGCTCCGGGATCGCGGCGAAGAGATCCGAGTGGTCGGTGATCTCGATGTTGGCGCGACCGAACTCGCGCCGGTCGGCGCGGTCGATGCGGCAGCCCATGATCTGGCAGGCCAGTTGCATGCCGTAGCAGATCCCCAGGACGGGGACGCCGAGGTCGAAGATCGCGGGGTCGCACCGGGGGGCGTGCGGCTCGTACACGCTCTTGGGGCCGCCGGAGAGGATGATGCCCTTGGGGCGATACGAGGCGATGACATCCGCTGGCGTATCGGGGGCGATCAGGAGGGAGAAGGCGCCGGCCTCGCGGACGCGCCGGGCGATCAGTTGGGCGGTCTGGCTGCCGAAGTCGAGGATCAGGATGACCTCGTCGTGCGGCAGACGCTCGGTTCCGGCTCCCCCCGCAGAGGCGGTGGTGCGGGCGGCGGGATTGGGATTAGGTGCGCTCGTCATGTGCGTGTCGCCGCCCCCGCCCTGTCTGTGGTTTTCCCCTTCCCTCCGCCGGCCCTGCGCCGAAAGAGGTATCCCCCCGCCCCGGGGGTCTCCCGGGGGTGACGCCCCCGCCACCCACCCGCTTTGTCATACTATGGGTGCGTGCTCGTCGGGCAGACCAACATGATGCTGCGGGTCCCGGTGCCCTGCATCGTAGGGGGAGCGTTGTGGATGGGGCTCGCCGCGGCGTGCACGCGGGCGAGTTTCGACGACCCGGATCCGGCGAGCCAACTGGCGGCCCTCGAGCGTGCCATCGAGGCCAACGACCGCTCGAAGATCCCCGAGATGATCGAACTGCTGGACAGCGACGATCCGGCGGTCCGGCTGTTTGCCATCCTGGGCCTGGAGCGGATGACTGGCGAGACCCACGGGTACGACTTCGCCGCCCCGGAGGCGGAGCGCCACGCGGCGACCGAGCGGTGGGTGGCCTGGTACAACGCCGGTTTGGGACGCCAACAGCCGATAGAAGAGGAGCCCCGGGCCGGGGAGGCCAGGGTGCGTGATGGGGCGGAGGGGGGTGTGGCCGGGGACGGGGAGGGGGCTTGAGCCGACCCAGCATGACCACCGAGCGCCCTGAGATCCGCATCGAGATGCTCAGCAACCCGCTCTATCTGAGCGGGGTGCGCGAGATGGTGGCGGGGGTGGCCCGGCGGCTGCTGTTCACGGAAGAGGCGTGCGGGCAGATCGCGCTGGCGGTGGATGAGGCGCTGTGCAATGTGATCCGGCACGGGTACGGGCGGGATCCGGACAAGCCGATCTGGATCAACCTCATCCCCCTGGGTGGGGTCGCCAAGCCCGGGGAGTCGTGCCATCCCACCGAGGCGCTCAAGATCGTCATCGAGGATGAAGCCCGGCAGGTAGACCCCGGGACGATCAAGAGTCGTAACCTCGAAGACGTCCGGCCCGGGGGGCTGGGCGTGCACATCATCCGCGCGGTGATGGATGAGGTGCGCTACGAGAAGATCAACAACGGGAAGGGACGGGGGATGAGGCTCACGATGATCAAGAAGCGGGTGGACCCATCGCCCGAAGCGGAGGGCGCCGGGGGGACAGAATGCTGCGGTGGTGGTGGCGGCGGAAATGGCGGCGGCGGGGGGAGCGGCTGCCCCGGTGGCGAGGAGAAAGGACATGACTGAGACGGGCAGCGGCGGGCTCAAGGTGCAGACGGAGGTGCGGGGGGACGCGGTGGTGGTCAAGCCGCAGGGCGAGATCGACCTGACGGCGTCGCCGGTGCTGCGCCAGGCGCTGAAGCAGGTGCAGACGAGCAAACCGCAGGTGCTCGTGGTGGACCTGGCGGGGGTGCCGTACATGGACAGTTCCGGCGTGGCGACGCTGGTGGAGGCGATGCAGATCGCGCGGAAGAACGGGACGCGGATGGCGCTGGCGTCGCTCCAGGACAAGGTGCGGTCGATCTTCGAGATCGCGCGGCTGGATACGGTGTTCACGATCCACCCCAGCGCGGAGGCGGCGATCGGGTCGTGAGTCTCGCCTGCGGGCACCGGAGAGGCTTCGCCGCAGATCGACGCAGATAGACGCGGATCAGAGGGGATGGTCTCGGGCCGGGTGCGTGCGGCGCGATCGCTTCTGTTTCCCGGCTGTTCAGCCGCGTTGATGCGCGGTTGCCTGGTTTGGGGGCCGGCCACGAGGAGGTGAGCGGATGGCGGAGCAGGCGACGCGGGAGCCACGGGGGCTGGTGGCGCTGGCCGCGGCGGCGGGGGCGAAACTGCTGGCGCTGTTCGAACTCACCGGCGAGGTGTGGTACCTGCTGGCGGAGATGGTGCGCTGGCTGTGGCGGGCGGCGACGGGGCGGTCGCGGCTGGGGCGGCCGGCGATCGTGTCGCAGATCGTGCGCGTGGGGGTGCGGTCGATCCTGATCATCTCGCTGGTGTCGGGGTGCGTGGGGCTGATCCTCGTGCTGCAGATGGCTCCCCCGCTGGACGACTTCGGGTCCAAGGACCTGGTGGCGAACATCACGGCGGTGGCGGTGCTCCGCGAACTGGGGCCGCTGATCGCGGCGATCGTGCTGACGGGGTTCGCGGGGGCGGCGATCGCGGCGGAGATCGGGACGATGGTGGTGGGGGAGGAGATCGAGGCGCTGGAGGCGCACGCGCTGAACCCGATCCGTTTCCTGGTGGTGCCGCGGGTGCTGGCGACGGTGATCAGCATGGGGTGCCTGGCGGTGATTGCGGACCTGGTCGCTGTTTTCGCGGGGATGTTCACATCGTCGATCGCGCTGGGGATCCCGACGGCGCAGTACATGAGCAACACGCTGGATCAGGTGGAGTCCGTGGACTTCCTGACCGGCGTGGGCAAGGGGCTCGTGTTCGGGCTGCTGATCGGCTCGATCGCGTGCACCAACGGGCTGCGCGTAACCGGTGGGGCGGCGGGCGTGGGTCAGGCGACGACGGGGACGGTGGTGCAGTCGGTCGTGGCGATCATCGTCGCGGACCTGATCTTCACGTCGATCTTCTATTCGCTGGGGCTTGTGTAGCAGGCATCAGGCACCAGGCGATAGGCACGAGAAGATGCGCGAGGCTAAACGTGTGCCATCGCGTCCTCCATTGCCCAGTGCCTGGTGCTTGGCCACCTCAGCGCCGGTAGCCCAGCGGGTTCTGAATCAGGTTGTAGATCTCGCGCAGCGTCGTCATGCCGACGAAGCCAACGACGGTCAGCGCGGTGAGGATGAAGCCGCCGCTGGTGTAGCCCTGGCCGAACATCCAGGCGCAGGCGTAGAGGGCCAGCCATAGCGCGCCGTAGCGGGAGACCTTTTCGGCGGCGCGGGCGCTGCGGCCGTGGGTGCGGACCTTCTGCCACGCCCAGAGCGCAAAGAGGCCGGCCAGCACGGCCGGGCCCAGGGCCGCGCTGGGGCTGACCCACTCGGGCCAGAGCGTGCCGGAGCGGCGGTAGGCGAAGAAGAACATCACCGCGCTCCAGAAGGCCCAGCCGGCGACGGCCGTCGCGGCGGCGCGGCGGCTGATGAGCGGGACCTTGCGGCCGTAGATGTGGGCCGCGGTGGCGACCAGGAGCGAGTGGGTCATCACCAGCCAGACCGGCCACACGAACCTGAGGTTCAGGTTCGGCGTGACCATCTGCCCGGCGTAGATCAGCCCGAGGACGATCAGTCCGACGGCGGGGACGAAGCGGCCGGCGCCGTTGAAGAACAGGATCGCCCCGGCGATCAGGAGCGTCAGCACGACCGAGCCGATGCCCAGGACCGCCGCGCCCAGGACCGCGGCGATGAACGTGCAGACCACGAGCGTGATCGCCGAGCCGATGGTCAGCCGCCCCGACGGCAGCGGGCGGTCGGGGTGCAGGGCGCGGTCGCGCCGGAAGTCGAGCACGTCGTTGAGGGCGGCGGCGTAGGCAAAGAGCCCCAGGGCGTTGACGGCCCCGCCCAGCAGGAGGGCCCAGAGGGGGAGCGTCCGCAGGGCCTCGGTTCCCGGCTCCAGCGGCGGGGCGGTGACTGCGGCCGCGTCGGCGGGGTCGAGCCCGGGCGGGGTGGCCGCGGCCCGCGTCCAGAGGATCACGAACCACACGTTGGCGACCGAGGCGAAGGCGGTGGTCACCCTCGTCAGTTGCAGGATCGGGGCCAGGCGGAGCATCGCCCGTCGCATGGGGGCCATGGTACGGACCCGCCGGGCGCACGGCGGGCCGGCGTGCCGGGTGGACGGGAAACGGACCCCGCCCGGATCTACCATCGCCGGTCGATGGCGAGAACGACGTCAGACAAGCGAGCGGCCGGGCGCCCTTCCCCCCCGGCGGTGGCGGTGGTCGTCAGCCGGTACAACGGCTCGGTGACCTCGCGCCTGCTGGAGGGGGCGTTGGGGGCCTACCGCGCGGCGGGGGGGGATGAGCGGACCGTCACGGTGGTCGATGCCCCGGGCTCGTTCGAACTGGTCGCGCTGTGCAACGCCGCGGCGAGGACCGGGCGGTTCGGCGCGGTCGTCGCCCTGGGGTGCATCATCAAGGGGGAGACCGAGCACGACCGCTATATCGCCCACGCCGTGTCGGAGGGGCTGGCGCGCATCACCGTGGAGACCGGCGTGCCGATCGCCTTTGGTGTGCTGACCGTGAACACGCCGGAGCAGGCCCGCGAGCGGGCCGGGGGCGCGGTGGGGAACAAGGGCGCGGAGGCGATGGACGCGGCCCTGGTGACGGCGGCCGGGATCCGGGCGCTTGAGGAGGGGACTGTTCTGCCGCGGTACGCCGCATCGCTGCCGGACAAGGCCGGGGCCAATGGCGCGGTCCGCCGGCGGGTTGTCGGCCGCGGGGCAGCGCGACGGAGGGGGACTCGCTGATGGCTACGCCGCGTGACATCCGGCGTCTGGCGTTTCAGGCGCTCTTCCAACTCGACGCCCGCGCGGGGGCGAGCGCGGATGCGGCGCTGGTGCGCGAGTCGCTCGACGACGCCGAGGGGTTCACCCCGGCGGAGCGCGACCGCGCCTTCAAGATGGCGGTGGAGGCGTACGCGGCTCGCAAGGCCGCGGACGAGGAGTTCGCGCGGCTGGCGCCGGCGTGGCCGGCGCACCGGCAGGCCGCGGTGGACCGCGCGATCCTGCGTCTGGCGCACTGGGAGATCACTTCCGGCAAGACGCCGCCAAAAGCCGCGGTGAACGAGGCCGTGGAACTCGCCAAGGCGTTCAGCACGGAGAAGTCGCCGAGTTTCATCAACGGCCTGCTCGACAAGGTCCTCAAGCGAGTGCTCGCGGAGCGTGCCGCGGCGGCTCCGGCGAGCGCGGGGGCGGCCGATGCGCCGGCTCCCGGTCCGGCTGGAGAGGGGGCGTAGGTCGTGGCGTTCTTCAAGTCCGTCCTGGGCAAACTGAAGGAAGGGCTGGCCAAGACCCGCGAGGTCTTCGTCGGCGGCATCCGCACGATGCTCAGCGGGCGGAAGCTCGACGAGCAGTTGATTGAAGAACTGCGGATGCAACTGCTCGCGGCGGATGTGGGGGTTGAGGCGACGGAGCGGCTGGTCGCGGGCGTCCGCGCGGATTACCTCGCCGGGAAGATGACCCGCGGCGAGGATGTGCTGGACTATCTCAAGCGCGAGATCAAGGCGATGTGGCCGGAGGCGGACCGGCGGCTGCGCGAGGCCCCGGCCGGGCAGCGACCGACGGTCATCCTCGTCACCGGTGTCAACGGCGCCGGCAAGACGACGAGCATCGCCAAGTTGTGCTGGATGCTCCGCAAGCAGGGGCGCAGCGTGCTGCTGGCGGCGTGCGACACGTTCCGCGCGGGGGCGGTGCGGCAACTGGAGATCTGGGGGGAGCGCCTGGGGGTCGAGGTCGTCAAGGGGCAGCAGGGGGGCGATCCGGCGTCGGTGGCGTTCGACGCGTGCAAGGCCGCGCTCAGCCGCGGGGTCGATGTGCTGATCATCGACACGGCGGGGCGGCTGCACACGCAGGACCCGCTGATGCGCCAACTCACCAAGATCCGCACGGTGGTGAACAAGCAGATCCCGGGCGCCCCGCACGAGACGCTGCTGGTGCTCGACGCCACCAGCGGGCAGAACGCCCTCCGCCAGGCGGAGGAGTTCTCCAAGGCGGCCGACGTGACCGGCATCATGCTGGCCAAACTCGACGGAACGGCCAAGGGGGGGATCATCATCGCGATCCGGTCGGCAACAAACATCCCCGTGAAGTTCGTCGGCCTGGGGGAGCGGCCGGAGGACATCGAGCCGTTCGACCCCGAGTCGTTCGTCGAGGCGATCTTCGAGATCTGAGGGCGGCAGACCCCTCTGCACCGGGGAGCCGGCGCGAGGTTTCGGGCCGAGGGGAGCCTCACCCGGCCGCGGCGGATACGCTGTGATCGCCCATGGCGTCCGCCCACGACGGCCACCGTGCTTCCGAGATCAGCATCCCCGCGCGTGTGTGGGACCGGGTCGTCGCCGTCATGGAGCGACTGGCTTCCAGCCGCGATCTGGACGAGGTGCTGGGGCTGATCATCGACTCGATGCGGGACTGCCTCGGGGCCGACCGCGCGACGGTCTTCCAGTACGACCCGGGGACGCACGAACTGTTCGCGACGCGGGCTCACGGGGTGGACCGGTCGCTGCGGTTCAGCGCCGATCTGGGGCTCGCCGGGGAGGCAGCGCGGACCAAGCAGATTGTCAACGTGCCGGACTGCTACGCCGACCCGCGGTTCAACCGCGACGTGGACCGGCAGACCGGGTACCACACGCGGTGCCTGCTGGCGGTGCCGCTGGTGAGTTTCGACGGCGGGCTGGAGGGGGTGGCGCAGGTCCTCAATCGGGCCGACGAGGGGGCGCCGGCTTTCGGGCCCTTCGACGAGACGATCGCGCGGGCGCTGGCCTCGCAGGCGGCGATCGCGATGCGCCGCGCGAGGCTGCTGGAGGCCGAGCGGCGGAAGAACAAGATGGAGGCGGACCTGAACGTCGCGCGCGAGATGCAACTGGCGACGTTCCCCGCCGCCTTGCCCCTGATCCCGGGGTTTGACATCGCGGCGAGCAACCGTCAGGCGGACGAGACCGGGGGAGACACGTTCGACGTCGTGGGCCTGGGGGACAACGGCGGCGGGCGCGGGGCCCTGCTGCTGATGGCCGACGCCACGGGGCACGGGATCGGCCCGGCGCTGGCGGCGACGCAGGTGCAGGCGATGCTGCGGATGGCCGCGCGGCTGGGCACGCCCGTGGAGCACGCGGCGACGCACCTCAACACGCTCATGTGCGATGCCCTGCCCGTGGGGCGGTTCGTTACGGCGTTCATCGGGACGCTCGCCGGGCCGGGGGATGGGCGGAACGGCGCCGTGGGGACGGTGCGGTACGTGGCGGCGGGGCAGGCGCCGGTGGTCGTCGTGCGTGCGGACGGGTCGTACGAGGCTCGCGACGCGACGATCCTCCCGCTGGGTGTGGATCCGTGGCCGGAGCCGCCGAAGCCCGAGACGGTCACGCTGGAGCCGGGCGATGCGCTGGTGCTGCTGAGCGACGGGTACTACGAGTACATGAATCACGCGCAGCGCCCCTTCGGCGTGGAGCGAGCCGTGGCGGCGGTGCGCGAGGCGCTGACGCGGCACCGGGGGGCGGAAGGGGTCGCTGCGGCGGTGATCGCGTCGGTCGACGCGGCCCTCGCGGCGTACGCGGCCGGGTGCGGGGGGGGAGCGCCGCAGGACGACCAGACGGCGCTGATCGTGGTCCGGCGGGCGTAGGCCCGGAAGCGGGTGGCCGCATGAACGACGTGATCGTCATCGGCGTCGGCGCGATGGGCTCCTCGGCCTGCATGCACCTGGCGCAGCGGGGAGCACGCGTGCTGGGGCTGGAGCGGCACGCGATCCCCCACGACATGGGGAGTTCCCACGGCCATTCGCGGATGATCCGGCTGGTGTACTCGGAGCACCCGGACTACGTGCCGTTGCTCCGACGGGCGTACGAACTGTGGCACGCCCTGGAAGAGGCGACCGGGCGGTCGCTGCTGCGCGTGACGGGCGGGATCTACATGGGCCCGCCGGAGGGGGAGTTCATCGCGGGGGCGCGGCGGGCCGCGCAGGCTCACTGGCTGGATCACGAACTGATCGACCGCGCCGAACTGGGCCGCCGGTTCCCGCAGTTTCGCGTGCCGGAGTCGTTCGCGGGGTTCTGGGAGCCGTCGGCGGGGTACCTGATCCCGGAGGCGGTGATCGCGGCGCAGGCCGAGGCGGCCCTGCGGGCAGGGGCCGTGCTGCACGCCCACGAGTCGGCGCTGGACTGGGCGCCGGACGGCGCTGGGTACCGGGTCCGGACGACTCGCGGCGTCTACACGGCCGGGCGGCTGGTCTTCTGCGGCGGGGCGTGGGCTGGGAAACTCGTGGCGGACCTCGGCGTGGGAGTCGTGGCGACGCGGCAGGTGCTGGGGTGGGTGTGGCCGCGGCGACCGGACCTGTTCGAGGCGGGGCGGTTGCCGGTGTGGGCGATCGACGCTCCGCAACTGGACCCGCCGGGGTTGTACTACGGCTTCCCGATGGCTGGGGAAGTGCCGGGGTTCAAGGTCGCCCGGCACGCGCCGGGGCGGGCGGTCGATCCCGATGTCGTTGACCGCAAGGACGTTGCGCTCGCGGACGAGGCGGAGGTGCGGGCGGTGCTCCGCTCGTGCATCCCGGATGCGGACGGTCCGTTGCTGGCGCTGCGGACGTGTCTGTACGAGAACTCACCCGATGCGCACTTCATCATCGACCGGCACCCGGCGCACCCGGGGGTGACGGTGGCGTGCGGGTTCAGCGGTCACGGGTTCAAGTTCGCGTCGGTGGTGGGGGAGGTGCTGGCCGACCTGGCGCTCGAAGGGCGGACGCGGCACCCGATCGGCTTTCTTGGACTCGGCCGCTTCGGGAAGCCGGCGGCGGGGGAGCGGGCCTGATCGGCCGGGAATTGCTGTTTTTTCGGGCTCCTGTGAGTTGAACGCCGACGGAAAAGACGCTACAAAGCCGGGCTCACGGAGGCGTCGGCAAACCCGGTGGGGGGGGTGGGGGACGCCAAAGGAATGGAGATGGCGATGGCCAAAACGATGAAGAAGAAGACGGCGGGCAAGGGCGGCATGAACGGGACGCGGTCGGCCGGCAAGCCCAAGAAGATCACCGCGGCCTCGAAGCCCCGCACCAAGAGCGAGCTGTACAGCACGATCGCGGAGGCGACCGAACTCACCAAGAAGCAGGTCGCGTCCGTCTTCGACACGCTGGGGCAGGTGCTCGCGGCCGACCTTGCCAAGGGCCACGTGGTCAACGTCGGCGGCCTGATGAAGGTCACCGTGACCCGCAAGCCCGCGACCAAGGAGCGCGAGGGCATCAACCCCTTCACGGGCGAGAAGCAGATCTTCAAGGCCAAGCCCGCCCGCAACGTCGTCAAGGTCCGCCCGCTGAAGACCCTCAAGTCGATGGTCTGAGGCGACCAGCAGCGTGACCTGCCCCGCCGGGCTCAGAAATGAGCGTCGGCCGGGCGAGCCAGGTCCCCGCCGCGACACCGCCGAGCGTCCGACTCACGTCGGCCGGTCGGCCTGCCGCGGCGGGTTGTCGTTTTGGACCTCGGGGACGGCGATGCCCAGCATCGCCGCCAGCGCGGGGAGGATTCGGCCCGAGAGGCCGGTCAGCGCGATGTCCACCACGCCGGTGGCGGGCGTCGGGTCGCGGTTGATCTCGATCGTCACGGCGCCGCGGCTGCGGGCCTCGTCGATGAAGCCCGCCGCGGGGTAGACGACGGCGCTGGTTCCGATCGAGATGAACAGATCGCAGGCGGCGATGGCCCGCTGCGCCGCGTCGATCGCCTCGGCCGGGAGCGCCTCGCCGAACCAGACGACGCAGGGGCGGAGCAGGCCGCCGGCCGCGGATTTGGGCGGGAACCCGGTCATCGGCTCCGGCGGCGGCGTGATGCGCTCGCCGGTGCGCGTGCAGCGCCATTCGAGGATCGTGCCGTGCAGTTCGACGACGCCGGTGCTGCCGGCTCGCTGGTGGAGCCGGTCCACGTTCTGCGTCAGAAGCGTGAACGACCGTTGCTCCGCCTCGGCGCGGCGCTGGAGCGCCGCCAGCGCGAAGTGGCCGGCGTTGGGCTTGCAGCCCAGGACCATCTGCCGCCGCCAGTCATACCAGCGGGTCACCAGCGCGGGGTCGCGTGCGAAGGCCTCCGGCGTGGCCAGTTCATGCGGGTCGTACTTCGCCCACAGGCCGGTCATCGCGTCGCGGAAGGTCGGCACACCGCTCTCGGCGCTGGCTCCGGCGCCGGTGAGCACGACGATCGAGCGGGCGCTGCCCAGCGCCGCGGCGGCGGCTCGCATGCGCGGATCGGCGGGATCGGGGTTGTTCACGGGGCGCCCTCCGAGGGGATGTGCATCTCGCAGCCCGGGAGCGCGACGACCTGACCCTCGCTCGTGCGGACGACGGGGAGGCCGTCATCGGAGAGGCCGACGAGCGTGCCGCGAATGGGAGCCCCGCCGGGGAGGCTCAGCGTGACAGGCCCACCGAGGCCGAAGAGACGTTCACGGGTCAGAGACAGGGCTGCGGCCGTGTTCGGCTCGTTGAGGGCGGCCAGCAGGCGGGCGCACAGGTCTTCGCGCAGGTCGTCGAGGTCAACCTCCCGGCCGAGCCGGTCCAGCAACGACGTCGGCTCGCGGCGCAGGCCAACGGGGAGGAGGGCCGCGGGGAAGTTCGCGTTGACGCCGACGCCGATCAGCGCCCACGTCCCGCCGGCGGGATGTCGGACGGTTTCGCTCAGGACGCCGAGGATCTTGCGCCCGTCGACGAGCACATCGTTGGGCCACTTGAGGCGGACGCCGGCGGCTCCATCCGGGCCTCCCTCGCAGACGCGCACCATCGCCGCCAGGCACGCAGCGCCGACGCGCAGGCCGAGGGTCTGGAGGCTGTCGAGCGCCGAACCGACGGGGGAGACGAGCGTCATCCACAGCCCGCCGCGGGGGCTGCTCCACGGGCGGCCGTGGCGGCCGAGGCCACCGGTCTGCTCCGCAGCGATGTAGAGCACGGGGCCATCATGGGCGCCGATGGCCCCGGACCGGATCTGCCGCCGCGCGTGCAGGTTCGTCGAGTCGAGGACGTCGAATCGCTCGAGCCGCACGGGCGGCAGTGGGGGATTCATTGGCCCGCCTCCGGTGCGCCCTCCTGACGACTGGCGTCGGTGCGGTCGGCGATCGTTTCGAGGCCGTCGAGGACGCCCTCGATGGCATTGAGGACACCGTCGTACATCGGCAGGGCCCGCTGGAGTTCCGGGGCGTCGTTGCGCTCGATCGCCCGCGCCAGCGCGGGGAGGACCCACGCGGCATAGCCGGAGTCCTCGTCCGTCGCGGCCTGGAGGTTGCGGAACCACGGACGCCCGGGGATTCCCTGCGGCCGGATCCACGCGCGGTCGAGGGCCATGAGCAGGCGGTTGGTCTGGCCGAGTTGGCTGTCAGCGAGGTCGCCGCGAGCAACGGCGGCGAGGAGGCGGGCCTCGACGGCCGCGGCACGCTGGGCGATGCGGCCGGCTCGCGAGTCCAGGTCGGCGAGTTCGCGGGCCGTGACCACGCGGCCGTCGGGGGAGGTCGAGGGCGTGAGGATGGATGGCTTGCCGCGGGCGGCGCTGCGATCGGTGAGTTGCATCAGCGCGCGGCGCATGTCGACGAGCGGGCGGGCCGGATCCAGCGGCAGCATCGGGGCGCATGCCAGCCGCGCGGCGATGGCGTTGGTCATGCGCGTGACCATCAGGGCGGGCTCGTAGTCCGGGCCGACGACCTTCCAGTACCACTGGAGCGTGTCGCGCGTCGTGTGCCAGGCGGTCCCCGGCGAGCCGCCTGCGCCGAGCCCCGCGGAGGGGACGAGCGTGTGGCAGAGGAAGCCGACGTGGTCCGATCCGCCGCCGACGTCGCCGAAAAGGGGCAGGCCGGGGATGCGTGGATCGGGGGCACGCGCGAGCCACGCGTCGAGGACGGTCCGGTCCGGCGCGCGGGCCTGGGGCGTGACGCGGGCGCAGTCGGCGATCAGCCGGCGGAGCGAGGGGGAGGCGGAGGCGCCGAAGTCCGGGCCCATCGACGCCATGTCGAGGTTGATGTACGCGACGGCGGAGGTGAAGAGCCGGTCACGGTTGGCCTCGACCCACTCGACCGAGCCGATGATGCCGAACTCCTCCGCGCCCCAGGCCGCAAAGACGATGCTGCGGTCGGGCCTGTGCCCGGCCCGCGCCTGCTCCGCGAAGCAGCGGGCCGATTCGAGCACGACGATCGTGCCCGCGAGCGGATCGGAGGCCCCGAAGCCCCACGCATCGTGGTGCGAGCCGACGATGACCATCTGGTCCGGGTGCTTCTCGCCGCGGAGCGTGCCGAGGATGTTCCAGGTTTGCGTGATCTCCCGCTTCTGCTCGACGTGGACGCGGACCTTCGGGCCGCCCTCGCCGCCGGTGAGGCGGTAGGGGAGCGGGAGCCCGCCCTGCCACCCCTGCGGCACGGCCGGGCCCTTCATGCGCGCCAGGATCTCCTTCGCCGCGGCCCAGCCGACGGGCTGGACGGGGATTGTCGGCAGGTCCACGGATTTGGGGTCCTGGCGTTTGGCGTCCTTCGTCGCCTCGACGAACGGGGTGAGGGGGTCGCCGGAGTACGGGAGCGTGGCGACGCCGCCGCGTTGGATGCACGTTTCGGTCTGGTACCCGCCTTCGGGGTACATCAGGCCTTTCATGTACCCGGTGTCGGCCGGGTCGGTGAAGATGACCACCGCGGCGGCGCCGGCGGCCTGGGCGAACTTGACCTTGTACCCGCGGAAGTTGCCGCCGTAGCGGGCGAGGACGACCTTGCCGCGGACGTCGATCCCCAGTTCGGCGAGTTTCTCGAAGTCGGCCTTGGTGCCGTAGTTGGCGTAGACGACCTCGGCCGTGACGTCGCCGGAGCCGGACCACGCGTTCCAGCCAGGCCACAGTTCCGGGTTCTCAGTGAAGGTGTCGCCGTCGATCGGGCTCTCTTTGATTCCCAGCGGGGTGCGAGTCCCGTCCGCGTCGATCACCTCGAGCGTGGCGGCGACCGGTCGGCAGAGGTAAACCCAGATCTCGTGTCGCTCAACCTCCAGTCCCATCCCCTCGAAGGCCGCGGCGATCCGCTCGACGGTGCGGCGGTCGCCGTCGGTGCCGGCGACGTGCGGCTCGCAGGCGAGCAGTTCGTGCCACTGCATGAGCCGCTCGGTGCTGGCGGTCGCGTTGAGGGCGGCCTCGTAGTCGGCGTACGCCTGGCGCTGGTCCGGGGGCCAGTGGGCCAGCGCGGGGAGCGGTTCGGGAGCCTCGCTCTGAAGCGGCTGATGGGCGCCCGCCGTCGCGGCGGCCAGGGTGAGCGTGGACAGGGCGCAGGTCGCGGCGAGCGTTCGCATGTGAGAGGTTCGGATCAGGACGCCGCGGGGTTCGGCGTGGGCGGGGGGGCTGGGGAGGGCGCGGCGAGCCGCTCCCGGTGGAACGCCCGCACGGAGCGTACGGCCTCGCCGACAAACACGGCGGCGAAGCCCAGCAGGGCGACCCCGACGATGCCGTTCATCACCACCGGGTTCATCCCCTTCGCGGTCCAGATCTCGCCCGCGACGGCCGCGCGGCCGGCCTGGAAGATCTGCAGGGCCAACGCCGTCAGGGTGATCGTCATCACGAAGGCGGTGGGGAGCGCGGTGTACCAGCAGCGCTTGCCGGATCGGTACAGCCAGACGGTGATCCCCAGCAGCGTCAGCGAGGCGAGGAGTTGGTTGGAGGTGCCAAAGAGCGTCCAGAAGAGCAGGTACGAGCCTCGCTCGGCGACAAGGAGGATCAGCAGCGGCACGCCCGCCGTGGCCCCCGCGGCGATCGCGCCCGCCAGGCGGCCGGTGGTCCCGGTGAGTTCCTGGAGCAGGTAACGCCCGAGGCGCGTCGAGACGTCGAGCGTGTCGAAGATGAACGTCGCGACGGCCATGGTGCCGAAGGTCGTCGCGACAAAGAGCATCTCCGCGCCCCCGCCGGTGAAGACGGTGATGAAGCGGGCCAGCCCCTCGCCGTAGATCGCCCCCGGGGGCTTCGGTCTGGTGATCCCGTCGGCGCCCGTGATCTGCAGGTCGGCCTGCGTCGCGACCATGACGGTGGCCAGCGCGATCACGGCGACGAACCCTTCGAGGAGCATCGCTCCGAACCCGATGGGCTTGCAGTGGGACTCCTTGGCGATCTGGCGCGAGGTCGTCCCGCCGCAGACCAGCCCGTGGAACCCCGAGCAGGCGCCGCAGGCGATGGTGACGAAGAGGAAGGGGAAGATCAGGCTCGTCAGGTTCGGCGCGTTCTCGCCACCCGCGAAGAAGGCGCCGTAGTCGGCCAGCGGCTTGGTCGCCGGCTGCTGCACGGTGAAGTTCCCCGCCAGCAGGCCGAGCACGCCGACGGCGATCGCCAGGTACAGCACGAACCCACCCAGGTACCCCCGCGGCTGCTGAAGCAGCCACAGCGGCACGAGCGAGGCGACGAAGCAGTAGGCGAGGATCGCGACCTCCCAGGTCCCGATGTCGAAGACCAGCACGGTCGAGATGCGCGTCCCGAGGTAGATCACGCCGAGCGTGGCCGGCACGAAAATGAGGGTCGAGAGCCACATCGGCGGCCTGAGGAAGTGCTGCACCAGCCCCATCACCAGGGCCAGCCCCAGGTACATCACCGACGCCGCGGCGACCGCCCCACCCCGGTTCGCCACGCCCTCGATCCCTTCGATCTCCCCCGAGACGCCGACGAACGTCGCGGCGGTGACCTCGGTGAAGGCCACGATGACATACAGCAGCGCCAGCCAGATGAAGCCGACCATGCAGAGGTAAGCCCGCCGGCCGAGGTGGCACCGGGCGATCTCGGCGACGGAGTGGGCTCCGTGTCGGATGGAGGCGACCAGCGCCGAGAAGTCGTGCACCGCCCCGATGAAAATGACCCCCAGCCCGATCCACAGCAGGCAGGGCAGCCACCCGAACGCGAGGCAGGCCAGGATCGGCCCGACGATCGGCCCCGCGGCGGCGATCGCCGAAAAGTGCTGCCCCATGAGGTAGAACGGCCGGGTGGGGACGAAATCCACACCATCGTTCCTGATGGTGGCCGGGGTGGCGTTGGCGTCGTCGAGGTTGTACTGGCGGGCGATGAAGGAGCCGTAGAGGAGGTACCCGGCGGTCAGGAGGGCGATGACCAGGAGGGAGAGGAGCAGGAGGCTCATGCGCAAGAGCGTACCGGCGGGGGACCGGTCCTGTCACGCGCCCCGTTTCCGCTGTCCGCGGGCGTGACCCGGACCTTCTGGCGGGGCGCTTCCGGGTCGAAAGCCATGCGTTATGCTGGTTCGATACGTCCCTGTTCCCCGTCAGCGGGGCCGGACCCATCCTCATTGGCGTTCATGTCTGAATCACGCCTGTCTTGAACGCCCTGGAGTAATCCCACCCCGCCGTCGCCTCCAGCGCCGCGATGAGTTCCTCGCGTGTCCGGTGCGGCTCGATGATCCGGTCCACCCAGCCGCGCGCAGCGCCGTGGCGGATGTCGGCCTGCTCGGTGTAACTGGCATGGATCGCCGCGTAGATCTGCTTGTGCGTCTCGGGGTCGATTGTCTCGCCCTTGCGCTTGCGGGAGGCCTCCTCGATCGTCGTCAGCACGCCGGTCGCCTGGTTTGCCCCCATGACAGCGCACTTGGCGCTGGGCCAGGCGAACGAGAGGAACTGGTCGAAGGCGCGGCCGCACATCGCGTAGTTCCCCGCGCCGTACGACCCGCCGAGGATCACCACGATCTTGGGGACGATGGAGTTGCTCATCGCGTTAACCATCTTCGCCCCGGCGCGGATGATCCCGCCCTGCTCGCTGTCGCGCCCGACCATGAATCCGGTCGTGTCGTGCAGGAAGATCAGCGGGATCTTCCGCTGGTTGCAGTCCATGATGAACCGGGCCGCCTTGTCCGCCGAGTCGTCGTAGATCACGCCGGGCATCTGGACCGATTTGGTCGGCCCCGCCTTGCCGCCGGGCATCGTGCGCTGCACGAGTTTCTTCTGGTTGGCGACGATGCCGCACGCGCGGCCGCCGATCTTCGCGTAGCCGCAGACGATCGTCTGGCCGTACTCGGCTTTGTACTCGTCGAAATCCGGGGCGAGGGACGTGTGGCCGTCGCTGTTGGGGACGCCGCGCGCGTCCACGATCGTCTCAATGATCTCGCGCACGTCGTACTGAGCGCCGGGCTTGTCCGTGAAGACCTCGTAGACGCGCTGCGGGTCCTGCGCCGCCGAGAGGATGGACCGGCCTCCTCCGGCGCCTGCGGGCGGGTACTTCTCCACCAGCGACCGCAGCCGCCGGATACACGCCTCGTCGTCCGGTTCGCGGAAGTCGATCGTCCCGCTGATCTGCGCGTGCATCTGGGCGCCGCCCAGTTCCTCGTCGGTGACCTCCTGCCCGATCGCCGCCTTCACCAGCGCCGGCCCGGCGAGGTACAGCCCGCTCCCCTCGGTCATCAGCAGCGTGTCGCACAGCACCGGCAGGTACCCGCCGCCGGCGACGCAGTACCCCATGATCGCCGCGATCTGCGGGATCCCCTCGGCGCTGATGACGGCGTTGTTGCGGAAGATGCGGCCGAAGTCGTCCGTGTCCGGGAACACGTCCTCCTGCAGCGGCAGGAAGACGCCGGCGCTGTCCACGAGGTAGATCAGCGGCAGGCGGGCCATCGTCGCGATCGTCTGGGCCCGGATGATCTTCTTGCATGTCATCGGGAAGAACGCGCCGGCCTTCACCGTCGCGTCGTTGGCGATGATCATGCACAGCCGGCCCTGCACCGGCCCGATTCCCGTGACGACCCCCGCGGCCGGTGCGCCCCCATGCTCCTCGTACATGCCGTACGCGGCCCAGAGCCCCAGTTCCTGGAACCGCTTGGGATCGTCCACCAGCCTGTCGATCCGCTCGCGCGCTGTCAGCCGACCCTTCTCGTGCTGGCGCTCGATCGCCTTCGGCCCGCCGCCGAGGCGCAGCGTGTCTTCGGTCTTACGGAACTGCTCGACCAGTTCGCGCAGCGGGTTGGTCGTGGGCGAATGGGGGGGAGGAGGGGCCGGGGTGGGGGAGTGGGCCATAGGGGTCTCGTGAAACCGGGTGATGCGTCTGCTGATGGTCCGCCGCGCGGAGGCAGGAAGGGTATCGCTCACGTCGCTTGCTGCTCCGCCGCGGCCGTCGGGAAAAGTGGGCCTCAGCACGCCCCGGTATACTGGCCGCCGCTGTGGCACGGCCTTTCAGGCCGTGGCCTCCTCCTGGCTCCTCACTCCCCCTGCATTCCCGCGCGGCCGGCTGCGTCCATTCACCTCCGAAGGAAGTCCGCCATGTCCCGCTCCCTCTTCGCCCGCCTTGCCGCCCGGTACGGTCCCAAGGTTGATCCCGCGCAGCGCCGCGAGTTCCTCCGCGCGACGCTCGCCGCCTCGGCGGGGCTGCTGGTCTCGTCCGGTCCGGCGTCGGCGCTGCTGCGGCGGCCGGCGCTGGCGGGCAAGCGCGTCGTTGTCGTCGGCGCCGGCTTCGGCGGCCTGGCGTGCGCGTACGAACTGCGGAGTCTCGGGTACGACGTCGCCGTGATCGAGGCCCGCGCCCGCGTCGGCGGGCGCGTCCTGAGTTTCTCCGACTTCGTCCCGCGCAAGAACGTCGAAGGCGGCGGCGAACTCATCGGCTCCAACCACCCGACCTGGGTCACGTACGCCGAGAAGTTCGGCCTGGAGTTCCTCGACGTCACCGAGGCCGAGGACGCCGAGTTCCCCATCATTCTCGGGGGCAAGCGGCTCACGGCCGCCGAGTCCGAGGCGCTGTACGAGGAGATGGACGCCGCGTGCCAGCGACTCAACGAACTCGCCGCGCCGGTCAACGCCGATGAGCCGTGGCTGACCGACGACGCCGAGGCCCTGGACGGCCGCACGACCGAGGCGTGGATCAACACCGTCGAGGGCCTGAGCGACCTGGGTCGGGCGGGGCTGACGGTCATGTTCACGGCCGACAACGGCCAGCACGTCGCCCGCCAGAGCCTCCTGGGCAACCTCACGCAGATCAAGGGCGGCGGCCTGGAGAAGTACTGGACCGAGAGCGAGGTCTACCGCTGCAGGGGCGGGAATCAGCAACTGGCGTTCAAACTGGCGGAAGGGATCGGCGCCTCGCGGATCGAACTGCGCCTGCCGGTTGTGTCGATCGAGGACAAGGACAGCACGGCGGTGGTCACCTGCCGCGACGGCCGCAGGATCGAGTGCGACGATGTGGTCCTCGCGGTGCCGCCGAGCGTGTGGGACAGGATCGAGTTCCGCCCGGCGCTGCCGAATGTGCTTCGGCCGCAGATGGGGTGCAACCTCAAGTACCTCGCCGCGCTCAAGGGGCGCTACTGGAAGAGCGCCGGTCTCGCCCCCGACAGCCTGACCGACGGCGACGTCAGCATGACCTGGGAAGGCACCGACAACCAGCCGGGGGACGACGGCGCGAGTTTGCACTGTTTCTCCGGCGGTCCGGCCGCCGAGGCCTGCCGCGCGAGGGACCCCCAGGCCCGCGATCGCGCGTACGCGGAGACGCTCGAGTCGATCTACCCCGGGTTCAGGTCGAACTTTATCCAGGGCCGCTTCATGGACTGGCCGGGTGAGCAGTGGACGGGGGCGGGGTACGCCTTCCCCGCCCCGGGCGAGGTCACCAGCGTCGGCCCACACCTCCGCAGGGGCCTGGGCAGGATCCACTTCGCCGGCGAGCACGCGTGCTACCAGTTTGTTGGGTACATGGAGGGCGCGCTGCACTCGGGTGTGAGTCTGGCCCGACGGCTGGGGCGGCGCGACGGGCTGGTGCGCTAGGAGTGTCGTCCTCGCCTGTGTGTCAGTCCACATTTGAGCCGGCACAAAGCGGAGTCAGGTATTGAACCGCCGCCGGCTTTCGGTAGATTGAAGCCAGTTCCGGGCAACCCGGCAGCAACGGGCTCGCCGCGTGGCGGGCGTCTTTGCTCTTGCACTGCCGCGGCTCTTGCCCGCACGGGAGCGATGCCATGAAGATTCTGTCCGCGGTTCTTGCATCGGCGCTGGCGGCCTCCGCCGCCAGCGCACAGGTCCCGGCGCTCATGGTTGTTGACAGCGGCGCCGACCGGGTCATGCTCTTCAGCAAAGTTGATGGGTCGCTCATCGACGCGAACTGGATCACGGATGCCGACGCCGTCGGCTGGGTCTTCACCACGCCCAAGGAAGCGATCTCGGTCGGCTCCGAGGTGTGGGTCTCAGACCAGGTCGCCGACGCGATCCACCGCTTCGACGCCGTGACGCGCGAGTATGTGGGCAGCATCACGACGATGCCCAGCGGCGCGCTGCTGGACAACATCCGCGGCATGGGCTTCGACGGGACGACCGTCTACCTCACGCAGTTCCACGGCACCACCACCAACCGGGGTGTCGTCATGTTCGCCACCGACGGCACGCCGGTGGGATTCTTCCCCGTGCCGACGAGTTCGTGGAGCTGGTTCGACGTCGAGCCCTTCGAGGGCGACCTGCTGATTTCCTCCAGCTCGACCAACGACGTGCGCCGCTACACGACCGACGGCGCGCCGGTTTCCGTCTTCGCGCCGGGGATCACCTTCGCGCAGCAGGTCTCTCGCCAGGCGGACGGGAGCATCATCACCGTTGCGTCGATCGCCGCCGCGGGTGTCGAGGGCGTCTACCACTTCAACGCCGACGGGACGCTGCGCCGGTTCATCGACACCGAGAACCTCAAGCAGCACATCGGCGAGCAGGTGCCCCGCGGGGCGTATCAACTCGACGACGGCGGCTACCTGATCGCCACCGACCGGGGCGTTTACAAGGCCGTCGAGGTCTCCGAGGGCTTCTTCAGCTTCGAGGCGATGTTCGCCGGGGCAGATGCGCAGTTCATCAACCCGCTCGAGATCGGCGGGACCGGGTGCCCGGTGGATTGGAACGGCGACGGCGATGTCAACTCCAGCGACATCAGCGCCTTCTTGACCGGTTGGCTCGCCAGCCTCCAGGACAGCACGCTGGATGCGGACTTCAATGACGACCTGACGGTGAACTCGTCGGACATCAGCGCCTTCCTCACGGCCTGGCTCCAGGCCCTGACGGACGGGTGCTGAGCCGACATCGCGGCATCAGCGGATCGAAAAAGAAACACGCCCCGTTGGCCGCAAGCCGCCGGAGCGTGTCGTTTGTATCAGCAGCCTCCGGATCAGAGAGAGAGCGGGGGAGGAGGGGTTAGCACCCCTGCTGCACGGCCTGGAGCCAGGCCGTGAGGAAGGCGCTGATGTCCGAGGAGTTGACGGCGCCGGAGCCGTCGAAGTCCGCGACGAGGTTGGGCTCGGTCACGCTGTCGAGCCACGCCGTCAGGAAGGCGCTGATGTCGCTGGAGTTGACCGTGCCGCTGCCGTCCCAGTCCGCCGGGCAGGCGGTCCCGTCCGAGATCGTTGCGATCCACCCGTCCACGACGAGGCCGAACTCCGGGTGGTCGCGGAAGCCCGTCCCCACGATCGTGCGGCCGTCCGCCGAGACCGCGTTGACGCCGGTGATCTCCCACCCGCTGTAGTCCGCGCCCCCCTCCGTCAGCACCGCCTCGATCGTCCGGAACCCGTGCGTCTCATCCCAGATGAACGGGATCCACCGCGGCCCGCCGATCAGGGCGCCCACCATCACCGACCCGTCCGCGTTCACGCCCCACGGGGTCCCGGACGGGCGGTTCAGTTCCGGCGGAACTTCCAGCAACTCAACCCCGGTCTCGGCACGCCAGCGGAAGACCGACGCCCGCGCCGGCGTGACTCCCAGCGGCGTCGCCACGCGGCCCACAACCGTTGTCCCGTCGGCCGAGATGGCTGTGGCGAGCATGCTGCCGAACTCCGGCGGGATCGGGATCTGCGTGTACCCCTCCCCGTTCTGCCAGATGAACGCCGCGTTCGGCGTTGCGATGACCTCCCCATCATCGTTCATGAACAGCATCAGCGCATCGACCAGGACCGTCTGTCCATCGTCGGAGATGCCGATCGCACGCGAGTACTGCGCGTGCTCCGGCATGCCGAGGTCCTCGATCCCCTCGTCGCGCGTCCACCGGAACGCGTGCGTGACGAGTTCCCCCATGTCGTCGAGAACCGACGAGTAGCCGACCACGACGCCCCCGTCCGCCGACACGTCCACCGACGGCCGACGGCGCCCCGGACCGCACGGAACTGGAGCAGCGCAGGGCCGCGTTCCGCGCCAACGCGTACCTCTTCGGCGTGCACGCCAAACTCCAACTCCGCGCCGACTTCCTGCACCGCTCCGATCAGCCGGGGTTCATGGACATGGTCTCCGTCCGCGGCTTTGTGGACCTGGTGCGGACGCGCGTGGACGTCTCCTGGCCCATCGGCCGCCTCTACTACCGCGACGACGCCGCGGCGATCCACTCGCCGACCCGGCGCGAGCCGATCGACCCGCCGCCGCCCGGCGAGGCCGCAAGCGACGGCCGGGGCATGGTCCCGCTGCTCCGCTCCTTCTGCTCCCACCCGCTCCCGCAGATCTACGAGGCTGTTTCGCCGCAGGGGGCGCCGGAGGCCGTGCTCGAAGGCGGGACGGTCGGCCGCACGGGCGCCGTCACGTGCCTGACCGGCGAACTCTCGCGGGCCCACGCGCCGATCTACCGCGACGACCAGAACCGCTTCGGCGGGATAGCCGTGCGCTGCTTCACGCCCTGCGAGGCCCTGCTCTGCGACCACTACGTGCACCGCGACCTCTTCGGCCGGATGGAGTACAAGACGCTGCGCGTCAGCGAGATGTACCGCTGCGCCACGGGCGACGAGGATCACGATCGCATGCGCCTGCCGATGCCGGAGCGCGTCGTCTTCCTCGGCACCGGACTGGACGTCGTCAGCACGCCGGTTTACGCCCGCCACCGCGAACTGGTCGCGCACGTCTTCGAGCGAACCGGGTGGAACCCCGACGAGTTCTACGTCTACCGCCTCAGCGTCGAGTATCCCGTCACGCCGACGTGCATCTTCGTGCAGCACCCGCTGCTGGAGCGCCCGTCGCAAGCCTGAGGCACGCTACACCGCCGCGACGACCGCCGCACGGATCGCCGCCTGCAACTCCAGCGCCCCCGCCGTCCCGCTGCCCGCGGCGGCCCCCGCGGTAACGCGCACGTCGATCTCCGCCGGCCGCACCGCCTCCACCTCCAGCATCCAGTTCCCGTGGTTCCACGCCGGTGATGCCCCCAGCGCCCGCTGCACCGCCTCGCGCACGCGCCCCAGGTCGGCCGTGCGCGGCAGCGTGACGACCACCGCCGCGCCGACGCCGTCCGCCACGCGAGTCCAGTTCTCGAACATCTTCTCGACGAAGAACGTCACCGGCACAATCAGCCGCCGGCGCTCGCGCGTCAGCAGCACGACGTACGTCGCGGTGATCTCCTCGACCCACCCGAAACGGCCGTCGATCGTCACCGCGTCGCCCAGCCGGATCGGCTCGGTGATCGCGATCTGCACGCCCGCGATGAGATTGGCCAGCACCGGCCTCGCCGCCAGGCCGGCGACAAGCCCCGCGATCCCCGCCGATGCGAGCAGGCTCACGCCGACCTGCCACGCCCGCGGGAAGGTCATGAGCATCACCGAGGCCGCGACGACCCACACCGCGACGACCACGACGCGCCGGACGACGCGCACGCGCGTGCGCACGCTCCGGAGCCGCACGTCTTCGATATCGCGTGCGCCGACCAGTTCGGCGACGCCCAGGTCGATCATCCGTGTCAGCCGCGCCGCCAGCCACGCGAGGGCGGCGATCAGCGCCAGGACCGCCGCATGCCGCATCGGCCCGATGGCGGCCGCGGGACGCGACACCGAAAAGAGCACGATGCACGCCGCCAGCAGCACCGCCGTTGCTTGTCCGGGCGCACGGGCGTGCTCGGCGAGCAGTTCCGCCAGTCGCTGGCCCCGCCGGCGCAGCAGCCGCCGGAGCACCCACGCGAACGCCGCGTGCACAGCCAGCGCGGCCAGCACGGCGGCCAGCAGCAGCACGAGCAGTTCCGCCCACGGATCCAGTCCGAGGACCGCCAGAACGGATGCGATCGGCATCGACCTCCGCTCCCCACCGCCGCGCTACATCAGCACCGCGGGCTGTTCCCGCACCGGCGCCCGCAGCAGGTCCGCCGCCCGCTCGGTGTACACCGGGTCGTGGGTGTTCATGACCACGACCTCGTCAAGACGGCTGGCGACCAGGTCGCGGATCCGCTCGCGGCTGTGGATCCGCTGCCCGTGATCATATTGGTAGAGGTTTTCGTACGCGGCCAGCCCTGCCGGCGTCCGCGCTCCCTCCGCGGCGATCTCCCAGTGGTGGAAGTACGCATCGCCGCAGTGGAAGAGCCACTCCCCGCCGTCGGCGCCGCCGGGGAGCCGGATCGCGACGCCGCAGTGCCCCGCCGAGTGCCCGAACAGCGGCACCAGGAGCATCTCCAGCCCGATCCCCTCGATCGCGTGCACGCCGCGGAAGCCCATCCACGATGAGCCGCCCCCGCCGGTCAGGCCGTTGTACCTTCCGGCCGCGCCGTAGGTCCGCACGCGCGGCTTGTGCGCCCAGTGGCGCGAGGTGTATCGCCGCATCTTCTCGTAGTTCCACGGGGCGGCGGCGTACTCGTGCTCTCGCTCGTGCACGTGCACCAGGGCTTTCGGGAAGTCGGGCAGTCCTCCCGTGTGGTCGAAGTCCAGGTGCGTGAGCACGATGTCCCGGACGTCATCGCGCCGGAAGCCGAGCCGGGCCACGTGCCACACCATTGTCTCCTTCGGGCTCAGCACCGGCCGGTTCGCCGCCGTCCAGATCGGCCCGATACCGCGCAGCGGGTGGCGGAGGTCATCGGTCCCGAAGCCGGTGTCCACGAGGATCAGGCCCGCCGGCCCCTCGATGATGAGGCAGTTGCACACCAGCCGACCGGGCTCGAAGTACCCGCCCGCCCCGTTGAACAGCCGGCGCGACCGCGGGCGGAACGTCCCGCAGTTGACGATGTGCACGCGCATGCCCGCCCTCCCGCTCAGCCGCGCCGGCTAGGCCGGCTGGTGCGCTGCGTCCGCCGGCGCGACGCCGTCGGGCTTGATCGCCAGTTTGCCGACGAAGTGCCCCTCAAGGGCCTTGTGCGCCTCCGCCGCGCGTTCGAGCGGGAAGGTCCGCGCCACGTGCACCTCGAAGGGGCCGGCGGCGATGAGTTGATTGAGCCGCTCGAGCAGTTCCGGCGTCGGCGTGCCGTCGTACGCCTCGACGCGCACGCCTGGCTCCGCTTGCGGCTCCGGCTCGACGCCGTTGGGGTACGCGACGATGCCGCCGGGGCGCATGGCCCGCAGCGCGCGATCCACCTCCGGTCCGCCCGCGGTTACCAGCGCGGCGTCGATCCCCTCCGGCGCGAACGCGCGAGCGGCGGCCTCGACGTCCCCCTTGTGCCCGTCCACCGCCTCGTCGGCCCCGAGTTTCTTCGCCAGCGCCACGCCGTCATCGCCTGAGGCCACCGCCAGCACCCGCGCGCCGAGGCGTTTGGCCAGTTGCACAGCCAGGTGCCCGACGCCCCCGCTGGCGCCGATGATCATGACCGTCTGCCCGCGCTTGAGCCCCAGGGTGTCGAGCCCGCACAGCGCCGTGATGGCATCCACGGGCATCGCCCCGGCCTGCTCGATCGACAGGTTGGGCGGCACGTGCGCGGCGTTCTCCTCCTTCACCACCGCGTACTGCGCATAAAACCCACCTTTGGGGTTCATGAACCCGTACGCGTACACGCGATCCCCCGGCTTGAACTTCCGCACCCGTTTGCCCACCGCCTCGACGGTCCCCGCGCCGTCGGAGCCCAGGACGTGCGGGAACCGCGGCGTGGCGCCGAAGAGCCCCGCCAGGTGCCCCTCGCGCTCCTCCGGGTCCCAGACACCCACGCCCGCGGCCTCGACGCGGATCAGCACCTCGTCCGGCCCGACTTCCGGCACGGGCAACTCCCGCGGGCGAATGACCTCCGGCCCGCCGAAGTGGTCGATCGCCGCCGCCCGCATCCGCCCCGTCATCTGCACCATGGTCCACCCCGCTCGTGAAAGGCCCGGCTGGCGATGCCTGTCCGGCGTCATCGCCTGGCCGCGCGTCCCCCTGCGTCGTAACTCCTGGTCACGGCGGACGATAGGGCCGCGGCGAGCCTCCCCCGGGTCAGGCTCGGTTCACCGGGCGAGGAGTTATCCACAGCCGGCGGCCCCTTCATGGAGATCCGTAAACCCTTGATTTGCAGCATCTTGCGGATTCTGCTGGCCGCAACCGTGCCCGCGCGTTGACGGCGGTTCGCCAATCGGTAAACTCCCCCTCGTCCGGGCCCGCGTCCAGCGCCGCCCCCGGACGGCCGCCCCAGGGTCATCGGAGGACCCACGGCCAACCGCGCTCGGGCCCCGGTGCGCCCGTCCCAATCCCCTCGCCGCAAATAGCGAGGCGACGGCCACGCCCGGCAGAAAGGAAAGGTCAGTCATGGCACGCTCCCCGTCCGTCCAGGTCGAGTCCAAGAACGGCGCCGCCCACAAGGTCTCCGCCGCGGAAAAGGCCGCCGCCGCTCAGGCCGCCGCGCAGGCCAAGGAAAAAGCCGCCGCACTCGGCCGCGCCGTCCAGCAGATCGAGAAGTCCTTCGGCAAGGGCTCGATCATGAAACTGGACGAGCACGCCTACATGAACATCCCGGGCATCTCGACCGGCGCGCTGTCGCTCGATCTGGCGCTGGGCGGCAAGGGCATCCCCCGCGGCCGCATCATCGAGATCTTCGGCCCTGAGTCTTCCGGTAAGACCACGCTCGCGCTGACCGTCGCCGCCAATGCTCAGAAGGACGGCGGCGTCGCGGCCTTCATCGACGCCGAGCACGCCTTGGACCCCACCTGGGCGCGGCGCATCGGCGTCAACATCGACGACCTGCTCGTCTCCCAGCCCGACACCGGCGAGCAGGCCCTGGAGATCTGCGAACTGCTCGTCCGCTCCAACGCGGTGGACGTGATCGTCGTGGACTCCGTCGCGGCCCTCATCCCGCGTGCGGAGATCGAGGGCGAGATGGGCGAGGCCCAGGTCGGCCTCCAGGCCCGCCTCATGTCGCAGGCCATGCGCAAACTCACCGGCGTCATCGCCCGGAGCAACTGCACGGTCATCTTCATCAACCAGATCCGCGAGAAGATCGGCGTGATGTTCGGCTCCCCCGAGACCACGCCCGGCGGCCGCGCCCTGAAGTTCTACTCCTCGGTGCGCATCGACATCCGCCGCACCGGCTCGCTGAAGGAAGGCGACGTCGCGATCGGCAACCACGTCCGCTGCCGCGTGGTGAAGAACAAGGTCGCCCCGCCCTTCCGCGAGGCGGAGTTCGACATCATGTTCGATGAGGGCATCTCCGCCGCCGGCGACCTGCTCGACCTCGCGGTGGACGCCGGCATCGTGGACAAGAGCGGCGCCTGGTACACCTACGGCGAGATGCGCATCGGCCAGGGCCGCGAGAACGCCAAGAAGTTCCTCAAGGAGCACGCCGACCTGTTCAAGGAGATCCGGCAGAAGACCCTCGCCGCCAAGGTCGCCAACCCCGCCGCTCCCGGCAAGCCCCTCCCCGGCGAGGAGGACGACGACGAGGAGCCGGACGCCGAGTGAGCCGGCCAAGCCGATGACCTCGCCGGCGTGAACTCCAGAAGCACGGTTCAAAACGACAACCGCCCCGGATCGCTCCGGGGCGGTTGTGCTTCCGTCAAAGTGCGGCTGAGAGGAGTCGAACCTCCACGGGTGTTACCCCACTAGAACCTGAATCTAGCGCGTCTGCCAATTCCGCCACAGCCGCGGCGAATGGGGAGGAACGATAGTCCCCGAGCCGCGGACGGGCAATCCGTCCCGACGGCGGTCCGGCCCCCGTGTCCGGCAGCCCGGTCTGGCCCGTCCCCCGCCGCTCAAGATGTCAAGACAGAGCGCCCGCCCGTGGAGCGCGACGCCTGTCGTTGCCGCGAACACCGCGGCGTTCCCCAGAGGAGCCCGGGTGCGGACGCCGAGTCCTCCACCAGTTAATGCGTTATCGCTGCTCACCGAGGGTCAAAAAAAGTGCTGGGCCGGCCGCCCGGCCCTGCCTTATCGACTCGAGTGTGGGCCCTTCCATCCGGCCAGATTACACTCCAAGCGTGGGACACAGGTGGGGGCCGGCGGGTTTGTCCGCCGCTGGAGGCCACCGTGTCGGAGCGTCCGGACGTCACCAAACTGCTGGGCGCGATCGAGCAGGGCGATCCGACGGCCGCGGCCGACCTGCTCCCGCTGGTCTACGACGAACTGCGCCGGCTCGCCGCCGCCCAACTGGCCCGGGAGGGGCCGGGTCTGACGCTCCAGCCGACGGCCCTGGTGCACGAGGCGTACCTGCGTCTGGTCGGCGCGGGGGCGAGCGGGGGGGATGGGGTGTCCTGGCAGAACCGGGGGCACTTCTTCGGCGCCGCGGCCCAGGCGATGCGCCGGATCCTCGTGGACCGCGCCCGCCGCGTGCGGGCCCTGAAGCACGGCGGCGGTCAGCCCGTCGAGCCGCTGCACGACAACGCCGAGGTCCTCCGCCCGGACACGCCTTCGCCCGATGAGCCCCTCGACCTCCTGGCGCTCGACGAGGCCCTCGACCGGCTCGCCGAGCGCGACGAGCGGCAGGCGCAGATCGTCATGCTGCGCTACTTCGCGGGGCTGACCGTCGAGGAGACCGCCGCGGCGATGGACCTCTCGCCGGCGACCGTCAAAAACGAGTGGACCTACGCCCGCGCGTGGCTCCGGCGCGAGATCGAGGGGAGGGCCGGCCGGTGATCCGCGAAGCCCCGCCCCTCCAGCCGAACGCCAAGGAACTGTTCGCCGCGGCGAGCGCACTCCCGCCGCACGAGCGCACAGCCTTTCTCCGCTCCCGATGCGGCGACGACCGGACGCTGCTCGAGGAGGTCGAGTCTCTCCTTGCGTTCCACGACGCCGACGGCCCGTTCCTCGACCGCCCCGCGATCGAGGAGTTCGTCGCATCCCCGATCGCCCCCGCTGCGGGCGCGACGATCTCGCCGGGGCAGCGGATCGGCCGGTTCACGGTTGTTGATGCGATCGGCGAGGGGGGCATGGGCGTCGTGTACGCGGCGAGGCAGGATTCGCCGGACCGGCTGGTTGCGCTCAAGGTGCTGCGCCCCGGCACGGTGCGTCCGACGATGCTCCGCCGCTTCCGGCAGGAAGCCGCGGCTCTGGCCCGGCTCCAGCACCCCGGCATCGCGCAGATCTACGAGGCCGGCCTGGCCGACGACGACGGCGACCTTGGGGTCCCGCGCCCCTACATCGCGATGGAACTGGTCCGCGGCACGCCGCTCACCGCCTACGCGGATGCTCGCGAACTGCCGCTGGCCGACCGCATCGCCCTGCTGGCGCAGGTCTGCGACGCGGTGCACCACGCGCACCAGCGCGGCGTGATCCACCGCGACCTCAAGCCGGCAAACATCCTCGTGGACGATGAGGGACGCCCCAAGGTGCTGGATTTCGGCATCGCGCGCGTGATGCACGACGGCACGGGGGCGGGCGCCGCGACGCTCGAACAGACCCACGCCCTGCGAGTGGTCGGCACGCTCCCGTACATGAGCCCGGAGCAGGCCGGTGGCGGGGCGGTGACGGCCGCGAGCGACGTGTACGCGCTGGGCGTGATTCTCTACGAACTCGTCGTGGGGCGCCCGCCGCTGGACCTCGCGGATATGGCGCTGCCCGCCGCGGTGCGGCTGATCACGCAGCAGGAGCCGGTGCGGCTGGGCGCGATCGACCGGCGCTGGCGCGGCGACCTGGAGATTATCGCGGAGGCGGCGCTGCGGAAGGAGCCGGGCCGGCGCTACGCCTCCGCGGCGGAACTCGCGGCCGACCTGCGGCGGTTCCTCCGCCATGAGCCGATCACCGCGCGCCCGCCGACGCTCGTGTACCAACTCGGCAAACTCGCGCGGCGGCACCGGGCCATGGCGGGCGCCGCCGCCGGCATCGCGGTGTCGCTGGTCATCGGCTCGGCCGCGACCTCGCTGGCGCTCGTGCACGCCATGCGGGCCGAGCGTGCTTCCGCCGAGCACCTGGTCGAGGCGCGGGCCGCCGCGGCGAGGGTGGGCGAACTGGCCGCGTTCCTCCGCAAGACGCTCAGCCACGCCGAGCCCGGCGCGACGCGCGGGCGCGACACGACGCTGCTGCGCGAGATGCTCGACGCGGCCGCGGCCGAGTCGTGGACCGCCGCGCCCGATCACCCGGAGGCCCGTGCCGAGATCCAACTCACCCTCGGCCAGACGTACCTGGCCATCGGTGAGTACGACGCCGCCGCGGCGCTGATCGGCGCCGCGCTGGCGATCCGCACAGAGATTCATGGCGAGCACCACCTCGAGACCGCGCGGGCCGTGCAGGCGCTGGCCGGCGTGCACCTCGACAGGGCCGACTTCCCGGAAGCCACAGCGCTCCTGCGCCGGGCGGTGGAGATCCGCACGGCGCTCCTGGGCCCCGAGCACCCAGACACGCTCGACTCCGCGGCCATGCTGGCGCGGACGATGCTCGAATGGCCCGACGACGACACCTGGGCCGAGGCTTTCAATCTGGCGCAGCGCACGCTCGACATCCAGAGACGCGTGCTGGGTAACAACGACCCGGCGGTTGCGGCGAGCCTCATCTCCATCGCCGTCGCCCATCGTCAGGCCGGCCGGAGCGCTGAGGCCGAAGCGGCACTGCGGGAGGCGCTGGAGATCCGCGAGGCACAGTTCGGAGACGATTCGCCGGAGATCGCGGGGATCCTCGTGAACCTGGCTCTGGCGCGCGAACAGGCCGGGGATCTCGCCGAGGCTGATCGCTTGCTGTCGCGGGGCATCGACATCCGGCGGCGCATGCTGGAGCCCGCGCACTCGGCTCTGGCGTTTCCGCTGGTGCGCCTGGCGGGCGTGCGCATCGCGCAGGGGCGGCCCGCAGACGGCGAGACGCTCGCTCGCGAGGCCGCCGAGGTCCTGTCGCAGCGCCTCGGGCCCGATCACCCGCAGACCGGTGAAGCGATGGCCGCGGTCGCGGACACGCTCGCCGCGCAGGGGCGCTGGCGCGAGGCCGCGGAGCAGTACGCCGCGGGCGCCGACCGCATCGCACGCCGCGACGGCGAGAACCACTGGCGCGCCGTGGAACTGCGCCGGCTCGCCGCGGAAGCGACGTCGCGCGTCGGCCGCTGACTTGCGGGGAAGGCGGAGGCCGCATCATGAGCCAGCCGCGCGACCTGGAGAAGCGGTCGGTCCCGGTCCCGGATGACCTCCGCCGCTTCCTCGTCCGCGTCAACGAATCCATCACCCGCGCGCACTGGATCGACCGGCTCAGGCGGCCGTCGTCGGTAAGGTCACGGGCCGGCGCTGGTGCTTGCGCGGCGGACGGCTTGCCGGATCTCGCGTTCGGTGGCGCGGTCCAGGCGGCGGTCGGCGACGGTGCCGGAGATGACGATGCTGGCTCCGCCCGATTGCAGGGCCGCGAGGAGTTCATCGACCTCGGAAATGAGCGGCAGGCCGACGCGCAGATCCCGGAGCGGGCGGATGCGCGCAACCGCGACGCCGCTGACCGGGCTGGCCTCGCCCATGCGCAGGTCTTCAACGCGGCCGGAGCCGACGATGTCCACGCCGCGGTTGAAGTACTCGACCTCGCCGATCAGCAGCGTGTAGTCCTCCAGACGCAATGTGGCCCGGCCCAGGCCGGTGGGGACCAGTCCCTCGGGACGGAACGAGAGCAGGCCGTACAGGCGCGACACGAGGTTGACGTTGGCCAGGTCCGCTTCCTCGAGCAGGACCGTCGCGCGGCCGAACATGCGCCGCGGCTCGTACAGGTACGTGCCGGCCGAGAAACGCCCCGTGATCTTGCCCGGCACCGGCGCCGCGCCGGGCGCGATCGCGTGCACCAGAGCGTCGAGGTTGAGGTCGGCGACGTCGGCCTGCGCGTGAACGAACGGCTGGCCGTTGTGCCAACTGAGCCGTGACCAGAGGTTGACCAGCCCGCCGCCGATGTTGAGGAACGAGTCGTCGAGGACGACGCGTTCGGGTCCGGCGTACATCGTGAGTTGCGAGTCGCCCAGCGTGAGCCCGCGGAACGAAGTGCCGTCGGGCGAAAGCAGGATGTTGATGCGCAGCGGCTCCAGCGCGCGCGTGCTCGCCGACGGGGCTGCGGCGATCAGCCCGGTCAGCCGCCCAGTGGCGACCTCGGCCGCCGTTGCGCTCATCCCGCCCCAGGGCGCGAGCAGTTCGGGGACGCCCAGGTCGTTCAGAGCCAGATACAGGTCCATCTGGTGCCACGCATCCAGCGGCAGCACGAGGGTGCCGGAGACGTCGCCGCCGCCGAGGTCGGCCGTGAAGTCGTCCACGTGGAGCGTGCGCCCGCGGATGCGGCCGGACGTGCGGGCCTCGGCGTAGGGCACACCGGCCACGGTGACGGGCACCGCGAGGTCGAAGTCGCCGCGTGCGAGCCCCTCGAAGACGTCGATGGTGGCGCGGGCGACGCCGTCCACGGTGAGGCCCACGTCCGTCCCCTGGATCCGGACGGGCCAGCCCCGGCTGGCGACGTTCACGGCCAGGAGATTGGCGTTGGCGAGATTGAACGACACGCTCCCGCCGAGTTCACCTTCGTGGAGTGTGAAGAGGATGTCGTGGATGTCCACGCGCCCCTGTCTGGAGCGGATGAGCCCGCGGCCGCGCTCGACGCCATACCAACCGGCGCGCGGGCTCTCGACGGCCCATTGTCCGGTGAGTTCGAGTCCATCGGTGGTCCAGTCATGCGCCGTCAGCGTGAGTTCGGCCATGAGGACGCCGCCGACGTCCAGCGGCACATCGCCGGCGTCCGCCAGTTGGCGCAGGGAGAGGTTCTCGACACCGACGCGGGCGCGCGGCGGCCCATCCGCTGGCCACGTTGCGCGCAGGGCCCAGAGGCCGCCGAGCAGTTCGAAGGGATCGGTGCGGATGCGGAAGCCGGTGGTGTCGGCGTGGGCGCTCCAGTCGATGCGCACGGGGGCCAGTTCGCCGCCGGGGGCCTTGATCCCGGCGCCCGTGGCGCTGCCGGCTGCGCGCAGGTCCAGGGGCTGGATCGAACCCTCGATCTGGGCGTCGGCGTTCCACGTTCCCGTGGGTGGTGGCTCGGGCTGGACGACGAGGTCGCCGCGCGGTGGTGGCGGCGACGCGACGGTGACCGCCGCGGCCAGGGGCGTGGGGGCCGCTGGGTCGTACGCGACGGAGGCGGAGAGTTCCGCCGGATCGGTCGTGATCACCAGCCGCGGCACGCTCGCGGCGGCGCCCACGCCGGAGGCCTCGCCCGAAATGGAGATCTGGCCGACATCCGAGCGTGGCACGGTCAGCCCCGTGAGATCGAGTTCGGCCATCCACTCGTTCGTGACCGCGTCGTAGCGGGCGGCGGCGGCGTTGATGTGCGCGGGCGGGGCCCGGAGGTCGGTGAGGCGCACGACGGGCCAGCGCACGATGACGGTCGTGGAGAGGCCGGAGAGGTCGATGGGGCCATCGCGGTCCGTCCACGAGAGTGAGGTGGCTTCGAGCGTGGTGCGGAAGCGGGTCCACTCGGACCCGGCGGCGGTGGCGTCGAGGTCGATGCTGAAGCGGCCACCCAGGGCCCGGCCGCGGGCGCTGAGCCTGGCCTGGACGCGTCCGAGCCCGGCGCGCGGCAGCGCGGCGGAGACGGTGAGGGAGCCGAACTGCTGGATGTCGAAGCGTTCGGAAGCGCCGGACCACGAGGCCCGCATCTCGCCGGAGCGCTGGTCGGGGTTCCAGGAGCCGTCCACGGTGACGGTCGTGCCGAGCCATTCGGCGACGAGGCTCGAGACGGAAATGGGGCCGCCGTCGGAGGGGAGTTCGAGTTCGCCGGCCCTCAGGAGCAGTGGGGGGGAGGGAATCCGGTCGCCCGCGATGGCGAGACCCTCGGCGCGGATGCGTGTGCGCTCGCCGCCGGTGGTGAGGAACAGGCGTCCGCGCGCGGTCTGGCCGGCGTACGTCAGGTCGTGGATCTCGGCCTCGCCGCGGAGATCGCCGGGGCGCACGGTGGCTCGCCAGATGCCGCGGGCGGTGATCGGCGGGGGCGGGGCGTCCATGAACAGCGCCGCGACGGGCGATGCGTCATGGATCGTGACGCGGGCTTCGTGGGTCCATGCCGCGTCGGGGGCGATGCGGGCCTCGGCGTCGATGACGCCGGGGACGCGGAGCGTCGCGGCCATGTCGGCCCGGTGCGCGGCAGCCGAGAAGGAGAACGGCAGCGTGGCCTCCCGCCCATCGGCGCGGCGGATGATCACGGTGCCATCCCGGAAGTCCAGCGCGGGCAGCACCGGGGCGAAGGGATCCGAGCGCCGGCGGGCGGCGGCCTCGAGCCAGAGTTGGATCGCCTCCTGGATGTTCCAGCGGCCGGCGGCGTTCTCGAGCACCGCCAGCGTCGGCTGATGGAACTCCAATGAGTGGATGGCGGTGTCGTGCCCCAGAAGGATGCCCAGAAGTTCGCGGTGGCCGACGACCAGGCGCGGGGCGACCAGCGCCGGCTTGTCCTGGAGCGGCAGCCAGACTTCCACATCCCGCAGCACGCTGGAACCGAGCCATCCGACGTCGATCGCGCCGATGTGCGTGCGCCAGCCGGATCGTGCCGTCAGGGTGGCCTCGACGCGCCGGCGCGCAACGTCGGTCTGCGAGACGATCAGTTGCACGATGAGGAGGAAGAGGCTGAGCGCCGACGCGAGGCCGATCGCGACGCCGACGAGCCAACGCACGATCCGCGGGGTCGTGTTCACCGTCGCTGGTCGCCTCCGGGACGCGGCGCGGGGCTCTCGGGCTCAGGCTCGGCGGGCCGCGGCTGCGCGCCGGGGTTATCGCCGACGGGCGGCTCCGGTTCCGGCGGGCCGATGGGCTCCTCGAGTTGCGACTTCGGTGTCGCCGCGCGGGAAGCACGCGGCGCCGGGGCCGGCGGCTCCGCGGGCTCGACCGTCGGGATGTCGCCGAGGCTGCGCGGGCCGACGCCGAAGACCCAGAAGTCGTCGCGGAGCGTCCGCCCGATGAACGGGCCGGAGTTGGCGACGGCCTCGCCGGTGGCGGCCCAGTACGCGACGTAGGCGACCGAGGCGAAGCCATACTGTTGGGTGCGTTTGAGGATCGCCAGTTCGGGCGTGACCTCGCCGAAGGCGGGGAGGCCGAGGAGGAAGTCGGTGCGGTCGATGCCGACGCCGTTGGAGCGGACCTCGGCGATGACCTCGGCCTTGTCGGGGGAATCCACGAGTTGCACGCCGGCCAGGAGCATGCGGGCACGCATCTCGCCCAGCACGAACGGGGCGTCGAGGGCGGCGAAGTACGTGGCGTCCACATAGACGCGCCGGCCGCGGAGCAGGTCGAAGGTGAGGCGGTCCACGGCCTCGGCCGCGGCTTTCGACAGGAGGAACTGCTCGGTGGCGGTGCGCTCGGAGTCGGTGATGAGGCGGGAGGCACAGGCGGGCAGGAGTGCGGCCGCGGCGACGGCTGGGATCGTGCTTCGCAATGCCAAGGTCCCACCTCCCGGCCGGCAACCGCTTCCCCCGGTCGCGATCTACCGGCTGGAGAAGTTGAGCGCGCCGCGCGAGCCGGGGCAACCGCGCATGGGCAAGAGGGCGCTCACACGGACGGTGAGGGGGGATTCATGAGGGGAGGCACTGGCCACTAGGCACTAGGGGGACGTTGGCTGCGGTGCTCCGCATCTCGTCCCCACGACAAACCGGGTGCCACGGCTGAGCCCCGCTCAACCGTGCTCCCCCTCTCCTTTCTCCCGGCCTCAAGCCTGTGCTTATCAACGGTTTTGCGCACAGATCGTGCGCGCCACACGAGAAAATTCGAACTCCACTAAGATTTTCTTGTCCCTTGTCCCTGCTGGACTTGCGCGCTGCTAGCAGGTGCAAACATCGCGCACATTGCGCACAGATCATCACCGCGGCCCCTGGGTAGAGGACCACTGCTGTGGTCGCCCCGGACGCAAGCGACGGGGGCACCCGAGGGATCCCGGCGGGCCTGTGGCAGCCCCACAGGCCGCCAGCCGGAGCGAGCCCGTGCCTACCGCCAAGCGCCCGGTCCAGCGCCCGGCAGTGTCCTTTGCCGGACCCGCTCAGGTGCTCGCTGTAGAGCACCGGGAGCGGATCAGCCGGCCGCAGGCGCACGTGCCATCGGCCGTGCCGACCTTGTCT
>Ga0180217_1000252_pt1 | contig 100449 bp, 104 predicted proteins | sample eDN3rd37CBELigOP_FD_128521 | JGI IMG/M metagenome (GOLD analysis project Ga0180217, IMG submission 128521) | Enriched Organic Plus compost microbial communities from Emeryville, California, USA - eDNA 3rd pass 37_C BE-Lig OP (version 2) (version 2) ... | reverse complement strand
GGACGTGTCCGGGTCGAGCAGCAGGCGACTCGGCATACCGATCATCCAGTACGGAGCGGCCGTGACGGGCAAGACCCAGCATTTTCCGGCGCAGCGGTCGCGCCGTCGAACCAGCGCGACTAGCGCCGGTAGGTCAGCAGATCGGCTGGTTGGCAGTCGAGTGCTTCGCAGATGGCTTCGAGTGTGGAGAAGCGGATCGCTCGTGCCTTGCCGGTCTTGAAGATCGAGAGGTTGGCCAAGGTGATGCCGACCTGGCTCGACAACTCAGTCAGGGTCATCTCTCTGTCCGTGAGCAGCTTGTCCAGGTGCACCTCGATGGGCACGTCAGACGGTCTCCTGCTCGAACGCTCGCAGCTCGCTCCCAGCGCGGAAGATTTCGGACAGAGCAAGCAAGCCGAGTGCGGCGCCGAATACCGGTAGCCAGCCGGTCTGCGCGAGGGAAGCCTCGACCGGGATGTCAACGTCCAAGGTGCGGGTGAGGATGCGCTCACCGGCTTCGAGCACGAGCCGGGCGACGAGGACAGTCGCAGCCAACCAGCGGAAGCGTGCGACGTTCCGCGGATCGAACGGGTCCCCGTCTCGTGCCGAGCGCACGATGCGGCGCAGCTGGAGGAGGGCGACCCAAGCGAGTGCGAGGAGGGAGAGGACGCCGAGGACTCCGACGATTCGACTGTCGGTGTCCTCACGGTCGAGGAGGATGGGCGCAGTGACCGTGGGGGCCGCGTCGAAGTACCTCGACTCCTCCCCGATCTCGAGGTTGGTGAGCATTCATGTCGGTTCGAGTAGTTGCACTCCGCCAGGACCGGTCGATCCCCGACCTGACGACGGCCCCGGGCGCTCGCCCGGGGCCGTCTCGCGCCCTCGCTCGCGCGGGGGTGGGCTCAGCAGCAGCTGGACGCCGGGCTGGTGCCCGACGAGACGGCGGCGCTGATGGCCGCGGGGGCGCAGCACGCCCCGGCGTCCGCGTCCGCCTGCGGGGACATCTGCTCGGCGTCACCGGTCTTCACGTAGACCTCCCAGGGCGCACCGTCGGGGTCGTTGACCCAGGTCTCGGTCTTGTGCGCGTAGCAGCACACGGTGTCGTCGACGCCGGTCGTCGCCAGCCCGTCGGCCGACAGCCGCGCCTCGGCGGCCTCGACCTCCTGCGCCGTGTCGACCTCGATGCCGAGGTGGTTGAGCGTCCCGCCGTCGTCGCCCTCCACGAGGACGAGCTTCAGGGGCGGATCAGCGATCTCGAAGTTGGCGTAGCCGGGCTTGCGCTTGGCCGGCTCGGTGGCGAAGAGCCGCGAGTAGAAGGCGACCGCCTCGTCGACGTCGGACACGTTGAGCGCGAGCTGGATTCGGGACATGGCGGCCTCCCGGCACGGGTATCGTATGGATGATCGTCAATGTATTGATGGTCATCCATACGTGCAAGGGAGGGACAGGTGGAGGAGCTCGAGGTCATCGAGACGTGCTGCCCGCAGGTGCTCGCCGCGCCCCTCGACGAGCGGGCCGCCGACCAGCTCGCCGTGGCGTTCAAGGCGCTGGCCGACCCGGTGCGGCTCCGGCTGCTCTCCCTGATCGCCGCCGCCCCCGGTGGGACGGCGTGCTCCTGCGACCTCGAGGGGCCGGTCGGCAAGACCCAGTCGACCGTGTCGCACCACCTCTCCGTCCTGGCCGACGCCGGCCTGATCACGAAGGAGAAGGTGGGGCGCTGGGTGAGCTGCACGGTCGTGCCGGCGCGGGTGCAGGCGCTGCGCGACGCGCTCCAGGCCTGACCGCCCCGCCTCCGACGTCCTCAGCCGAGGCCCGCGGCGGCGCGGGCGGCCGCCGCCTCCTCGGCGGTGCACATGCCGGCCGCCTCCCACTCCGCGATGGCGGAGAGGAACGCCTTCGGCTTCATCCGACCGGCGAGCGCCTCGTCCACGAAGGACTGCAGGGCGAAGCTGACCGTGGCCACGTCGCGGTTGGCGGCGATCACGTCGCGCACGTCGCCGCCCATCTGGGTGGCCGTGGACGGCGTCGGCGTGGCGGCCATGAGCTGCGCCGCGAGGCTGTCGGCCGGCGGGCGGTCCTCGAGCGTGGGCGGCCGGCCCTGGGCGGCCGCCGCGGTGGCGAGCGCGGCCCAGTCCACGGCCACCTTCGTCGGGTCCTTGGGGGAGACGGCGACGGGGAGGGTCGCCCCGGGGACGGCGAGCCACCAGGCGTAGGGCGGCACCCCCTCCTTCTTCAGCACGGTGGTCGTGCCGTCGGCGAGGCGCAGGTGGACGTCCCAGTTGCGGGTGGGCATGCCGAGGACCCGGACGTGGTCGGCTCGCTCGAGGACGGCGGTCGCCCGCTCCTCCTGGCGGAGCAGCCTCGTCTGCGCCCGCGTGAGGCAGCCGTCGTCGATGCCGTCGGCCGGCGCCTGCCGCTGCGGACGCTGGGACAGCTCATCTTCGGGCAGGTCGAGCGCCTCAGCCATGGCCGGCCAGTCGATGGCGCCGCGGTCGCCGTCGAGGCGCACGGGCACCGGGAGGCCGAGCCGCAGCCAGTGGAGGTGGGGGGTGGTGATCACCTGCGTCCCCACGCGGTGGACGGTGCCGTCGGGGCGCGGGACGGCGAGGGCGAACCGGGTCTCCATCTGCTCGTCGTGGACCCGGAGCGCGATGCCCACGATCGTGCCCGACGTCCGGTCGCCCTGCGCGGCGATCCGGTCCCCGCGCCGGAGGCCCCGGTTGGTCGGTGTCATGGCGTTCTGGACGGGCTCCGCGGCGCGGTTGACGCCGTGGATGAGGCGGTCGAGGAGTCCCACGCGCTGCACCGTACGGCGCGCAGCCGCGCTCGGCGGGGGACGTGGCACCAGGTTGAGACCAGCGGTCGGCGGGGCATGCTGCCTCGGTGACCGAGGACGTCGTCTCGCGGCTGGCCGAGGAGCGGGCGCAGACCCTGCGCCAGATCGGGTCGCTGCGGGCGAGCTTCGACGACATCGTGGCCGCCGCCGACCAGGTGGCCACGGACGACGAGCACGATCCCGAGGGGCACACGATCGCCTGGGAGCGCCAGCAGGTGGCCGCCCTGCTCACGGCCGCCGAGGCGCGGCTGGCCGAGCTCGACGCGGCCGCGGCGCGCGCCCGCGCCGGCACCTACGGGATCTGCGAGTCCTGCGGCGCGGCGATCCCCGCCGCCCGCCTCGAGGTGCTGCCCACGACCGCCACCTGCGTCGACTGCGCACCCTGAGCGTCGAGGCCCGCGGCGGCCCAGCCCGAGGGGGTCGATCGCAGGTCCGGCTACGGGTCCAGGCCGGGGAGCGGGGCGTCGGCGCCGACGTCGTAGACGACGGCATCGCCCTCGAGCCGGGCGGCGTCGGTCACCCGGTGCGGGTGCCGCCGACCGTCGTGCATGAGGTGCTGCACGTCCACGCCGTGCACGAGGACGAGGTGGTCGGACAGCAGGCGACGGTGGCAGCGCCACCAGACCGACTCGCTGCACATGACCGCCACCCGAGCGGTCGTCGCGTCCTCCAGGAGGGCCGCCACCGCGGCCCGGAAGGCCGGCGTCTCCATGTGGTCCGCATACGCGCCGAAGGCCTCGACCCGCAGCGCGCGGTGCCTCGTGCCGGCGACCGGCCGGCGGCGACCGCCGAGGTCGCGTCGCCACGTGTACGCAACGCCCGCCTCCGGGAGCCACTCGGACATGGCCTCGCGGGCGAGCTGCGGGTGCCGTCGGCTCCCCGGGTACGAGCGCACGTCGGTGAGGAGCTCGACGCCAGCGCCGCGCAGGAGCTCGGCGAGCGCGTCGGCGGCCAGCGTCCCGTGGCCCACGGTCAGCACCTCCACCGCGTCTGGTCTACCCACCGGACCGCCCTGCCGCGCGGAGGTCCGCCCGCGGCCGCCGCTCACCGTCGTGGGGGTGATCGACGGCGGGGAGGGGCGCGGCGGCGCTCGAGCACGAGCACCCGGGCCGAGACCTTGGGAGGCGGGACGAAGGCGCGGCGGGGCACCGGTGGGCCGAGCGTGGCGTGGTGCGTGCGCTCCCACCGCCCGGCGCCCGGGACCCGGCCGGACGCCCACCGGCGGGCCGCCGCGTCCTGCAGCACCAGATGGGCTCGCTCGAGGCGGCTGCCCGGGTGCAGCAGCCGGCGCAGCAGGTCGGACGTGATGGCGAAGGGCGGGTTGGCCACGACGTGGAACGGGCGCCGCGGCAGCCGGAGGTCGGCGGCGTCGGCCTGGACCACGACGACCCGGTCGCTGAAGCGGTCCCGCAGCGCCTGGGCGCGCGCCGGGTGCGCCTCGACGGCGATCACCCGGGCGCCGGTGGCGACGAGGTGCTCGGTCAGCGCGCCGTCGCCGGCGCCCACGTCGAGGACGAGGTCGCCCCGGCCCACGCCGGAGGTGGCGACGAGCCGCTCAGCCCAGTCGGTCGAGAGGCGGTGCCAGCCCCACCGCCGGGGTGCCGCAGCCACGGCGGCGGAAGGTCACGGGTGGCGTCATGGGCTCGATCAGAGCCGCGCCGGGCGGCGGGAGGGAAGCGAATTTCGTCCCGGCGGCCGCCCGATCAGACCGGGCGGTCGCCCTTGATGGTGATGCGGCGCATGTGGCGGCGGTGCCCCCGGTAGTCGTAGAGCGCGTAGTGCTGGACGCTGCGGTTGTCCCACATGGCCACGGCGCCCGGGGTCCAGCGGAACCGGCAGGTGAACGGCTCCCGCACGGCGTGCTCGAAGAGGAACTCGAGCACGGCGGCGGACTCGTCGGGGCGCATGCCCTTGATGCCGAGCGTGAAGGCCCGGTTCACGTAGAGCGCCTTGCGGCCGGTCTCCGGGTGGGTGCGCACGACGGGGTGGAGGACCACGCGGTCGGTGCCCTCCACGGCCTTCGTCCTCATCGACCGGGACCGGGTGGAGTAGCCGCCGGCGCCGTACTGGAGGCTGGCCGAGTGCTTCGCCACGAGGCCGTCGAGGAAGCCCTTCATCGTGTCGGACAGCGCGTCGTAGGCGGCGTGCTGGTTCGCGAAGAGCGTGTCGCCGCCGTAGGGCGGGACGTCGACGGCGTAGAGGATGGACCCGAGGTCGGGCTCCTCCAGGAACGTCACGTCGGTGTGCCAGCCCCCGCCGAAGTTGACGGGGTCGTCGGGCTCGGTGACGATCTCGATCACCTCGGGGTGCTCGTCCATGCCGTCCACGAACGGGTGCGTGTCGAGCTCGCCGAAGCAGCGCCCGAAGCGGACCTGCGCCTCGGGGGAGAGGTCCTGGTCGCGGAAGAAGAGCACGTGGTGCTCGAGGAAGGCGCGGCGGATCTCCGCCACCGTGCCCTCGTCGAGCGGGGCCGAGAGGTCGATGCCGGAGACCTCGGCCCCCAGCGCCCCCGAGATGGGCTCCACGGTGATCGCCATGGCGGAGGAGTCTCCCATGCGCCGGCCGCCGGGCGCGCGCCGCGACGTCCGAGGCGGACCCGGACCCATCCGACGGCGGCGTAGGGTTCCCGGCCGTGCGATTCCACCTTCCCGTCGATCAGCTCCCCACTGTCTGGTTCAACGCGCTGCCGCGGCTCCCCGAGCCGATGCAGCCGCCCCTGCACCCCGGCACCCGTGAGCCGGCCGGGCCGGACGACCTCGCCCCGCTGTTCCCGATGGCGCTCATCGAGCAGGAGATGAGCACCGCCCTCGAGATCGACATCCCCGGGGAGGTGCTCGACATCCTCCGCCTGTGGCGGCCCACCCCGCTCGTGCGGGCCCGTCGCCTGGAGGAGGCCCTCGGCACCCCGGCCCGGATCTACTTCAAGGACGAGTCGGTGAGCCCCTCGGGCTCCCACAAGACCAACACCTCGGTGCCCCAGGCCTTCTACAACGCCAAGGAGGGCACGACCCGCCTCACCACCGAGACCGGCGCCGGCCAGTGGGGCACGGCGCTGTCGTTCGCCGCGGCGCAGTACGACCTCGAGTGCAAGGTGTACATGGTCCGCACCTCGTTCGAGTCGAAGCCGTACCGCCGGGTGCTCATGGAGACCTGGGGCGCCGAGTGCGTCCCCTCGCCGGTGGACGACCCCTCGTCGCCCGGCTCGCTCGGCATGGCGATCAGCGACGCCGTGCGCGACGCCGCCGGCCGGGCGGACACCCACTACGCCCTCGGCTCGGTGCTCAACCACGTGATCCTCCACCAGACCGTCATCGGCCTCGAGGCCAAGGAGCAGCTGGCCATGGCGGGGGAGGAGCGGCCGGACGTCGTGGTCGCCCCCTGCGGCGGCGGATCCAACCTGGGCGGCATCGCGCTGCCGTTCATGGAGGACCCGGCCGTGCAGCTCCTCGCGGTGGAGCCCTCGTCCTGCCCGACGCTCACCGAGGGCACCTTCGAGTACGACTTCGGCGACACCGCCGGGATGACCCCGCTCATGCCGATGTACACGCTCGGGCACGACTTCATGCCCCCGGACATCCACGCCGGCGGCCTGCGCTACCACGGCGACTCGCCGATCATCTCCCTGCTCGTGAAGGCGGGCCGGATGGACGCCGTCGCCTACCCGCAGACGGCCGTGTTCGAGGCGGCCCGCACCTTCGCCCGCGCCGAGGGCCGGGTGCCGGCCCCGGAGTCCGCCCACGGCATCAAGGCCGCCATCGACCAGGCCCTGGCCTGCAAGGAGACCGGCGAGGAGAAGGTGATCCTGTTCAACCTCTCCGGCCACGGCTTCCTCGACCTCGCGGCCTACGACGACTTCAACAACGGTCGGCTCGTCGACGGCTGACCGGCGCCGCCGCCCATCCGTCCGCGACGCCCGCCCGGGCGCGGCGCAGCGCACCGCCGGACCTCCCCCAAGGCCGGCGGCGCGCTGCGGCTGCGCCGTCACCGTCCGGAGCGCGCTCCTAGTCGGTGACGCCCTTGGGGGCCCGCTGCTTCATGAAGCCGAACAGGTACCCCGCGACCCGGCGCATCTGGATCTCCTCCGCGCCCTCGGTGATCCGGTACCGGCGGTGGTGCCGGTAGATGTGCTCGAAGGGCTTGTGGCGCGAGTACCCGAGCCCGCCGTGCACCTGCATGGCCCGGTCCGCCGCCTCGCAGCACAGCCGGTTGGCCCAGTAGTTGCACATCGACACCTTGTCGGAGACGGAGAACGGCCCGTAGGTGTCCATCTCCCAGGCCGTCTTGTAGATGAGCGCCCGGAGCATCTCGCACTGCGTGGCCAGCTCGACGATCGGGAACTGGATGCCCTGGTTGTGGGCCAGCGGCTTGCCGAACGGCGCCCGCTCCTTCGCGTACGCGATCGTCTCGTCGAGGCAGTACTCGGCGGCGCCGAGCGACGACGCGGCCTGGCGGATGCGGTTCTCGTTGAAGAACAGCTGGACGACGCCGAGGCCCTTGCCCTCCCCGCCGAAGATCGCGCGGTGCGGCACCCGCACGTCGGTGAGGCGGACGTGTGCGTGGTCGGTCGGCATGTTGAAGGTCCACAGGTACTCGACGACCTCGAAGCCGGGGCTGTCGGTCGGGACGAGGAAGGCGGTGATGCCGTCGGCGTCGCCCGGCTCGCCGCTCGTCCGGGCGAAGATCAGGTCGTAGGGCGCCTTGTGGATGCCGGTGTTCCAGGTCTTCTCCCCGTTGATGACCCACTCGTCGCCGTCGCGCACGGCGGTGGTCTCCATGTGCGTCGCGTCGGAGCCGTGGTTCGGCTCGGTGATGCCGAAGGCGAAGCCGCTCGTCCCCTCGAGGAGCTTCGGCACCCACTCGGCCTTCTGCTCCTCGGTGCCGTGGTGGAGCATGAGGAGCAGGCCGACGTTGTTGCCCACGATCGACGACTCGTTCTGCAGGTCGTTGTGGAGGCCGAGGCCCTTGCGGGCGAGGTGCTCGCGGATGATCGCCATCCCGAGGTTCGTGCCGTCCTTGCCGCCGTACTCCTTCGGGAAGGCGTAGCGGTAGTGCCCCGCGGCGTCGGCCCGCCGCCGCATCTCGGCCAGCAGCGCCTCCCACTCCTCGTTGGGGAGGCCGCCGCGCTCCCAGTCCGTCCGGGAGTCCTCTCGGCGGTGGTCGAAGAAGCGGATGTTGTCGTTCTCCTGCTCGAGCGGCTTGATCTCCCGCTCGATGAACTCGTCGAGCTCGACGAGGTAGTCGGCGATCTCCTTGGGGATCTCGAAGTCCATGGGGGTCCTTTCGGGTGCGGCGGTGGGCGGGGCGGTCAGCGGCGGTGCCAGCGGTCGAGCGCCCACTCGGCGAGCGGGAACGACGGCGGCTGGTCCGAGTCGGGGAGCCCGGCGCGGCGGGCCCGGGCCAGGTTCCCGGCGCCGATGACCGTGAGCTTGAAGGCGGCGAGCACGACGTAGAAGGTCACGTGGTCGACGGTGCGGCCGCTGCGGGCCGCGTAGCGCTCCACGAGCTCGTCCTCGGTGAGGAAGCCGGGGCGGTCCGCGCAGGCCTGGCTCGGGTGGATGGGCGGGCGGTCCCTCGTGCCCCAGTAGAGGAGCGTGTAGCCGACGTCGGCCAGGGGGTCGCCGAGGGTCGCCATCTCCCAGTCGAGGACGCCGACGATGCGGGTGCGGGTGGGAGCGTCGACCATGACGTTGCCGAGCCGGTAGTCGCCGTGGACGACCGTGCCCGGCGGCGACGGCGGGATGGCGGGCCCGAGGACGCGGGCCAGCTCGTCGAGCGTGGGGTCGTCGCGCTGCTTCGCCCGATGCCACTGGTCGGTCCAGCGGGCGACTTGGCGCTCGAGGTAGCCGTCGGGGCGGCCGGCGTCGGCCAGGCCCACCGCGGCGGGGTCGACGGCGTGGAGGTCCACGAGCACGTCGACGAGGTGCGCGCTGAGCGCCCGGCCGCCCGCGGCGTCGAGGCCCTCGAGGGCGGCCGCGTCATGGGGGACGATCCCGTGGAGCCGCTCCATCACGTAGAACGGCGCGCCCACCACGTCGGGGTCGGGGCACCAGCCGAGCACCCGCGGCGTCGGCACCGCCGTGCCCTCCATCGCCGTGTAGAAGCGGTGCTCGCGGCCGACGTCGTTCGCGGTGGGCAGGAAGGCCGTGGGCGGGGGCATGCGCACGACGACCTCCCGATCGCCCACGGTGACCGCGAGGGTGACGTTCGACCGGCCGCCGCTCAGCTCCTCGACCGCGACGGGCCCGTCGGGGAGGCCGTCGACGTGGGCGACGAGCCAGCGCCGGAGGGCGTCGAGGTCGAGATCCGCCATCAGCCGGCGCCCGGGGCGCGCTCGAGCCAGATCGCGGCGCGCCCGAGCGCCGCCTCCGCCACGCCGCGGGTGGCCGCGGACGTGATCCCGGACAGGTCCCCCCCCATCGATCACCCCGGGGAACTTAGCGGTCGTTCGGTTTCGGGTCTACGCTGCGCGCGTGGCCGAGGCACGGGGGGTGTCGAGGCGCCCGGGGAAGGCCGCCATCCTCCGGGCCGCCGTCCAGGTGATGGGCGAGGACGGCTACGAGGGCGCGTCCATGCGCGACATGGCTGCTCGCGCCGGTGTCTCGGTCGCCGCGCTCTACCACCACTTCCCCTCGAAGCAGGCCCTGCTGGCCGAGTTCCTCGTGGAGGCCCACGAGGTCACCCTGAACCGGGTGCTCCGCCGCCTCGAGGGCTGCACGGACCCCGTGGAGCGGCTGGGGGAGATCGCCGCCACGCTCGTGTGGACGCACCTGCACGACGAGTTCGCCCAGAGCGCGTCGCTCGTGGCGGCCCGCGAGCACACGCGCCTCGACGGGGCCGATCGTGCGGCCGTGGAGGCGCAGCGGGCGCAGGTCCTCGACCTGGTGGAGTCCGTGATCGCGGACGGGGTGGCGGCCGGCGCCTTCACCACGGACCGGCCCCGCGAGGCGGCGCGGGCGGTGCTCACCCTCGTGACCGCCATCGTCGAGCCGTACCGGGAGATGGGCTGCGGGCTCGACGAGGCGATCGCGCTGTACCGCCGGTTCGCCCTCGCCCTCGCGTCGGCCTGACGGACCCGCCGGGGCGCGCGGCGGTCAGCGCGCTCAGCCCTCCGGAGGCAGGCCGGCCACCTGGCGGGCGGCGGCCTCGACGCGGGCGCGGTGCGCGGTCCAGGCCTCGGGCTCACGCGCGCCGAGGTTGTCCAGCTCGCGGCGGAGCCCGGCGGCGCCGTCGAGGCCCTCGCGAAGGATGTCGGCGTGCCCGGTGTGGCGGCTCCGCTCGACGAGGACGTGGACGAGGAGGGTGTGCAGCGTCGGGTGGCGGCGCTCCTCAGGCCACCAGGGCACGTGGCCGACGGCGTCGAGGGAGAGGGCGGCGATCGTGACGTCGGCGTGCTCGGCCGCCCGCCGGTGCAGCTCGAGGACGTCGGCGGTGGCCTCGTCGGCCGGGCACCAGAGGTCAGCGTGGGGGTCGGGGTCCGCCTCGAACCACGGGTTCGGGATCCCGGAGGGCCGGTCGAGGCAGTCACCGAGGTAGGACAGCTCGACGAACGCGAGGTGCTTCGCGAGCCCGAGGAGGTTCGTGCCGGTCGGCGTGAGCGGTCGGCGGAGGTCGTGCTCGCCGAGGCCCTCGAGCTTCCAGAGGAGCGCGTCGCGCACGTCGTGCAGGTAGCGCCCGAGGACGGCCTTCTCGTCGATCGTCGCCATCGGCCCAGGGTCGCGCGGGCCACCGCCCGGCGCATCCGGGTTGGGCGGGCCGGCCCCCGGGCACGATGGGGGAGGACCGGGGCGACCGCCCCCGGAGGCCGGAGGCCCCCATGACCGACGACGAGCTGCGCGAGATCCTCGAGACGTCCACCACGATCGCCGTGATCGGCGCGTCCACGGACCCCGAGAAGGCGGCCCACCGCGTGCCGGCGCTCCTCCTCGAGCACGGCTACACGGTGATCCCCGTGCACCCGAAGGCCGAGGAGGTGCTCGGTCAGCGGGCCTACCCGACCCTCGCCGAGGTGCCGGTGCCCGTCGACGTCGTCGACGTGTTCCGCCCGGCCGACGAGGCGCCGGGCATCGCCGAGCAGGCCGTGGCCGCGGGGGCGAAGGTGCTCTGGCTCCAGCAGGGGATCGCCTCGGACGAGGCGCGCGCCACGGCCGAGGCGGGCGGGCTGCGCCACGTCGAGGACGTCTGCATCGGGGCGACCGTCCGGCGCCTCGACACCCACCCGCCCGCGGGCTAGCGGCCCCGCTCAGGGAGGCGGAGCGTGGCGACCACCGGGGCGTGGTCGCTCGGGCCCTCTGCGGCGCGCTCGTCCACGTCCACCTCGCACCGGGAGCGCTCGGCCAGGTCCTCGGTGGCGAGCAGGAGGTCGATGCGCAGCCCCTGACCCTTCTGGAAGCCGAGGGTCCGGTAGTTCCACCACGTGAACCCCACCGCCTCGGGCCCGTGGCAGGTGCGCCACAGGTCGACGAGCGGGCCGCCCCCCGCCGTGGTGAGCGCCGCGATGCGCTCCCGCTCCGGCGGCGACACGTGGGTGCGGCCCCGCCAGCCCTTGGGGTTCCAGCAGTCGAGGTCGTCCGGGGCGACGTTGAAGTCGCCGCCGACGACGAGGGGGCCCTCCGCGGCCCACGCCCGGACCTGGGCGCCCAGGGCGTCGAGCCACGCCAGCTTGAACCGGTAGTGGGGGTGGTCGAGGGTCCGGCCGTTCGGGACGTAGAGGGAGGCGAACCGCACGCCCTCCACCACGGCGGAGGTGAGCCGGGGCTCGTCGCACCAGGCCGGCTCCCAGCCCTCGGCCTCGGCCCGCCGGCGCAGCTCGGCGGCGAGCGGGGCGCCGAAGCCGTCCGCGACGTCCTTCAGGGGTCGGGCGGCGCTGATGGCCACCCCGTTGCGGCCGCCAGGGGCGCTGTGGTGGTGCAGGTCCCGCCCGTCGAGCAGCAGAGCCGCCTCGGCCGGGTCCCCGGGGTCGGCCCGGGTCTCGGAGGCGAGCAGGACGTCGATGCGGTTCCGGGTCAGCCAGGACTCGACCCGGCCGGCCCGGGCGCGGAGCCCGTTCACGTTCCAGGCGGCGACGGAGAGGGTGCGACGAGCGGCGGCCATGGTGCCCCCATCCTGCCCGGCGGCGCCGATCGCGCCCGAGCCCGCCGCGAAGGCCCAGGTCAGCGGGCGTCCGCGGGGCTGTCACACCCCTTCGTTACCGTCAGGAGCATGGTCCGGTTCCTCCACACCGCCGATTGGCAGCTGGGGATGACGCGTCACTTCCTCGGTGCCGACGCGCAGCCCCGGTTCGCCGCGGCGCGCACGGCGGCGATCCGGGCCATCGGGAGCCTCGCGGCGGCCGAGGGCTGCGCCTTCGTCGTCGTGTGCGGTGACGTGTTCGAGACGAACCAGGTGGACCGCCAGGTGGTGGTGCGGGCGCTCGACGCGATGGCGGCCACCCCGGAGGTCACCTTCTACCTGCTGCCCGGCAACCACGACCCGCTGGACGCCTCCTCGGTCTTCCGGTCGCCCACGTTCACCGCCCACCAGCCGGCCAACGTCGTGGTGCTGGACGAGCCCGGCCCCCGCGCCGTCGCCCCCGGCGTCGAGCTGGTGGCGGCGCCCTGGCGCTCGAAGCGCCCGCTCACGGACCTCGTGGCGGCCGCCGCGGCGGACCTGCCGGCAGACGGCACGCTGCGCATCGCCGTCGGGCACGGCGCCGTCGACCACCTGTCGCCGGACGAGGCCAACCCCGCCCTCGTGCGGGTCGACGCGGCGGAGGCGGCGCTGGCCGACGGCCGCCTGCACTACGTGGCGCTGGGAGATCGGCACTCCACCACGAGCGTCGGCCGGACGGGCCGCATCTGGTACTCGGGGGCGCCGGAGCCCACGGACTTCCGCGAGGAGGACCCGGGCAACGTGCTCGTCGTCGACCTGAGCGAGGGCGCGATCGACGTCGCCCGCCACCGGGTCGGCACCTGGCGGTTCGTGCGCCACGAGGCCCACCTGGGCGGGCACGCGGATCTCGACCTCCTCGAGGCCTGGCTGGCCGACCTGCCCGACAAGGAGCGCACGATCGTGCGCCTCGCCCTCGTCGGCCAGCTCTCGCTGGCGGAGAAGGCGCGGCTCGACGAGCTGCTCGCCCACCACGCGGACCTCTTCGCGTCCCTGCAGGGGTGGGAGCGGCGCATCGACCTCGTCGTCCTGCCCGACGAGGCGGACTTCGACGGCCTCGGGCTCGGCGGCTTCGCGTCCGCCGCGCTCGAGGATCTCCAGGGCCTCGCCGGAGGGGACGGCCCGCAGGCCGTCGTCGCCCAGGACGCCCTCACCCTCCTCGTGCGCCTCGCCGGGAGCCCCGCATGAGGATCCATCGCCTCCGCGTCCGGGACTTCCGGGGCATCGGCGAGGCCCACGTCGAGCTCGCGCCCACGGGCGTCACGATCATCGAGGGCGACAACGAGGCCGGGAAGACCTCCCTCGCCGACGCGCTGGACCTCGTCCTCACCGTGCGGGACGACTCGAAGAAGGCCAGCGTGAAGGCCCTCCAGCCCTACGGGCGCGACGTCGGCCCCGAGGTCGAGGTCGAGCTCAGCACCGGCCCCTACCGCCTCGTGCTGCGCAAGCGCTGGCTGCGGCGCCCCGAGACGCACCTGCGCATCCTCGCCCCGGTGGCCGAGGAGCTGACCGGGCGCGAGGCCCACGACCGGGTCGGGGAGATCCTGGCCGAGACGCTCGACGTCGGGCTGTGGCAGACCCTGCGGGTCACCCAGGGGTCCGACCCCGGCGCCGCCGCCTTCGACGTCCCGAGCCTCGGCCGGGCCCTGGACGCCGCCGTGGGCGCGGACGCCGGCGGCGACCGGGAGGACCAGCTCTGGGACCGCATCGTCGCCGAGCGGGACCGCTACTGGACGGCCACCGGGCGGCCGAGCGCGGAGCGGGAGCGCCTGGCCCGGCGCCTCGCCGAGGCCGAGGAGGCCGTCCGCGCCGCCGAGGACGCACTGCGCGAGATGGAGTCCGAGGTGGACGAGCTGGCCCGCCTGGAGCGGGAGGCGCAGGACCTGGTCGCCCGGCAGCGGGACCTCGAGGAGCAGGCGGCGACGGCCGCGGCGAAGGCGCGCGAGGTGGACGAGCTGCGCAGCGAGCTCGAGCGCGAGCAGGCCCAGCTGCGGGCGCTGACCGCCGAGCGCCAGCAGGCGGAGCAGCAGGCCGCCGCGCGCATCCAGCTGATCGACGCCGTCGTCGCCGGGACGCAGCGCCTCGAGGAGGCCGAGGCCGCCCTCGCCGCCGCGGCGCCCGAGAAGGCGGCGGCCCTGGCCCGCCACGACGAGGCGCGGGCGGTGCGGGACGCCGCCGCGAGGGCGGCCGACGCCGCGGCCGAGGCCGCGCACCGGGCCCGCGCCGATCTCGACCACCGGCGCCGTCAGATCGAGGTGGCGCAGCTGCGGGAGCGGCACGATCGCGTGGTGCAGCACCTGGCCGCCCGGGCGCAGGCGGAGGCGGTCCTCGCCCGCACCGAGGTGGACGACGCCGTGGTCGCGGAGATCGAGGCCGCCCACCTGGACGTGGTGCGGGCCGAGGCGGCGGCCCAGGCCGGCGCGGCCACCGTCTCGCTCCGCTCCCTCGGCAGCGCCGAGGTGCGGGTCGACGGCCGCCCCGTGCCCCTCACGGCGGACGAGCCCACCGAGCTCACCGTGCTCGGGTCGGCGGCGGTCGAGGTGCCCGGTGCGGTGCACCTCGAGATCCGGCCCGGCGCCGAGGCGGTGGCGCTGGCGGAGCGGCTGGAGGCGGCGCGGGCCGAGCTGGCGGCCCGCTGCGAGCGAGCCGGCGTGGCCGATCTCGCCGCCGCCCGGGCCGCCGCGGCGGAGCGGGCCGCCGCCGCCCAGACCTGCGAGGACCTCCAGCAGCGGATCCGGGACGACCTGCGGGACCTCAGCGTCGAGGACCTCGCCGGCAAGGTGCGCGGCCTGACCGCCCGCCTCGAGGAGTACGCGTCGGCGCGGCCCGCCGACCCGCCGATGCCGGCGTCCTTCGAGGCTGCGAAGGCTGCCGCGGTCGCGGCCGAGGACGAGCTCGTCGCCGCCCGGGCCGCGCTCGGGGCCGCCGAGGACGCGCTGCAGCAGGCCGCGCTCGCCGCCCGGGAGGCTGAGGTGGCGGGGGCGTCGCTGCACGAGCGGGTCAACCTCGCCCGCAGCAGCCTCGAGGTCGCCGAGACCGCCCTCGCGGGGGCCCGCAGCGAGCGCAGCGACGACGAGGTGCGCGACGCGCTGGCGGCGGCCGTGGAGGCCCACGAGCGGGCGTCTGAACGGGTGGCACTGGCCGAGCGGGCCCTCGGGCGGCTCGACCCCGACACCGTCGACGCCCTGCGGGAGAACGCCGTCGCCGCGGTGGAGCGGGGCCGGGCGCAGCTCGCCGCCAACCTGAAGGCTCGCCAGCACCTCGAGGCCGTGCTCCAGACGAAGGGGGAGCAGGGGCTGGCCCAGCGCCTCGACGCGGCGACCACCGAGCGGGTCCGCCTGCAGCTCGAGCGGGAGCGCCTCGAAGCCCGCGCGGAGGCCGCTCGCCTGCTCCACGACACCTTCGAGGCCCGACGAGCCGAGGCCCACGCCCGGTACGTCGCGCCGTTCACCGAGGAGATCGAGCGGCTCGGGCGCGTCGTGTTCGGCCCCACCTTCGAGGTCGAGCTCGACGCGGACCTCCGCATCGCGGCCCGCCGCCTGGACGGCGTCCGCCTGCCCGTCGAGCAGCTGAGCACCGGCGCCCGAGAGCAGCTCGGGATCATCGCCCGCCTCGCCTGCGCCTCCATCGTCGCCGGCGACGGGGCGCCCGTGCTCCTCGACGACACCCTGGGCTGGACCGACCCCCGCCGGCTCGAGCACATGGGTGCGGCGATCTCCCTCGCCGGGCGGGACTGCCAGATCGTGCTGCTCACCTGCACCCCGGGCCGCTTCGCCGCCGTCGGGCAGGCCACGACGATCCGCCTCGGCCCCGGCGGCACCGCACCGGCCGGGCGCGCCGCCTCGGCCTAGTCGGTCCGAGCCGGGGGGAGGGGGCCCGGACGCGACGAGGCCTCGGTGGAGGGCACGGAGCCGAGTCCGCCTCCACCGAGGCCTGGCCTCGCATGTTCCCTCGTCGACGGTTCGAAGTGGCCGTCACACGGATCCCGCGGAGGCAGCCGGCTCAGCGTGCTGCATGCGGTGGGCAGGTCCGCCAGGTCGATCGACCGCGACGAGGGACCGCGCTACGGAGCAGGCGGCGAGCGCTCCGCGGTGTCGCTGCGCATCACGTGCATTCAGGCCCCCCTTTCGGTTCCTGGTTGCAACGGATCCCCGCGGTGCGGGGTGCCTGATCCCACCGTCGCGCCGCGGCGCGGAACGGTCAAGGGCTCTCGCGCCCGGCCGGTGCACCGGGCGCACAGCGCCGCGGTGTCGGGGCCGGCGGGTGCCGCGCGGTACACTGGTGGGGCTCGCGGTCCCGGCGGGCGGTGCGGTGCACCGACCCGGCGGTGGGTTCCCGGCCTCCCAGGAGCCCCGAGACCCCGAGTCACAGCGGACCGCCCGCCCGACGCGGCGTCGGACGGGCACCTGGGCGACGAGGGATCGCCTCCACACGTGCACAACCACAACGACGCAGCGTTCGAGTTCGCCGTCTACGCGATGGCCGAAGGGGTGGCCACCCGCGAGCAGATCGCCCTGCTCGAGGAGAACCCCGCCGCGTGGCGACGCACGCTCGAGCGCCTCATCGACGACACCGAGGACCGCCTCGAGGAGGTGCGCCGGCTCACCGGGCCCGAGCGCGACCAGGTCGTGGCCGACTTCGTGGCCGAGCTCGACCGCCTCGAGGCCAGCTACGACGTCCTCACCAAGGTCGACGACCCGACCGCTGTCATCGCCGGCGCCGACCCGGCGGGGGAGATCCGCCTCCAGGCCTCCTGGGAGGCGGGGAGCATCGTCGTGTGGGGCGCCGGTCCCGGGACCCGCGGGGAGACCAACGACGAGCTGGCCGACCGCCTCGAGGCCATCGGCGGGCCCCGCCTCGGGTGGACCCACCACGACGACGTCGTCCTGCCCGACGGCCAGCGGGCCGCCGCGGTGGCCATCCCCGTGCACGAGTCCCTCGGCTGGCTGGCCGCCGTCGGCGGCGGGCTCGGGCGCGACGGCGTGGGCGCCAGCGTGGTCTGGCTCGGGCGGGTCGCCCTGGCCGGCGTCGCCCTCGTGGCCCGCGGGGCGGTCGTCCCGCAGCTCGCGATGGAGCGCCGCCCCAACGGCAAGGCCGTCGATCTGCGGGTCCGCTGGGAGCCGGCGCTCCTCGACCAGCAGCAGATCGAGCGCTTCGTGGCCGCCATGCCCGGCCCGGTGATCGCGCTGAAGCCCGGCACGCCCCGCGCCGTCACCCTCGAGGTGCTGGGCGCGGTCGTCGACGCCATCTGCCGGGACGCCGCCGCCCGCGTCGAGGTCAAGGCGCCGCCGCCCGTGACGAACACGACCGGCGCGGTGGCCGAGGCCGTCGTCACCCGCCTCGACGGCAGCCGGTTCGCGGCGCCGCTGAGCGTGGGCACCGAGGTGTCGAAGCGCCTCGAGCGCTGGGCCAAGCCCGTGCTCTCCGGCGCCCGTCCCACGCTCACCGTCCAGCTCGACCCGCCCGACAGCGGCGACGCCTGGTTCCTCCAGGTGCTCGGCCCGGGCGCCGACGGCCGCCTGCTGCCCATCGAGGTCGCGCTCACCGACTCCCGCAACACCAAGCCGCTGGCCGACGAGCTGGCCCGCCTCGAGCGGATCCTCCCCGAGCTGCTCCGCGCCGGCGGGCAGCGCCGCGGCCAGGTCTACCTGTCCCAGGCCGAGGCGTGGGAGCTGATGAGCCATACCGGGGCCGCGCTGCGGGCCGCCGGCTACGACGTGCGCGTCCCCGCCCTCTCGCGGCGCAAGCCCACGCCGGGCCTGCGCATGTTCACCGAGCCCGCCGGCGACACCGCCGTCGGCGCCAACCAGCTGGCCAACGTCCGCTGGACGGCGGTGTTCGACGACGTCGAGCTGACCGCCGCCGACGTGCTGCGCCTCGCCAACGAGGCCCGGCCGCTCATCAAGTCCCGCGGCAAGTGGGTGGAGCTCGACCGGGTCGACCTCAAGGAGGCGGCGGCGGCGCTGGCCGAGCGGGCCAAGAAGCCCCAGCTGACCGGGGCCGAGATCCTCCGCCACGCCGTCGGCCTGGAGGGCGCCGCGTTCGGTAGCCGCATCCAGGTCGAGGGCTCCGGCTGGGCCGCTGACCTCCTCGAGCGGGCGGCGTCCGTCTCCACCGAGCCGGTCACGGAGCCCGAGGGCTTCGTCGGCGAGCTGCGCAGCTACCAGGCCGAGGCGCTGGCCTGGCTGGGCTTCCTCGACGCCGCGGAGCTCGGCGGTTGCCTCGCCCTCGACATGGGTCTCGGCAAGACGCCGACGATGCTCGCCCACCTCGGGCGCACGGCCGGCGACGGGACCGCCCTCGTGATCGCCCCGCCCGCCGTGGTCGGGAACTGGGCCGCCGAGGCCCGGAAGTTCACGCCCGGCCTGCGGGTCGTCGTCCACCACGGCCAGTCCCGGGCCACGACGAAGGCGGCCCTGGCCCGCGAGGTCGAGCGAGCCGACGTGATCATCACCACCTACGGCACCGCGGTGCGCGACGTGGAGGCGCTGGCCGAGCACCAGTGGGCCCGGATCGTCCTCGACGAGGCGCAGGCCATCAAGAACCCGGCCAGCGAGACGGCGCAGCAGCTGCGCCGCCTGCCCGCCCGCAGCCGCATCCTGCTCACCGGCACGCCCATCGAGAACGGCCTCGGCGACCTCTGGGCCATCCTCGACTTCGCCAACCCGGGCCTCGTCGGCAGCCGGCCCACCTTCGTGGCCCAGCTCTCCGGCGAGGGCGAGGCGGCCCTGCGAGCCCTCAACGGGCTCCTCGTGTTCCGCCGCACGAAGTCCGAGCCCGAGGTCGCGGCCGAGCTGCCCGACCGCATCGACGAGCTCGACCGGTGCACGATGACGGCCGAGCAGATCGGCCTCTACCAGGCGGTGCTCGACGACCTCGTGATGCAGACGGCCGAGGAGGCCGCCGGCGGCGAGCGCAAGCAGGGCGCGATCCTCGCCGCCATCACGGCGCTCAAGCAGATCTGCAACCACCCCGCGGCCTACCGCGACGACGGCCGGCCCCTCGACGGCCGGTCCGGGAAGCTGGCCCGCCTCGAGGAGATCGTCGAGAACGTCTACGCGGCGGGGGAGAAGGTCCTCGTCTTCACCCACTTCGCCGAGTGGGGCAAGCGCCTCGCCCAGCACCTCACCGATCGCTTCGGGATCCCGGTCGACTGCTACCACGGCGGGATCGCCCGAGGGGCCCGGGACAAGATGGTCAAGGACTTCCAGGAGCGGCCGGGGGCCGGTGCGCTCGTGCTGTCGCTCAAGGCCGGTGGCACGGGCCTGAACCTCACCGCGGCCAGCCACGTCGTGCTCTACGACCGCTGGTGGAACCCGGCCGTCGAGGACCAGGCCCGGGACCGGGCGTGGCGGATCGGCCAGACCCGCACGGTCGTGTCGCACCGCCTGGTCTGCCCCGGAACCGTCGACGAGCGGGTCGAGGAGGTCGTGGCCGGCAAGCGCCACATCGCGGACGTCGTGCTCCCCAAGTCGAGCTCGCTGTCCGACCTGTCCACCGATCAGCTGCGCGTCGCCCTCGGGCTCGACACGACCGCGCTGCTCACCGAGGAGGAAGACGGCTCGTGAGCAAGAAGCGCCGCCGCCGGGGCGGTCAGAAGCCGGATCGGTCGAACGACCTCTGGCACCTCGTCCCGGCCCTCGACGACCCCGAGCCGATCGTCCCCACGAGCGAGCCCCGCATGGTGCTGCGCTCGCTCGGGGACCCGCCGCTCGCGGGGCAGGGGGCTGTCGCCGAGCACTACATGGGCGCGGTCGTGGACCGGGCGGCCGGTCTGGCCACCGCGCTGGCCGCGGCGGCCGGGCTGCTCGGCGAGCCCGACGCGGGCGACTAGCCCGCCCCCTCGGCGCCGTCAGGCCACGTGGTCGAGGACGGCGGCCCAGCCACCGTCGGCCGCCGCCGGGATGACCGCGGTGGCCAGCTCCAGCGCGGCGGCGTGGGCCACCTCGGGGACGAGGCGGACGGCCGCGCCGGTGAGCAGCTCGACGTCGTTCGGGCCGTCGCCGAGGGCGAGGACCTTGGTGTCGTCGATGCCGTGCCGGCGGCAGAACGCGAGCACGCCGTCCCACTTCGACTGCCCCCGGGGCGCGACCGTGAGCGACGCCGTGCCCGGCCAGTCGATCGAGCGGTCGAGGTGCGACTCTGCCAGCGCGCCCACCGCTCGGGCCGCGGCCTCCGCCGGCCCGAACGGGACGCCGATCATGCTGAAGCCGAGCACGGCCTCCGCCGCCACGACGCGGCGCAGCTCGTCGTCCTCGGGGTCGGCCCCGGAGGCCGAGACGTGGGCCGCGGTGTCGCCCAGCGCCTGCACGTGCCCCGGGTTGGTGTCGACGTCCTCGCTGAGGAACACGTCGTAGTCCGGGTGGTCGACGTAGACGACCGGGCTCAGCCCGACGGACCGGAAGGCGTCGTAGACGGCCACCGCCTGCGCCGACGGGAACGGGGCTCGGTGGAAGCGCTCGCCCGTGGCGAGGTCCACGCCCAGCGCGCCGTTCAGCACCACCGCGGGCGGGGTGAGCCCGACCCGGCGGAGCGGCCCGCGGGTGGAGGCCAGGCGACGGCCGGTGGCCACGAGCACGGGGATCTGGCGGCGCGCCAGCTCGGCCCACGCGTCCAGGACCGGCTCGGCCACGTGGTCGTCCGTGTGCCAGAGCGTCCCGTCGAGGTCGGTCACGACGAGCTCGATCGCCATCGGGCCACTGTGGGCGGCACCGCCGAGCGCGGGCAACTCCGTCGGCCCGGCGCCTAGCCCGCCGTCGTGGGCCAGTCGTCGGGCGGGGTGATCCCGAGGTCTGGGAGGCGGGGCTGCCAGCCCTCGCCGGGGGTCCACCGCCGGACGACCGTGGCCGGCGCCCCCGCCAGCACGACGTGGTCCGGGTGCTCGCCCCGCACCACCGACCCCGCTGCGACGACGGTGTTGCGGCCCAGGCGGGTGCCGGGCAGCACGACCGCGCCGGCTCCGAGCCACGATCCCGCGCCGATCTCCACCGGGGTGGCCGTGGGCCACTGCCGGGCGATCGGCACCTCGGGATCGGCGTACACGTGGTTCTGATCCGTCACGTAGCAGTAGGGCCCGGTGATCACGTCGTCGCCGACCACGACGGCGCGGTGGGCGACCACGTGGCTGCCCCGCCCGAGGATGCAGCGCGCACCGACGCGCAGCACCGGGGAGGTGGCGCCATCGAGGAGCGGCTGCCCCTCGGCCATGCCGACCGAGAGCGTCACGTGCGGCGCCACGATCGTGCCGGCCCCGATCGACATGTGCTCGACGCCGACGAGGTCGCCCTGCGGGAACGCGAGCATCGCCCCCGGCCCGAGATGACCGAACCGGCGGCCGACGCGGTCCTCCGGCCCCACCGTCCCGGCGAAGCGGAGCCAGCGCCACAGCCCCTGGGCGAGGGGTGCGGTCGCGGTGTGCGCCCAGCGCTGCCAGCCCATCCGCGCAGCCTGCTCGCTCGTCCGGTCGTCCCGCCAGCGCGGTCAGGGGTTGACGTAGATCCGGCGGGGCGTGACGAGGACGGCCACCCGCCGCTCGGCGGCCACGGTCCGGTCGAACTCGGCCCAGTCGTGGTCGGCGCTGACGAGACCGGTGCTGGCGTGGATCGTGCGGAGCAGATCGGCGAGACCGTCCGCCGCGACGAGGGGGGAGGGGTCGTCGGGCCCGACGAGCTCCGCCGCGCCCTCGAGGGCCACCCAGGCCCACCCCGCCCGCCACAGCAGGGTGGCGGTGGGGCGGCTGCGCAGGTGAGCGAGCTTGCGGGTCCCCGGCCGGCCGACGAAGGCGGCGACGGGCGCGCGGCTCCCCGGGTGGTCCACGACGCCGGCGTTCACGACGGTGGACTGGACGTGGCCGTCGGGGCGGATCGTCGAGAGCGCCGCCAGCCCGTGGTCGAGGGCGACGATCCGGCGCACGTCGTCGATCGTGGCCATGGCGCGAGGGTATCGACCGATCCCGTCGGCGGAGCCGGGCTCAGGCGTCGCTCGCCGCGCGGGTGTTGCCGAGCCAGGTCTCGTAGAGCGCGGCGTAGCGGCCTCCGGCGGCGGCGAGCGCGGCGTGCGGTCCGAGCTCGACGATGCGCCCCCGGTCGACCACCACGACGAGGTCGGCCCGCTCGGCCGTGGAGAGGCGGTGGGCGACGCTGATCACCGTTCGCCCCTCGGCCAGCCGGTCGAGCGCGTCGAGGAGGATCCGCTCGGTCTCGGGGTCGATCGAGGACGTGGCCTCGTCGAGGAGCAGGAGACCGGGGTCGCCCATCTGGGCGCGGGCGAGGGCGACGAGCTGTCGCTCGCCGACGGAGAGGCTGCCGCCCCGCTCGCCGACCCGCGCGTCCAGCCCGCCCGGCACGTCGTCGAGCCAGGCGCCGAGCCCGAGGCTGCGGAAGGCGGCCTCGACGTCCTCGCGGGTCGCGCCGAGGCGCCCGAGCCGCACGTTCTCGAAGATCGTGTCGTCGAAGAGGAAGCCGTCCTGGGGGACGAGGCGGATGGCGGCCCGGCGGCTGTCGGGGTCCACCTCGCGCAGGTCGAGGCCCCCGACCCGCACGGTGCCCTCGGTGGGGTCGGCCAGCCGGCAGAGCAGCCGGGCCAGCGTCGTCTTGCCGGAGCCCGTCTCGCCCACGATGGCGACGGTGGCCCCGGCGGGGATGTGCAGGCTGACGTCGTCGAGCACCGTGCCGCCGGTGCGATACCGGAACGACACCCCCTCGACGTCGACGGCCAGCGGCCCGCTCGGGAGGGCGGGGCCGCCCTCCGGCTCCGGGACGTCCACCGGGGTGGCGAGCACGGCGAGGACCTTGCGCCAGCCCGCGATGGCGGTCTGGGTCTGGTCGAGGATCTCGGTCAGCTCGGCCACCGGGTTGAGGAGCAGGTTCACGAGGAACAGGAAGGCCACGACCTCGCCGAACCCGAGGCCCCAGGCGTCGGCGTTGATCGCGCCGGTCACGACCACGGCGGAGAGCGCGAGGGCGCCGAACAGGTCAGCGATCGGGAACATCAGCGAGAACCACTTCGCAGCGCCCATCTGGGCCCGGTACTGCGTCCCGATGGCCCGCTCCAGGCGCTGCCGGCTGCGCCGCTCGAGCCCGTAGGCCCGGATCACCGGGGCACCGGACACCACCTCCGCCACCTCGGACAGGCTGCCGGCCACCGCCGTCCGCACCTCGTCGTAGGCGGCGAGCTGGCGGCGCTGGAGGAGCCGCATGATGGGCACGATCGGCAGGAACACCAGGAGCGTCACGAGCGCCAGCTGCCACGAGTAGAGCGCCATCACGGTGAGGGTCGTGACGATGAGGACCGAGTCCACGATCCAGGCCATCGCCCCCCACTCCGTGAACTGGGCGAGGGTCTCGATGTCGCTCGTGATCCGGGCGACCAGCGCGCCGCGACGGTGGTCGAGGTGCTCGGCCACCGAGAGGTCGTGGACGTGGCGGAACGTCCGCACCCGCAGGCCGAGGAGGCTGGCCTCGGCCGCTCGCACGAGGCGCAGGAAGGTGGCGCGACCGGCGCCGTAGAGCAGCACGATGAGCACGGCGATGCCCGCGCAGGCGGCTGCCACGACACCGGGGCGGTACCCGTCGGCGCCCACGACGGCGCGGTCGAGGACCTGCTGGACGAGCACCGGGACCGCCAGCTTGCCGGCCGCGGTGACGACCGCGAAGAGCGCGGTCAGGACGAGCCCGGTCCGCAGCTCCGGCGTGGCGGCCAGGCCGCGCCGGAGCACCGCGATCGCCCCGGCGGCGTCGATGAGCTCCTGCTCGCCCGGCTCGCCGGGGGTGGGCTCGGCGTGCGCGCGCTCCCGGTCGAGCTCGCCGGCCGGGGCGCCGCCGGCCAGCACGGCGACGACGGGGTCCTCGTCGTGGCGGGGCGGGCGCTCGTCGGCGGTCACGCCGCGTCTTCCTCGTAGGCCCGCACCAGGGCGCGGTAGCCGGGGAGGGCCAGCAGCTCCTGGTGCCGGCCGGCGGCCACGATGCGCCCCCCGTCGAGGTAGAGCACCCGGTCGGCCATCGCGATCGTCGAGAGGCGGTGGGCGACGACGATCGTGGTGGCGCTGATCTCGCCTCGCAGCCCGTCGAGGATCTGGCGCTCCACCTGGGCGTCGACGGCGGACGTGGCGTCGTCGAGGAGCAGGACCTGCGGGCGGCGCAGGATCGCTCGGGCCAGGGCGAGCCGCTGCCGCTGCCCGCCGGAGAGCGTGACGCCCCGCTCGCCGACCACCTCGTCGAGCCCGCCGGGCAGGCGCTCCACGAACGTGCGGGCCCGCGCCACCTCGAGGGCGGCCCAGATGGCGTCGTCGTCGACCTCGTCGCCGAGGGACAGGTTCTCGCGCACCGAGTCGGCGAAGAGGAACGCCTCCTGGAACACGGGGACCACGGCCCGGTGGAGGGCCGCCGGGTCCGCCGTCGTCACGGGCACGCCCCCGAGGCGCACCGCCCCGGCCCGCGGGGTGCGCAGCCCCGCCACGAGGAGGCAGAGGGTCGTCTTGCCGGACCCGGTGGGACCCACCAGCGCCACGACCTCCCCCGCCGGCACGTCGGCGACGACGTCGTCGAGCACCACGTCGTCGCCGTAGGCGAAGGTGACGTGGTCGAGCGCGACGGGCAGGGGGCCCGCGGGGAGCGGCACGGGATCCTCGGGCACCTCCCGGACCGAGGTCCGCAGCACCGCCTGCACCCGGTCGTGGGCGACGACGGCGCGCGGCAGCTCCTCGAGCAGGAACCCCATCACCCGGAACGGGAAGGCGAGGAGCCCGAAGAGGGTCATCACCTGGACGACGTCGCCCACGCTCACCGCGCCCACCGAGATGCGCCACGCACCCACCGCGAGCAGGACGACCGTGCCGAGGTTGGGGAGGGCGTCGAGGGCCGGTTCGAAGGCCGCCCGCAGGCGACCGACGGCCAGCCGCTCGGTGCGCAGCCGCTGGGCCGCCGCCTCGAGGCGGGACACCTCCCGGTCCCGCAGCCCGAGCGTCTTCACCACGATGGCGCCCTCGAAGGACTCGTGGGCGACCGACGAGACCTCGCCGACCGCGGCCTGGGCGGCGGTGGCCGGCGCCTCGACCCGGCGCGTGTACACCCGGTTCATCAGCACGAGCGTGGGGAAGAGGGCGAGGCCGATCAGCACGAGGACGAGGTCGACGAGGAGCAGCTGGACCACCGCCGTCACGATGATCACGACCGTGCCCACGGACATGGGCAGGGGCATCAGGGCGATCGTGGAGCGCTCGGCGTCCGCGTCGGCGTGGGCCAGCAGCTCGCCGGCCGGTCGGTCGTCGAACCAGCGCAGCGGCACGTCCACGTAGTGCCGGGTCACCCGGGTGAACCAGTGGCGCTGCATCCGCCGCTGCGTCATGTGGCCGAAGTAGCGGCGGAGGACCACGCCGACGACCCGGACGAGGGTGGCGCCGAGGATCGCCGCCGCCCCGAGCCAGATCGTGGAGCGAGCGAGGTCGGGGTCGCCCGCCAGCGCGGGCTCGAGGACGCGGTCGGTGACGCGCCCGAGCACGACCGTGCCGCCGACGGTCATCACCGCGTACAGCGAGGCGCCGAGGATCGACAGGGCGAACGAGGCGCGCTGGAGGCGGGCCGCCTCCCAGAGGAGGCGGATCCCGCGGCGCAGCACCGTGTGGTCGACGCGCGGCGTCGGCGTCCCCTCGTCCACGGCTGGACCCTAGGCCCTGCGCACCAGGCGCCGATCGCGGGTTTCGCCCCGCCGTCGCTCGCTCACGCGCCCCGCCACAGCTGCAGCGGCGTGGCGTCTCGGGGGCCGGCGAACGGGAGCTCCACCCATGCACCGCCCCGCCCCGCGGACCAGTACGCCGCCATCGTCAGGTCGAGGACGTCCCGGGCCTGGGCCATCCCGATCGCCGGGCTCCGGGCGTCCCTCACGTCGAGCGCGAAGGACTCGATCTGCGGGAGGTAGCCGAGCTCCTCCAGGGCCGGGGGCACGTCGGCCGGGATGGGGGGCAGCGCCACCGGTGCGCCGTTGCGCTCGAGGGCCACGTGGGGGAGCAGCTCGAGGCGCACGACCCCGTCCGGGGACGACACCTGGGCGTCCCACACCGGCCCGCTCGGATGCGACCAGCTGGCCACCACCCGGGCCTGCAGACCGGTGTCGAACGCGATCGTGACCTCGGCGTGCTCGTCGACGGGGTGCGCGTCGCTCCCGGTGAGCGTCGCCCGCACCTCCACGGGGCGGGCGGAGCCGGCCAGGGCCAGGGCGAGGGCGAGGGGGTGCGCGCCGAGATCGAACAGCACGCCGCCGCCCCAGGACTCGCTCAGGAACTCGCCCCAGGTCGGGCGGTCCTGCACCGCTCGCACCTCGAGGTGGTCGATCCCGACGAGCGCGCTGGCGTGGGTGACGGCCAGCCGGACGGCCGGGGCGTGGAGCAGGTTCTCGGCGTACGCGAGGACGGCGCCGTCCTGGGCGGCGGCGACCAGCGCGTCCGCGTCGGCCAGCGTGGTGCACAGCGGCTTCTCCACGAGGGCGCCGACGCCGCCGGCGGCGGCGCGGCGGGCGGCCGCGGCGTGGTGGGCGGGCGGCGTGGCGATGACGACGCCGTCGACGACCTCGTGGATGTCCTCGAGGGTGCGGACCTCGGCCCCGGCCCGCTCGGCCGCAGCCCGGGCCCGCGCCTCGGTCCGCGAGGCCACCGCGGTCACGGCGAGCCCCGGGACCTGGCGGGCGGCGTAGGCGTGCACGCCGGCGATCGAGCCGGCGCCGACCAGGCCGAGGCGCACCGCGGGCTCAGCGGGCACGGGCGGCGAGGCAGCTGCAGGCGGACGACATGCCCGGTGACGCTACCGACCGGTGGTCCCGCGCCGGCACCTGCCCACCGCGGGCGTACGATCCCGGGGCGGGCCCGCCGCCACCTCTCGTCACGTGCGCCTCTTCCTCCGCTTCGCCGCCATCACGATCGTCGCCGGCATGGGGTTCGCCCTGGCCGGCCTGGCGCTCGTGCCGGCCGCACAGCGGCTGGGCACGGCCAACCAGGCGCAGGCCGCCGAGCTCGACCTCGGCCCCCTGGACCAGCGGTCCTACGTGTACGCAGCCGACGGGACGCTCATCGCCACGTTCCGGGCCGAGGTGGACCGCCAGCCCATTCCGCTGGCGACGATGCCGGCGCACCTCGTGGACGCCGTGCTGGCCGTCGAGGACGCGGACTTCTACCTGCACAGCGGCGTGAACCTCCGCTCGATCATGCGGGCCTTCACCGCCAACGTCGAGTCCGGCTCCACCGTGCAGGGCGGCTCGACGATCACCCAGCAGGTCGTGAAGAACGAGCTGCTGGGCCCGGAGCAGACGGTGGAGCGCAAGGTGCGCGAGGCCGTGCTCGCGCGCCGGCTTGAGGAGACGATGTCCAAGGACGAGATCCTCGAGCGCTACCTGAACACCGTGTACCTCGGCAACGGCGCCTACGGCGTCCAGGCCGGCGCCGAGACCTACTTCGGCGTGGGGGCGGCGGAGCTCGACCCGGCCCAGTCCGCCTTCCTGGCCGGGATCATCGCCAACCCGTCGGCCTTCGACCCGATCCGCCACCCGGAGGCCTCCCGCAGCCGCCGCGATCTCGCGCTGCGGCGGATGGTCGCCTACGGCGCCATCACCCAGGAGCAGGCGGACTTCCTGGCCGGTGCGCCGATCCCGGAGCAGATCAACGAGCTGCTGCCGACCCCCGACACCTACTTCGTCGAGGAGGTCAAGAAGGAGCTGCTCGACGACCCCCGGCTCGGCGCCACGCGCGAGGAGCGCGCGTACGCCCTGTTCCGCGGGGGCCTCCACATCCACACCACCCTCGACCCGCGGGCCCAGGCGCTCGCCCAGCAGGCCCGGGACGACGTGCTCGCCGAGCTGGCGCCGGAGGGCACCCCGCCCGGGGTCGTGCCGATCGCGCCGAACCCGCAGACCGGGGCGGAGCGCTTCGCCACCGGCGCCGTCGTGTCGGTCGACCCCCGCAGCGGGGCCGTCCGGGCGATGGTGGGCGGCAGCGGCTTCGAGGAGAGCCGCTACAACATCACGACCCAGGGACGCCGCTCCGGCGGCTCCACGTTCAAGGTCTTCGTGCTCATGGCCCTCCTCGAGGCGGGCTACGTCCCGAACGACACGGTGAACGGCGGCGGGCCGTGCACGTTCCGCGACATCCCGGGCATGTGGCCCAACCCGTACCGGGTGGAGAACTTCGGCAACAGCGGGGGCGGGAGCGGCACGATCACCTCGCAGACCCTGCGGTCCTCGAACTGCGCGTACGTCCGCCTCGGTCAGATCGTCGGCACCGACGCGGTGATCGAGCAGGCCCGGCGCATGGGCATCACCACGCCGATGGACGACGTGGTCTCCCTCCCGCTCGGGACGAAGGAGGTGTACCCGATCGAGATGGCGGCGGCGTTCGCGTCGATCGCCAACGACGGGATCGTCCACGAGCCCTACTACGTGGAGCGGGTGCTCGACCGCAACGGCAAGCTCCTCTTCGCCCACGAGCCCTCGCCCCGTCGGGCCGCCTCCCCGGAGAGCGCCCGCCTGGCCGCCGACGTGCTCGAGCGCAACGTGATCAGCGGCACCGGGACCCGGGCGCGGGTGCCGGGTCACCATGCGGCCGGCAAGACCGGCACGGCCCAGGACAGCGGCGACGCCTGGTTCGTCGGCTTCACGCCCCATCTCGCCACCGCGGTGTGGATCGGCTCCCCGAACGACCGCTTCGAGGTGCGGCTGGGCGGCCGGGGCATCACCGGCGGCTCGTACCCGGCGGAGATCTGGGGCCGGTACATGCGAGCCTGGCACGAGGGCCTCGAGCCGCTCGACTACCCGGATCCGCCCCGCACCCGGCCGGGCCGGTACCTGCGCATGGATGCGAAGCAGGATCCCGGCGGTGGCGGGGGCGGGTCGCGCCCGCCGGTGACGACGGTGCCCGGCCCGGGGGCGGACGAGGCGCCGACGCCGCCCACCACGGCGACCCCGCCGCCGGACCCCACGACCCCGCCCCCGCCCGATCCGCCCGGTCCGCCCGATCCCCCCGGTCCGCCCGATCCCCCCGGCCCGCCGGGCGAGTGAGCCGGCGGGACGTGAGCCGCGGCGGCGCGTGCCAGGATGCAGGCATGGCCAGCGGGACGACGGAGCGAGCGCGATGAGCCGGTGGGACGCCCTCCTCGCCGTGCAGGAGCAGGACACCCGGGTCGACCAGCTCGAGCACCGGCGCCGCACCCTGCCCGAGCGGGCGGAGCTCGACGCCGTCATGGCCCAGGTGCAGGAGCTCGAGGCGACGGTGGCGGCCGTCGAGGCCGACAAGCACGAGCTCGTGCGCGAGCAGCGCCGCATCGAGGACGAGGTCGCGTCCCTGACCGAGAAGGTCGAGCAGCACGACAAGGCGCTCTACGGCGGGTCGATCAACAGCCCGAAGGAGCTCCAGGCCATCCAGGACGAGATCGCCTCGCTGAAGCGGCGGATCTCGGACCTCGAGGACGGCGAGCTCGAGCTCATGGAGCAGGTGGAGCCCCTCGACGCCGACCTGGCCCGACTGGCCGGGGAGCGGAGCCGCCTCGACGACACGGCCAACGGCCTGCGGGCCCGCATCGCTGAGGCCGAGGTGGAGATCGACGACGAGCTGGCGACGGTGGTGGCGGCGCGCGCCGCCGCGGCGTCCGACGTCGCCCCTGACCTGCTCGCCGCCTACGACGAGCTCCGGCCCCGCCTGGGCGGCGTCGCCATCGCCCGGCTCGTCAACGGCCACTGCGGCGGGTGCCACCTCGCGCTGTCCGCCGTCGAGGTCGACCGGATCCGCAAGCTCCCCGAGGACGAGCTCGTCCACTGCGAGGAGTGCGGCCGCATCCTCGCTCGCTAGCCGGCCGTGGTCCTCTGGTTCCTCGCCCCCGCGGTCCTCATCGTCTGGGCCGTCTTCCGCAGCCCCAGCGCCGACTACCGGATGGTGGCCGTCGGTGCGCTGCTCCCGCTCGTGGAGCTGCCCTTCGGGGCGCCGCGGGTGCTGCACAGCCTGACCGGTGCAGCCGCGCTCCTCGTCCTCGTGATGCTGGCCTTCCGCGGGCAGCGCCTGCGCCAGCGCCAGCTCCTCGGCATCCCGATCGGGGTCCTCGTCCACCAGGTCCTGGACGGGGCGTGGGCGGACACACGAGCGTTCTGGTGGCCGTTCGCCGGCACGTCCTGGTCGGACGCCGAGCTCCCCGAGCTGGGTCGCGGCGGGTGGAACGTGCTGCTGGAGCTGGCCGGCGCCGCGGCGCTCTGGTGGACGTGGCGGCGCTTCCGCCTCGACGAGCCCGACCGGCGCGAGCGGTTCCGCCGCACCGGCCAGGTCGGCCGGGACGTGCTGCCGTGAGGTCCGAGCGGTGCTGATCGTCGTCCGCCACGGGCGCACCGCCGCCAACGCCTCCGGGCTGCTGCTCGGGCGGCGCCTCGACCCGCCCCTCGACCCGCTGGGCGAGCGGCAGGCCGACGCCCTCGCGCCCGCCGTCGCGAGTGCCCGCCGCGTCGTGGCCAGCCCGCTCCTGCGGGCCCGCCAGACGGCGGAGCGCCTCGGGCTGCCGGTGTCCGTGGACGAGCGCTGGGCCGAGATCGACTACGGACGCCTCGACGGCACCCCGATGGCCGAGGTGCCGCCCGAGACGTGGGCCCGCTGGCGGGAGGACGCCGACTGGGCGCCGGAGGAGGGGGAGTCCCTCCGCGCCCTGGGCGCCCGGATCCGGCCCGCCTGCGAGGACCTGCTCGAGGAGGCCGAGTCCCACGACGTGGTCGTGGTCTCCCACGTCTCGCCGATCAAGGCGGCGGTGGCGTGGGCCCTCGGGGTCGGCGACGAGGTGGCGTGGCGGATGTTCACCGCCCCGGCGTCCGTGACGCGCATCGCCGTCCGGGACGGCCGGCCGTCGCTCCACGGCTACAACGACACCTCCCACCTGTCTGGGGCCTGACCCGCGCCGCCCCGGGCCGTATGGCGGTCTGCGGCCGGGGGTACGAGGTCGGCACCCCACCACGACAGGAGCCCCCATGCGCATCGCCACCGGCACCCTCGCCTCCGCCTTCGTCCTCCTCGCCTTCGGCGCCCTCGGTGCGGTCGGCTCCTGGGCCATGGTCGCCGGGACGATCACCGCCCTCGTCGGGGCGGTCCTCCTCGTCGTGAACCTCGAGGCGAAGGACCACGCCGAGGCCGGCATGGCCGCCTTCCTCGAGCACCGCTGACCACCTGCCGCCGGCCCGCAGCGCGGCGCCCCGTTCGCGGCGACGTGGGTGAGGTGACGCTGAGCCGGCCTGTAAGCGGGGTTCTGTGCCCCGAGTCGCTCACGCTCGCCGGGGTGGTGACCATCCATCTGTGCGGCCCACCTGGGGACATCGACCGGGCCAGTCGTCCCCTGTTCGGCCTTGCTCCGGGTGGGGGTTGCCGAGCCGCCGGGGTCACCCCCGACGCTGGTGCGCTCTTACCGCACCGTTTCACCCTTGCCTGTGCCCGAAGGCCATCGGCGGTCTGCTCTCTGTTGCCCTGAACCGACAGGTCGCCCCGTCCTGGCTCTCACCAGCACCCTTGCCCTGCGGAGCCCCGACTTTCCTCGACGTGATCGAGCCACGCCGCGGCCACCCGGCCGGCTCAGCGTCGCTCAGAAGCGTATCCCGCTGAGGTCGGGGTACCAGCCGGCGGCCCGCTCGACGGCCTCCCGCCAGCGGTCCCGGTCGAGCTCCCGGGCCGGGTCGACGACCACCTTCGGCTGCCAGACGGCGGCGAGGTCGTCCCAGCCGCCCCAGGTCCCGACGGCGAGGCCGGCGAGGAGGCCGGCGCCGAGCGTCGTCGCCTCCCGGACCGGCGAGACCTCGACCGGCCGCTGGATCGCGTCGGCCAGCGCCTGCACGAAGGTGGGGTTCTCGCTCATGCCCCCGTCGACGCGGAGCGAGGCGACGGTGAGCCCGCTGTCGGCCTCGGCCGCCTCGAGCAGGTCGGCGCCTCGCTGCGCGACGCCCTCGAGGACGGCCCGCACGACCTGCGGGCGGCCGGTGCCCCGGGTGACCCCGAGGAGCGCGCCCCGGGCCCCGTAGTCCCACTTGGGCACGCCGAGGCCGAGCAGGGCGGGGACGTAGAGGACGCCGTCGGTGTCGTCGCACGCGCTCGCCACGTCGTGGCTGGCCGCGGCGGTGTCGATGATCCCGAGGTCGTCGCGCAGCCACTCGACGTTCGTGCCGGCGGAGAGCATGACGGCCTCCACGCCCCAGCTGATGCCCTGCCCGTCCCGCCAAGCGACGATCGGGAAGCAGCCCTGCTCGCCCTGGCGCTCGAAGCGGGGGCGGTCCGGCCCGAGGGTGAGGTCGAGCATGCCGCCGGTCCCGAAGGTGGCCTTGGCCAGCCCGGGGCGCACGCAGCCCTGCCCGACGAGGCTGGCCTGCTGGTCGCCGACGAGCGCGGCGATGGGGGGCGCGCCGTCGAGCGCGGTCGCCGGGCCGACGATCCCGGTGGTGTCGACGACGCGGGGGAGCGCGGTCTCCGGGATGCGCAGCGCCTCGCGGACCTTCGGGGTCCAGCCGGCTCCGTCGCTCGAGAACAGGCCGGTCACACCTGCGTTGGTCGCGTCCGTGACGTGGAGCGCGCCCTCCGAGAGGTGCCAGGCCAGCCAGGAGTCGACGGTGCCGACGCACAGGTCCCGGGTGCGGTCCGGGTCCGCCGCGTCGAGCAGGTGGGCCCACTTGGTGGCGGAGGCGTTCGGGGCGAGGTGGATGCCGTCGGCCTGGAGGACGAGGCAGGTGCCGACCGTGCGGAGGTCCTGCCAGCCGATGCCGGGACCGACCGGCTCGCCGGTGGCCCGGTCCCACACGATGGCCGACGCCCGCTGGTTCGTGATGGCGACCGCGTCGACCGGCCCGTGGGTGGCGAGCACCCGCCGCCCGAGCTCGAGGGCCAGCTCGGCCATGCGGACCGGGTCGAACTCGACGAGCCCCTGCTCCGGCGTGCTCGGCAGGAGTGGCTCCTGCACCTCGCCGGCGATCGTCGCGTCCGGGCGGACGACCGCGGCGCGCAGGCTGCTCGTGCCGACGTCGAGGACGAGGATGGTCATGGTCGCTCCTGGTGCCCCGGCTCGCGGGTCCGACGGGTGGCCCAGCGCTCGCCGGGCGCGGCTCGGGACACTAGTCAGGCCGCGCGGGCGCGGCGGGGGCCCAGCCGGCCAGCGCGAGGAGCGCCCCGAGGGCCGCCTGAGCGGGCACGAGGGCGGGTGCGAGGTCGTCGTCGGCCGCCGCCCGGCGCAGCAGCACGAGCCCGGCGACCAGCGCGAGGGCGACGGCGCCGGCCAGCGCGGCGTGGACCGGGCCGGCGCCCTGGCGGCGGACGGCCCAGCCGCCGACGACGGCGCCGGCGAGCACCACGAGGGCGAGCGGGACCGTCACCGGGTTGGGGAGGTCCCCGTCCACGACGGCGTCGAGCACCGCGGCGAAGAGGGCGGCCGGCAGCGCGACGGCGAGCGCGGCCGCCACGCCGACGAGCAGCGGGCGCATCACGCGTCGAACGGCGAGGGCAGCCCGAGCTTGCCCGGGTTGAGGATCCCGTGGGGGTCGAGGGCGGCCTTGACCGCCCGCAGCACGTCGAGGCCCCCGCCCAGGGCGTCGGCCACGAACCGGGCCCGGTTGAGGCCCACGCCGTGGTGGTGGGAGAGCGAGGCGCCGGCGGCCAGCGAGGCGGTGGTGCCCGCGGTCCACGCCGCCTCGTAGCAGCGGTCCCGGTCCTCGGCCTCGACCTTGCCGGCGAAGGTGAAGTAGAGGCACCCGCCGTCCTGATAGGTGTGGCTCTGGTGGGCTGACGCGGCCACGATGCCGGGGACGGCGAGGAGCGCGGCGACCGTCTGCTCGTAGATCGCCGGCAGGTCGCGCCACCGTCCGGCCACCTCCATCGTGTCCACGACGTACCCGCGGCTGATCAGCGCCTCGAGGGCGGCGACGTCGTTGCGGTGCTCGAGCCAGCGGCCGACGTGGGCGACGTCCGCCGCCTCCGCGGACGCGCAGACGTCGGCCACGATCGCCATCGTCGCCTCGACGAGCCGCTCGTCCCCCTCGTCGAGCACGAGGAGCAGCGCACGGTCCCCGGTGCCGTAGCTGCGGTCGGCCTCGGTGGCGTCGTAGAGGCGCAGCACCGCCGGCGTGGCGCCGCGCTGGCGCAGCCGCCGCATGGCGTCCAGGCCGTCGGTGAAGGTCGGGAAGGCGTAGGCGGCGCGAGCCTCGTGGGCGGGGGCCGGGTGCAGGCGCAGGCGGGCGCCGGTGATGATCCCGAGCGTCCCCTCCGAGCCCACGAACAGCTGCGTGAGGTCCGGGCCCACGGCAGCCCGGGGGGCACCCCCGGTCGTGAGCGTGCGCCCGTCGGCCAGGGCCATGTCGAGGCCGAGGACCATGTCCTCGATCTTCCCGTAGCGGGTGGAGAGCTGCCCGGCCGAGCGGCAGGCGAGCCAGCCGCCGACGGTCGAGAGCGCGACGGACTGCGGCCAGTGCCCGAGGGTCAGGCCGTGCTCGGTGCGCAGCTGGTGCTCGAGGTGGTCGCCGAAGGTGCCCGGCCGGACGTCGAGGACGAGCGAGGTCTCGTCGACGTCGACGACGCCGGCCAGGCCGCAGAGGTCGAGCACCACCCCGCCGTGGAGGGGCACCGACGCGCCGCACACCCCGCTGCGCCCGGCCGCCGCCGTGACCGGCACGCGGGCTTCGTGGCAGGCCCGCAGCACCTCGGCCACCTGCTCGGGCGCCGTGGGCCGGGCGACGAGGGCGGCGCGGGCGGCGACCTGCCCGTCGAGGGCCCAGGTCATGGCCTGCGGCCACCAGTCCCGGCTCACCTCGTCGAGCTCCGCGGCGGCGTCCGAGACGGCGCAGATGTCCCCGAGCCGCCGGGCCAGGTCGTCCGGGACGGGGACGGCCCTGGCGCCCAGGCGCGCGGTGGCGGGCCCTCCGGCCAGGGCGATCGGCGGGGTGGGCCGGCCGGGTCCCGGGGCGGGGAGCGGGTGCGGTGCGTTCATCCGGGTCCTCCCGGTCAGGTGGTGGGGTCGGGCGCTGGGGCCAGCTGGCCGGCGGCGAGGTCGGCGGCCACGGCGTCGGCGTAGGCGCGCACCTGCGCCGCGACCTCGTGAGACGACCAGCCGAGCTCCTCGGCCATCAGCGCGGCCACGACCGGCGCGGCCGCCACGCTGCCGCGGGCGTCCTGGAGGCGGGCCCGGGTCCGGCGGGACAGCACGTCGTCGACCGTGCGGGCCATCTCGTGGCGCACGGCGAACACGACCTCGGCCCGCCGGTAGGGCAGACCGGGCACGATCGGCTCCCCGAGGGAGGCGTCGGCCTCGACGAGGGCCTCGAGCACCCGCGCCTCGGTCCCGTAGCGGGCGGCGAGATGGGGGTCGGTGCCCTCCTCGAGCGGTCCGGCGCCCCGGAGGGGCAGGGCCCGGGTGCGGCAGCGCCGAGCCGAGCGGGGCAGCCCGTCGAGCCGGTCCACGACGACGGCCATCGTGTCCTCGGCCATCTCCCGGTAGGTCGTGAGCTTGCCGCCGGTGATGCTCACGACCCCGGTGTCGGAGACCTCCACGCGGTGGCGGCGGGACAGGTCCGCGGTCCGGCCGGAGGTGGCGGAGCGGACGAGCGGGCGCAGCCCGGCCCACGTGCCGACGATGTCGTCGGCCGAGATCGGGTCCCGCACCGCGCCGTTGATCGCCCGCAGCAGGTACTCGACGTCCTCGGTCGTGCAGGTCGGGTCCTCGAGGGGGCCGTCGTAGTCGGTGTCGGTCGTGCCGATGTAGGTGAGCGCGAACGTGCCGTCGCCCTGGGGCAGCCACGGCACGACGAACACCGAGCGCTTGTCGCCCGGCACCGGCACGACCACGGCGATGTCGTTGCGGACCTTCGCCCAGGGGACGGCGATGTGGACGCCCTTCGCGGGCCGGATGGTCTGCGCCTCGGTGCCGCTGTCGAGGCTGCGCACCCGGTCGGCCCACACGCCCGCCGCGTTCACGACGGCGCGAGCCCGCACCTCGATGCGATGTCCGTCGGCCTCCACGACCGCGCCCTCGCACCGGCCCCGGTCGTCGTGGCGGAGGGCCACCACGGCGGCGTGGTTCACGATCGTCGCCCCGTGGTCGAGCGCCGCGGTGCGGGCGAGCGCGAGGGTGAGCCGGGCGTCGTCCGCGGCCGCGTCGTAGTACAGGTACCCCCCGGCCAGCCGCTCGGTGGGCAGCGTGGGCATGTGGGCGGCGACCTCGTCGCGCTTCAGCCGCTTGTGGAGCTTGCCGATCCGGGCGCCGCCGGTGAGGTCGTACATCCACATCGCGCTGCCGAGCGCGCGGGCCACCTTCGGGTGGATGAGCCCGTCCTTCGAGAGGATCGGGATGAGGAAGGGGAGCAGCCCGACGAGGTGGGGCGCGTTGCGGCGCAGCCGCTGACGCTCCCGGAGCGCCTCGTAGACGAGCCGCACGTCGCCGTTCTGCAGGTAGCGCAGGCCGCCGTGGACCATCTTCGAGGACTTGGAGGACGTGCCCGAGGCGAAGTCCTCTCGCTCGACGAGGGCGGTGCGCAGGCCCCGGCTGGCGGCGTCGAGCGCGACGCCGCACCCGGTCACGCCGCCCCCCACGACGAGGACGTCGAACTCCCGGTCGCCGAGCTCCGCGAGCGCGCGGGCGCGGTCGAAGGTGCCGAGGGCCATCAGCCGGTCAGCCGCAGCCGCAGGCGCCGCCGCAGCAGCCGCCCCTGGAGGGCGCCGGCGCGACGGGCGCGGTGGCGGCGCTCGCCCCGCCGACGCTCGCGAACACGGACAGGAGGCGGGTGGTGTCGTCGTGGCCGGCGGGGCAGGTGGCCGGCGCGTCGGAGTCGGCCATCGGCCGCCGCAGCTCGAAGGTCGTGCCGCAGGCCCGGCAGCGGTACTCGTAGGTCGCCATCGCGCGCACTCTACGGGACGGGACCCGATCGGCGTCCCGCGCCGCCGCCGCGGTCCGGCCCCGCGGCGCGAGAGGCACGGAGACCGGGGCGCTCCCGGCCCTGTCGTTGCCCTGTCGCAGGGTCTGAGGCACACTCGTGGCGCTCGGCGGGCCGTCGTCCGCTCGCCGACCGCTGGGAGGACAGGTTGGATCGATTCGCCAGCCGCGAGGCGTTGGTCCGAGATCTCGCGTCACAGGAGGAGGGAGGCAGCTCCCTCCGCGGCCGCCTGCTGCGCACCCGCGAGGTGGCGCTGCTCTTCCAGGTCTCCGAACGGGCGGTGACCGACTGGGCTCGTCGGGGTCGCATCCCGTCGGTCCGCACCCCAGGCGGCCATCGGCGCTACCCGGCCGACCAGATCTGGGCGATCTTCCAGCGCAGCGGCGCCGACGGCTGAGCCGCGCGCAGGGGCGCGGAGGCTCTGGGAGCGGCCGTCCGACGTGGCGCGCGTCACGGGTTTGCATCGGCGCGCCGCGGCATCGGAGACTCGCCCGGACCCACCCCTCTGAGGAAGAGCAGCCCCCCGACCCATGGACCTCGCCTGGCGCCGTCACTCGGCCTGCCGCGGACTGGACCCGCAGATCTTCTACCCGGAGACCGACGAGGACGCCGAGCAGGCGAAGGCGATCTGCGGGCAGTGCTCCGTGCGGGAGACGTGCCTCGAGTTCGCCCTCCAGGGCCGTGAGAAGGAGGGCGTCTGGGGCGGCGCCACCGAGCGCGAGCGCCGCCGCATCCACCGGCAGCGCCGCCGGGCGTCGTAGCGGCGGCGGGTAGCCTGCGCCGTCGTGGGAGACCCTGAGGTGACCTTCGCGGCCCAGGGCGGGTGGTCCGGGGTGCTCGGCCGGCTGGTCGACGGCCAGGACCTCACCCGGGACCAGGCCCGCCTGGCCATGGCCGAGATCCTCGACGGCGCCGCGTCCCCGGCGCAGATCGCGGCCTTCATGGTCGCGATCCGCATGAAGGGCGAGACCGTCGACGAGCTCGTCGGCCTGACCGAGGCGATGCACGCCGCCGCCACGCCGGTGCCGCTGACGGACCGGGACGCCGTGCTCGACATCGTCGGCACCGGCGGCGACCGGGCCCACACGATCAACGTGTCGACGCTCAGCGCGCTCGTGGTGGCCGGCGCCGGGGGTCGGGTGTGCAAGCACGGCAACCGGGCGGCGTCGTCCTCGTGTGGGACGGCCGACGTGCTCGAGGCGCTCGGCGTGGCCATCGAGCTCGGGCCCGAGGGGGTGGCGGCCTGCGTGGACGAGGCCGGGATCGGCTTCTGCTTCGCCCCCCGCTACCACCCGGCCATGCGCCACGCCGGTCCGCCCCGCCGGGACCTCGGGATCCCCACGGCGTTCAACATCCTCGGCCCGATGTCGAACCCCGGGCGGGTCCGCCGGTACCTGCTCGGCGTGGCCGACGGCCGGATGTCGCACCGCATGGCCGAGGTGCTGCGGGCCAACGGCACGACCCGCGCCTTCATCGTGCACGGCGGGGACGGCCTCGACGAGCTCACGACCACGGGTCCCTCGACGGTGGTCGAGCTCCGGGACGGGGAGATCCGCGAGTGGGCGCTCGACCCCCGCGACCTCGGCCTCGCCCCCGCGCGGGCCGCCGACCTCGTGGGCGGCGACCCGGCCCGCAACGCCGAGCTGGCCCGCCGCGTGCTGGCGGGGGAGCCCGGCCCGCACCGGGACATCGTGCTGCTCAACGCGGGTGCGGCCCTCGTGGTGGCCGACCTCGCCGTCGACGTGTCGGCCGGGGTCGCTGCGGCGGCCGCGGCCATCGACGACGGGCGGGCGGCCGCCGCGCTCGAGCGCCTGGTCGCCACCTCGCAGCGCGCCGCCAGCGCCGAGGCCTGACGCCCGGGTCGCGCGGCCGGGCGCGGCTGTGACTTGCGCCACTCGATAACGACCGTTATCGTCGATGGGTGATGTCTGCGGACGCGATGGCCACCGATCTGTCCTCCGAGGACCCGATCCGGGCGCAGCTCATCGCGGCCGCCGCCGAGGTGTTCGCTGAGAAGGGCTACGACCGCGCCGGCGTGGCCGAGATCGCCCGGCGAGCCGGCTACACCACCGGAGCGATCTACGGCCGCTTCAGCGGCAAGGCCGACCTGCTGCTCGCGGCGATCGGCGATCGCTCGGAGACCGAGCTCGACGTGCTGTTCAACGAGCACCGCTTCGAGGGTCGGGTCACCGACATCCTGACCACCGTCGGGGCCCACCTCGTCACCGAGCCGATGGAGCGCAGCGGGGCGCTGCTCCTCGAGGCGTTCGTCGCCTCCCGGCGCGACCCGGAGGTCCGTCGCCTCATGCAGTCGACCCTCGACCTGCGCGGCGACAAGCTGACCGAGCTCGTCGCCGAGGCCCAGGCCACCGGCGCCATCGACCCCGCCCTCGACGCCGAGGCCGTCGTGCGCTTCTGCCACGCGGTCGCCTTCGGCTTCCTGCTCTTCCGCGCCGTCGACCTCGACCTGCCGGACCCGGGTCCGTGGGAGGACCTCATCGCCCGGCTCGTCGACGCGCTCGACACCCGCAGCTCCGCTGACACCGACCACCACACACCCCAGGGGGAGAACCAGCCATGACCACCAACGAGGAGATCCTCGGCCGGGCCGACGTCAACGACCTGGAAGCGATCCTCTCCATCACGGCGGCCGACGTCGACGAGATGGTCCACACCGTGAAGGACAACGCCGACGCGATCTTCACCTGGGACTACGAGAAGGGGAAGCGCCCGGCCCTCAACAAGCTCTACGAGAAGGCCAAGAACGCCCAGTGGAACGGGGAGACCGACCTCCCCTGGGACACCGAGGTCGATCCCGAGGAGGTCGTGGCGAACGCCCCGCGCGACGCCGCGACGGACCCGGTCTTCATCGCCGCCACCCAGCCCGGCCAGCCGCTCCACAGCTGGACCGAGAAGGAGTGGACCCAGCTGCGCATGGAGTCGCAGGCCTGGACGATGAGCCAGTTCATGCACGGCGAGCAGGGCGCGCTCCTCTGCACCGCGAAGATCGTCGAGACCGTCCCGTGGATCGACGCCAAGTACTACGCCGCCACGCAGGTCATGGACGAGGCCCGCCACGTCGAGGTGTTCGCCAAGTACCTCGACACGAAGATGGGCAACACGTACCAGCTGAACGCCCACCTGGGTGCGCTGCTCGACGACATCATCGCCGACAGCCGCTGGGACATGACCTACCTCGGCATGCAGATCATGGTGGAGGGGCTCGCCCTCGCCGCCTTCGGCTTCATGCACCAGCTCACCAACGAGCCGCTCCTCAAGCAGCTGCTCCGCTACGTGATGAGCGACGAGGCCCGCCACGTGGCCTTCGGGGTGCTGTCGCTGAAGGAGTACTACGCCGAGCTGACCGACGCCGAGATGCTCGAGCGCCAGCAGTTCGCCTTCGAGGCCGCGGTGCGCATGCGGGACCGCTTCCTCCAGCAGGAGGTCTGGGAGCGGATGGGCGTGGACGTGCGCCAGATGATCCGCCTCCAGCTGGAGAACCAGGGCGACCGCAACCAGGACCCGTTCCAGCAGCTGCTGTTCAGCAAGATCGTGCCGAACTGCAAGAAGCTCGGCCTGCTCGACCGCAACGACGCCTGGCTGCGCAAGAAGTTCGCCGAGATGAACGTCATCCAGTTCGAGGACTGGGTGGACACGGGCGAGGAGTACGACTCGCTCAGCCTCGAGGCGACGGCCGAGACCGCCTGATCCGGTCCGGCCGGGCGAGCGATCGCCAGGCAGGGGGGCGCGGGGCCCGGCGCATCGGGGGAGGCGCCGGGCCCCGCCGCGCCCGGGGTGCGGTCCCGGGTCCTAACGTGGGGGCGTGAGCTCGGACCCCCGCTACCGCTGCACGACCTGCGGGAACCTGACCCGCTTCGACGTCACCACCACCACCCGCACCCGCGCCTTCCACCACTACACGGTGGGCGGGGAGCTGACCGTCGAGGAGGCGCAGGTCCTGGACCAGCAGGTGGAGGCCGTCGAGTGCCGCTGGTGCGGCCCGTCCGGCAAGGTCGAGGAGATCCCCGCCGGGGAGGCTGTCACACCCCCTTCGTAGGGTGCGCTCCATGGGAGACACCCCGCTGCACATCAGCTGCGACACCTGCGTCATGGAGGGCTCGAGCGCCTGCGCGGACTGCGTCGTGACGTTCCTCTGCGAGCGGGAGCCGGGCGACGCCATCATCATCGACGTCGCCGAGGAGCGGGCCCTCCGGCTGCTCGAGCGCGGCGGTCTCGCGCCGGGGCTCCGCCACCAGGCCCGCACGGGCTGAGCCCGGCCCGAGCGGCCTTTGTCCGGATCGGGTGCCTCCGCTGCCCGCTGCTACCGTCGGGCGGGGAGGTGCAGAGGCCGCAGCAGGTGCTGCGGTGACCCGGCTTGCAGAAGCTTCATCTCGTCGGCATCACGACGGACCGTGACGGTCTCATCCTGAGCGCGCGTCGCGGCGCGCGCTCGGGCGCGTACGTCCTGCCGGCCGACGACGCCCTCCTCGCCCTGGTCGCCGAGCTCCAGGAGCAGCGGGCGGCCGAGGCGGACGCCCCCGCCGCGGAGGCGGAGGCGCCGGCCCGGGCGCCCAAGGTGGAGAGCTCCCTGTCCGTGCGGGAGGTGCAGGCCCGGCTCCGCCAGGGCCGCAGCGTCGCCGAGGTCGCCCGGGAGGCCGGCGTCCCCGAGGACTGGGTCGAGCGCTTTGCCGGTCCCGTCGTGGCCGAGCGGGCCCAGGCCGCGCAGCGCCTCCAGAGCTGCATCCTGACTCGGCAGCGCCTCGGGCCCTCCCGCCTGCCCATCGGCGAGGCCGTCCGGCGGCACCTGGCCGATCGCGGGGTCGCGATGAGCCCCGAGGAGCGGGCCCAGGCCTGGACGGCCGAGCAGATCTCCGAGGGTCGCTGGTCGGTCCGCTTCAGCTACCGCTACCGGGGCGCCCAGCGCACGCTGCGCTACGAGCTCGACGACGAGACCGGCGAGGCCAAGGCCGTGGACCGCCAGAGCGCCGAGCTCGGGTACGTCGCGCCGGACCCGTCGGCGCCGAAGCCGCGGCGGGCCGCCGCACCGGCACCGGCACCGGAGCCGGCGCCGGAGCCCGCCGTCACGGAGGACGCCCCCGCCCCCGCCCCGAAGCGGCGCCGGGCGACGTCGCCGGCGGCGCGCGAGCGGGCCCGGGCCGCCTCGGCGATGGAGAAGGACGCCGCTCGGCGCGCCTCGGACGCCGAGCGGGCGCTGCAGCGCCGAGCCCGGGAGCGGCGCGCCGCCGAGGAGGCAGCCGCGCGCGCGGCGCGGGCCCAGGAGCGGGCCGAGCGGGCCGCCGCCCGGGAGGCCGAGCGGACGCGAGCCGCCCGGGAGGCCGAGCAGGCCGAGCAGGCCGCGCAGGCGCGGGCCAGGTCCGCCCGCGCCACGTCGCGGCCCCGGAAGGGCGAGGGGTCGTCGCCGCGCTCCGGTGCTTCGAGCCGCTCGACCGCGAGCCGGCCGGCGCCGCGGGTGGTCGAGGCGCCCGAGCGGCCGGCGCCCGTCGTGAAGCCACCGCCGGGCCGCCGCGGGACCTCGGCCGGCGAGCGCACCCCGAGCCGTCGCGGACGGGAGCCGATGGTCGCCCGTCCGGCCCCTGCGCCGGTCCAGGCCCGCGCCGCCGCCCCGGCACCGGAGCGCGCCGCACCTCGCCCCGACGAGGCGGCGCCGTCGGCCCGCGCCTCCCAGGAGGCCGGGACCCGCCGGACCGCGCCCGCCGCGCCGACCAGCCCGGCCGCGCCGGCGCCCAGCCCGGCGGCGCCGGGCGGTCCCCGGACCCCGACCACCCCGACCCCGCGCTCGTCCGCGCCCGCGCCGAGCGCCACGACTCCCTCGGTACGGGTCGTCCCCGCGACGCCCACCACCCCCCGGTCCGCCACGAGGGCGTCCTCCGCCGAGGCGCCCGCCGCAGCGCGCCCGACGGCCGCCCGACCGGCGGCCCAGACCAACGGGTCCCACCCGCACGAGCCCAGCGGGACCGAGCGGGCCATCCGACCCCAGTTCCGCGCCGGGCTCGTGGAGCCCGCCGGGGAGGCGACCGGACGGCCCGCCGAGCGCGAGGGCGGCGCGCCCGCCGCGCCGGCGCGCCCGCGCCGCCGCACACGACCGCTCCGAGCCACCTGAGGTCCGCCGTGCGCACGCCACCGTCGGTCGACCACCTGCGGGCGGTCGGCACCGCCGCGGGCCTCGACCGCGTCGGCGTCGCGGACGTCGCCCCCTTCACCGACGTCCGCCGCACCCTCGAGGAGCGCAAGGCGGCCGGTCTCCACGGCGGGATGGGCTTCACGTACCGGAACCCCGAGCGCTCGACCAGCCCGGCCGAGGCCCTCCCGGACGCGAAGGCGCTCGTCGTCGGCGCTCGCGGCTACCGCACCGAGGACGCGCCGCCCCCCGGCGAGCCGGCCGGACGGGTGGCCCGGTACGCGTGGCGGGACCACTACGCCGACCTGCGGACCGGCCTGAAGGCGGTGGCGGCCGAGCTGAAGGCGGCCGGCTGGCGGGCCCGGGTCCTGGCCGACGACAACGCGCTCGTCGACCGGGCCGCCGCCCACCGCGCCGGGATCGGCTGGTGGGGCAAGAGCGCCAACCTCCTCGTGCCGGGGGAGGGGAGCTGGTTCGTGCTGGGCGCCGTCCTCACCGACGCGCCGCTGCCCCCGAACCGCACGGTGGTGGAGGACCGCTGCGGGGCCTGCACCCGCTGCCTCACCGGCTGCCCCACGGGCGCCATCGTCGCCCCCGGCGTCGTCGACGCCCGGCGCTGCCTGTCCTGGGTGCTGCAGACCGAGGGGATCCTGCCCCGGCACCTGCGCGCCGCGCTCGGCGACCGGATCTACGGCTGCGACGACTGCCAGGAGGTGTGCCCGCCCAACCGCCGGGCGACCGTGCGGCCACCGCAGCCCCGCGACCGCCCGTGGGCGCCCCTGGCCCGGCTCCTGGACCCCGACGACGCCGAGGTCCTGCGCTGGGCCGACCGCTGGTACATCCCCCAGCGGGACGTGCGCTACGTGCGCCGCAACGCGCTGGTGGTGCTCGGCAACGTGGGGGACGGGCGCGACCCGGCGGTCGCCGAGCTGCTGGAGGCGCACCTCACCCACCCGGACCCGCTGCTGCGGGCCCACGCCGTCTGGGCCGCCCGGCGTCTCGGACGCGAGGATCTGCTCGCGCTCGTGGCCGACGACCCCGACCCCGACGTCCGCGCCGAGCTCGACGGCGCCCTCGACCCATGACCCACCTCTTCGTCACCAACGACTTCCCCCCGAAGATCGGCGGCATCCAGTCGATGCTCTGGGAGCTCTGGCGCCGGCTCGACCCGAGCACCTTCGCCGTGCTGACCACGCCGCACCCCGAGGCGGCCGCCTGGGACGCCACCCAGGCCTACCGCGTCGTCCGGACCCGTCAGAAGGTGCTCCTCCCCACCCCGGCGCTGACCCGGCAGATCCGCTCGCTCGCCGCCGAGGTCGGAGCCTCGGTCGTCCTGCTCGACCCGGCCCTCCCCGTCGGCGCCCTGGGCCCGCGGCTCGGGCTGCCCTACGGCGTGGTGCTCCACGGCGCTGAGGTCACGGTGCCCGGCCGCCTCCCGGGCACGCGGGGCGCGCTGCGACGCGTCCTCACCGGCGCGGAGCTCGTCGTGGCCGCCGGCGGCTACCCCCTCACCGAGGGCGAGCGGGCGGCCGGCCGGGCCCTGCCGAGCGTGGTGGTGCCGCCCGGGGTCGACGTCGATCGCTTCGTGCCCCTGGACGCCGCCGCCCGGGCCGCGGCCCGGCGCCGGCTGGGGCTGCCGGTCGACGGGCGCCTCGTCGTGTCCGTCAGCCGGCTCGTGCCCCGCAAGGGCATGGACGTGCTGATCCGGGCCGCGGCCCTGCTCGCGCCGACCCGCCCGGACCTGACCGTCGCCATCGCCGGCGGCGGCCGGGACGCGGGTCGTCTCGAGCGCCTCGTGCGGGAGACCGGCGCCCCCGTGCGGCTCCTCGGGCGCGTCGCCCACGAGGACCTCCCGGCGCTGTACGGCTGCGGCGATGCGTTCGCCATGCTCTGCCGGAACCGCTGGGGCGGTCTCGAGCAGGAGGGCTTCGGGATCGTGTTCCTCGAGGCCGCGGCTGCCGGCGTCCCGCAGGTGGCGGGCGACAGCGGCGGCGCGGCCGAGGCGGTGGCCGACGGCGAGACCGGCTTCGTCGTGCGCGACCCGCGGGACCCGCGGGCGGTCGCGGCCGCGCTCGCCGCCCTGCTCGACGACCCCGACCGCCGCGACGCGATGGGCCGGGCGGCCCGGGCGCGCGCCGTCGCCGAGCTGTCCTACGACGTGCTGGCCGACCGGCTCCGCGACGCCATCGCCATGTGGGAGGCTTCGGTCGGTGGACGCTGAGGACCGCGCGCCCGTCCCGGGCCAGAGCATCGTCAACGCCAACATGGCGGGCACGGGGGTCGTGGTCGCCACGAGCATCGGCGGCATCCTCCTGCCCGGCTCCCTGGGCTTCGTCCACGCGGTCGTGTCCTGCGTCCTCTTCGCCATCGGCACGGGGGCGATGCTCTGGGCCTACGCCCTCGGCGTGAACCGGAGCCGGACCGACGCGGTGACCCTCGGGGGGCTGTTCTTCCTGAGCGAGGGCGCCGCCCCGCGGGAGGTCCGGCGGGCCTTCCTCGTGGCCTTGGGCGTCCAGGTGGCCGCCGCGGTCGCCGCCGCGTCGATCCGGCCCTTCACCCAGGTCGCCTTCGGGGTCCTCGCCCCGATGCTCGGCCTCGGCCTCATGGCCGCGTGGGGTGGTCGCTACGGCACCTTCGGCCCCCGCGAGCCCCGGCGCCGGCGGGCCTCGGGTGCCGCGGCGCGGCGCTCGGACCCCGAGGCCGACCCAGCCGCCGCGGACGGGGAGGGCTGACGTGGTCCCACCGTGGTGGCTGCTGATCCCGATGCTCGAGTTCCCGGTGCTCATGGCGCTCCTGGACTGCTGGCAGCGGCCGCCGGAGCACTTCGCGGAGGGGGCGGAGGACCGCAGGGCGTGGCTGCGCTGGCTGCTCGTGGCCGTGCTGACCGTGCCGGTCCTCCTCGGGTACGGCATCATCCTCGGCTACTTCTACGCCGTCGTCCGCCGCAACAGCCCCGCGTCGCCCCGCTAGGGGCGGCTGGTCAACGGGGGGCGGCGCGGTGGGTCAGAATGCAGGCAGACCCGACGACCCAGAGGAGCGAGCGAGCATGGCGGACCACGCGATCCAGACGATGGTGATCGCCGCGCCCGCGGAGCGGATCCGCGACGTGCTCGTCGACTTCGCGGCCTACCCCCAGTGGGCGAACGACCTGAAGGGCGTCACGGTCGAGCGGACCGACGCCGACGGCCTCGGCCGCGAGGTCACCTTCCGGGCGGCCGCCATGGGCCGCAGCACGAGCTACACGCTGGCCTACGAGTACGGGGACGACCCGATCACGATCTCGTGGAGCCTCGTCCGGGGCGACATCATGCGCCGCCTCGACGGCTCGTACACCCTCGAGCCCGTGGCCGGGGACCCGGCGCGGACCACCGTCACGTACCGGCTCTCCGTCGAGCTGATCGTCCCGCTGCCGGGCTTCGTCAAGCGCCGGGCGGAGGCGAAGATCGTCCACACGGCGCTGCGCGACCTGCGGGACCGCGTCGAGGCCTGACCCGTGGCCCGGATCCTGCTCTTCACGGGCAAGGGGGGCGTGGGCAAGACGACGACCGCAGCGGCCACGGCGCTGCGCTGCGCGGACGCCGGGCTGCGCACGATCGTGCTGTCCACCGATCCGGCGCACTCGCTGGCCGATGCCCTCGACCAGCCGCTCGGCTCGGACCCCACCCCGGTCGTCGACGGCCTGTGGGGGCAGCAGCTCGACGCCCAGGCCCGCATGGAGGAGTCCTGGCACGAGATCCGCGGCTGGCTCCGGGAGGTGTTCGCCTGGGCCGGGGTCGAGGGCCTCGAGGCCGAGGAGCTCGCGGTGGTGCCCGGGCTCGACGAGGTCTTCGCCCTCGCCGACCTGAAGCAGCACGCCGAGGCGGGGGCGTGGGACGTCGTCGTCGTGGACTGCGCGCCCACGGCGGAGACGATCCGCCTGCTGTCCCTGCCCGAGGTCCTCGCCCGCTACATGGAGCGCCTGTTCCCGGTGGGCCGGCGCGTGAACCGGCTCGTGTCGCCCGTGCTGTCCCGGGTCACGAGCCTCCCCGTGGCGGGCGACGAGGTGTTCGCGGCCACGAGCGCGTTCTACGACCGCCTCGACGGCGTCCGCGAGATCCTCCTCGACGCCGAGCGCACGAGCGTGCGCCTCGTCGTGAACCCCGAGCGCATGGTCATCGCCGAGGCCCGCCGGACCTACACCTACCTGTCGCTCTTCGGCTACCGGGTCGACGCCGTGGTCGCGAACCGGCTCCTGCCCGACGGCGTCTCGGACCCCTGGTTCGACCGGTGGAAGGCGCTGCACGTCGAGCACCTCCGCGAGATCGAGGAGGGGTTCGCCCCGCTGCCCGTCCTGCGGGTCGGGCTGGCTCCGGCGGAGGTCGTGGGGATCGACGCGCTGCGGGCCTTCGCCGACGAGGTGTACGGCGCCGACGACCCCGCGGCGGTGCTGCACGCCGGCGAGCCGCTGCGCATCGCCCAGGCCGACGGGCGCACCACGCTGTCGCTCGAGCTGCCGTTCGCGGACAAGGGCGAGCTCCAGCTCGGCCGCCGCGGCGACGAGCTCCTCGTCACCGTCGGCCCCTACCGGCGGGCCGTCGCCCTGCCCGACTCGCTGCGGGGCCACCGGGTGGCCGACGCGACCCTCACCGACGGCCGCCTGGCCGTGACCTTCGCCGAGGAGGCCCGATGAGCGACGAGCGGACCGAGGACCTCGCCCGGGAGAGCCTCGCCCACCTCCAGAAGGCGGCGCAGGAGCTCATCGCCGCGGCCCGCACCCTGATCGACGCGGTGGAGGAGGTCGTCGAGGACTCCGATGCGCTGCGCAGCGCCGTCACCGGACTGGGCGCCCTCGCCCAGTCCGCGGCCGACCAGGTGCGCCGCGCCGCCCGCGCGGGCGGCGCGACCGGCGACGACGAGGGCGACGACGGCGGCGTCGAGCGCATCACCGTGCGCTGACCGGGGACCCCGAGCACGGTCGCTCGCGGTTGCCTACGATCCGAGGAGCCGCGCAACTGGAGGTGCCGTGACCACCACCCTCTCTGAAGCGTCCATCCGCGAGCTCGCAGCGATCAGAGGGGAGGCCGGCCCGATCACGACGTGCTACGTCGACGTGGACGGCCGTCGCCTCGTGCGCCACCAGGACGTCGTCCACGAGCTCGACTGCGTCCTGAAGCAGGCGCGACAGCGGGCGGAGGGCCAGCCCTCCGTGCAGGTGGACCTCGATCGCATCGAGCGGTTCGTGCAGGAGGGGCTCGACCGGAAGGGGACCCGGGGGCTCGTCATCTTCGCCTCGTCGGCCAACGGCCTCTGGGAGGTCGTGCCCCTGCCCGTGCCGGTCCGGACCCAGGTCGTCGTGAACACCGCACCGGCCGTCGGGCAGCTCGAGTCCGTGCTCCAGGCCCACGAGCCCATGGCGGTGCTGCTCGCCGACCGGCAGCGGGCCCGCCTGTTCTGCATCGAGCTCGGCCGCATCGTCGAGCGCACGGAGCTCATCGACGAGCTGCCGCGCGACTACGACCAGCGAGGTCAGAGCGAGCGGGGCACGCCCGACGCCCACGTGGAGGCCATCGCCCACCAGCACCTCCGCAGGGCGGCGCGCGCCGCCTTCGACCTGTTCCAGGTGCACCCGTTCCGGGACCTCGTGATCGGCGCGCCGGAGTCCGTGGCGAGCGAGCTGAAGGCGCAGCTCCACCCGTACCTGGCCGAGCGCCTCGGTGGGCGCATCCAGGTGCCCATCGACGCCCCCGAGTCGGCCGTGCTCGACGCCGCCCAGGAGATCGAGGCCGAGCTGGAGCGGGCGCGCGACGCCGTCGTCGTCGAGCGCCTCCGCGAGGCGGCGAGCGCGGGGCGGCGCGGCGTGGCCGGCCTGGGCCCCACCCTCGAGGCCCTCGCCGAGCGCCGGGTCGAGCACCTCGTCGTCTCGAAGGGGTTCAGCCGGGAGGGGTGGCGCTGCCCGAGCACCGGCAGCCTCCACGCCGTCGGCCCGAAGCACCCCGTCACCGGCACGGAGCTCGAGCGCGTCCCCGACGTGGTCGAGGACGCCATCGAGGAGGCCCTCGCGCAGGGCATCCCGGTGACCATCTGCGCCGCGAACGCGGACCTCGACGTGCTCGGGCGCATCGGCGCGCTCCTGCGCTGGTGATCACCCTCGGTCTCGACGTCGGCGGCACCAAGGTCCTCGGCGTGGCGATGGACCCCGCGGCGCCGGGTCGCGCCGTCGCGGAGCAGCGCCGCCCGACGCCTCCGGGCGGCGGCGGGCTGAGCGAGGTGCTCCTCGAGCTAGTGGACGAGCTGGCCGCGGCGGCGGGGGAGCGGCCGGCGGCGGTCGGGGTGGGGCTCCCCGGCCTCGTCGACCGCGCCGGGACCCTCGTCATGGGGCCGCACCTGCCCGAGCTGCGGCACCTGCCGCTGGCCGCCCAGCTGCGCGACGCGCTCGGGCTCCCGGTCGTGGTCGACAACGACGCCAACTGCCACGCGGCGGCCGAGCTGCACGGCGGGGCCGCGGCGGGGCGGGCCGAGGTGCTCGTCGTCACCCTCGGCACCGGCATCGGCGGCGGCATCATCACCGGTGGCCGCCTCCTGCAGGGGGCGCAGGGCTTCGCCGGCGAGCCCGGCCACATGGTCGTGGACCCCGGCGGGCCGCCCTGCCCGTGCGGCCGTCAGGGCTGCTGGGAGCGGTTCGCGTCCGGATCCGGCCTCGCCCGCCTCGCGCGCGACGCCGCGGTGGGCGGCCGCCTCGCCCTCCCCGTCGAGCTGGCGGGGGCGGCGGACGCGGTGCGGGGCGAGCACGTGGTCGAGGCCGCACGCCGGGGCGACACGGCCGCGCGCCAGCTCCTCGACCGGTTCGGCTGGTGGGTGGCGCTCGGCCTGTCGAACCTCGTGCAGATCCTCGACCCAGAGCTGATCGTGGTCGGCGGAGGCCTCGTGGAGGCGGGCGAGCTCGTGCTGGAGCCCACCCGACGCCACCTCGAGCAGCTCGTCATGGGCGCGCCCGACCGGCCGGTCCCGTCCGTCGTGGCCGCCCAGCTCGGCGAGGACGCCGGCGCGCTGGGCGCTGCGGCGCTCGCGGCCGATCTCGTCGTGGCGCCACCGCCCGGCTGAGCGGCGGCGATCAGCCCGCGGTCGGGGTCAGTGCCCGCCGTTCGCGGCGAAGCGGGCCCGGCAGGCCTCGATCTCGGCCATCGCCGCGTCGGCGCCCTCCCAGCCCCGGACGTTGGCGTACTTGCCGGGCTCGAGCGCCTTGTAGACCTCGAAGAAGTGGCGGATCTCGTCGGTGAGGTGGGCGGGCATGTCCGGCAGGTCCTGCACCCGGTCCCAGCGGGGGTCGCCGGCGGGCACGCAGAGGAGCTTGGCGTCCGGGCCGGCGTCGTCGGTCATCCAGAACACGCCGACGGGACGGCAGGAGACCCAGCAGCCCGGGAAGGTCGGGTCGTCGAGCAGGACGAGGGCGTCGAGGGGGTCGCCGTCCTCCGACAGGGTGTCGGGGACGAAGCCGTAGTCGGCCGGGTAGACCGTGGCCGTGAACAGGCGCCGGTCGAGGCGGACGATGTGGCGCTCGTGGTCGTACTCGTACTTGTTGCGGCTGCCCCGTGGGATCTCGATCACCACGTCGATCTCGTTGGTCACCGTTGGATGATCGCACCGGAGGTCCCGCGCGAACGAGTTCAGGGGCTCGGCCCCCCGGGTTGTACCGTGACGTGAATGGAGTTCCGCCGGATCACCGGGCTGCCGCCCTACGTCTTCACCATCATCGACGGTCTGAAGATCGAGGCCCGGCGAGCAGGGGTGGACGTGATCGACCTCGGCTTCGGGAACCCGGACCTCCCGTCACCCGAGATCGCCGTCGAGAAGCTCTGCGAGGCGGCCCACAACACGCGGAACCACCGCTACTCGTCGAGCCGCGGCATCCCGAAGCTCCGCGAGGCCATCTCCGGGCTCTACAAGCGCCGCTGGGACGTCGACCTCGACCCGGACACCGAGGTCATCTCGACGATCGGCGCGAAGGAGGGCTTCAGCCACCTCATGTGGGTGCTGCTCGGCCCCGGTGACGCCGCCATCGTCCCCGCCCCGTCGTACCCGATCCACATCTGGGGCCCGCTCTTCGCCGGTGCCGCCGTGCGCGAGGTCCCGATGACCACGGACGTGAACGCGGACGGGCACTTCATCGAGCGCATCCGCGACGTGGTCCTGCACTCGTGGCCCCGCCCGAAGGTGATCATCTGCTCGTTCCCGCACAACCCGACGACCGCGTGCGTGGACCTGGACTTCTTCCAGGAGCTCGTGGACTTCGCCCGCGAGCAGGAGATCCTCATCGTCCACGACAACGCCTACGCCGAGCTCGGCTTCGACGGGTGGGACCCGCCCTCGATCCTCCAGGCCGAGGGGGCGAAGGAGTGCGCCGTCGAGCTGTACTCGATGACGAAGTCGTTCTCGATGGCCGGCTGGCGGATGGCCTTCCTGGCCGGCAACCGCGAGGTCGTCCAGGCGCTGGCGCAGCTGAAGTCGTACCTCGACTACGGCAACTTCCAGCCGATCCAGATCGCCGCGACCGTCACCCTCAACGAGGCCGTCGACTTCCCCAAGGAGGTCCAGGCCCTCTACCAGCGCCGCCGCGACGTGCTCTGCGACGGGCTGGAGCGCATGGGCTGGGAGATGCCCCGGCCGAAGGGGACGATGTTCGCCTGGGCACCGATCCCCGAGCCCTACCGGGAGATGGGCTCGATCGAGTTCGCCTCGATGCTCGTCCGCGAGGCCCACGTGGCCACCTCGCCCGGCGTCGGCTTCGGCCCGGGCGGCGAGGGCTTCGTCCGGTTCGCGCTCATCGAGAACGAGCAGCGCATCGCCCAGGGCATGCGCAGCCTGAAGAAGGCGCTGACGAAGCTCGGCTGAGCGGCTGCCCTCGGCGGTCAGATCCGGGCGCCCAGGAGGCCCTGGAGGCAGAAGCGCACGCAGGCGTCGACGACGTCCTCCGCGGGCTGCTCCCGGTCCTGGATGAAGGTCCGGGTGATCCGCGCCGACGCCCCGTACATCGCGTGGGCGAGCAGCTCGGGGTCGCCCTCGGGCACGAGCCCCGCCGCCATCGCCTCCTTGATGTGCTTGGCGACGTCGGCGATGGCGATCTCCTCACCTCGGCGGAGCGCCCGGAGGAAGGACTTCTCGTTGGCCGCCACGCGGATGAGCGTGTTGAGGTCCCGGTGCTCCTCCCACCAGCGCATCGACGCCCGCAGGCCCAGCTCGATCCGCCGCACCGGGTCGGTCTCCCCGGCCAGGGCCTGCTGCTGCGTGCGCCGCAGGTCGTTGTGGGCCTCTCGGAGGATCTCCCGGAAGAGCTCCTCCTTGCTGTCGAAGTACCAGTAGAAGACGCCCTTGCCGACGCCGAGGCCGTCGACGATCTCCGAGACGGAGGTCGTGTGGTAGCCCTTCTCGGCGAAGCGCTCGACGGCGAAGGCCATCAGCTGCGCTCGCCGCTCCTTGCCTCGGTCCGTCAGCCGCCTGCTCACCGGCCGAACCGTAGGGTCACTTGACCACGCGGTCAAGAACCGGACAGCCGGTCCACCGGCTTCCGCCGGTTCTTCTTCCGCCCGTGCGCGACAGGTAACACGTCGTTCATCTGCCGCTCCTACCGTCGCTCGGCATGGAGACCTACGTCGTTCGCATGTGGCTGCCCGACCGCCCGGGGGCGCTCGGGCAGGTGGCCAGCCGCATCGGTGCGGTCCGCGGGGAGATCGTCGGCATCGACATCCTCGAGCGGGGTGCCGGCCGGGCGATCGACGAGCTCGTCGTGGAGCTGCCCGACGGCACGCTGCTCGACCTGCTCGTGGCCGAGGTGAAGCAGGTCGACGGCGTGGACGTCGAGGAGATCCGCCCGGTGGCGGACGCCCTCCACGACCCCCGCCTCGACGCCCTGGAGACGGCGGCCATCCTCGTGGGCGCCACCGAGGTGGACGAGCTCGTCGAGGCCGTGGTCGTCCACGCCCGCCGGGTGATCGGCGCCGAGTGGGCCGCCCTCGTGGACCTCGACGAGGGCGCGGTCCGGGCCGCCGACGGCGGGTCGCCCTCCTCGGAGTGGCTCACCGCGTTCGTGTCAGGCAGCCAGGAGTCCGCCCGCGTGGTGGCGGGCGAGGCCGGCACCGACGACCTCGTCTGGGCACCGCTGCCCGGGGCGGCCATGGCGCTCGTGCTGGGTCGAGCCGGCTCGCCCTACCGGGCCCGGGAGCGCCGCCAGGCAGCCGCCATCGCCCGCATCGTGGATCGGAGGTTGAGCGAGCTCCGTCGGTTTCGGTCCCTGCTGAACCACCCGTCGATGGCCCGGTAGCGACCGGCTCAACCCTCGCTGCGGGCCCACCCTCGGGACCGGTCGACGGCGCGGTGCCACTGGTCCCGCAGCGCCTGGAGGGCGTCGGGGTCACCGGCCGGCGCGAACGTGGCGTCGAGGTGCCAGTTCGCCTGGATGTCGTCGGGCGAGCCCCACACGCCCTCGGCCAGGCCGGCCAGGTAGGCGGCCCCGAGCGCGGTCGTCTCGTTGATCACCGGGCGCGACACGGGCACGTCCAGGAGGTCGGCCTGGATCTGCATGAGCAGGTCGCTGGCCGCCGCCCCGCCGTCCGCCCGCAGCGCGGCGATGGGGTGGCCGCTGGCCTCGCTCATCGACGCGACGACGTCGCAGGTCTGCAGGGCCATCGACTCCAGCACGGCCCGGGCGAGGTGGGCGCGGGTGGTGCCGCGCGTGATGCCGCCCACGAAGCCCCGGGCGTAGGGATCCCACCACGGGCTGCCCAGCCCGGTGAAGGCGGGCACCACGACGCAGCCGCCGCTGTCGGGGACAGAGGCGGCCAGGGCGTTCACCTCGGCGGACTCGGTGATCACCTCGAGGCCGTCGCGCAGCCACTGCACGGCCGCGCCGGTCACGAAGATCGAGCCCTCGAGCGCGTAGTGGGTGGTCCCGTCGGCCAAGGTCCAGGCCACGGTCGTGAGCAGGCCCTCCTGGGGCTCCGGGCAGGTGGGGCCCACGTTCATGAGCACGAAGCTGCCGGTGCCGTAGGTGTTCTTCGTCATCCCGGGCTCGAGGCAGGCCTGCCCGAAGAGCGCCGCCTGCTGGTCGCCGGCGATGCCCGAGACGGGGAGGCCGGCCGGGAGGCCCGTGCCCGCCACCGTGGTCCCGAATCGCCCGCTCGAGGGGCGCACCTCCGGCAGCGCGGCGGCGGGGACGCCGAAGAGGTCGAGCAGCTCGGGCGACCAGGCGCGGGTCCGCAGGTCGTAGAGCATCGTGCGACTGGCGTTCGACGGCTCGGTCGCGAGCACGCCGCCGTCGGGCCCGCCGGTCAGGTTCCACAGGATCCAGGCGTCGATCGTCCCGAGCGCGAGGGCGGCGTCGGCCTCGACCCCACCCTCGGTGAGGAGCCACTCGGCCTTGGTCGCGGTGAAGTACGGGTCGAGGACCAGACCGGTGCGGGCCCGGATGGCGGCCTCCTCGCCGGCGTCGCGCAGGGCCTGGCAGCGGTCGGCCGTGCGCCGGTCCTGCCACACGATCGCCCGGTGGCGGGGCTGGCCGGTCCGGCGGTCCCAGGCCACGAGGGTCTCGCGCTGGTCGGTGATCCCCACGGCGGCGATCGGCTCGTCGAGCGCGGCCACCAGCTCGGCCAGCGTGGTGCGGGTGGCCTCCCAGATGTCAAGGGGGTCGTGCTCCACCCAGCCCGGGCGGGGGTAGTGCTGCGGGAACTCGCGGTAGCTGAAGCCGCCGGCTGTGCCGTCCTCGCGCAGGGCGAAGGCCCGCACCCCCGTCGTGCCGGCGTCGATGGCGATCACCACGGACATGGACGGTGACGCTAGGGCATCCGCCGGTAGCGTCGAGGGGACTCGAACCCGAACGGGAGGACGTCGGATGCGCGTTGGGATGCTGACCGGCGGGGGAGACTGCCCCGGCCTGAACGCCGTGATGCGGGCCGTCGCCCGCAAGGGGGAGCGCCACTACGGCGACGAGCTGATCGGCTTCCGCGACGGCTGGAAGGGCGTGCTCGAGGGCGCCACCGTGCCCCTCGGCGTCGAGGCGCTGCGCGGCACCCTGCCCCGGGGCGGGACGATCATCGGCTCGTCCCGCACGAACCCCTACAAGGTGGACGGCGGCCCCGAGCGCGTGCGCGCGTCGCTGTCCGAGCTGGGGATCGACGCCCTCATCGCCATCGGGGGCGAGGACACGCTCGGCGTGGCCCACAAGCTGGCTCAGGAGGGGCTGCCCGTCGTCGGCGTGCCGAAGACGATCGACAACGACCTGAGCGCCACCGAGCTCACCTTCGGCTTCGACACGGCGGTGCAGATCTGCGTCGACGCCATCGACCGCCTCCACACCACCGCAGAGAGCCACGACCGCGTGATGGTCGTCGAGGTGATGGGCCGCCACGCCGGGCACATCGCGGTGTGGGCCGGCATCGCCGGCGGGGCGACGATGACCCTCATCCCCGAGGAGCCCTTCGACATCGAGGCCGTCTGCGAGGCCCTCCGGCAGCGCCACGCCGGCGGTCGACGCCTCGCGTCGATCGTGGTGATCGCCGAGGGCGCCACGCCGAAGGAGGGCACGATGGCGCTCCAGTCCGGCGAGGTCGACGCCTTCGGGCACGTCCGCCTCGGCGGCATCGGCACGCTCCTCGCCGAGCAGATCGAGGAGCGGACCGGCTTCGAGACCCGGGTGACCACCCTCGGCCACGTCCAGCGGGGCGGCACGCCGACCGCCTTCGACCGGGTGCTGGCCACCCGCTTCGGCGTGGCGGCCATCGACGCCGTGCACGACGGGGCGTGGGGGCACATGGTGGCCTTGCGGGCCGGCTCGATCGTGCGGGTGCCGCTCGAGGAGGCCGTGGGCGAGCTGAAGCTCGTCGACCCCGAGCTCTACGACGTGGCCAAGGTCTTCTTCGGCTGAGCGGTCAGCGGTCGGCGACGAGGCTCGCGTAGTCCTCGCGACCGACCGCGCCCGCCTGCTCGACGCCGCGCGCGTCGAGGGCCCGCTCGGGCTCCCCCTCGACGAGGAAGCGGACGCGCTCGACCGAGTCCAGCTCGGTCGCGGTGTAGACGAGCTGGGCGAACGCGAGCACGAGCTCGGTGCCCTCGATGCCGAACAGGTCGTCGGACACGTCGAGCGTGAGCACCCCGGTGCGGGCGTCGAGCTCGGGGGCCGACAGCAGGCTCGTGCCCGCCGGGATCGAGGAGGTGTAGCCCCGTCGCTGCTCGGCCGCGGTGGTGGGGGCGAGGAGGGCCTCGATGCGCGGGCCCGGGCGGGACGCGTCATCCGCCGTGCGCCGAGCCGGCACGAGACGGGCCCCGGCCTCGGTCCGCTCGATCAGGTACACGGTGACGGGGGTGGTGCCGGCGGTGGTGCTCGTCACCACCTCGGGCTCGAGGAGCTCGGCCGGCACCTCGTCCAGGGCGATGAGGTCGGGCTCGTCGTCGGTCGACAGGCCGCAGCCCCCGACGAGGAGGGCGACGGCGAGCAGTGCGACCAGCAGGAGGCGGGGCGGTCGACGGAGGTCGGTCACGGGTGCTCCTCCACAGGCAGCTCGACGACGAAGCGGGCGCCCTCCTCGCCGTCGAGGCGGTCCTCGACCCACACGCGCCCGCCGTGGAGGCGGACGTGCTCGGCCACGAGCGACAGGCCCAGGCCGACGCCGTCGGAGCTGCCGCGCCGACCGGCCGTCACGCCCCGGGAGAAGCGCTCGAAGATCAGCTCGCGGTCCTCCGGCGGCACGCCCGGGCCCCGGTCCTCGACGGCGAGCTGGACCCCGCCCTCCACCTGGGTGAGCGAGACGCTCGTGGCGCCGCCGCCGTATTTCGCGGCGTTGTCGAGGAGGTTGGCGATCACGCGGACGATCCGGCGCTTGTCGGCCCGCACGACGACGCCGGCGAGCTCGGCGTCGAGGTGCACGGGCACGTCGACGTCGCTCGTGTGGGTCACGGCCTGCATCACGAGCTCCGCCAGGTGGACGTCGTCGAGCTCGAGGTGCACGACGCCGGCGTCGAAGCGGGAGATCTCGAGCAGGTCCTCGACGAGCTGGTGGAACCGGTTGACGTCGAGGACCATCAGGTCGAGCGCGGCCTGGGCCCGCTCCGGCAGCTCATCGCGCTGGTTGGCCATCACCTCCACCGACGCCGCCAGGGTCATGAGCGGGCTGCGCAGCTCGTGGCTGACGTCGGACGCGAAGCGGGCGTCGCGCTCGATGCGGTCCTGCAGGCTCCGGGCCATCTGGTTGAACGACTCGGAGATGGGTCGCAGGTCGGGGTCCTCGTTGACCTCCAGGCGGGTGTCGAGCTCGCCCTGGGCGAGGGCCAGCGCCGCGTTGGAGACGCCCGAGAGGGGGCGCAGCGCCCGCCGGCTGGCCCACGACCCGAGCGCGGCGCCGGCGATCGTCGTGATGAGCGAGGCCCCCACGAGGGAGATGGCGAGGGCCTCGAGGGTCGACTCCAGGTCGTCGAGGGAGATGATCTCGAAGTAGGCGGCGTCGACCGCGGGGAGGGGGACCCCGACGGCCAGCTGGGTCTGGCCGCGGTACTCGTAGCGCATGCGGGCCGGCTGGCCGGCCAGCACGACCTCGCGGAGGGAGGCAGGGAGGGCGTCCTGCCCGAACTCGGGGGTCAGCGGGGTGTAGGTGCCGCTGTAGACGATCGGGCGCGAGCCGAAGGGGGCCGGCAGGTTCGACAGCATCGTGAGGATCTCGTCGGTCCCCGTCGACGAGGTGATGCGGGTCCGCACCGAGCGGGCGTTCTGATAGACGATCGTCTCCGCCGCCGCCTCCCGCTGGGTCAGCAGGTTCTCGCGGGTCAGGGCCCAGGTCGTGGCGGACAGGAGCGCCGACAGGAGGAGGGCGCCGATGGCGAACGCGAGCGTGATGCGGGCTCGGAGCCCGAGGCGCCCGGTGAGCTTGGGGAGCTCCACGAGCGGCTAGGCCTGGAGCTTGTACCCGAGACCCCGCACGGTCACGACGTGGCGGGGGTTGGCCGGATCGGCCTCGACCTTCGTGCGGAGGCGGCGGATGTGCACGTCGACGAGGCGCCCGTCGCCGAAGTACCCGTGCTCCCAGATGCGCTCGAGCAGCACCTCGCGGCTGAACACCCGGCCCGGGCTCTGGGCCAGCTCCACGAGCAGGCGGAACTCGGTCTTCGTGAGGTGGACCTCCCGCCCGGCGCGGCGGACGACGCCCTCGTCGGGGAGGATCTCGAGGTCCCCGAAGCGCAGGTGGGGCGAGCCGCTGTCGAGCGAGCGGGCCCGGCGCAGCAGCGCCCGGATGCGCGCCGACAGCTCCTTCGGCGCGAACGGCTTGGTCAGGTAGTCGTCCGCGCCGGCCTCGAGCCCGGCCACGACGTCGTGGGTGTCGGCCCGGGCCGTGACCATGACGATCGGCACGTCGGAGCTGCGCCGGATCGCGCGGCACACCTCGAAGCCGTCGATGCCCGGGAGCATGATGTCGATCAGGACCACGTCGACCGGGTCCTGCTGGAACGCCTCGAGGGCCTCCTCGCCCGTGCTGGCCTCGCTGACCGCCCACCCCTCGTCCTCGAGGGCGAGCTTCACCGCAGCACGGATCCGCTCGTCGTCCTCCACGGCCAGGATGCGCGTTCCCACGCCCCCAGCCTGCCTCATCGGAGGGGGGTCAGGCGCGCCACCCCCGCAGGGATGCCCCTCACCGGTAGGCGGCGAGGAGCGCGTCTCGCCCCGGACCCCGTCCGGTGCGGTAGTGGAGGCCGTCGGGGAGGTCCCGGCAGAGCTCGCGGCAGCGCACGAGCGACTGCGCACCCGCATCGGTCCAGCCCAGGAGCTCGGTGAGGTCGATCTCGACCCGCTGCGGAGCGGTGGCGACCGCGGATGCGACGGCGTCGACGAGGACCGGCCCGGTCAGGTCGTCGAGCTGCTCGCAGAGCGTCAGCACGATGGCCGGCCCCTCGGTGCGCACGCTGAGGGGCGCGCGCTGTGGTGCGACGGAAGCCATGGACGTCAGCCTGTCGGCCCGGATCGGCGATCCAGTGCCAGTCCGGTTGCGGTTGCGTTACAACCTGGCCGGATCGATGCGCGTCCGCGATGGCGCCCATCTCCCGGGGAGACACCGGGCGACGCCCGTCACGCGTCCGGCGCCCCCGCGGCGAGGAGGAGGGCCCGCAGGGGCGCGGCGATCCCCGGGGCGGCGGCGACGACGGCGCCGCGCGCGGGCGGGCCCCCGTCGAAGTCGGTCACCACGGCCCCGGCCTCGGACGCGATGAGCGCGCCGGCGGCGAGGTCCCACGGAGCCAGCCCGCGCTCCCAGTACCCGTCGAGGCGCCCGCAGGCCACCGTGCAGAGGTCCACCGCGGCGGCGCCGAAGCGCCGGATGTCGCGGACCCGGGGGATCACCTGGACGACGACCTCCGCCTGCGCGCGCCGTCGCTCGCTGTCGTAGGCGAAGCCGGTGGCCAGCAGGGCGGTGGGCAGGTCGGCGGCGTCCGAGCAGCGGATCGGCCGCCCGTCACGGGTGGCGCCCCCGCCCTTCGTCGCGGCGAACAGCTCGTCGCGGACGACGTCGTAGACGACCCCCGCCCGCACCTCGCCGTCGACCTCTGCGGCGATGGACACCGCGAAGCCGGGGAGGCCGTAGAGGTAGTTCGTGGTGCCGTCGAGGGGGTCGACGATCCAGCGCACCCCGCTCGTGCCCGCGCGGTCCGTGCCCTCCTCGCCGAGCATCCCGTCGTCGGGGCGGGCGCCGAGCAGCAGCTCCTCGATGGCCACCTCGGCGGCCCGGTCCATCTCCGAGACCATGTCGGTGGCCGAGGACTTCGTGCGCACGTCCACCCGGACCTGATCCAGGCCGTCGAGCAGGATGCGTCCGGCGGTGCGGGCCGTCCGCTCGGCGAGCTCCACGAGGGCAGCGTCATCGGTCACGCTCCGACCGTACCGCCGGGGCCACCCGCCCCCGCCGGTAGGGTCAGGACCGATGGGTGCGCCGGGGGTGCCGTGGTGATCGTGTCGGAGATCCCCGCGTCCGCGCTCGCGGTGTACGCCCACCCCGACGACCCGGAGGTGGCCTGCGGCGGCACGCTCGCCCGGTGGGCCCGCGCCGGGTGCCGCATCCACCTCGTCGTCGCCAACCGCGGGGAGAAGGGGAGCAACGACCCCGCTGCCGACGGCGACGCCCTGGCCGCCGCTCGGGCCGAGGAGGTGGCCCGCGCCGCCGACGTCCTCGGCGTCGCGACGGTCGAGCACCTCGGCTACCCCGACGGCGAGCTGGACGACGGCCCCGCGCTGCGCCGCCGCCTCGTCGAGATCATCCGCCGCGAGCGGCCGGAGGCGCTCGTGGCCCCGGACCCCACCGCCGTGTTCTTCGGCGACAGCTACATCAACCACCGGGACCACCGGCAGCTCGGGTGGGCGGTGCTCGACTCGATCGTCCCGGCGGCGAGCGCGCTCTACGAGGTCGGGACCGGCGACGCCCACCAGGTCCGGCTGCTCCTCCTCTCGGGCACGCTCGAGCCGAGCGCCTGGGTGGACATCGCCGACGTGCTCGACGTGAAGGTGAAGGCGGTGAGCTGCCACGAGACGCGCGTCCCGGACGACCCCGCCCTCGTCACCGCCCTGCTCGAGGCCCGGGCGCAGGAGGAGGGGGCCCGCTGCGGGCTCGCCCTCGCCGAGGGGTTCCGCCGCCTGTCCTTCGGGTGAGCCCGCCCGCGGGCCTGGGCGCCTAGCCCTCGTCGCGGTGCTGGATCGTGCGCCACTCGCCCATGGCCCGCAGCGCGAGGACCGCGACCACGCCGACGCCGACCGCACCGATGACCGCGCCGACGAGCCCGGCGCCGCCCGCGGCGGCCGTGCACGAGTCGTCGCACTGGAGGTCGACGAAGCCGTAGCCGATCAGCCCGCCGCACAGCCCGCCGACGAGGATGGCGACGAACGCGAGGACGCGCGCGCCCCGCGGGGGGAGCGACGTGGGCGCGTACTCGGTCGTGTCGGAGGGCGCGGGCTCGGTCATCGCCCACCAGGCTACGGACCCGGCCCCGGTTGGGGCGAGGTGGGGTCGCGGCCCTAGCGTGCGATCCGTGACGGACCCGAACTGGCCGGGCTACGCGACCTTCCACCGACCCGAGTGGGCCAAGCTCCGCGAGTCCACCCCGCTGACGCTGTCCGACGAGGACCTCAACCAGCTGCGCGGCCTCAACGACCGTCTCGACATGGCGGAGGTCACGGACGTGTACCTGCCGCTGTCCCGGTTCCTGAACCTCCGGGTGGCGGCGACGAAGGACCTCCACGACGCCACGGACCTGTTCCTCGGCCGTCTGCGCCAGCCCGTGCCCTTCATCATCGGCCTGGCCGGCAGCGTGGCGGTCGGCAAGAGCACGACGGCCCGGGTGCTGCGCGAGCTGCTGGCCCGCTGGCCCGACCACCCGCGGGTGGACCTCGTCACGACCGACGGCTTCCTGCGCCCGAACCGGGTGCTGCTCGAGCGGGGCCTCATGGAGCGCAAGGGCTTCCCGGAGAGCTACGACGTGCGGCGGCTCGTCCGCTTCCTCGAGGAGGTCAAGCGGGGGGAGCCCGAGGTGCGGGTGCCCGTGTACTCCCACGTGGTCTACGACATCGTCGAGGGCGAGGAGCAGGTGCTCCACCAGCCCGACATCGTGATCGTCGAGGGCCTGAACGTCCTCCAGACCGGGACCCACGCCGGGCACGAGGCCCGCTTCGTCTCCGACTGGTTCGACTTCACGATCTACGTGGACGCCGACGAGCAGGTCATCGAGCGCTGGTACGTCGAGCGCTTCTTCGCCCTGCGCGAGACCGCCTTCAGCGACCCGAACTCCTTCTTCAAGCACTTCGCGGACCTCTCCGACGAGGACCTCGTGCGCACCGCGAAGGAGATCTGGGCCCGGACGAACCGGCCCAACCTGCGCGAGAACATCCTCCCCAGCCGCTCCCGGGCCGATCTGATCCTGGAGAAGGGCCCGGACCACGAGGTCACCCGCATCCGCCTCCGCACCCGCTAGGCGCCCTGCGGCGGCGACCGGGGGCGCCGGCGCGCGATCATCGCGGGATGCGTGACTGGGTGGTCGGGGGTGCGCTGATCCTCGAGGGGGACCGGCTGCTCCTCGTCCAGAACCGGCGCCGGAACGGCGCGCTCGACTGGACGCCGCCCGGCGGCGTCATCGACGCCGGCGAGTCGGTCGTGGCGGGGCTCACCCGCGAGGTGCAGGAGGAGACCGGCCTGCGGGTCACCGAGTGGGCCGGCCCGGTCTACGAGGTCCGCTGCGAGGCCCCGGACCTGGGCTGGCGCCTGCGGGTCGAGGCGCACCTGGCGCTGGCCTACGAGGGGGAGCTGGCCGTCGGGTCCGACCCTGACGGCATCGTCGTGGATGCCCGCTTCGTCGACCCCGCCGTCTGCCCCGAGCTCGTGGCCGGGGCCCACCCGTGGGTGGGGGAGCCGCTCGGGGCCTGGCTCACCGAGCGCTGGGACTGCGGCGGCCCGCCCCGGCCCTTCGGCTTCCACGTGGCCGGCCGCGACCCCGGCTCGCTCGTCGTCACCCGCGCCCTCGCCTAGGCCCGTCCGCCCCGCGCCGCCGGGCCGGGAGTCGTACGCTGGGGGCGCCCATGGCGAACGCACGTACGATCCTGCACGTCGACATGGACGCGTTCTACGCGTCGGTCGAGCAGCGCCGGCGCCCCGAGCTGCGGGGCCGGCCGGTGGTGGTCGGCGGCGCGGGGGCGCGGGGCGTCGTCGCCGCGGCGAGCTACGAGGCACGGGTCTACGGGGTGCGCTCGGCCATGCCCTCGGTCCAGGCGCAGCGGCTGTGCCCCCACGCCGTGTTCCTCGACGGCGACCACGCCCACTACGCCGAGGTCAGCCAGCGGATCATGGCGATCTTCGAGTCGTTCACCCCGCTCGTCGAGCCCCTCTCGCTCGACGAGGCCTTCCTCGACGTCACCGGCGCCCGGCGCCTCCACGGCGACGGACCGGCGATCGCCGCCGCCATCCGCCAGACCGTCCTGGACCAGGAGGGGCTCACCTGCTCGGTGGGGGTGGCCACCACGAAGTTCGTGGCGAAGCTGGCCTCCGAGGCGGCGAAGCCGACGGCCACCCCGCAGGGGCCGCAGCCGGGCCTCGGCGTGAAGGTGGTCCCCGCCGACGGCGTGCTCGACTTCCTCCACCCCCTCCCCGTCCAGGCCCTCTGGGGCGTGGGTCCCAAGACGCTCGAGCGGCTCCAGCGCCTCGGGGTGCGCACGGTGGCCGACCTCGCGGCGATGGAGGAGCGAGCCCTCGTCGCCGCCCTCGGCCAGGCCTCGGGCCGGCACCTCCGCGCGCTCGCCCACGGGATCGACCCCCGCCCGGTCGTCCCCGACCACGCCGCGAAGTCGATCGGGCACGAGGAGACCTTCGCCCACGACCGCCACGACCGCGCCCGCCTCGACGCCGACCTCGTCCGCCTCGGCGACGCCGTCGCCTCGCGCCTGCGGGCGGCCCGGGTGGCCGGCCGGACCGTCTCGATCAAGGTCCGCTTCAACGACTTCCGCACGATCACCCGCTCGACGACGCTCCCGGTGCCCGTGGACACCGGGCACGACGTGGTCCGGGCCGCCCGCCGCCTGCTCGAGCAGGTCGACCCCACCCCCGGGGTGCGCCTGCTCGGGATCCACGTCAGCCAGCTCGTCGAGGACGCGGCCCGCCAGCTGAGCTTCGACGACCTCGTGGAGCCCGCGTGGTCGGAGGCCACGGGTGCCGTGGACGCCATCCGGGCCCGCTTCGGGGCCAGCGCCATCGGCCCGGCCTCGCTGGTCGGACCGGACGGCATCCGGGTCAAGCGGCGGGGCGACCAGCAGTGGGGGCCGGGGGACCGGGACCGGCCCCGCTGAGGGCCCCCGGCCGCGTTGTCGCCCCGCCCCGCCTGTGGGATGATGAGCGCCACGTCTGGGCAGAGGAGTCACCGTGCCGCTTTCCGAAGACGAAGAACGGATCCTCAGCGAGATCGCCCAGCAGTTCTACGCGGACGATCCCGCCTTCGCCCGCGAGGTCGAGGAGACGAGCCTCTTCCGGCACACCGTCAGCCGGATGAAGTGGGCGGGCCTGGGCTTCGTCGCCGGCCTCGCGTTCCTCGTCCTCACCCTCGGCACGAGCTTCCTGCTCGCCTTCGCCGGCTTCCTCCTCATGCTCGCCTGCGCGCTCCTGTTCGAGCGCAACCTGCGCAAGCTGGGCCGGGCCGGGATGGATCAGCTCACCCGCAACATGAAGGCCAACGGCCTGCGCGACGCGATCGGCGGCGCGGGCGGCCGCATGCGGGAGCGCTTCCGCCGCACCGAGGACGAGTGATCCGGGGCGGCCGCCTTCGGTCGCCCTGATCCCGGGCACCGCCCGGCGCCTGCCCGCTCAGCCGCCGCGGCGCGTCCCGGCGAAGGGCCGCCGGGCCTCGGTCGAGCGGCGAGCGGCCACGCTGACCCGCCGGTGCGCGGCCCCGGCCCGCCGCCAGCCGCCCACGACCGGCCGCAGGTCGAGGTGCTGCGCGAGGCGCGCGGGCCAGGGGAGCGCGTCGGCGATCGCCCGCGCCACCTCGGCCGCCGCCTCCTGGGCGACCTCCACCTCGACCGCGGTGCCCGTGGGCGCGTAGGCCGCCACCTCGAGCGCGGCCGCCAGGGTGCGCAGCGGGGTCACGCCGGCGGGCGCCAGGGTCCGGAGCACGTCCTCGAGGCGCTCGGCTCGCTCGCGCGGCGTGCGCGACGGGTCCTCCCGGTACCCGAGCGGGCGGGCCCGCGCCGCCACCTCCGTCCAGCACACCTCGATCTGCTCGACGGGCGACGCGGCGTCCCGCCGCCGGCGCGCTCGCTGGGCCGCGAGCGTGGCCGGCGCCGCGACCGCGTACAGCGCCGCCAGTGCGACGAGGACGACGGCGGCGCGGGCGACCCAGCCCCGCACCCGGGCCCAGAGGCCGTCGTCCGCCGACGCCGAGGCAGCCGGGGCGATCGGGTCGAGATCGCCCGTCTGCACCCGTTCCTGCTCGGAGGGGATGGCGGGCTGGTCGCCGCCGCCATCGGGGCCGGGGAGGGGGGCCGTGGTGGTCGTGGTCTCGACGGACTCGCCTCCGTCGGGGGCGGTCGTGCTGGCCTGCGCCGGCGCCACGCCGGTGTGGGCGTCGGCGAAGGGCTGACCCCGCCCGGGGGTGGGCTCGAAGGGCACCCACCCGGCGCCGGCGAGGTAGACCTCCGGCCACGCGTGCGCGTGCAGGCCGCGGACGACGTAGGTGCCGGGGGACTCGGGGTCCTCCTCGCCGGGCGTGAAGCCCACCGCCACCCGGCTCGGGAGGCCGACGGCCCGGGCCATCGCCGCGAACGAGGCCGCGAACTGCTCGCAGTAGCCCGCCTGGACCTCGAACAGGAAGCGCTCGAGGGCGTCGGTGGCGTGCCCCGACGGCACCGTGAGGTCGTACCGGAAGGTCCGGAGGTGGTCTTGGAGGGCCTTGGCCTGGCCGTAGGGGCCGAGCTCGGGCGGGGCCAGCATCCGGGCCAGGTCGACCGTGCGGGGGCTGAACCCCTCGGGCAGGCCGAGGTAGCGCTCCGCGATCTCGTCGGGGATCTCGGCGTCGCTCGCGGCGAGCGCGGCGGGGTCGAAGCGCGGCACCGTGGACACGAGGCGGTAGCGCATGCCGTCGCTCGTCTCCCGCTCGCGGTCCACGATCAGCGTGGCCGAGTCCTCGTCGTAGAGCGCGCCGCCCTCGTCGAGCGACTCGAAGCCCCGGGGCACGAAGGCACCCGGGAGCCAGAGGGCCGACAGGCCGGTGATCGTGAACTCCTGCTCGATCGCGGTCAGCTCGGCCTGCGGCTCCACGCCGTAGGGGAGGGACTCGCCGGCCCCCCGGTAGCTGTTGCTGGACTGCCAGCGGAGGCCGTCGAAGTCGTCGAGCGACGTGAGGCGCCAGTACGCGGGGGCCGTGGCCCGCACCCGGAACACCTCGGTGGGGGCCTGGTCGATCAGCCGCCCCCGGATGTCGACGAGCGGGCTCACCGTCGTGCGGGGCGGTGCGGGGCGGAACGAGTCGACGTCGAGCAGCCCCTCGCGGTCCGCGCCGGGCAGCGAGGGGCCGAGCAGCGTGCCGGCCAGCACCGCCACCGAGCCGAGCACGGCCCCGGCGGCGATCACGGCGCGCGGCCCCCGGTCGGCCCCGCTGCCGACCCACCGGACCGAGCCCTCCTGGCTGGCCGTCCGGTGGACGAGGAGGAACAGGACCACGGCGGCCGCGAAGAGGCCGACGGCCCAGCCCTGGCCGGCGTCGACGCCGAGCATCGCCGTCAGGAGGAACACCGTGCTCGCGGGGAGGGTGGCCTCGTACGAGACCCAGACCCGGAATGCGGCCCAGTCCGCGAGCAGGGCGATCAGCCACACCGCGATCGCGCTGGCGATCACGAAGCCCTCCGCCGTGGGCGTCGGCGCCTTCACGTCCTTGTAGAGCGCCCAGGCCTCCGACAGGTCGGCGTCGATCGCGGCCCAGGTGTCCCCGGTGGGGATGCCGAGGAGCGTCGTGCCCGGGTGCGACACCCAGCTGACGGCCAGCGCCGCCGCGCCGGCGGTGACGAGCGCGGCGACGGGGAGCGACAGCCCGCGCCGGCGCAGCACCGTGACCACGACGTGCGCGGCCGCGGTGTGCAGGAGGAGCGGCCGCAGCCAGCCCGTGTCCGAGAACAGCCGGTCCATCCCGAGGACGACGCTCAGGGTGACCGCGGCCAGCGCGACCTCGGCCGCGAGCACGAGTCGGGGGGAGCGGCCTGCGCTCACCGCGCCACCCCGCTCGGGCGCGCGTAGCGGCTCGTCGCCAGCTGCGCCCGCCAGGCCTCGGCGAAGGGCGTCGCCGCGGTGACCCGCACGGCGGGGACCGGCGGGGTCGGGCCCTCCGGGGCGCCCGGATCCCAGGCCGAGCGGTCGATGTGCACGATCGTGGTGCTCCCGTAGCGGCTGGACAGCCCGGCCACGGCGCGCAGGTCCTCGTCGGGGACCCGGGCCACGATCGCCACGAGCGCACCGCCGCCGGAGGTGCGGCGGAGGAGCTCGACGGTCCGGCGCAGCCCGCCGGAGGGCGAGGCGGGCACGACGGCGAGGTGCTCCATGATCGCCGAGAGGTGGTCCCGGCCCGCGCCGTGCTCCGAGTCCGCCCCCGCGGTGGTGACGAGTCGGATGACGTCGCCTCGACGGGCCGCGGCGGCGACGATGCTGGCCGCCGCCGACACCGCGATCTCGAGCGACTCCCCGCCGTGCGCGGCCGAGCGCACGTCGAGCAGGACCGTGGTGCGGGCCTGCCACGGCTCCTCCTGCTGGCGGACGAGGAGCTCGTCGTGGCGGGCCGACGAGGGCCAGTGGACCCGCCGCAGGTCGTCCCCGACGACGTAGGGCCGCAGCGCGTAGAAGTCGTCGCCGGTGCGGCCGAGGGAGTTCGGGTGGCGGGCGCCGGCCAGCGGGTCGTGGCCCGCGGTGTAGGGGAGGGGCGGGATGGGGTCCACGTGGGGGTAGACGGTGACCGCGGTCGCCGGCGCGCCCCGGGTGGCGACCCGGACGAGCCCGAAGGGGTCCTCCACCACGACCTCGAGGGGGCCGACCTCGACGAGCCCTCGCCGCTCGGTGGGGAGGCGGTAGGCCGCCGTGGCCTCCTCGCCCCGGCTCAGCGGGGCGACGCGCAGGTCGGCGCCGCGGGTGCCCGACACGGGCTCGCGCAGGCGCAGCACCGGGGTGGGCGCGATCCGCCGGTTGCGGATCCGCAGGTCGACCCGGGTGGGGGTCCCCACCTGCACCTCCACCGGGTGGACCGACCGCCCGACCTCGAGGTCGAGGCGCCGCGCGAGCACCGAGGCGGCGGCGAGCACGGGCAGGAGCGCGGTGGCCAGCCCGAGCGCGAAGAGCTCGGGCTGACCGAGGACGCGGCCGCCCGCGATCAGGAGGGCCGCGCCGACGACCGCGAGCCAGCCCTGGCGGGTCAGCACGCCGAAGTCAGGCCTTCCGGGCCGTCGGGACGGGCACGGCGCGCAGCACCTCGTCGAGGGCCTCCTCGGCCGTCGTGCCGCGGAGCTGCGCCTCGGGGGTGAGCAGCAGGCGGTGGGCGAGGACCGGCTCGGCCAGCACCTTGAGGTCGTCGGGGATCACGTAGCCCCGGCCGGCGGCGAGGGCCCGCGCCCGGGCGGCCCGCAGGAGGGCCAGGGTGGCCCGGGGGGACATCCCGAGCGCGATCGCCGGGTGGCGGCGCGTCGCCCCCGCCAGCTCGACGAGGTAGGCCTTCAGGGCGGGGGCCACGTGGATCTCCCGCCCGGCCTCGGCGAGCGCCCGCACGTGGTCGAGGCGCAGGACCGGGCGGACCTCGCCGACGACGTCACCGTGCCCGTGGCGCTCGAGGATCTCGAGCTCGGCGGCGGGGTCCGGGTAGCCGATCGACACCCGCATCAGGAAGCGGTCGAGCTGTGCCTCGGGCAGGGGGTAGGTCCCCTCGTGCTCGATCGGGTTCTGCGTGGCGATCACCATGAACGGCGACTCGAGGGCGAAGGTGGTGCCGTCCACGGTGACCTGGCCCTCGGCCATGGACTCGAGCAGCGCCGACTGGGTCTTCGGAGACGCTCGGTTGATCTCGTCCGCGAGGACGACGTTGTGGAAGACCGGCCCGGGGCGGAACTCGAGCTCGCTCGTGGTGCGGTTCCACACGGTGAGGCCGACCACGTCGGAGGGCAGCAGGTCCGGGGTGAACTGCAGGCGGCCGAAGGTGCCGTCGATCGATGCGGCGAGGGCCTTCGCGAGGCTCGTCTTGCCCACGCCGGGCACGTCCTCGATGAGGAGGTGGCCCTCTGCGACGAGGCAGAGCACGACGAGCTCGACGACGTCGCGCTTGCCCTGGATGACCTGCTCCACGCTGTCCACCAGTGCGGCGTGCTGGGCGGCGTGGGCCTCGAACGAGGTGCTGGGCTGCGTCGCGGTCACCGGTCTCCTCCCGAGGGTCGGGGAGACAGGCTACGTCCCGGGTCGCCGATCCGGGGGCCGGCCCACCGGTAGGTTCCGGGCATGGCGCACGTGCTCGCGGTCGACATCGGCGGGACCAAGGTCGCCGCCGGGGTCGTCGACGAGGCGGGCGCGCTGCGCCGGCGGGCCAGCCGTCCCACCCCGGTCGGCGCCGGCGCGGAGGCGGTGCTCCGAGCCGTCCTCGACGCGGTGGACGAGGTGCGGCGCGGCGACGAGCTGGCCTGCGGGGTGGGCTGCGGCGGCCCGATGGCGCCGGCGGGGGAGGAGGTGTCGCCGCTCAACATCGGCGACTGGCGGGGGTTCCCGCTGCGCCGCCGCCTGGTTGAGGCGACCGGCCTGCCGACCGCCGTCGACAACGACGCCAAGGCCCTCGCCCTCGGCGAGGGGTGGGTCGGCGCGGCGCGCGGCCAGCGGGACTTCCTCGCGATGGTGGTGTCCACCGGGGTGGGGGGCGGGATCGTGCTCGACGGCCGGCTGCTCGACGGGGCCGCCGGCAACGCCGGCCACATCGGCCACCTGATCGTCGAGCCAGACGGCCGAGCGTGCGCGTGCGGGGCCCGCGGCTGCCTGGAGGCCGAGATCTCCGGGACGTCCATCGCCGCCCGCCTCGGCCGCCCGGCGGCCGGGGCGCCTCCGGAGGAGCGGGTCCGGGCCGGCCGGCTGCTGGGGCGCGCCGTCGGGTCGGTCGTCAGCCTCCTCGACCTGCGCCTGGCGGTGGTGGCCGGCTCGGTGGCCCTCGGCTTCGGGGCGCCGTTCTTCGCCGCCGCCCAGGCCGAGATCGACGCCGTCGCCCGCCTGGACTTCGCGGCGGGGGCCCGCATCGCCCCGGCCGGTCTCGGCGACGCCGGCCCGCTGGTCGGGGCCGCGGCGGTCGGCTGGCGGCACCTCGGGCGGGATCTCCTCGGGCGGTAGCCTCGGGGCCGTGACCGTGCGGTGGGTGCTCCGGGCAGTGGTGGCGGTGGCGCCGCACCCCCGGCTGTGGGCGACGGCCGTGGGCCAGGCCCGTCGCCTCGCCCCGACGGGCTGGTGGCGCCGGGCCCCCTTCCTCCCGCTGCCCGCCCCGGACTACCTGCGCTTCCGCATGCAGACGGCCTACGGCGGCGACGGGGACGCCGTGCCCGCGGGGGAGGACCTCGTCACCTACCTCCGCTGGTGCCGGGACTGGAACCGGCGAGCCCCGGGACGCCGGGGGCGGTAGGTTCCCGGCGATGCCGGGGACCCTCGTCCTCAACGCGACGTACGAACCGCTCAGCGTCGTGTCCGCCCGCCGGGCCGTCGTCCTGGTCCTGGCCGCCCGGGCCGAGGTCCTCCACGACACCGGTGCGGCGATGCACTCGGAGCGCCTGACCGTGCCCGTGCCCTCCGTGGTCCGCCTGCGGTCGTACGTGCGGGTCCCCTACCGCCGGCGCGCCCCTCTGAACCGCCGGGCGGTCTTCGCCCGAGACGAGCACCGCTGCCAGTACTGCGGCGGGCCGGCCGAGAGCATCGACCACGTCGTGCCCCGCTCCAAGGGCGGCCCGCACACGTGGGAGAACGTCGTCGCCGCGTGCCGGGCCTGCAACGTGCGCAAGGGGGATCGGCTCCTCGCCCAGACCTCGATGCGCCTGCGCCGCCCGCCGGCCGCGCCGCACGAGACGGCGTGGATCGCCGTGGCCGTGGGCACCGTCCCACCCGACTGGGAGCCGTACCTGCAGCCGGCCCTGTCCGCCTGACGTGTCGGACGGCGGCTGGCGGGTCATCGAGCACGAGGAGCGGCCGGGGGCGTTCCACGCCCGGCCGATCCCCGACGCGCTCGACCGCCAGGTCTGGGTCAGCCGCCCCACCGCGCCGGCGCTCGTGCTGGGCAGCGCCCAGCGGGACGACGTCGTCGACCGGGACGCCTGCGCCCGCGCCGGGTTCGAGGTGGTCCGCCGGCGCAGCGGGGGTGGCGCCGTGCTCGTGGTGCCCGGCCAGCTCGTGTGGGTCGACGTGCTGCTGCCGGCGGGGGACCCGCTCTGGCGCGACGACGTGGGCCGGGCCTTCCTGTGGCTGGGGGAGGCCTGGCAGCGGGCCCTGGCCGAGCTCGGCGTGCCTGCGGCGGTCCACGACGGGCCGATGGTCCGCACCGCCTGGTCCGATCTCGTGTGCTTCGCCGGCCTCGGCCCCGGTGAGCTGATCCAGCGCCGGGCCGACGGCGCCGCGGCGAAGGTCGTCGGGATCTCGCAGCGCCGCACCCGGGCCGGCGCCCGCTTCCAGTGCGCCGCCCTCCTCGGCTGGGACCCGGCGACCCTCCTCGCGCTCCTCGCCCTCGACGACGCCGCCCGGGACGCGGCGGCCACCGCGCTGGCCGGGGTCGGCGCCCCCGTGGACCGCCCGGCGGGCGCGGTCCTCGACGCCCTGCTGGGCCAACTCCCGACGTAGCGGGCCCGACCGCGCTCCCGGGTCGACCGTCCCGGGGTGGGCCCGCGCCCGGCGCGCGCCCGGCGCGCGCGCCCGCCCGCGCGGGGCCCGCCGTCCCGGGCGCGTCCCGGCCCGTCGAGCACCGGGGTGGGCCCTGCGGGCAGGCGGGGGCACCTGATGGTCCATTGGTGGGGGGTAGTGGCACGAAGTGGTTGACGGTGGAGGGCAGCGGGCATAGCGTGGGGCTGCCAGGGGTCGCCGGAGGGGGTCCGACGGCACCTGGTTGGGCAACGGAGCGACCGCTCCGCCCGGACGAGGCAGCGATGGCAGAGCAGCGGACCCGGTTCCTCGGGACCTATCACCACGGGATCGACGAGAAGGGCCGGATGGTCCTGCCCGCGAAGATCCGCGCCCAGCTCGGCGAGACCGCCATCCTCGCCAAGCTCGATGGCTGCATCGGCCTGTTCACCCCCGAGGGCTTCGACAAGGTCGCGGCCCGCTTCGAGGACGCGCTCGACGAGGCCGAGGCGGCCGACGACGACGAGGCGATCCGCAAGGCCCTCAAGGCGCTCCGCCGGTTCACTGCCGACGCGGTGGAGGTCACCCCCGACCAGCAGGGCCGCATCGTCATCCCAGCGGTCCTGCGGGCCTACGCCGGCCTCGAGAGCGAGGTCGTGACCAACGGCGTCCTGCGCCGGGCCGAGATCTGGGCCAAGGAGCGCTGGGAGGCCGACGAGGACGAGAGCGATCAGGAGGTCGCTCGCACGGCGGCCCGCCGGGGCCTGACCCGGGGGCGCGGCGAGCGCGAGCGGGTGGACGCAGAGGCGTGAGCCGCTGGTCCGCCCCTGGAACCGGAAGGAGGGAGTCGACAACCGATCACGTGGGATGGGCGTCGCCCTCCTGCAGTCCCCCGGGCAGCGCGGTGGAAGGCCCCTTCTCCGCCCGCCGTCCATCGAGCCCGTCCCGGGGAGACATCCCGGCGGGCGCCTGCTCCCCGGGGGGCTGCAGGTGAGCGACGCCACCACCTTCCGCCACGAGCCCGTGATGCGCGACGAGATCGTCGAGCTGTTCCGCCCGGTGCCCGCTGGCTGGCTGGTGGACGCCACCGTCGGCGGGGGCGGGCACAGCGCCGCCCTCCTGGAGGCCCACCCGCACCTGCGGGTGCTCGGGCTCGACCAGGACGAGGACGCCCTCGCCGCCGCCCGGGAGCGCCTGGCCCCCTTCGGGGACCGGGTCCGGCTCGCCCACGTCCGGTTCGACGCCTTGGGAGACACCGTGCGGGAGCTGAACACGACACCGGTGAGCGGCGTGCTCTTCGACCTGGGGGTCAGCAGCCCCCAGCTCGACCGCGCCGCGCGCGGCTTCAGCTACCGGCACGAGGCGCCGCTCGACATGCGCATGGACCGGCGGCAGCGGCGCAGCGCCGCCGACATCGTCAACGACAGCGACGAGCGCGAGCTGGCCCGCATCCTCCAGCAGTACGGGGACGAGCGCTTCGCCCGCCGCATCGCCGCGGCGATCGTCGCCGCCCGGCCCGTCACCACGACGACCGAGCTGGCCGACATCGTGCGCGACGCCATCCCCGCCCCTGCCCGCCGCACCGGCGGCCACCCCGCGAAGCGCACCTTCCAGGCGATCCGCATCGCCGTGAACGCCGAGCTCGACGTCCTCCCCACGGCGCTGGACGCCGCCATCGACGCCCTCCAGCCGGAGGGCCGGTGCGCGGCGCTGGCCTACCACTCGGGGGAGGACCGGATCGTGAAGGCCCGGTTCCGCCACCACGCGACCGGAGGGTGGACCGGCCCTTCGCACCTCCCTCCGCCCAGCGACGTCCATCCCGCGGTCCGGCTGCTGAAGGCCGGGTCGTGGACCCCGTCGCGGGCGGAGTCCACCGCCAACCCGCGCGCCGCCAGCGCCCGGCTGCGCGCCGTCGAGAAGCTCCTCCAGCCCACCACCACCTCGGAAGCCCCCGCATGACCGTCGACGCACCCCCTCGCCACCTCAGCACCCGCGGGGCCGCCGCCCTCGCGCCGGCTCGGCCGGTCCGACCCGGACGCCACGCGCCGGCCCCGGTCGAGCGCCGCCCCCACCTGCGCGTCGTCGACCCGCGCGAGCGGGTCCGGCGGCGGCTCACCCCGCGCGTCGGGGTCATCGCCACCGGCGCCTTCTTCGTGCTGCTCCTCCTCGTCGCCGTGTCCCACACGGTCCTGGCCCAGGGGCAGATGCGCCTCGACGCCCTCAACGCCGACCTCCGCGTGGAGCAGGCCCGCTACCAGGACCTGCGCACGACCGTGGCCGAGCTCGAGTCGCCGGCCCGCATCGTGGCCGCCGCGGAGGAGCTCGGCATGGTGACGCCCGACGAGGTCGTCTACCTCCAGCCCCAGGCGGCGGGGCCGGACGCGGGCGCCGACGCCCCCGCCACCACCGCCGGGGCGGCCAGCGGGCCGTCGAGCACCTGGGGCACCGTGAAGCCCCTCCTGGAGACGGCTCCGTGACGCCGGCGGGGCCCACCCGGACCCCACCGCGCGGCCGGCGACCCGCCACCACGCGCCCCCGCCCCCGGCCGGAGGCGGGGGAGCTCCGCGCCCGGCGCGCGCCCGCCCCGCAGGCCCGGCGGCCGCGGCCCCGTCCACCGGTCGCGCTCGGCACCCGGCCGGGGCGGCCGCGACGCCGGCTCGGCGTCGCGCTGGTCGGCCTCCTCGTGTGCTTCGGGGCGATCGTCGTGCGCCTCGTGGACGTCCAGGCCGTCGGGGGTGAGGAGTACTCCCAGTTCGGTGCCTCGCAGCGCTTCCAGCGCGTCGCCCTCCCGGCCGACCGGGGCTCGATCTTCGATCGCAACGGCAACGACCTCGCGGTGAGCCTGCCGCACAAGACCATCTGGGCCGACCCCCGGCTCGTCGAGGACCCCGCGGCGGTGGCGAGCGCCCTCGCCGGGCCCCTCGCGCTCGACGCCGAGGCGGTCGCGGACCTCACCCGCCGCCTCGGCAGCCCGGACCTCCACTTCACCTACATCGCCCGCCAGGTCGACGACGAGGTCGCCGACGCCGTCGCCGCGCTCGAGCTGCCCGGCGTCTACTTCCTCGACGAGGCCCGGCGCCTCAACCCCAACGGCGACCTGGCCCGGTCGATCCTCGGGCAGGTCGGCGTCGACAACGTCGGCCTCTCCGGGCTCGAGCTGCAGTTCGAGGAGCTGCTCACGGGCGACCCCGGCGAGCTCATCGTCGAGAAGGACCCCGACGGGCGCACCATCCCCGGCGGGCAGAAGGAGCTCGAGCCGGCCCACCGCGGCGATGACCTCGTGCTGTCGATCGACCGCTCGATGCAGCACGAGACCGAGCGGGTGCTGGCCGACGCGATCGCCCGCCACCGCGCCAAGGGCGGCACGGTCATCGTCTCCGATCCGGCCACCGGCGAGATCCTCGCCCTGGCGAACCTCCGCCGGGACCCGGAGACGGGGGAGGTCGTCGCCGCGGCGAACAACGCGGCGCTGACCGAGGTCTACGAGCCGGGCTCGGTCAACAAGCTCATCACGATCGCCGGCGCCCTCGAGGAGGGCCTCGTCACCCCGAGCACCCGCTTCGACGTCCCCGACAGCCTCCAGGTCTCGGACCACCGGTTCAGCGACTCGCACCCGCACCCGCCGGCCAGCTGGTCCGTGTCGGAGATCCTCACCCAGTCGTCCAACGTCGGCACGATCAAGATCGCCCAGATGCTCGGCAAGGAGCGCCTGGACCGCTACATCCGGGCCTTCGGCCTCGGCTCCAAGACCGCGCTCGGGTTCCCGAACGAGTCCGCCGGGCTGCTCCTCGACCCGAAGGACTGGAGCGGCACCTCGATCGGCTCGATCCCGATCGGCCACGGCATCTCCGTGACCGCCGTGCAGATGCTGATGGCGTACAACACGATCGCCAACGACGGCGTGTACGTGCCGCCGCGGCTGGTCATGGAGACCGTCGACACCGACGGCTCGGCCCGGCCCCTCGAGACCGACACCCCGCACCGCGTCGTGAGCCAGGAGACCGCCCGCCAGCTCCAGCAGATGCTGGCCGACGTGGTCACCGAGGGCACCGGCACCCAGGCGTCGGTCCCCGGCTACCGGGCCGCGGGCAAGACCGGCACGGCCCGCAAGCCCCAGCCCAACGGCGGCTACGAGCGCGCGGACGGCTCCTACGCGTACATCGCGACCTTCGCGGGGTTCGTCCCGGCCGACGACCCGCAGCTGTCGATCATCGTGGTGATCGACGAGCCTCAGGGCGACATCTACGGTGGCTCCGTGGCTGCGCCGGTGTTCTCCGACCTCGCTGGGTACGGGCTGCGCCTCTTCCGCATCGCCCCCGCCCTCGAGGACACGACCGGCCGCGCCGCGGCCACGGACGGCGGCGCCGAGGCCGCGAGCAGCGAGCGAGTGCGCGCCACGCCGGCCACCACCAGCACGACCGTCCCGCGGGCCAGCACGGGGAGCGGCGCGCGCACCGGCACGGGGTGACCGTGCAGCTCGGAGCGCTCCTCGACCGGCTGCGCGCGGCGCCGCCCGGGGAGGCGATCGCCGTCGACGCGCGGGGTGACACGTCGGTGGACGTCGCCGACGTCGTGCACGACACCCGGGAGGTCCGCGCCGGCGCGCTGTTCTGCTGCGTGCCCGGGCAGCGGGTCGACGGCCACGAACTCGCCGGGGACGCCGTGGCCGCAGGCGCGGTCGCGCTGCTCGTCGAGCGACCGCTCGGGCTCGGCGTGCCCGAGCTCCAGGTCGCCTCGGTCCGGGACGCGATGGGGCCGGTGGCCGCGGCCCGCTGGGATCACCCCTCCCGCTCGCTGCGGGTCGTGGGCGTGACCGGCACGAGCGGCAAGACCACCACCACCCACCTGCTGCGCTCGGTGCTCGAGGCCCACGGGTGGGGGACCGAGCTCATCGGCACCCTCTCCGGCCCGCGCACCACCCCCGAGGCCCCGGAGCTCCAGCGCCGGCTGGCTGCGGCGCGCGACGCCGGCGCGGCGGCGGTCTCCATGGAGGTCTCCTCCCACGCCCTCGCCCTCGGGCGGGTGCGGGCCACCCGGTTCGCGTGCGCGGTGTTCACGAACCTCTCGCACGACCACCTCGACTTCCACACCGACCTCGAGGACTACTTCGAGGCGAAGGCCCGGCTCTTCACGCCCGAGTACGCGGACGCCGCGGTGGTGAACCTCGACGACGAGCACGGCCGCCGGCTCGCCGACCGCGCCCTCGTGCCGACGCACGGGTTCTCGACCGACGACCTGGCCGAGCTCCAGGTCGAGACCGACCGGGCGGCCTTCGTCTGGCGGGGGCAGCGCATCGCCCTGCCCTTCGGGGGTGCGTTCAACGTGTCCAACGCCCTGGCCGCGGCCACCGCCGCCGCCGTGCTCGGCGTGCCGCCGGCCGCCATCGCCCGAGGCCTCGAGGGCAGCGGGACCGTGCCGGGCCGGTTCGAGCCCGTGGACGAGGGGCAGCCCTTCACGGTGATCGTCGACTACGCCCACAAGCCGGGGGCCCTCGCCGGGGTGCTCGAGGCGGCGCGCGCCGCGGCGAGGACCGGCCAGGTCACCGTCGTGTTCGGCGCCGGCGGCGACCGCGACCCCACCAAGCGCCCGGAGATGGGCGAGGTGGCGGCCCGGCTGGCTGACCGAGTACTCCTGACCGCCGACAACCCGAGAGGAGAGGACCCCCTGGCCATCGTCGCCGCCATCCGGGCCGGCATGCCCGCCGACGCCCGCTGCGAGGTCGAGATCGACCGCGCCACCGCCATCGACCAGGCGATCTCGTCCGCCCGCGCGGGCGACGTCGTCGTGATCGCGGGGAAGGGCCACGAGGCCGTGCAGGTCGTGGGCGACGAGCACCGCCCCTTCGACGACCGCGAGGTCGCCAGGGCCGCGCTGCGGCGCCGTCGGGAGGGTGCGGGGTGGTAGCGCTCCTCCTCGCCGCGTCGCTGGCGATGGTCACCTCCCTCGTGGGCACGCGCTTCCTCATCCGCTGGCTCATCGAGCGGCGGGTGGGGCAGCCCATCCACGAGGACGTGCCCGAGGGGCACACCGTGAAGGCCGGCACGCCCACGATGGGCGGCATCGCCATCGTGGGCGCCGCCGTCGTCGGCTACCTCGCCGCGCACGTCCGCAGCGGCCTCGTCTTCACCCGGACGGGGATGCTCGTCCTCGCCTGCATCGTGGGCGCGGGCCTCGTGGGCCTGCTCGACGACTGGATCAAGGTCAGCAACGAGCGGAACCTCGGCCTCAGCAAGCGGGCCAAGACGATGGGGCTGCTCGTGGTCGCCATCGGCTTCGCCGTCGGCACGGTCCTGCTCACCGAGGTGTCGACCACCCTCTCGTTCACCCGGTGGAGCGAGCCCGGCTGGGAGCTGGGCGAGGTCGGCTGGGTGCTCTGGGCGATCCTCCTGATCTACGCCACCACGAACGGCGTGAACCTGAGCGACGGCCTCGACGGCCTCGCCGCGGGCTCCGCGATCTTCGTCTTCAGCTGCCTGACCGTCGTGGGCTTCTGGGCGCTGCGCTACCCCGACTTCTACGGCATCGCCCACGCCCTCGACATCGCCGTCGTGTCGGCCGCCATGCTCGGGGGCTGCGCGGGGTTCCTGTGGTGGAACGCCGCGCCGGCCCGGATCTTCATGGGGGACACGGGCGCGCTCGCCATCGGTGCCGGGGTGGCCGCGATCGTGCTCACGCTCAACGTGCACCTGCTGCTGCCGATCTTCGGGGCGCTCTACGTCGCGGAGTCCCTCTCGGTCATCCTCCAGGTCGGGAGCTTCCGCATCTTCAAGCGGCGCATCTTCCGGATGGCGCCCATCCACCACCACTTCGAGCTCGGCGGATGGCCCGAGACCACTGTGATCATCCGGTTCTGGCTGCTCGCCGGCGCCGCTGCCGCGCTCGGCCTCGGCCTCTTCTACGCCGACTTCATCCAGGCGGGCGGGCTCGGATGAGGGCCCGCTGCGGCTCCGGCGGGGGGTTCCCCCACCGAGGGGTCGTGGTGGGCGAGGCTGGTGCCGTGCTGCGACCGCCCCACGCCCTCGACGCGCCGTGCCCCGACGCGCCCGCGAGGGGGGCTCGATGAGCCAGCGCCGCACCACCGGGCGGCTCACCGACGACGACGAGCTCTGGGCGTCGCGCCGCCGGCACCCCACGGCCCGTCCCGTCCCGTCGCCGCGCCCGTCGAAGACCTACGTGGGGCTGGCGGTCGTGCTCGTCGCCCTCAACCTGCTCGGGCTCGTCATGGTGCTCTCGGCGTCGTCGGTGAGCGCCCTCGACACCTACGGGTCGTCCTGGTACGTCGTGATGCGCCAGGCGATGTTCATGCTCGTCGGCGGCGCCGCCTGCGTGGTGGCGATGCGCCTCGACTACCACCGGTGGCGCCGGTTCACGCGGCCCCTCCTCCTCGGGACCGGCCTCCTCCTCGGCGCCGTGCTCGTGCCGGGGCTCGGCACCAGCGCCAACGGCGCCACCCGCTGGCTGGGCTACGGCCCGCTCAGCTTCCAGCCCTCCGAGCTGGCCAAGCTCACGGTCCTCCTGTTCGCGGCCGACCTGCTGGCCCGCCGGGCCGCCTGGGTGGCCGACACCCGGGTGACCCTCCGGCCCGTCCTGGTCGTGCTGCTCGGCGTGGCCGGGCTGCTCATGCTGCAGCCGAACCTCGGCACGACCCTCGTGCTCGGCTCGATCGTCCTCACCGTGCTCTACGTCGCCGGCACGCCGCTGCGGCCGCTGGCCACCGTGGCCGCATCCGGCGCGGCCGCCGCCGTGGTCCTCGCGCTCGCCGCGCCCTACCGGCGGGCCCGCGTGCTCGCCTTCCTGGACCCGTGGGCCGACTACCAGAACACCGGCTACCAGACGATCCAGTCCCTCGTCGGCCTCGCCTCCGGCGGGCTCACCGGCACGGGACTGGGCGAGAGCCGGGCCAAGTGGGGGTTCCTGCCCTACGCCCACACGGACTTCATCTTCGCCATCATCGGTGAGGAGCTCGGGCTGATCGGGGCCCTCACCGTCGTCGGCCTCTTCACCGCCTTCTGCGTGCTCGGCGCCCGCGCCGCCCTGCTCGCCCCGGACCGCTTCGGGATGCTCCTCGCCGCCGGCATCACCACCTGGTTCGGCATGCAGGCCTTCGTGAACATCGGTGCGGTGATCGGCATCCTCCCGATCACCGGCGTCCCGCTGCCCTTCGTGAGCCACGGCGGCACGTCCCTCGTCATCAACCTGGTGGCGGCCGGGCTCCTGCTCAACGTGGCCCGCCAGGGGAGGCTGCCGGAGCCGCGCCGCCGCCGGCCCGCCCGACCCGACGCCCTCGTCGCACCGTGACCGCCCCCCGCGCCCACGCCATCGTCACCGGGGGCGGGACGGCTGGCCACGTCATGCCCGCCCTCGCCATCGCGGAGGCCCTCGTCGCCCGCGGCCACCCTCGCGAGTCGATCCACTACGTCGGCGCCGAGCGGGGGATCGAGGCCCGCACGGTGCCGCCCACCGGCTTCCCCCTCACGCTGCTGCCCGGCCGGGGCATCCAGCGCCGGCTCACCCCGGCCAACCTCGGTGCGGCCTGGGGCCTCGTGGTCGCCTTCGCCCGGGCCATCTCGCTCGTCCGGCGCCTCCGGCCGGCCGTGGTGGTGGCCGTGGGCGGCTACGCCAGCGTGGCCGTCGGCCTCGCCGCAGTCCTGTGGCGGGTCCCGCTCATCGTGGCGGAGCAGAACGCCGTCCCCGGCGCGGCCAACCGGCTCCTCGCCCGCTTCGCCAAGGCCAGCGCCGTCAGCTTCGAGGGGACGCCGCTCCCGCGAGCCACCGTCACCGGGAACCCGGTGCGGGCCGAGATCCTCGCGCTGACCCCCGATCGCGACCGCGCCGCCGCCCGGGCCGCCTTCGGCGTCCCGCCGGACCGCCGGCTCGTGCTCGTCATGGGAGGCTCCCTCGGGGCCCTGCGCATCAACCGGGCCGTCCTCGACGCCCTGCCGGGCTGGGCCCACCGCGCCGACCTGGCCGTGCACCACGTGGTGGGGGCCCGGGACTGGGCGCAGATCTCCGCCGAGGTGCCGACCGAGCGGGGCGCGCTCGAGTACCGGGCGGTGCGCTACGAGGACGACGTCCCGGCGGCGCTCGCCGCCGCCGACCTCGTCGTCTGCCGGGCCGGCTCCAGCACCTGCTTCGAGCTGGCGGCCGCCGGCGTCCCCGCCATCCTCGTGCCGTCTCCCTACGTGACCGCCGACCAGCAGACCCGCAACGCCGAGCGCCTCGCGGCCGCCGGTGCCGCCGTGGTGGTGCCGGACGCCGAGCTCGACGGCGCCCGGCTCATCGCGGAGGTGGACGCCCTCCTCGCCGACCCGGCTCGCACCGAGGCGATGGCCGCCGCGGCGCGGGCCTGGGCCACGCCCACCGCAGCCGAGGACATCGCCGACCTCGCGGAGGCGCACGCCCGTGGATGAGCCGGTGCTCGACCTCGACGGCCGCCGGCGCATCGACGTGGCCAACATCGGCGGGGCCGGCATGAGCGCCGTCGCCACCCTCCTCGCCGAGATGGGCCACGAGGTGTCGGGCCACGACCCGCTCGACAGCTCCCCGTTCCTCCCGCCCCTGCGCGACCTCGGGGTCGCGGTGCGCACCGGCGCCGACGCGGACCTGCCCGCGGGGGTCGACGCCCTCGTCGTGTCGACCGCCACCCCCGAGGCGCACCCGTCGGTCGCCGCGGCGCGCGCGGCGGGCGTCCCGGTCGTCCACCGCCGCAGCGCCCTCGCGGCGATCTGCGCCCGGCGCACGGTGGCCGCCGTCGCCGGCACGCACGGGAAGACCACCACCTCGGCCCTGCTCGCCACCCTCTTCGCCGGCGCAGGCGCCGACCCGGGCTGGGTGGTCGGCGCCCGCATCGCCGCGCTCGGCCGCAGCGCCGCCTGGGGAGGCGACGGCCCGCTCGTGGTGGAGGCCGACGAGAGCGACGGCACGTTCCTCGCCCTCGGGGCGCACGCCGCCATCGTCACCAACGTCGAGCCGGACCACCTCGAGCACTGGGGCGGCGAAGCGGGGCTGCGGCAGGCCTTCCGCGACTTCGTCGGGGCCCTCGACGGCCCTGCGGTGCTCTGCGCGGACGACCCCGGGTCGGCCGCGCTGGTCGCCGCCGCGCGCCATCCGGTCACCTACGGCACGAGCGCCGGTGCGGACTACGAGATCCGCGACGTGGCCACCGAGGGGACCGGGGTGGGGTTCGTCCTCGCCCACGCGGGCGAGGAGGTGGCCGTCACCGTCCCTGCCGCCCCCGGGGTGCACAACGCCCGCAACGCCGCCGCGGCCCTCGCGCTCGCGCACCGTCTCGGGGTCCCGCTGACCGCCGGGGCCGAGGCGCTGGCCGGCTTCCGCGGCGTGGCCCGGCGCTTCGAGCTGCGGGGCGAGGCCGGCGGCGTGACCTTCGTGGACAGCTACGACCACCTGCCCACCGAGGTGGCGGCTGCGCTCGCGGCCGCCCGGGCGGGGGAGTGGCGTCGGATCGTCTGCTGCTTCCAGCCGCACCGCTACAGCCGGACCGAGAGCCTGTGGCGGAGCTTCGCCGACGCGTTCACGGACGCCGACCTGCTCGTCGTCGCTGGGCTCTACCCGGCCGGCGAGGCGCCTCGTCCCGGCGTCACCGGGAAGCTCATCGTGGACGCGGTCCTCGACGCCCACCCGTGGTCCTCGGTGGCCTGGATGCCCACCCTCGACGACGCCGCCGCGTATCTGGCCGGCGTCCTGCGCCCCGGCGACCTGTGCCTGACCCTCGGGGCCGGGGACGTGACCACCCTGCCCGACGAGCTCATCGCCCGCCTCCGGGCCGACGAGGGGCCGTGAGCGCACCCGAGGTGCTCGAGGCCGCCGCCGAGGTGCTCGGCCCGCTCGCCCGCCGCGACGAGCCGCTCGGTCCCCGGACCACCTACCGGGTGGGCGGTCCCGCCGCCCTCTTCGCCGTCGTCAGCGACGAGGCGGCCCTCGAGCGGGTGCGGGCGGCGGTGACCACCACCGGCGTCGACGTGCTCGTGGTGGGCAAGGGCTCGAACCTGCTGGTCGCCGACCGCGGCTTCGCCGGCCTGGCCATCACCCTGGACGGCGCGTTCGCCGACGTCGAGATCGACGGTGCGCGCGTGGTGGCCGGCGGTGCCGCAGCGCTGCCCGTGGTCGCCCGACGCACCGCGGCCGCGGGGCTGACCGGCTTCGAGTGGGCCGTGGGCGTCCCCGGGACCGTCGGCGGCGGGGTGCGCATGAACGCCGGCGGGCACGGCTCGGACATGGCTGCCTCCCTCGTGCGGGTCCGCCTCGTCGACCTCCGCAGCGGCGAGGATGGGTGGGTGGCCGCCGCCGACCTCGCCCTCGGGTATCGCACCTCTGCGGTCGCCCCGCACCACGTGGTGGTGGCGGCCGAGCTGCGGCTGGCGCCGGGCGACCCGGACGCCGGCGCCCGCACGATCGCCGAGATCGTCGCCTGGCGGCGGGCCAACCAGCCGGGCGGCCCGAACGCCGGCTCGGTGTTCACGAACCCGCCGGGTGACTCCGCCGGTCGGCTGATCGACGCCGCCGGCCTGAAGGGCCTGCGGGTGGGGACGGCCGCGGTCTCCACGAAGCACGCCAACTTCATCCAGGCCGACGAGGGCGGGCGGGCCGACGACGTGCTCGCCCTGATGGGGGAGGTGCGCCGCCGGGTCCACGCCGCCCACGGCGTCTGGCTCCACCCGGAGACCCGCCTGGCCGGCTACGAGCCGGCCGAGCTGGACCTCCACCTCAACTCTCGACCTGAGGTGGAGGGTTGAGGTGACGACCGTCGAGACCGACGTGCCGCCGATCGATCCGCGGATCCGGGCCCGGCGCATCGCCGTCCAGCGCGACGCGGGCCGCCGTCGCCTCGCCCGGCTGATCGACGTCGGGATCGTGCTCGCCGTCGCCCTGGGCTTCGTGGCCGCCCTCTACACCCCGCTCCTCGACGTGGACGCCGTCGAGGTCGCGGGCACCGCGCGGCTGACCGCGGCGGAGGTGGTCGCCGCCGCCGGCATCGACCGCGGCACCCCGCTCGTGCAGGTGGACCTCGGCGCGGCCGGGGCGCGGGTGGCCGCGCTCCCGTGGGTCGCCAGCGCCCGCCTCCATCGCGGGATCGACGGGACCATCACGGTCGAGGTCGTCGAGCGCACGCCCGTCGCCGTCGTGTCGCGGGACGGTGAGGCGCTGCTCGTCGACGAGGAGGGTCGGGTCCTCGGCCCCGCCGCCCCGGAGGAGGCGGCAGACCTCGTCGCCCTCGAGGTCGATGCCGTCCCGGCACCCGGCGAGCACCTGCCGGTGCAGACCGCGGACGCGCTGTCGGTGGCCGCCGCCCTGGCGCAGCGCGCCCCCGGCGCGGTGGTCCGCCTCGACCCCGAGTCGCTCGAGGCGGAGCTCGCCGTCGGCGGGCGCGCCGCCCTCGGGGACCGCACCGCGCTGGGCGAGAAGGTGCGGTCGCTCGTCACCGTCCTGAACCAGGTCGACCTGACCTGCCTGGACCTGATCGACGTGCGCGTGCCCAGCACGCCAGTGTTGACCCGGGAGGAGGGGTGCTCGTAGCCTTCTCCACCCACCTCAGAGGTAGAGGGTTCCTCCACCTCGACTCGACCTTCAGGCTGGGCTCCGCACCGGTGCCCAGCCTCCCGCGCTTCTCCCGGTGAGAACCCTCGTGGAGGTACCCACACCCATGGTCGGCAACCCCCAGAACTACCTGGCGGTCATCAAGGTCGTCGGCATCGGCGGTGGCGGCGTCAACGCGGTCAACCGGATGATCGACGCGGGCCTGAAGGGCGTCGAGTTCATCGCCATCAACACCGACGCGCAGGCGCTGCTCATGAGCGACGCCGACGTGAAGCTCGACATCGGGCGCGAGCTCACCCGGGGCCTCGGCGCCGGTTCGGACCCCGAGGTCGGCCGCCAGGCCGCCGAGGAGCACCGCGAGGAGATCGAGGAGGTCCTCAAGGGGGCCGACATGGTCTTCATCACCGCTGGCAAGGGCGGCGGCACCGGCACCGGCGGCGCCCCCGTCGTCGCCGAGATCGCCAAGAGCCTCGGCGCCCTGACCATCGGTGTGGTCACCCGACCGTTCGCCTTCGAGGGCCGCCGCCGCGCCGTCCAGGCCGAGCAGGGCATCCAGCGCCTCAAGGAGAAGGTCGACACCCTCATCGTCATCCCGAACGACCGGCTCATCACCGTGTCGAACGACAAGACGTCGATGCTGAACGCCTTCAAGATGGCGGACGAGGTCCTCCTCCAGGGCGTCCAGGGCATCACCGACCTGATCACCACGCCGGGCCTCATCAACACCGACTTCGCGGACGTGAAGATGATCATGAGCAACGCCGGCTCGGCGCTCATGGGCATCGGCTACGCGTCCGGCGAGGGCCGCGCCCTCAACGCCGCCCGCGGCGCCATCTCGAGCCCGCTGCTCGAGGCCTCGATCGAGGGCGCCCGCGGCATCCTCCTCACGATCGCCGGCGGCAGCGACCTCGGCCTCTACGAGGTCAACGAGGCCGCCGAGGTCATCCACGGCGTGGCCCACCCCGACGCCAACATCATCTTCGGCACCGTCATCGACGACGACATGGGCGACGAGGTCCGGGTCACGGTCATCGCCGCCGGCTTCGACCGCTGGGACGACAAGGTGCCCGCCCGAGGCGACCGCGAGCCCCAGATCACCACGAGCGTGTTCGGTGACGACGCCGACGAGGACGACGACGATCTCGACCTCGGCGGCGACGACGACTTCGACGTCCCGTCGTTCCTGCGGTAGGCGATCACCGACAGCTGGCCGTGTCGCCCACCGGGGGGACGCTCGCCGAGCGGCTGGGCCGCGTCCACGAGCGCATCGAGCGCGCCGGCGGGGACCCGGCACGGGTCCGGCTCGTCGCGGTCACCAAGCAGGTGCCGGCCGAGCGGGTGGCGGAGGCCGTCGCGCTCGGCTGCGTCGACCTCGCGGAGAGCTACGCCCAGGAGATGGTCGAGAAGGTCGCCGCCGTGGAGGCGCTCGTGGGGGAGGACGAGGTGCGCTCGCTGCGGTGGCACTTCATCGGCGCCCTCCAGCGCAACAAGGTCCGCCTCGTCGCGCCGGACGTGGCCCTCTGGCAGTCCGTCGACCGCCTGTCCGTCGCCGCGGAGATCGCCCGCCGGGCGCCGGGCGCGTCGGTGCTCGTGCAGGTCAACGTGTCGGGGGCCGACACCCAGGGCGGCTGCCGGCCGGCGCAGGTCGGCGCCGTCGTCGAGGGCGCTCGGGACCTCGGCCTCGAGGTGCGCGGCCTGATGTGCATCGGGGCCCGCGGGGACGACGAGGCGGTGCGGGCCGGCTTCCGGCTGCTGCGGGAGCTGGCGGACCGCCACGAGCTGCCCGAGCGCTCGATGGGCATGAGCGGCGACCTCGAGCTCGCCGTCGCGGAGGGCGCCACGCTGGTGCGCGTGGGCACGGCGCTCTTCGGTCCCCGTCGGGTCACGACGGGCATGGGAAAGTAGTCTGGATCCAGGAGGATGACCGGATGACCTCGATGCTGCGCCGGGCGATGCTCTACCTCGGGCTCGGCCCTGACGACGAGTACGACGACTACGACGTGGTGGACGAGCCGCGCCAGTCGCCGGCCCGCCAGCAGCCCGCCGCGGCCAGCCGGTACCCCGCGGCCACGCCCCCGCTCGAGCACGAGCGCGACCCCGGGGACGGGCAGATGAGCGCCGTGCGCACGATCGGCACCGCGAACCCCGTGCGGCCCCAGCCGGCGGGGGAGGGCGACCCCGGGGCGCGGCCCCGCACGGCGGTCGTCCGGCCGCTGCAGCCGGTGGCCTCGGCCAAGCCCCACGTCGTGGCGCCCACGTCGTTCAACAGCGCCCAGGAGGTGGGCGACAAGCTGAAGGCCAACCAGCCGGTGATCGTCAACCTCCAGAACGTCGAGCGGGACCTGTCCCGCCGCATCATCGACTTCGCCTCGGGCCTCTGCTACGGCGTCGGCGGGAGCATGGAGCGGGTGGCGAACCAGGTCTTCCTGCTCACCCCGACCAACGTCGAGGTGTCGGCCGAGGAGCGGCGGCGCCTCGAGGAGCACGGGTACGAGGGCTGACGCCGCACCTTGGACGTCATCTGCTCGATCCTCTGGATCTACTGGTGGGTCATCCTGGCCCGCATCCTCTTCTCCTGGGTCCGCGTCGAGCCGGGCACCGCGCTCGACAGCGTCTACGGCGTCGTCCACCGGCTGACCGAGCCGGTGCTCGGGCCGCTGCGGGCCGCGATCCCGCCGGTGCGCCTCGGCCTCGCCGCGATCGACCTCTCGCCGATCATCGTCTTCCTCGTCATCGCCCTCATCTGCTGACGGGCCGGCGAGGGGGCTCCCTGGTGTCGGGGGGAGGCGTGGCTACGATCGTCGCATGGACGTGACACCGCAGCTGCTCCACGACGTCGAGTTCGGTCTGGCGAAGCGCGGCGGGTACAACACGCAGGACGTCGACGACTTCCTCGAGCGCCTGGCCGTGGGGCTGGAGCGCCAGGAGGCTCAGCTCCAGGAGGCGCGCCAGCGGCTCGACGCCGCGGAGGCCCGCGCCGCCGAGGCCGAGCGCCGGGCGGCGGAGGCCGAGCAGCGCGCCTCGTCCACCGGCGATGCGGACGAGACGCTGAAGCGGACGCTCGTCCTCGCGCAGCGCACCGCTGACGCCGCCATCCGGGAAGCCCGAGAGGAGGCGGCCCGCACGCTCGCCAGCGCGCAGGAGCAGTCGGAGCGGATGCTCGCCGACGCCCGCGCCGCCGTCGCCCGCGCCGAGGCCGAGGCCGAGCAGGCCGCTCGCGCCGCTCACGAGCGCACCCGGGAGGAGGTGCTGGCCGAGATGGCCGAGCTCGAGGCCGCCCGCGACCGGCTGCGGGGCGACGTCGAGGCGCTCGACGCGTACCTCGCCGGCCAGCGGGACCGGATCCGCAGCACGGTCGACCAGCTCCAGGCGCTGCTGGAGGACCCCGGCGCTCTCGCCGCCACGTCGGCGCCCGCGCTGAGCGACACGTCGCTCGCCGAGCTGGCCCGGGACGCCGTCCCGGCCGACCGCCCCCCGCTCGTGGCCGACCCCGATCCCGAGCTGCACCTCGAGGCCGAGGAGCAGGCGCCGTGGGACGACACCCACTGGGACGAGGCGGAGGCCTACGAGCCGGCGCCCGCAGAGGACCCCGGCCCGGCCACGCAGCCCGTCGACGTGCTCGCCGACGAGGCAGAGGACGAGGACGAGTACCTGCGCGAGCTGCGCAAGGCCATGACCGACGAGAGCCCCCTCGGCCCGCGCGACGAGGACGAGGGCGCCGCCGAGCCGCCCCGCCAGCGCTTCGGTCGTCGTCGCTGAGCAGGGTTCTCCGCCGAACCGGTCGAACATTGGACCGGTACGGACCATTCGCCTCCGGCCGCGGGCGGCGCGCGTAGCATGACGCTCCTCGTCGGCCGTCTCCCCGGAAGGGTGTTCCATCTGTGCTGGTGCTGCTGAGCTTCGCCCTCGTCCTCATCGCGACCGTCCTGCTCGTGCTGGGACTGATGAACGACAGTGGGCTCCTCTTCATCTGGCTGTCCATCGCGAGCAGCGCGGCCGCCGCCATCGTCCTGCTCATCGCCCTCCGGGCGAACCGCCGGCGCCAGGCCAAGGCCCCGAGCGCGCCGCAGCCCCTGGCTGAGCCGGAGCCGGCGCTCGAGGCGAAGGCCGACGAGGACGCGTCCGCGGCGGCCGAGGGCGACGCCACCGAGGTCGAGCCCGAGCCGGCTCCCGCGGCGGCCGGTTCCGGCGAGTGGCTGGCCAGCGACCAGGACGAGTGGTCGGGGGCCCCTGAGCCCGCCCCCGCCGACGCGGCCGAGGAGGACGAGGACTGGGACGGCGAGTTCCCGATCGCCGACTACGACACCCTCACCGTCGCCCAGATCCTGCCGCTGCTCCCGCAGCTCTACCCCGAGGAGTACGACCTCGTCGAGGAGCGCGAGCGCAGCACGAAGTCCCGTCCGGAGATCCTCGAGAAGCTGGCCGAGCTGCGGAGCGCCGCGCCGGCCGGCGATCCGCTGGCCGCCTACACCGAGCCCGTCGCGGCGGCAGAGCCGGTCGCCGCTGCGGCCCCGACGGCCGCGGCCGCCTCGTCGGACCTGCCCATCCCGGGCTACGACGAGCTCACCATCGCCCAGGTCCGCCCCAAGCTCCGCGACCTCGATCCCGACGAGCTGCGCGCCATCCGGGCCCACGAGGAGGCCCGCGGGGCGCGCGCCTCGGTGCTGACCGAGATCGACCTGCTGCTCGGCGAGGACGCGCCGGCCGCCGATGCAGCGGTCCCGGCTGAGGCGGCCCCGGTGGCCGACGAGCCAGCGGTCAAGGCCGCGGCGACGAAGGCCCCCGCCGCGAAGGCCCCGGCCAAGAAGGCCACCGCGAAGAAGGCCGCGGCGAAGAAGACGGCGGCGAAGAAGACCGCCGCGAAGGCCCCGGCCAAGAAGGCGACCGCGAAGAAGGCCGCGGCGACCGCGAAGACCACCAAGACCACCGCGAAGAAGGCCACCGCGAAGAAGGCCACCGCCAAGAAGGCCGCGGCCGCGTCGAAGGCGCAGGCGAAGAAGACCGCGGCCAAGGCCACGCCGACGAAGGCGGCCGCCACGAAGGCCCCGGCCAAGAAGGCGGCGACGAAGACGACGGCCAAGAAGGCCACGACGAAGAAGGCGGCGGCCAAGAAGGCGCCGGCCAAGAAGGCCTCGGGCACCACCAAGAAGTCCTGACCTGACGCTCGGTCGCCGGGGACCCCGGCGGCCGAGCCTCGATCAGCCCCTCAGGCGGGGGAGAGGGCGACGCGCACGGTCACGCCGTCCAGGTCCAGGCTCGCGGCGCCGTCGCCCGGGTCGGTCACCTCGAGGGACGTGGCCAGGACCTCGGCGGCGATCCACTCGCCGTGGGCCCGCAGGGCGTCCTCCGCCGGCCCGTCGCCCGCGATGCGCACGGTGACCCGGTCGGCGATCGCGAACCCGGACTCCTTGCGCAGGTCGTTGAGGGCTCGGACCAGCTCGCGGGCCATGCCCTCGCGGCGCAGGTCGTCGGTCAGCTCGAGGTCGAGCGCCACCGCCCACCCGCCGTCCTCGGCGAGGGCGAAGGCCTCGTGGCGCGTGGCCCGGACCTCCACCTCGCCGGCCTCGAGGCGGTGGCCCGCCACCTCGATCCAGCCCTGATCCTCCAGCTGGCGCTGGAGCTCGGAGCCGTCGGCGGTGGCCAGCGCCTGCTTCACCTCGTTGACGGCCGGGCCGAGGCGCGGCCCGAGGGCCCGGAAGTTCGGGACCACCGTCCAGGAGATGAGCCCGGACAGCGTGTCGACGTCCTCGAGCGCCTTGACGTTGAGCTCGCTCGCGATCTCGGCCGCCACCTCGGGGTCGAGGGTGCCGCCCGGGTGGAGCAGCAGCGCCCGGGGGAGCGGCTGACGGACCCGGACCTTGGCGTCGGTGCGAGCCGAGCGGCCGAGGGCGACGAGGCGCCGGGCCGAGGCCATCGCCTCAGCCAGGGCCGGGTCGTGCCAGCCGCCCGGGGTGGGCCAGTCGGCCAGGTGCACCGAGGTGCTGTCCGTGAGCGTGGTGTGCAGCTCGTCAGCGAGGAACGGGCAGAACGGCGCCAGCAGCTCGGCCGTCGTGACGAGGCAGCGGTGGAGCGTGGCGTGCGCCGTGGGGTCCGACGCCTTCCAGAACCGGGGGCGGCTGCGCCGGACGTACCAGTTCGACAGGTCGTCGATGAAGCGGGCGAGGCGCGTCGCGCCCTCCAGGGCGTCGAAGCCCTCGAGGGCGTCGGTGACCCCCGCGATCGTGTCGTCGAGCTCGGAGAGGATCCACCGGTCGAGGACGTGCTCGGGCTGCGGGTCGGCGCCGTCGGGCTCCCAGCCGTCGAGGTCCGCGTAGGTGGCGTGGAACGAGAAGACGTTCCACAGCGTGACGAGGGTCTGCCGGGTGGCCTCGCGGATGCCGTCCTCGTACACGCGCCGGGGCGCCCAGGGCTGACCGGCGGAGAAGAAGTACCAGCGCAGCGCGTCGGCCCCGAACGTGTCGAAGATCGACCACGGGTCGATCACGTTCCCGCGGGACTTCGACATCTTCTGACCCTGCTCGTCGACGATGTGCCCGAGGCAGACCACGTTGCGGTAGGGCGTCTCGCCGAACACCAGCGTGTTCACGGCGAGCAGGGAGTAGAACCACCCGCGGGTCTGGTCGATGGCCTCGCAGATGTAGTCGGCCGGGAAGGACGCCTCGAAGCGGCCGTCGCCGGCGAAGGGGTGGTGGTGCTGGGCCGACGGCATCGAGCCCGAGTCGAACCACGCGTCGAGGACCGGGGGCAGGCGCCGGGCCGTGCCGCCGCACTCGTCGCACGGGAAGGTGATGTCGTCGACGTAGGGCCGGTGCAGGTCGAGGTCGGACAGGTCCCGGCCCGCCCGCTCGGCCAGCTCCGCGACCGACCCGATGCACGTGTCGTGGCGGCACTCGCCGCAGCGCCAGATGGGCAGCGGCGTGCCCCAGTAGCGGTCGCGGGAGAGGGCCCAGTCGATGTTGCCCTCGAGCCACTTGCCGAACCGGCCGTGCTTGATGTGCTCGGGGTGCCAGCCGATGCGCTCGTTCTGCTCGAGCAGCTCGGCCCGCCGCTCGGAGGTGCGGGCGAACCACGACGTCTTCGCCCAGTAGATGAGCGGCGTGCCGCAGCGCCAGCAGTGGGGGTAGCTGTGCTCGTAGGCCTCCTCGGCGAGGAGCAGGCCCCGGGCCTCGAGGTCCTCGAGGATCGGGCGGTCCGCCTCCTTCACGAAGCGGCCGGCGTAGGGGGTGACCACGGCCTCGAACTCGCCGTTCGCGTCGACCGGGTTCAGGACCGGCAGGCCCTCGGCCCGGCCCACCTGGCTGTCCTCCTCGCCGAAGGCGGGGGCGGCGTGCACGACACCCGAGCCGTCCGTGTCGGTCACGTAGTCGGCGGCGACGATGCGCCAGGGGTCGCCGTCCTCGGCCTCGAGGAACGTGAAGGGCCGCTCGTAGTGCCAGCCCACCATGGCGCGGCCGGTCCAGCGCTCCAGGACCTCGGCCTCGGGGAACCGGCGGGCGGCCGCGCTCGCGCCGAGCACGAGGTCGGCGCCGCCGCCCGGGTCGGCGATGCGGACGTACTCGAGGTCCGGGCCGACCACGGCGGCCACGTTCGAGACGAGCGTCCACGGCGTGGTCGTCCACACGACGAGGTGGGCACCGGCGGCCGGGCCGTCCACGAGCGGGAACCGCACGTAGGCCGAGGGGTCGACGACGTCCTTGTAGCCCTGCGCCACCTCGTGCGAGGAGAGCGCGGTGCCGCAGCGGGCGCAGTACGGGGACACCTTGTGGCCCTCGTAGAGGAGGCCCTTGTCCCACATCTGGCGCACCAGCCACCAGACCGACTCGATGTACTCGTTCGAGAGCGTCCAGTACGCGTCGTCGACGTCGATCCACACGCCGGAGCGGCTGGTCAGCGCGGACCAGTCCTCGACGTAGCCCTGGACCGACTCGCGGCAGCGCTGGTTGAACGCCTCGATCCCGTACGCCTCGATCTCGCCCTTGGTGGACAGGCCGAGCGCCTTCTCCACCTCGAGCTCGACGGGGAGGCCGTGGCAGTCCCAGCCGCCCTTGCGGGGGACGTCGCGGCCCCGCATCGTCTGGAAGCGGGGGTAGATGTCCTTGAACACGCGGGCCCACACGTGGTGCAGGCCGGGCCGGCCGTTGGCGGTGGGCGGGCCCTCGAAGAAGATCCACGGCTCGGCGCCCTTGCGCGAGCGGGCGACCTGGCCGACGACGTCGCGCTCGCGCCAGCGGTCGAGCACGCGGGACTCGAGCGAGACGAGCTCCAGGGAGGGTTCGACGGGGCCGAAGGGCATCTCGCCAGGCTACGGCATCGCCCCCGGACGCCTCACACCGGGGGGTTGTGGAAATCAGGGTTCGTGCCTACAATGCCGCACCCTTTGGCCACCTGCGGGCACCCCGAGAGGACAGACGCACCGATGGCACCCACCAGCAAGGCAGCCGCGAGCAAGGCTGCCACCGCCAAGAAGGCCGCGACGAAGAAGGCGTCGGCCACTCCCGAGAAGAAGGCTGCGTCCAAGACCGCCGCGAAGGCGGCGCCGGCCAAGGCGGCCGCCAAGAAGTCCACGGGCGGTCGCTCGGTGCCCGCGCTCGCCAAGCGGACGACCGACAGCACCCGCAAGCCGCCGCCCAAGCGCACGGGCCCCCTCGACAAGTTCCTCCAGGGCCAGCTGGAGATGCTCCAGCGCGAGCGCGAGACCTACACGCGCCAGGCCGAGAGCCTGAAGGCGGAGGCGGACTCGCTGGTCGCCGAGCGCGAGCCGGGCGACGTCCAGTTCGACGAGGAGTCGGGCGAGGGCGACACCCTGGCCGTCGAGCGCGAGCGCGACCTCGCGCTCAGCGCCCAGGCCTCCGCCGCCGTCGAGGAGATCGACCGGGCCATCGAGAAGATCAAGGACGGCACCTACGGGGTGTGCGAGCAGTGCTACTCGCCGATCCCGAAGGAGCGGCTCAAGGCTCTGCCGTTCGCGGCGCTCTGCGTGCAGTGCAAGAGCGCCGGGTTCTCGCCCCGGCGCTGATGCCCTCGGCCGGGCCCGACCGGCGGGCGCCGCACCACCGAGCCGCGTTCGCGGCCGCGGCAGCCCTCGTGGTCGCGCTCGACCAGGCGTCCAAGCACTGGGCCCTCCAGGCCCTCCAGGACGAGCCGATCGACCTCGTGGGGTCGCTGCGGCTCAACCTCACGTTCAACGACGGCGCCGCGTTCAGCCTCGGCTCCGGTCGCACGCTCTGGGTGACGCTGCTCGCGGTCGTCGTCTCGGGCGTGCTCGTCCGCATGGGCTGGCGCGCGGACCGGCGCCTCTGGGCGGTCGGCGTCGGGACCGTCCTCGGCGGCGCGCTCGGCAACCTCGTCGACCGGTTCCTCCGGGATGGGGACGGCTTCGCGTCAGGCCACGTCGTCGACTTCGTCGACCTCCAGTGGTGGCCGGTGTTCAACCTGGCCGACGCCGCGCTCTGGGTCGGCATCGGGATGATGCTCCTCGCCGCGTGGCGGGAGGACGACGGCGCGGGCGTCGCCGTCGATCCGCGCGACGACGCCGACGCCGCGACGGGGGCGGCGTGAGGTTCGCCGAGGTCGTCCCCGAGGCGCTGGCCGGCGAGCGGGTCGACCGCGTCGTCGCCATGCTCACGGGCTGCAGCCGGTCCGAGGCGGCCGCCCTCGTGGCCGCCGGCGAGGTGCGCGTGGACGGCCGGGCGGTGACCACGCGCTCCACGAAGCTGGCCGTCGGCGCGCTCGTCGAGGTCGAGGCCCCGGACCCGGACGCGCCGCCGGAGCTCGCGCCCGAGCCCGACGTGCCCGTCCCAGTGGTGCACGAGGACGAGCACCTGCTCATCGTCGACAAGCCGGCCGGGCTCGTCGTGCACCCGGGCGCCGGCCAGCACACCGGCACGCTCGTCCACGGCCTCCTCGCCCGGTACCCGGAGATCGCCGGCGTGGGCGTCGACCCGATCCGGCCGGGGATCGTCCACCGCCTCGACAAGGGGACGTCGGGCCTGCTGCTCGTCGCCCGCACCCAGGAGGCGTACCACGAGCTCGTGGCCGCCCTCGCCGCCCGGGAGGTGCACCGGCGGTACCGGACCCTCGTGTGGGACCACGTGGCCGCCCCCTCGGGGCTCATCGACGCACCGATCGGGCGCTCGCAGCGGGAGCCCACCCGGATGGCGATCGTGGAGCACGGCAAGGAGGCCCGGACCCGCTACGACGTGCTCGCCACCTACGACGAGCCCGTCGCGGTGACCGAGCTGGCCTGCACGCTCGAGACCGGCCGCACGCACCAGATCCGCGTGCACCTCCGCTCGATCGGTCACCCCGTGGTCGGCGACAACCGATACGACGGCGCCCGCCAGTCGCTGCCCTTCGACCGCCCGTTCCTCCACGCCGAGCTGCTCGAGCTCGACCACCCGGTCACGGGCGAGCCGGTCCGGGCGGAGTCGCCGCTGCCCGAGGACCTGCGGGCGCTCCTCGCCCGGCTCCGCTAGTCGCCCGCCGCGCCGGCGGCGGCACCGCTCAGGCTCGCTGGGTCAGCGACTCGGCGTCGGCGTCGGGCCAGTCCAGCTCGCCGCGGGCCATCGCCGCGATGTCGGCCAGCGTGAAGCTGTCGAGGTGCCGGCGGATCTGGCCGCCGATGCCGGCCCACACCGACAGGAGGACGCACTGCCCCTCGTGGTCGCAGGCCCCGTCCTTGTGGGGCTCCCCGAAGTCGCCGAGGGCGATCGGCCCGTCGACGGCGCTGACGATCTCCCCGAGGGTGATCTGCTCGGGCTCGCGGGCGAGGACGTAGCCCCCACCGACGCCCCGCTTCGAGCGCACGAGGCCGGCGCCCTTCAGGGCGAGCAGGATCTGCTCCAGGTAGGGCTGCGGCAGCCCGGTCCGCTCGGCGATGTCCCGGACCGAGGTGGGTCCCGACACGCCGCCGTGGAGCGCCAGGGACAGGAGCGCCCGGCTCGCGTAGTCACCTCTGGTCGAGACCCTCATTCACCGAATCGTAGGGCGGCGGCGGCGGGATGCGCCGCACGGCGCCGCCAGCGGCGGTCGCGGGGCGGCCGGGCGGCTCGGATGGCCCACGGCGCGACCGGTGGGGCTACGGTGCGGGGTTCGTCCTATGTCCGACGCCCTCGTCCTCCCGTCCTACGACGGGGCGTGCATCTGCAACGTGGTGCCCGCCCTCCTCCGCCCCAGCGCGGAGACGCCCGGCTGGCTGCCCGCCGACGCCGTCGACGCGCCCCGGACGGTCCTGCTCGTCATCGACGGGCTGGGCTGGAACCAGCTCGCCACCCGCCACCGGTTCGCGCCGACCCTCGCCGCGATGCAGGGCGGGCCGATCACGAGCGTCGCCCCGTCGACCACCGCCACCGCGCTGACCTCGATCACGACGGGCCTCCCACCGGGGGAGCACGGCGTCATCGGCTACCGGATGAACGTGCACGGCGAGGTGCTGAACGTGCTGCGGTGGACCACCCAGACCGGCGACGCCCGCCAGACGATCCCGCCGGCGAAGGTGCAGCCGCTCGCGCCCTTCGACGGTCAGCGCCCGCCGGTGGTCACCCGGGCCGAGTTCGCGAGCACCGGGTTCACGGCCGCGCACCTCGAGGAGACCCGCTTCACCGGGTACCGGACCCTGGGCACCCTCGCCGCCGAGGTGGTGCGCCTCGTCAAGGCCGGCGAGCCGTTCGTGTACGCCTACTACGAGGGCCTCGACAAGGTCTCCCACGAGTACGGCCTCGGCGCCGTCTACGACGAGGAGCTGGGCTGGGTCGACCACCTCGTCGCCACGCTGCTCGACCAGCTCCCGAGCGGCACCGCCCTCGTGGTCACGGCCGACCACGGCCAGGTGGAGACGGGCGACAACGTCCGGAACCTGCCCGACGCGGTGCTCGCCCACGTCGCGTCCCAGTCCGGCGAGGGGCGCTTCCGCTGGCTGCACGCCCGAGCCGGCCGGGCGAGGGCCCTGCTCGAGGCCTGTGAGGCCGAGCTCGGTGAGCACGCCTGGATCCGGACCCGCGAGCAGGCCATCGCCGAGGGCTGGTACGGCCCCACGGTGACCGAGGCCGCGGCCAGCCGCTTCGGGGACGTGCTCGTCGCCGCGAAGGGCACCGTCGCCTTCTACGACCCGCTCGACACCGGGCCCTACGTCCTCGTGGGCCGCCACGGCTCGCTCACCGAGGACGAGATGCTCGTGCCCCTGCTCGTCGGCATCGCGCACTGACGGCGAGCGGCTCGCCGCCCCGCGGCCTCTATGTTGGCCGGCATGGCTGACGACGCCCCCTCCCCGGAGAACCAGGACACCGTGCTCGTGCCCTCCGTCGTCCCCGAGGGGGACGGGGAGGAGCAGGCCACGGAGTCGGTCGAGTCGCCCGGCAAGGTCATGCGGATCGGGTCGATGATCAAGCAGCTCCTGGAGGAGGTCCGCCAGGCCGACCTCGACGAGGCCAGCCGGGAGCGCCTGGCCGAGATCTACGACACGTCGGTCCGCGAGCTGGCCCAGGCGCTGTCCCCCGACCTCCAGGAGGAGCTGAAGCGCCTCGCCCCGCCCTTCGAGGACGACGGCACGCCCCCGTCGGAGGCGGAGCTGCGGGTGGCCAAGGCGCAGCTGGTCGGCTGGCTCGAGGGCCTCTTCCACGGCATCCAGGCGACGCTGTTCGCCCAGCAGATGGCCGCCCGCCAGCAGCTCGAGCAGATGCAGCGCCGCCTGCCGCAGGGCGCACCGGGCGCGCCCGAGGGCCAGGGCGGCGACGAGCCGCGCCCCGGCACCTACCTCTGAGCGGGCGCCGGCCGGCTCAGGGGCCGACGAGCAGGGTGCCGGCGATCTCGTAGGAGCGCTCGCGGTCGAGGCGCACCTCGACCTCCTCGGTGGCCGTGGCGCCGGCCTCGACGTGGCCGATCGTCACGGGCACGTCGACGCCCCCGAAGTCGAGCTGCAGCGAGCCTCGCCAGCCGTAGTCGCTGCGGTTGTCGAGGGAGATGACGAGGCGGGCCCGGTCGTCGCGGTCCGCGGTCGCCATCCGGAGGTCGAGCACGAGGCCACCGCACACCTCGGGGGAGGCCACCTCGCCGTCGGTCCCGCGCTCGATCACCGTCGCCGAGGAGATGACCGGCGGGCCGTCCGCGGGCACCTGGACCGAGAAGGGCGTCGCGCTGGCCTCGCGGCAGGTGAGCACGTGGGTGAGGCCTCGCAGCGAGGAGGTGCCGATCGGGATCAGCAGCACCGCGACGAGGCCGATGAGCGCGACCTGGGCCCGCAGCGCCGACGGCATGCCGGCATCGTAGTGGCGGACGCCCGGACCGACGGTGGGTACGCTGCCGTCCGTGGGCGTCACCTTCTCCGACCGCCTCGCGCGGATGGGCTACGTCAGGGCGCGACGGCTCATCCTCCTGACGGGGCTGCTCGTGCTCGCCGCGGTGGCGCTCGTGACCTGGGTCCGCGGGGTCGACACGGTCGAGGTGGCCGCCACGATCCTGTTCCTGCCGGTGTTCGTGGCCTTTGTGTGGAAGGGGGTCGCCGGCGGGCTGGTCGGCGCCGTCGGCGCGATCGCCGCCTACGCCGCGCTGCGCGCGCCGGCCATCGACGCCATCGGTGCCGGGGAGTTCACGGGACTTCTCCTCTCCCGGGCGTCGGCCTACCTGATCTTCGGCCTCGTGGGCGGGTGGTCCGCCCAGGTCCTCGAGGGGTCCCTCGAGAAGCTCGAGCTCTACGACGAGATCGACGACGAGACCGGCCTCTACAACGCGCGGCACCTCCTGAACCAGCTCGACCTCGAGACGGCCCGGGCCCGGCGCTACCAGACCCTCTTCTCGGTCGTGGAGCTGGTGATCCCCGGTGAGGCGCTCGCCCGGCTGCGCCCGCGGGAGCGCCGATCCGTGCTCACGGGCCTCGGGCGGGTCATCGCCGACAGCGTCCGCAACGTCGACCACGTCGTCCACCTGCGCGACGGCGGCACCCACCACCTCGTCGCCGTCCTCCCGGAGACGGCGGGGGAGGGGGCGGCCGTGTTCTGCTCCCGCTTCGCCGACCGCGTCCGTGAGCACCTCGCCGAGCGCGGGGTGGTCGTCCCCGCGGCCGAGGCGACCGCGCTCACCGTGCCCGGCGACGAGGCCGCGCTCGAGGCGCTGCGGGCTCGCGTCCGCGACGTCGACGCCCGGCAGCACCGCTGACCAGCGCCGGCCCGGCGTGGCCCCGGTGGCCCCGGAGCCGCGGTGCTACCCTCCGGAATCACACCCGTGTGATTCGTCCACAGGCTGTGGACCGTCCCTGGGGATGCCCTGTGGACGGGCGCAGCGACGAATGACCAGCCGTCGTCGGAGAAGGAGGCCGCCGGGTTGGGCGACAGCTTCACCCACCTCCACGTCCACACCGAGTACTCGATGCTCGACGGCGCGGCGCGCATCGGCGAGGTCGTGGCCTCGGCGGCGTCGGACGGCCAGCCCGCGCTCGGGATCACCGACCACGGGAACATGTACGGGATCCTCGACTTCTACAAGGAGTGCCGGAAGCAGGGCATCAAGCCGATCCTCGGCTCCGAGCTCTACATGGCCCACGAGCACCGCTCGGAGCGCCCAGCCCGCCGCGGCCGCCTCGACGACACCGGCGGCGACGCCGAGGGCGGCAAGAAGCTCTACTACCACCTGACCGCGCTGGCGGAGACGAACGAGGGCTACCAGAACCTCATCAAGCTGAGCTCCCGGGCCTTCCTCGAGGGGTACTTCTACAAGCCCCGGGCCGACTTCGAGCTGCTCGACGAGCACTCCAACGGGCTCATCGCCACGTCCGGGTGCCTCGGCGGGCACGTCCTCCAGGCGCTCATGCGCGACGACTGGGACGCCGCGGTCAAGGCCGCCGGCCGCCTCCAGGACATCTTCGGCAAGGACAGCTTCTTCATCGAGCTGCAGGACCACGGGATCCCCGAGCAGCATCGCACGAACCCGCAGCTGCTCGAGATCGCCAAGCACCTCGGGGCGCCGCTCCTCGCCACCAACGACAGCCACTACGTGCACCGGGAGGACGCCGTCGCCCACGACGCCCTCCTCTGCGTGCAGACGGGGTCGCTCATGAGCGACCCCGACCGCTTCAAGTTCCACGGCGACGAGCACTACCTGAAGACGGCGCAGGAGATGCGCCACCTCTTCGACGAGCTCCCCGAGGCCTGCGACAACACCCTCTGGATCGCCGAGCGGGCGAACGTCGAGATCGAGTTCGGCAAGCCCCAGCTGCCGAACTTCCCGCTCCCCGAGGGCTTCGAGAGCGACAGCGACTACCTGAAGCACCTCACGATGGAGGGGGCGCGGAAGCGGTGGGGCGCGAACCTGCCCGACCGCGTCCTCGAGCGCCTCGCCTACGAGCTCCAGGTCATCGAGTCGATGGGGTTCTCGTCGTACTTCCTCATCGTCTGGGACCTCATCCGCCACGCTCGGGAGAGCGGCATCCGCGTCGGCCCCGGCCGCGGCTCGGCCGCCGGGTGCGCGGTGGCCTACTGCCTCTGGATCACCGACCTCGACCCGATCAAGTACGACCTGCTCTTCGAGCGCTTCCTGAACCCGTCGCGGATCTCGATGCCGGACATCGACATGGACTTCGACTCCCGGTACCGAGACGAGATGATCCGCTACACGGCGGAGCGCTACGGCCGCGAGAACGTCGCCCAGATCATCACCTTCGGCACGATCAAGGCCCGAGCCGCCGTGCGAGACGCAGCCCGGGTGCTCGGCTACCCGTACGCCGTCGGCGACAAGATCGCGAAGGCGATGCCGCCGCTCATCATGGGCCGCGACACGCCGCTGTACGCCTGCCTCGAGCCGCACCCGAAGTACGAGGACGGCTTCAAGATGGCCGCGGACCTCCGCAAGATGTACGAGGAGGACCCCGACGCCAAGCAGGTGATCGAGGTGGCCAAGGGCCTCGAGGGGCTGCGCCGCCAGGACGGCATCCACGCCGCCGCGGTGGTGATCACCAAGGAGCCCCTCACCACCTACCTGCCGATCCAGCGCAAGCCGGAGTCCGGCAAGGCGATCGAGGACGCGCCGATCGTCACCCAGTACGAGATGCACGGCGTCGAGGAGCTCGGGCTCCTCAAGATGGACTTCCTCGGGCTGCGGAACCTCGACGTCATCAGCGACACCCTGGAGCTGATCCGCCAGACCCGCGGGATCGAGCTCGACATCGACGACGTGCCCCTCGACGACGAGGACACGCTCGCCCTCCTGCGCCGCGGCGAGTCCATCGGCGTGTTCCAGCTCGAGGGCGGGCCGATGCGGGCCCTCATGCGCTCGCTCGCTCCCACCACCTTCGAGGACGTCGCCGCCCTCGTGGCCCTGTACCGGCCGGGCCCGATGGCGGCGAACATGCACAACGACTACGCCGACCGCAAGAACGGTCGGAAGCCGGTCGAGTACTTCCACCCGGACGCCGAGGAGCTCCTGGCCGACACGTACGGCCTGATGATCTACCAGGAGTCCGTGATGCGGGTGGCGCAGAAGTTCGCCGGCTACTCGCTGGCCCAGGCCGACAGCCTCCGCAAGGCGATGGGCAAGAAGAACCGCGAGGTCATGGCCAAGGAGTG